>Ga0153916_10004952_pt1 | contig 10118 bp, 4 predicted proteins | sample Opewatmetagenome_FD_109642 | JGI IMG/M metagenome (GOLD analysis project Ga0153916, IMG submission 109642) | Freshwater wetland microbial communities from Ohio, USA - Open water 3 Core 3 Depth 4 metaG | ecosystem: Environmental > Aquatic > Freshwater > Wetlands | place: USA: Ohio, Lake Erie, Old...
CCCTGAAGGGCCTGAAGTTCGCTTATGTGGGTAATGGCCGGAACAATGTCACCCATTCCCTCATGCTTGCGTGCACAAAACTGGGGATGAACATGTACATAGCCTGCCCTGAGAAATACGGGCCGGATAAGGAGATTCTCAAGCAGGCAGAACAGAACACCAAGAAATTCTGGTCCACGCTTAAGATAGTGCCCACAGTAAAGCAGGCTGTTACAAACGCGGATGTCATATATACTGACACCTGGGTTAGCATGGGTGACGAAGCTGAAGCGAAAAAGCGCAACAAGGAGCTCAAGCCTTACCAGCTGAATTCTGATGTTCTGAAACTAGCCAAGAAGGACTGCCTTGTAATGCACTGCCTGCCCGCCCACAGGGGACATGAGATCACGGACGATGTCATGTACGGGCCCAATTCTGTGGTGTTTGACCAGGCAGAGAACAGGCTCCATGTGCAGAAAGCGATACTTTCTATGCTCCTTAGAGAGCCTCCAAGGCAGCAGTTCAGACCTTTTTATTAGAAAATAGGATATTTATCATTCTTAATTCAATATAATTTTATGGCAAAATACAGAGTTAATTATTAGATTAATCATTGAGGTTAATACAATGAAAAAGTTAAAATCAAAAATGATTTTTCTAATAATACTGCTTTTGGTTCTTTTCGGCTTGGCGGAAAACTCCTTGGCAGCGACAGACAGTTTTATCAAAAGGCTGGGAGAATATGACGCATCAGAAGAAGGATTCAGCTTGGTAGAAGCCTATGATAAAAGCGGATATGTAGTGGCAGGCTATTCAACCGGTTATGGAACTGGTTCCGGAGGGTTTATGACCGCTTCAGAGCACGATATCCTGCTTATAAAATTTGATACCAATGGCAATCATTTGTGGTCCCGAACATTCGGGATAGCCGGCTATCTTGATATTGCAAATGAATTGATTGCAACCGCGGATGGGTATGTCTTGGCCGGAACGACTGCAGGTTTTGGCGCCGGAGGGAATGACATGATTGTATTGAAATATAATATAAGCGGAGACCTTATCTGGGCCAAAACCCTGGGAAGCAGCGGAAGTGAAGGCGGCGGTTTCATCGCTCTGGCAAATGACGGAGGATATCTGGCTTTAGGATCTACCAATACTTACACGGTCGGTGGAACAGATATCCTTTTGGCAAAATTCAGTCCTTCAGGGAATCTTGTCTGGAATAAAGTGATCGGGGGAGGGTCTGATGACTCTGGGGGCGGCTTATGGGTGGATAGCAACGGAGATATCGTCATCAATGGAGCCACTGCAAGCTTTGGCGTTTCAGCTAATGACGTTTTTGTTGTCAAGCTAAATTCAACTGGAAATCTTATCTGGGCCAAAACATATGGAAGCCCCCGTGGCGAAGGAAGCTCAAATGTAATATCTTCAGGGGACGGGGGCTATTTGGTAGCAGGCGGGGGAAACATTTTTAGCGCGGAAGACAGTGACACGCATTTCACAAAATTGGACAACAATGGGAATATTGTCTGGTCAAAGACAATTGGAAGCAGTTTCAATGAATCAGGCGCCATCCCTGTCAGAACGAGAGATGGGAATTTTGCCCTGGGCGGATGGACGATGGGTGGTTTGGGCGCAGTGGACAATGATATGTTTATCAACAAGGTTGATTCAGCTGGCAATATCTTATGGAGCAAGATTATTGGCTTGCCAGGCAATTCCGTTACAAAAGATATGATAAAAGGATTTATCCAGGCGTCAGACGGAAGTTATGTGATGACAGGAGAAAGCGTCAACCCTTACATGCCAGATGTGCCCCTTGTAAAAGTGGGGGAGGATGGAAGCTCGTGTTTGGGACAGAGTGTTAGCCCAACCATAAGGGACATAACTTCTTCAATCAGCGTAGGAACTGTTACACCAACAATTGCATCTCCAAATTTCTTAATAACAACTCCAAGTAACCCGGTCATAACCTCGCCATTACCCAACATCACGATTATCTGTCAAAACATTACCTGCACCTCCTTCACGTACTCTGACTGGGGAGCCTGCCAGCCAAACAATACCCAAACCAGAACCATAACCTCCTCTTCCCCAGCGGGTTGCACAGGAGGAACACCTGAAGCGCTGTCTCAGCCGTGTGTTTACGACACCACACCACCTGTGCGCTCGAACAGCTCCCCGTCAGGCTTTCTCCCCTCAGGCACCAATCAAACCAACATATCCCTGAACACAGACGAGCCGGCAACCTGCAGGTATTCCACAAGCCCTGGAACAGCCTACAGTTTAATGGTTGACAGTTTTTCAGTCACTGATGGAGGAAAGAATCACTCAGCATTGGTCTCGGGTCTCCAGGACAACCAAACCTATAATTATTACATAAGATGCAATGATACATCAGGGAAGTACAACCCAGATGATTTTAACATATCGTTCGCCATCAGCGCATCCTGCATCCATAAGTCAGACAACAACCCATGCGACGGCTGCGTTTCTGACACAGAGCTGTTCGCATTCATAGACCGCTGGAAAATCTCTAATGCGGATGTGACACTCAAAGAGCTGATAGAGGCAGTTGGTTTGTGGAAGAGCGGCTGTTCTGGCTAATTTATTATGTTAACAAAATAATAATATTATTATTATGAACAAGCCTTGCATTCTGTTATTCATTCTACTGTTTTCATTCTCTTTCCTGCTGGCTTCTGTTAATGCTCTTGATACTACCACTATTACAGCTACTGCAATAGCCCCAAATCAGATTAACCTGCAATGGTCAGCTGTCCCCAACCCTGGCTGGGGGTACAAGGTTGAGATTCAGAACACGGATGGGAAGGATACAAGATATGCTTCCTGGACTGACCTTACTGCCAGCCTTGCCAATCTCTTCGGATATCTGCCATACTGGGTCACGGAAGCACACTACAAAGACAGGGCTAATGACATCGGAACTGGCGAAGGCACTCCCAGCCAATTTTCAGTATTCGGCCTGAAATACGGTACAACCTACAGGTTCCGTGTCCGGACTTACGCCAAGACAGACAGTGGAGCGGCAGTCCACGGCGGCTATTCAAATGAAGCAACCGCCACAACCCTTGACGCCGCAATGGGAGGAGATGGCGGGACATACAAGCTGAAATGGGTTGATTATGCGACTGGGAATGACAACTACAATGGAGATTATGAAACCTTCCAGGGCGGGTCCGACGGGCCATGGAAGACATTCTCAAAAGCATGCAGTGCAGCAACGGACAAAACTCTCGTTCTTTTCAAGGCTAGCGAAACTGATGCATATTGTTCGGTGGCAAATTCTGGTTCTAGCCCTTCAAGCAGGATAATATTTGAGGGACAGCCGGGCTATACCGTAAACATGACTCTAGGGTCTTATGGCACAGCTGTTGGAGTAAACGGTAAAAACTATATTGTATTTGATAGTTTTACATGGATTGACAATACGGGAACTGGCAGGGGAAATAATGTTGTAAGAGTGCTTAATCATGGTGATAGGATTGTATTTGCGAATATTGAACTAGCTGGCCCTGGAATTGACCCCGTTAATATGGGTTATGGTCCAAATTATTATGATTCAAGTTTTAATATGATATATAACTGTTATTGGCACAATTATGGTGACATAACCGGAGGCAGTGGAGGATTTTATCTTGAAGGCGATTCAGGCCATAATCTTTTCATAAACTCCAGAATTACCATGTTCTCTCACGGCCTTAATTCTGGAAGTTCAGGAGGTTATGACGCCGTTATGAATTGTCGGCTCTCTTCAGGTGCCGGTCAAGGATATCTAGTAGCACCCTCGGCTTACTGCCTGCTTGAAGGTAGCGTTATTGATAATACCCAGCATTATATCAGTTTATATAAACCAGCAATTCAGTGGGAAGGAAACTATGGGGTTGTCCGAAGGAACGTTATTTACGACTGCCACTCCCACGCTATTGAAATGAGAAATGAAGCCCACCATAACCAGATATACAACAATGTTGTTTATGGCAACAATGGATTTTTTGTTGATATGATGAGTCCCGGGACGGATCATACCAATAATAAATTCTATAACAATATCATCTATAAAAATGGCGGAGACGCTACAGGAAGCGGTTACAGCACTCCACTGTATTTATTGCTTCGAGGTGACGTCACTAATAACGAATTTAAATACAACATGATTCTTCACAGCTCCGGAGGGATAGATTATCCAAGCGCAACAATAATTGGCATCAATATAATATATCCATCCGAACAAAAAAGCGTTGCAGATGCAGAGGTACAATGGCCTTCATACTGCTATAATAATTCAGCCATTGCTCCCACCTTCATAGACGCACCAAACCATGAATTTCATCTTCAATCAACAAGCAATGGAATAGGTAAGGCTATAGCATCTACATCTGTTGGTCCTTGGGGAAGCCCGATTCAGGCAGGGGATGATTACGGTGCGTTTGAATATTATCCAGCAGCAAGTAACGTTCATTATGTCTCACAAACTGGCAGTGCCTCATGGTCAAGCTGCACCAACATCAATACCCCATGCTCTCTCGCAACGTCCTTTGCCAATGCAGTAGCAGGGGATACTGTTTATATCCGCGGAGGTATATATATAAACCCGGTATATAACACTCCCCCAAATTCAGGATCTGACATAATATTTCAGAATTACAATGGAGAGTCCGTTACTTTCGACGCAATATCGAACTGGTGGCAGATAACTTCAGATCATCATATCTTCGATGGAATAAATTTCACGAATGTCGATACAAACACCATCGGAAACGTGGCAATTCTGATAACCGGTAATTACAACCAGTTTAGGAATTGCGACTTCACTTCACAGCCCGGGCAATCCTACGGATATGTTAACATAAGAGGCGGTCAGCATAACACCTTTTATAATTGTCATTTTCATGGAAATAAAACCTTCAATATTGCTGTAGGTTATGACGCAACGTGGCAGCCAGGACATTACAATGTTATAGATTCTTGTTTGATTGAAGGGGCTTTTGAGTATCAAGTTATTCTGTTTAGTGGATCGACTTATAACCAAGTTAAGAACTCCATCATTGATTGCGGGAAACTAGGAGCAGGTCAGCCCAATGGATTGGGAATCTCGATAAACGATGGAGGTCATTCTGGAATCACCTCACATAACCTTATTGATAACAACATTATAAAGAATATGGGATGGCATGACTATGGATCACCACAGAACAAAAACGGCATCCAATTATATGGCAGTTATAATACCATCCGAAGGAACAGATTTTATCTTGATGCAAACAGAAAAACTCCTCCTCATCCCGCTTACTGTATAGAAGGCCCGAGATATACTGGAGGAAATGGGAATAATTTGATCTATAATAACGTCTTCTATGATAATTACCAAATGGGGATGTATATTTGGCCTGATGGTGGTGGCCAGATGGTAAAAAATAATATCTTCTACAAGAATATGCACTTTAACGACACCAATGGATACAAAGAAGGTTCTCAGATATCTTGGAATTACTTTACCGACAATCAGGTACAAATATTTAACAACTTTGTCCAATACATAAATACTGGTCACATCATAACGACCCTTCCTGGGCCCTCTACTTATACTCTTGCTCAATGTCAGATAAATTGGCCGAATACTTGGGCGAATAATATTGAAGCTGCGGGAGGTCCAGGGTTTATTAGTGAAGATTCAGCAAGTCCTAACTTTCTTAAACTTGTACAAGGTTCTCCCTGCATAGATGCAGGAGTTGTGGTAAATGACATGGATTGGGGAAACCTTCCATATTCTGGCTCAGCCCCTGACATAGGAGCCTTTGAATACACAGCACCTTCCCAGACCTGCACAGACATTGACGGTGACGCCTACGGAAACCCGGCTTCCTCCACCTGCAATTACCCACAATTAGACTGTGATGACAACAACGCTTCAATCAATCCTGGCTCATCAGAGATATGCGGGAACGGGATAGATGAGGACTGTAACGGAGAGGATCTGCAGTGCAACCCGGCAGACACAAACCAGGACGGATGTGTAAGCGATCCCGAGCTGTCCGCGTTCATAGACCGGTGGAAGCTGAACAGCTCGGACGTGACCCTCAGGGAAATAATAGAAGCGATAGGGTTGTGGAAGAAAGGGTGCTGAAATAGAAAAATAAAGCGGAAGCTGCTCTTTAACAGCAGCAGCATCCTGAACCTGAGGCCTTCTTCTTCGCAGTCTTTGCAGCGGCTTTTTTCTTTGGAAATTTAATCCCTCCCAAATCTAGAATCGCGTCAATCTTTTACATCTATATTTGTCGTGAATCACTTAATAAATATGTGTGAACCTGCATCGTTATAAAATATAAATGCACAATCTAATGTAAATCAAGTGAATTCAATGTATTCAAAGAAAATCGAGTCGATTCTGAAAACCAAAAAAATAAAGATAGGCGAACGGATTCTCATAGAGAAGGATGGCAAGAGGTATGAGGGCCTTCTCATGCCAAGGATAGAGCTTGGGGACCAGGATTCGCTCGTTATCAAACTGGATAGCGGCTACAACATGGGGATAAGGTTCGAGCCGGGGGTAAAGATAGAGCGGTCTCGTTCCAAAGAGCCGGAGGATGTGAAGGAGGAGGAAGAGTACGAGCTCGGGAAGACGAAAAAGAAATTCCTCGAAATCAGCTTTGACCCGAAGAAGCCGCCGGTATGCCTGATAACTACAGGAGGGACAATCTCGAGCAGGGTGGATTACAGGACAGGCGGTGTGCATGCTGTCAGCAACCCGAAGGAGCTTCTGCATAATGTTCCTGAGCTTGCGGAAATAGTTAACATAAGGGAGATGGTAACGCCTTTCACCAAGATGAGCGAGGACATGGAGCCTTCTGACTGGAAAAGGATTGCTGAGAGTGCTGCAAAAAAGCTGAACTCAGGAGACCAGGGAGTTATAATAGGCCATGGGACAGACACGCTCCATTTCACTGCAGCTGCGCTTTCATTCTTTCTGAGGAACCTTTCCAAGCCTGTTGTGCTTGTGGGTTCCCAGCGCTCCTCTGACCGCGGCTCCTCTGACGCAGGGATGAACCTCATATGCGCGGCAAGGGTTGCAGTTTCGGACATTGCTGAAGTGGGGATATGCATGCACGGGGAGCCGGACGATACGTATTGCTTATTCCTGAGAGGGACAAAGGTGAGGAAGATGCACACCTCAAGGAGGGATGCCTTCCGCCCCATAAACGACCTGCCCCTTGCGAAAGTGTGGCCTGACGGAAGGATGGACAAGATAAACCCGGAACAGAAGAAAAGGAGCGAAGGGAGGATAGAGCTTGATACAAGGTTCGAGCCGGATATAGCTCTTCTCAAGGCATACCCAGGTTCAGACCCAAAAGTGATTGATTATTATATTCATAACGGATTCAAGGGCTTCGTGATAGAGGGCACAGGATTAGGCCACGTCCCCACGTTCGCGAAAAAATCCTGGATTAGCATAATCAAGAAGCATTCGGAAACGATACCATTTGTGGTAGCTCCCCAGACCCTTTACGGAAGGGTGAACCCTGATGTTTACTCGAACCTCAGGATTCTCTACCACGAAGCAAAAGCCATTCCCGGAGAGGACATGCTTCCGGAGACAGCTTACGTGAAGCTGGGCTGGGTGCTCGGCCACACAAAAAGCCTCGAGAAAGTTCGGGAGATGATACTCACCAATTACGCAGGGGAGATAACTTCAAGGAGCCTCCCCGAGACATTTTTGTATTGAGTGATTCTATGGACAGAAAGATGGAGAAAATCAAGGAGCTGCTCAGGTGGGAGCTCAGGAAGAACAACAGGATGTACGAGTGGAACCTGCACCTGATTATAGTCAAGAAATACGCTGAAAGCCTTGCGGAGATTTACAATGCTGACAGGGAGGTAGTGGAGTTATCCGTATGGCTCCATGACATAGGGAAAATCCGTTACGGGAATATAAACCACCACATATCAGGAGCCCAGGATGCGGAAGTCATCCTTCGCGACCACAATTATTCCCAGGACGTGATAGACAAGGTGAAGGAATGCATACTCGCCCACAAGTGCGAGGCTAATGACAGGATGCCTGAATCAATTGAGGCGAAGATCCTCGCGACAGCCAACGCCATGTCCAAGATGGAGGTGATTCCGGTATTCTTCTGGGAGGCGTGCCACGAGATGGGGCTGGGTATCCGGGAGTCATGCGACTGGGTTGCTGAGGAGATTGAGAGGAACTGGTCACGCAAAATAATCCTCCCGGAAGGGAAGGATATGGTGAGAAGCAGGTATGATGCGTTTAAGGTCATTGTGGAGACCACGCGGGAATCGCTTAACGGAGAAAAAAATGTCAGGCTCCAAGTAGCCTGAATTCTGACAAGTGAAATCCATGATTGACTACCAAAAAGTTGGCTTGAAGTGCGGGATTGAGGTGCACCAGCAGCTGGACACGAGGAAGCTTTTCTGCGAGTGCGCTTCTGAATCACAAGAAGAACCAAAAGCGGATATAAAGCGCAGGCTAAGGGCAGTAGCAGGGGAGCTCGGGGAGGTGGATATAGCAGCCCTGCATGAGGTTTTCAAGGCAAAGGAGTTCCATTACAAAATATACCCCGGCGCTTCCTGCCTTGTGGAGATGGATTGCGAGCCTCCACACGAGATGAACAGGGAAGCGCTTGATACCAGTCTCACAATGGCGGCAATGCTGAACTGCGAAATTCCTGATGAGATTCACGTGATGCGCAAGCAGGTGATAGACGGCTCCAACACGACAGGATTCCAGAGGACTGCAATAGTGGGCCTTAACGGCTCCCTCCAGACACAGAAAGGAAAGGTTGGAATAACCAACGTTTCAGTAGAGGAGGAGGCGTGCCAGATTCTCGGGACTGATGAGAAATCCGTTATTTACGGTCTGGACAGGCTTTCCATCCCGCTTGTGGAGATAGGCACAGGACCTGACATAAGGCACCCTGAGCAGGCTAAGGAAGTGTGCCAGACAATAGGGATGTTCCTGCGCTCAACAGGGAAAGTTAAGAGAGGCATAGGGACCATCCGCCAGGACATAAACATTTCCATCCGCGGCGGGGCAAGGATAGAGGTAAAGGGCAGCCAGGAGCTCAGGCTCATACCAACGCTTGTGGAGAAGGAAGTTGAGAGACAGCTCTCACTTATACAAATAATGAATGAGCTGAAGGACAGGGGATTCGGCTTTGTCAGGCAGGAAGGCACTGATGTGACGCATATTTTCACAGGCTCCAAATCCGGCATAACACATGACAAAACAACATATGCGATAAAAATCCCCGGCCTGGCAGGATTCCTCAAGAAAAAGCTAACACATACGCGCACTCTCGGGAACGAGCTCGCGAATTATGTGCGAGCAAAAACCAGAATGAAGGGGATTATCCATTCGGACGAGGAGACAGAAAAATACAATCTTGCGCAGGAGTTCCAGAACCTCTCAGAATTCATGGACGCTTCCAAGCAGGATTTGCTGGTTATAGCCTCGGGCGAAGAGAATGAGTGCAGGAAAGCCATTAAGGCGGTTTCAGACAGGATAAACTCCCTCATGGTTGGCGTGCCTGAAGAGACACGAAAAGCCTTAGAGAACGGTGACAGCGAGTACATGAGGCCGCTTCCAGGCTCCGCGAGAATGTATCCGGAGACAGATATTCCCCCGATCCCGCTTGATTCCAGAAAGCTCTCTCTCATCCGCAAGAACCTTCCCGAGCTTATTGAGGAGAAGATTGTGCGGTTCTCCAAAAAGTACAAGATACAGGAGGAGCTTGCAAGGCAGGTTATCCAGTCAGGGATGGCGGACACTTTTGAGAAGGGAGTGAAGATACTGATAGAGCCTGTGCTTGTCGCGAGCACGCTCACCTCCACATTAACATATCTTAGGCGCGAGTCCGTTCCTGTAGAAAAGCTCACGGAAGGGCATTTCACAGAGACGTTCAAGGCAGTCAAGAACAAGAAGTTCTCAAAGGAGAAGTTTCCTGAGATTCTTAGGATGCAGGCCGAGAACCCAACTCTCGGGATTGAAAAGATTCTTGAGAAAGCAGGCGCAGAAGCCCTTGAGCTTGAGCAGCTCCGTCACATAGTTCGGGACATAGTTTCCAATAACCAGCAGGCCCTCTCTCTTGCGAACCCCG
>Ga0153916_10004953_pt1 | contig 10118 bp, 11 predicted proteins | sample Opewatmetagenome_FD_109642 | JGI IMG/M metagenome (GOLD analysis project Ga0153916, IMG submission 109642) | Freshwater wetland microbial communities from Ohio, USA - Open water 3 Core 3 Depth 4 metaG | ecosystem: Environmental > Aquatic > Freshwater > Wetlands | place: USA: Ohio, Lake Erie...
GCCGCCCGTTGCATTATGTCGTCATGGAGCCGCGATGTGTTGAGCACCACCTCGCCTGCGTCCCGCACGTTAAACGTGATGGTCATGTTGCCGTCGTCCAGCTCGGTTACGAGATGGGTTATGACGCTATTACTCTTCGGTTTCGATTGCATGATGAGCCTCCAATGATGGCGCGGACGATTGTCCGCCGTCCCATACTTGTATGATACACCAGCCGCCGAATAATTCAATTCAAATGTTTTTATCCTGCCATTCAATTCATTGATGGCGCTCGCCGCGTCACGTCATGCTGCAGCGCACCATCCCCCCCGGCCTGTCCGCAGCCAATGAATCCAAGGCCACCGGGGGGCAAATTCGATCGCTTGAAAAACCGACTAATCCAGGAATCCTAATTTTCGCAACCTGGAATTATGGACGTCTGTTATGTGGGGATAACAGGTGTCCCGCGCAAGCGCGCAGCTCACCACATTCCTTCCGCGTTTGGGGTTGCGCTTACCGCCGCCATGGTCTATAATACATCATGGGTACTCCATCGGACGCGCTCGAAGGGCTATTCGCAGAGGCAAGGCCTCTAGCGCAGGGGGGCGCCCGCCCGCCTCGGATGCGTTATTCTCACGACGCTATGGTGGACATAATCGTCCAGAACCCGTGGATAACGCAGAATGACATAGCCGCGCATTTTGGTTACACGCCCGCGTGGGTCAGCACGATTATTACCTCGGACGCCTTCCAGGCGAAGCTAGCCGCCCGCCGGGAGGAGGTAATCGACCCCGTTATGAAGGCCACGCTCGAGGAGCGCTTCCGCGGCCTAGTGCATCGCAGCATGGAAGTCCTCATGCAGAAGCTCTCCAAGCCGGTCGAAGCAATCCCGGATAACGTAGCCCTCCGCGCCCTCGAACTCGGCGCAAGGGGAATTGAGCTCGGCGGCTTTGGTCGTCCCCAGATGGCCCCGCCGCCCGCCCCCCCGGAGGGGAGACTCGAAGAACTCGCAAAGCGCCTGGTGGAAATTCAGGATAACGTTCGGAAAGGAGTAACCTATGAAAACGCAGAAATCGTCGAAGAAGTCCCCGCCGCCGGTGAAGCAAGTGGGGAATTTCAAGGATCGGGACTTGTGCGGAGTGAATCCGTTGAAGGAACAGTTCGAGCCCTCGGGGAAGGAACCGGTGAGGCAGCACTATAAGATGGCCGGGGGCGCGTGATGCCACTTAAAAAGGGAAAGTCCAAGAAGGCCATCTCCGCTAACATCAGGGAGCTGAAGAAGTCGGGTCGCCCGCAGAAACAGGCCGTCGCCATTGCCCTCTCGACCGCGCGGAAGTCGGCTAAGAAATGAGCGCGCTGTTAAGGGAAATTAAGACCGTGCGGGATGAAGAGAAGGCTAGTGTCTGTAGCATTCTTGGGGATGCTGCTAAGGCTGGTTTGGTTTCTGCTATCGTTGTCGGTCTTGACGAAAATCAAACTATTCATACGTTTCGCTCGGGGCTTCCCAGCCGCCTGATGTTTCTCGGTGCGCTTGAATACGCCAAGAAAGAGGTCCTTGAGTGAGCCGTGTTGTCCTTCAATCTAAGCTAACCGGGGAGATCCTCAATGCGCAATTCGATTTCACCTCCGCGCTCGCCAGCACGGAAACCATCAGCTCGAAAGTCTGCACCGCGAGTGTCTACTCGGGGACTGATCCAAGCCCAGCAGCTCTCATCGCTGGTGCGGCCAGTTCGAGTGGCGCGGTCGTCACGCAAAAGATAATCGGGGGGCTAGCCGGCGTCATCTATGAGCTTGCCTGCACGATCACTACATCGACTGGCCAAACCATCCAACTTGTCGGCTACCTCCCCGTTCTACCAGATCTAGTATAGGACAGCTATGAGCGCATCGAATATCCCCGTTTTAACTGGCGCAACGCTGCTAACGGATAGCTCTGTCGCCGCCGTAGTGGTCGTGAAGGCCAGCAGCGGCGTGATCTATGAGCTGGAGCTGGATAATACCGCGAACGCCGCCGCGACGTACCTCCGGCTCTACAACGCCACGAGCGCGACGCTCGGGAGTACGCAGTACGATGGGCTAGTCTACGTCCCCGCGAGCACGAAGATCACGGTGGTCATAACTAGCGGCGTCACATACGGAACGGGAATCTGCTACGCCGCCACGACCAGTGCCACGCTCGCGACGACCACAGCGCCAACTAGCGCCTTCGCAATCAAAATGGTGTACGTCTAGTGTCCGTCCGTCTCACCGCCGACTTGATCGAGTCTTTCGCTGGGATGTACCTCTCCGCGAACTACGACACTCGCGCCCCCGTCCCCCAGTTCCATCGGGAGGCCTGGGAGATGTATTGCTCGGACCACCCGCAGTGTGCGGTGGCAGCCCCTAGGGGACATGCGAAAGCGCAGAGTCTTGGCTCTAAGGTGTTAACTCCTACTGGTTGGGTTTGCATAGGAGATCTTCACATTGGGGATGAGGTTATAGGAAGCGATGGTTATCCTACTAAAATAACCCATCTGCACCCCATTTCAAACCTACCTATGTTTAACGTAATTACAAAGGATGGACGGTCTACCCTTTGCAACGAAGAGCATTTATGGTCAGTTTATATCCCCCAAAATACGGGAGATCTTCTTCGGACAATGCCTCTTAAAGAGCTGAGAGAAAAAGCCTTTACACCAGGACGAAAAGACAAGCGAAACGCCGCTTGGAACGAATTTACAGAGAGCCGCGCGTTTCTTCCCTTGCCAGCTCCTGTGCAGTTCTATGGGTTTGACGATACAGATTTAAGCATTCCGCCGTATATGCTTGGCGTGTGGCTAGGAGATGGGCACAGCGCCAATGGAAGAATAACGTCGGCGGACCCGGAGATTTTTCAGTGGTTTGACTGCCCCATTACAAAGCAAAGCGGAGAGTATTTGTACAAGGCAGAAGGTCTTAGCACACGACTTAAGGAACTTGGTGTTATAGATAACAAGCACGTTCCCGGTTTGTATTTAGTCGGAAAGCCTGTGCAAAGACTGGCTCTCTTGCAGGGCTTAATGGATACAGACGGAACGATTCATCAGGACGGAAAGATCGCTTATTTTTGTAATACTAATGAAGGTCTGATAGAGTCCGTAGTCTTTATCGTTCGCAGTCTGGGTGGTATTGCCAGTGTTTCTACAACCAAGAGCGCTAAGGGTGCTTCAAAAACGTCTTGGCGCGTTTCTGTTAAACTTCCACTTGAGTGGTGCCCTTTTAGGTTGTCTAGAAAAGCTTCAAAGTGGGTTGGTTCTGTAGGGATGAAGCTGCCTATAAAAGAAATTGTTCCTGCGGGCACTATGCTTGCCCGCTGCATTACAGTAGAAGCTAAAGACGGTCTCTACGTGACGGACGACTTCATTCTTACGCATAACAGTACTGCGCTCACCCTCGCCTATGGCCTGGCCGTAGTGCTCTTCCGCGAGCAAGACTACGTGATTATCCTTGGAAGTAGCGAGGACATGGCTGTAGAGAGCTTGGGTGAGCTTTCTCTCGAACTCGCGGAAAATGAGGATATCCGCCGGGACTTTGGGATTAGGCGCTTTGTGGTCGAGCAGAAGACTGATATCATAGTGGAGTGTGATGATGGGCACCAATTCAGGGTCATCGGCCGAGGCGCTGGTCAGAAGATTCGAGGCCGTAAGTGGCGCGGTAAAAGGCCAGGTCTCATTATATTTGATGATGTTGAGGATGACGAGCAGGTCGAGTCCAGGGAGCAGCGCGTTAAGTTTCGGCGCTGGTTCTTCCGTGCTGCTAAACAGGCTGTTAGAATTGGCGGGAAAGTAAGGGGTCATGGGACTATCCTTCATGAGGATTCGATGCTTGCGAATCTCATGAAGAATACTCAATGGCACACTCGTCTGTATAAGGCCCATGCCGGCTTTGACGACTTCACGCAGATTCTCTGGCCCCAGCGATTCACCGAGAAGGACCTCCGGGCGAAGCGGCAGGAGCTTATCGAAGCGCACGATGCCGCCGGCTATTCCGCCGAGCTCCTCAACGACCCGCTCGATAACTCCGAGGCCTTCATCCGCTCGGACGACTTTATCCCTATGACGGAGGGCGATTATGACGCTCCCAAGAAAATCTGTGTGGCAGCCGACTTTGCCGTGTCCAAGGCCGACGCAGCAAATCGCACTAGCTTTACTGTGGGTGGCAAGTGCATTCGCAATTTGGTTCATCATCTCGATTTTCGCGTTGGTCGGTGGGACCCTGTGGAATGGATTAACGTAATGTTCGAGATCCAGCAGCGCTGGTCCCCCGAGATCTTCTTTGTGGAGGACGGCGTGATCTGGAAAGCCGTCAAGCGGATGGTCTATGAAGAGATGCAGAAGCGTGACCTCTGGATCAACATCGAGGCGATCCTGCCGGTGAAGGATAAGGCAACTCGGGGCAGGCCTTTCCAGAAGCGCATGCGGGCCGGCGGCTGCCGATGGGATGCCCGAGCAACCGGCTTTGAGGGAGCGAAGCAAGAGATTCTTCGTTTCACCGGAACTGCGCAGGCGACCCTCGACGACCAGTTTGACAGCGCCGCCCTCCTCAGTCGGGGCTTCGAATTCGTCCCCCTCATTGAGGAAGAAGACTTCGACACCGACGAGGATATGGATATGCGCAAGCAAGATCCTCGGCGGAATGATGGGCGCTCGAGAGTGACGGGATATTGATGAGAACCTGGTTCACAGAAGAATCTATCGGCGTAGACGTAGGTCGAAAGAGTCTTGCTACGTTAAGCTCCGGAGAAAAGCTGGAAGGAAGCGTGCCGAGCATCACGAAGAAGCTCGCCTTTACCTACGGCGTTATTTGTGTAGAAACGCTTGGGCCTAGCATTCATGGGTTCAAACGCTTCTTCACGCATCTGGAAGAGCACTGCAAGGACAGCGGAGCAATCTTGGTTAAGGTGAGTCGTTTCTTTCCTTCAACAAGGAAGTGCTCTGCCTGTGGTACTGTAAGAGGCCGCGTTCCACTTAAGATTCGTGAGTGGACCTGTGTTGCCTGTGGTGCTAAGCACGACCGTGACATAAACGCCGCCAAGAATATTCTTGCTGAGGGGCTGCGATTGCTCCCGCAAGTGCAGAGGAAATCGTGCTAAAGCTCGACAAACACATCACGCTCGACCTCGCCGCCATCCAGTCGGCCAATCTCTGCGACCGCTTCTCCGAGGACGACCTCAAGGCGATCGGTGACGAGATCTGGTCCGGCTATGACCGCGACAATCGCTCCCGCGCGAAGTGGTACAAGCGCACCGAGGCCGCGATGGACCTCGCGCTGCAAATTCAGAAGGACAAATCATTCCCCTGGCCTGGGTGTGCAAACGTCGCCTTTCCCCTCGTAACCATAGCCGCGCTACAGTTTCACGCCCGGGCTTACCCGAACATTATTGCGGGGACTGACGTAGTGCGCTGTCGAGTAATTGGCCCTGATCCGACCGGCGAGGAACGCCAGCGGGCCGACCGCATCTCCACGCACATGAGCTGGCAGCTTCTCGAGCAGGACGAGGATTGGGAGGAGCAACAGGACCGCGCCCTGATCAACGTGCCGGTAGTCGGGACGGCTTGGAAGAAGTCCTACTACAACGCCGCCGAGGGTTATAACGAGAGCGATCTCGTCCTCGCGAAGGACCTTGTCCTCGACTATTGGGCCAAGTCCGTTGAGGACTGCCCGCGGAAGACGCACGTTATCCCGCTCTTCCGCAATGATATCTACGAGCGCGTAAAGCGCGGGTCATTCAGGGACGTTCTCGAGGAGACCTGGTTCAAGCAGCCCGCCGCCCCGAAGCGCGATACCCAGAAGATCGAACAGGACAACCGGGCTGGCCAAACTGTCCCCCAGACCGACGATACGACTCCGTTCACCGGTCTCGAGCAGCATTGCTCCCTCGACCTCGATGGGGATGGCTACGCCGAGCCCTACATTATCACAATAGAGGAGACCTCCCATTGTGTCCTGCGCATTGTTACTCGCTTCGACCGGGAGGCCGACATTGAGCGGAACGCTCGCGGCGAGATCGTTTCCATCAGCCCGATGGAGTACTTCACTAAGATTCCATTCATCCCCAACCCAGACGGCGGGATCATGGATATCGGCTTTGGAGTACTCCTGGGACCTCTCAACGAGGCTACCAATTCCATCGTCAATCAGCTCATCGACGCCGGGACTATGGCCACTACCGCCGGCGGCTTCCTGGGCCGAGGCGCAAAGATTCGTGGCGGTGTCTACACCTTCAGTCCGTTTGGCTGGAACCGAGTGGACTCAACCGGGGACGATCTGCACAAGTCTATATTTCCTCTGCCCGTTAGAGAGCCGTCTACCGTCCTGTTTCAACTTCTTTCCCTACTCATTAACTACACGAATCGCATTAGCGGGGCAACGGATACACTAGTCGGGGAGAACCCCGGCCAGAACACGCCGGCGGAGACGACGCGGACTATGGTCGCGCAAGGAGAGAAAATCTACTCCGCAATCTTCAAGCGCATCTGGCGGTCGATGAAGCAGGAGTTTAAGAAGCTCTATATCCTCAATGCGATTCACTTGCCGACGAAGCAAAGCTTTGGGGAGAACGGCGCGTTTGCCCTGCGGGAAGACTACCTCGGTGATCCGTCTCGGGTCGTCCCCGTCGCTGACCCGAATATCACGAGCGATTCACTCCGCTTCAACCAAGCCCGGATGATTGCCGAGCGCTCGATGATGGTCCCCGGCTACGACAAGGAAACGGTTGAGAAGCACTTCCTGCGTAGCCTCCAGGTCGACGGCATTGACAAGTTCTATCCGGGCGTTCAGAAAACCGGGCCGCTGACGAATCCGAAGGTGCAGGTTGAGCAGCTGAAGATGCAGGCGAAGCAAGCCCAACTCGAATGGGACAAGAAAGTGTTTGCCGCCGAGCTTCAGAACGAAGTCGCCCTCAACCAAGCCAAGATTACAGAGCTCATGGCGAAGGCTTCGATGGAACTCGAGCAGGCTGGCGGCGTGAAAGAGGGCCACCGCATCGCCGCTTTTGAGGCCGCCATCGGCGCTATGAAGCAACACAACGACGCACTAAACGAGCGAATTGGTTTAATGATAAAGGGCATGGAAAATGAGCAAGAATCCGGAGCAGGAGCTGTTCCAGCAATGGCTGGAGCACCCGGTAACGCAGCATCTGCGCCAGTGGGCGCGCAGCCGCCGGGAAGCACTTAAGGAAGATTGGGCAACAGGGGCCTTCACGGGAGTCTTCGATATGGAAATGGCGATGAAGAACGCGGGAGCTACTGGCGCTTGCAGTGCGTACCTCGAAATAGAGGAAATGGAGTTTGACTTGATATATGGAGACAAAGACGATGGAAAACAAATCGGGGCTAGTCCCGCTGGGCCGGGCAGTACTGATTGAACCTTATGAACCTGAGGTGCGAAAGAGCGTGATTCACATACCGGACGAGATCAAGGGAAAGGGCGCTATGCTCGAACAGCGGGCGGTAGTGGTAGAAGCCGGCCCGGTTGCTTGGGCAGATGAACTCGTGCCCCGCGCCAAGCCCGGCGATAAGGTGATCGTCGCGCGGTTCGCTGGCTTCATGGCCAAGGGAACGGCGGATGGGAAGCAGTATCGCTTCGTGAATGACAAAGACATCTTCGCAGGTATCGTTAAGGAGCAAGAAAATGGCTGAGCCGCAAGCAGTAGAGCAAGAAGCCCGGGCGCTAGGGTGGGTTCCGCAAGAGGAATGGCGGGGTGATCCTGAGCACTGGAGTGACGCTGAGACCTTTGTCGAGCGTGGAAAGCATGTTATGCCGATCCTGAAGAAGAATAATGAGCGTCTTCAGGCGCAACTGCGTGAGCGCGACGAGCGGCTTGCGAAGATGGAAGAGTCCCTGCAGGCCTCCCAGGAGAGCATTCAGGCGCTTGAGGAACACTACACGGCTGCGAACAAGCGGCAGCTCGCAGAAGCGCGGACGAATTTGCTCGCTGAGCTCAAAGCGGCGAAGGACGCCGGCGACACGGCCTCGGAGGTGCAGATTGTTGATGAGCTGACTCGGGTGAATGAGGCTACTACCGAGGCTGCCGAAACGAAAAAGCCGGCAGAGAAGAAGGAAGCTGCGGCTGTTGAGCTCGCTCCGGAGGTTAAAGCCCTCATTCAGGCCAACCCTTGGTACGGTACCGACGTTAAAAAGACCCTTCAGTTCAACCGGCTTGCTGAAGATATGCGCCTTGATGGTAATACCCTGCAAGGAAAGCCCTTCCTCGACGCCGTGATGGAGAAATTCGAGGCCGGCACCCGCTCGACGAACACGAAGGTCGAGGCGGGAGGCGCGACAAGCAGAGGTGGTAGCGCCTCCCGGAACGGAAATCGGTTCTCCGACCTTCCGGCGGACGCCAAGAAGGTCTGTCACGACGACGCAAAGCGTTTCGTTGGCGAGGGCAAGCGGTTCAAAACGCTAGCCGACTGGGAAAAGAAGTACGCTGAAATCTACTTTGGAGACGAGTCATGAGCAAGCTACAAAACCCGGCAAACGAGCCGGAGAAATTCGTAATTCCCGCCGACTTCCAGCCGATGAGCCTCCCGAAGGAGCGTCTCAACGTTCCTGATATCGAGGGCTATCATCTCCACTGGTTCCGCGGCTCCCCAGACCGCATCGCTCGGGCGAAGCAAGCGTACTACGAATTTGTCACCAGCGACGAGGTCGGGCTAAACAATTTCGATCTGGGAGGTGATGCCTCCCAAAGTGGTAACACAGACATGGGTACTCGAGTTAGTGTGGTTGCAGGGGATGACCTTGACAACACAGGGCAGCCGAGCCGGCTATACCTGATGAAATGTAGGAAGGAACTTTTCGAGGCAAGCCAGGCAATCCTGGCAGAACGGAACGAGTCCATCGCTACCGCGATCCGCGGCGGTCGAATCGGTGAAGGCTCCGGCGAAACCGGAGAAACGCCCTTCGATGCGCAGCAACGCTACGTGAAGGGCAAGGTTCCTGATCTCTTCAATCCACACAAGAGGCGCGTTTAGTGCCTTTTAACTAACGGAGAACCTTATGGCAAATGCTAATAAGCCCTCCGGGTTAAGCCCCGTTCAGTATCTAAGCGGAGCTCCCTGGAGCGGCCAAGCAAGGCTGTACAGCATAGACGCGAGCTATGCTACAGCCCTGTACATCGGGGACCCGGTGATCAGTGGTGGTAGCGCTGACACTAACGGCGTCCCTAACATCGCGATCTACGGCGGCACCGGAGCAATTCGAGGCGTTATCGTGGGTTTGGGGACGAAGGAGGGGCTGATCGCCAATCCGAATAACCTGAACATCACCTACCGCCCGGCGAGCGATCCGGCTGTGTGGTACGCCATGGTAGCCGACGACCCGAACATCATCTTCGAGGTGCAGGAGAACTCGAACGGGACGCAGCTGGCGGCGACTGAGGTCGGTCTGAACACCGTTCTCAAGTCCGGCACCGGCAACGGTTATCTTTCTGGGTGGCTGCTTTCCAGCGTAACGGATGCAACTCCTGCGACGACTGCGACCCTGGCGATTCGCCTGCTGGGTCTGGCCCGCCGCCAGGACAACGCATTCGGTGCGTATGCAAAGTGGCTTGTCAAAATCAACGTGCATGAACTCGGTACTGGTACCGGGGCTGCCGGCGTATAAGGAGCCTAGATCATGGCTGGCGGTATAATCAACACAGGATCACACCCTAAGCTACTTTGGCCTGGTGTGCACGAAATTTGGGGCCAGGTTTATGAGGCCCATGCGACGGAATACACTGATCTCTACGCGATCGAGGATTCCGACAAGGCCTACGAGCAGGACGTTCAGGTAACGGGCTTCGGCCTCGCGCCTGTCAAAGGTCAAGGCGCTCCGGTTACTTACGACTCTGAAGTTCAGGGTGTCGTAACGACCTACGCGCATCTGGCCTATGCTCTGGGCTACATCGTCACCTACGAAGAGCTGCGTGACAACCTCTACAAGGAGGTCGCAACGCGGCGAGCCAAGGCCAACGCCTTCGCTATCAACCAGACGGTGGAAAACGTCGCGGCGTTTATCTATAACAACGCTTTCGTTACGACGTACTTCACCACTGGTGACAGCGTTGCGCTGTGCTCAACCGCTCACGTCAATGCAACGGGCGGGACGTATAGCAACGTGCTCTCGCCGGCGGC
>Ga0153916_10004954_pt1 | contig 10118 bp, 8 predicted proteins | sample Opewatmetagenome_FD_109642 | JGI IMG/M metagenome (GOLD analysis project Ga0153916, IMG submission 109642) | Freshwater wetland microbial communities from Ohio, USA - Open water 3 Core 3 Depth 4 metaG | ecosystem: Environmental > Aquatic > Freshwater > Wetlands | place: USA: Ohio, Lake Erie, Old...
AAAGCTAATAGTTCTCTATGACGACAATCACATCTCGATTGATGGCAGCACGGATTTGACCTTTACAGAAGACCGGGGAGCACGCTTTGAGGCACAAGGCTGGCATATGCAAAGAGTAGCCGATGGCAACGATGTGAGTTTGATAGACAGTGCTATCAAGAGAGCGAAAGAGGACCCTAGACCGTCTATTGTCCTGTGCCGGACACACATTGGTTATGGTTCGCCAAAGAAACAGGATACCGCAGAGTGTCACGGTGAACCGCTGGGCGAGGATGAGCTGAAAGCTGCGAAACAGAGACTTGGCTGGCCTCTTGAGCCCAAGTTCTATGTTCCAGATGATGTCCTCAAGCACTTTCGCACTGCGATAGACCGAGGCAAGCGCTTACAGTCCGACTGGGAGAGCCGCATGCAGCACTATCGACAAGATCATCCAGAGCTAGCCGCGGAACTTGAACGAAGACTTGCGGGCAGGTTGCCGAGTGGTTGGAATAGTGATTTACCTACTTTCTCGATGGACCCTAAGGGGCTCGCCACACGTGCTGCTTCCGGGAAAGTGATCAACGTGTTGGCAACGAGACTGCCGGAGCTAATAGGCGGATCAGCAGACCTGACAGGTTCCAACAAGACATGGATTGATGGTAGTACACCATTTCAGAAGGATTCGCAGACTGGCAGAAACTTCCACTTCGGCGTTCGAGAACATGCAATGGGAACTATAGTGAATGGACTGGCAGTACATGGTGGTTTCATACCCTATTGTGGGACATTCCTCATCTTCTCGGACTACATGCGGCCAGCCATTCGTCTATCTGCTCTCTCAGGATATCCAAGTATCTGGCTCTATACGCATGACAGTATAGGCCTCGGCGAGGATGGGCCGACTCACCAGCCTATTGAACAACTGGCAGCCCTGCGTGCGATACCCGGTCTCGTCGTGATTCGGCCTGCGGACGCCAATGAAGTATCAGTAGCTTGGAATGTTGCAGTTGCCCGTCGTGACGGCCCTACTCTGCTCGTACTAACTCGTCAGAATGTGCCAATTCTTGATAGAAAGACGTACAAGAGTGCAGAGGGGCTGATTCGGGGAGCGTACGTACTAGCAGACATTGGCGCAGGGAATCCTCAAGTCATACTCATGGCCTCAGGATCAGAAGTGAGTCTCATCTCGACAGCAGCAGAGAGGCTCGCGTCCGAGGGAGTCGCGGCGCGAGTAGTCTCGTTCCCAAGTTGGGAGCTTTTCGCGATGCAAGATCGAACCTACCAAGAGTCTGTGTTGCCGCACCACATGCAAGCTCGCTTGGCAGTTGAGGCAGGTGTCGCGCAAGGGTGGGAACGGTGGGTGGGAGACCATGGGACGACGATTTCTATTCAGAGCTTTGGAGCATCGGCGCCCTACAAGGTTGCATTTGAGAAATACGGTTTCACGGTGGATAATGTGGTCGAACGCGCAAAAGCGCAAATCGAACAAAGCTGAATCTACCTGGACACTGAAGCCAAAGCAAGATGAAATCCGACCAGCGCATGGTCCGAAGAGTATGCAGCAAAGACGCTCAAGATTTCCCAAATGTATTGAGCGCGTTCAAAGCTATGCTTCTGAGTTGTTCGTCCTGACCCCGGCCGAGCTGAAGAAGAGACGGAACTGCTCTATCGTCGCCAATCTTCCCGAGCGCCTCTGCCGCAAGTGCTTTTGTGATGTTGAATCGCTGTGTCAATGCCGCGGCTAGATTGTCAAGCGACCTCGGATGAGCGACCTCCGCTGCGCGGAGTGTATCAGCATAGTCAATGTTAGGTTCCTTAGAGAGTATGCTGATTAGAGGGGCCACAGCTGGGGGTCCTACTGCCACAAGCCCTTTCACCGCTTCAGACCGTACGCTGGAGTCAAGATCGCCCAAAGCATGAATGAATGTGAGCACACTGGGAGGCAGTGCTATCTCGGTGAGCGCCCTGATAGCTGACAGTCTTACCCACGGGTATTGATCTCCTGCAACTTTACGAAGGTAGTACTCGGACCTCGGATCGGCGATACAGCCCAGTCGCTCTGCCGCCTCTGCACGTTTGCCCGAATTCGGACCTGTAAGCACCAAGATAGTCTTCAATAGCTCAGCGGTCTGGTCAGAGGCATTGCTGAACGAGACCAGCTCTGGGTCAAAATCATACTCCATAGTACATGATATATCATCACCAAGTATCCCGAGTTCTCCAAGGAAACTATGGAGGCCTGCGCTCCATTCTTCTTGCCTCACGGCTGAAGTGGCGAACGTAAACCCGTAGTATGTTGAGATAAGGGCGGACGAGCTAACCCTTCCCCTACACATATGTTTGACTTCTGCGAGCCTTGCCTCAATTATCTGCGGAACAAGGACTGCACCCAATGATTTCTGGAGAGCATCTATGTCCAGAAAGAAAGTGTTGTACCGAGCGACCTGCTCGCGAAGAAGCTCAATCGCAAAGGGCCGAGCAGAACTGCTGATTGGCCTGCCCTCTAGTTTGCCAACTCTGTTGATGATATCGACCGGATCCCTATCGAGCCCCTGTAGATCGGCAATACAGAGAACCTCGAAGAGGATACTCCTCAGAATGCCCCAACGCTGTCTCATTGGTCCTTGCGAGATAATGCTCAGGGAATTGACGAATTCTGGCAGTAGGCCGGTGTCCAGCGAATGCTGAAACAGCTCTCTTAGCTCACCAGTCCGACGGGTCACGAGAACTTCAGTAATGTCAGACAACGATTGATTCATACTCAAGGGGTGTATCAATGCGCGTCCTCTCGTTTAGCGAATATAACCTTGGTTCTCTATTCTAGGCCCGATGATTAGAACACGGCACGTTTTTTTAATGTAGTCAAAATAGCCAAGATGTGCCATGCCTGCACTTTAATAAGCAACATGTACAGCGTCCTCTATTGGATTCAATTCCACTTGAGGAATGCTACTATGGCGTCCAAAGAATTACTTGATTTGATGAACAAGGGATTAGCACGAGAGATACAGGTGTCCATCCAGTACATGTGGCAGCATGTTCGGATATTCGGTTTCACTCATCTCCCAATCGCTGATGAGCTCAAGAAGATAGCAATCCAAGAAATGAAGCATGCAGAAAGCATCGCGGATCGGATTGACTACCTTGGCGGCGAGCCCACAACTGTGCCAGCCCCGATAACGGTTGGCAAAACGCCCGAAGAGATGGTCACACTGGACAAGAAAGCAGAAGAAGAGGCCATAACTCTCTACAGGCAGACCATCGAGAAGGCGATGGCTGAGAAGGATTATGTCACTTGGGAACTCTTCGAGGACATCCTCGAGGATGAGGAAGACCATCACAATACATTCAGCACGTTGCTGCAGAAGACATTGTGATTATTCTCGGTGTGATACTAAACCATTGGGCGGCGCTTTCGAACCCGCCCCTTGTTTTTCTTTTGACTCGTTAAAGACTGCTACTTCTTTCGCGGCCGACCAGCAATACCAACGAGCTCAGATACTAAGAACTCGATAGTTTTGATCTCAATATCTGAGCCGATCAGCCGGGCTCCATCACTGAGATTCCTCACGCAGAAAGGACATGCGGTTACGAGAACGCTGGCTCCTGCCTCCTTCGCTTCTTGAACTCTGCAAGAAGCAATCTCTGCCGCGTCTTGGGGGCGCCCCACTTTCATGCCACCCCCGGCTCCGCAACATCTCGAGATCTTACGGTTCCATTCCATTTCCACTAGCTCGACTCCGGGGATTGCCTTGAGAATCCTCCTTGGCTCATCATACACACCACAATGTCTTCCAAGGTGGCAAGGATCGTGATAGGTAATCCTCTTGCTAAGTGAACCGAGCACAAGTCTGTTCTCGGCAATCAGCGTGTCTATGAGCTGGACTGTATGCTTGGTTGAAAAGGCAGGCGCTTGGTCAGTGAGACTCGCGTAGTCCTTCGTGAATGTTCTGTAGCATCCCGAACACGAGACTACGATGTCGCGCGGCCCGGATGATTCAAATGCCGCTGAGACCAATTCCGCTTGTGCTCGTGCCTGCTCTATGTCCCCGATTCTCCTAGCTGGAGAACCGCAACATATGTTCTGAGGAAAGACATAGAAGGATGCTTTCGCGGCCCTCAGGATATTGGTTACATAGTCTAGTTGTTTTGGTGAACGAAAGAGCTCCGTGCATCCAAAGAAGAGTGTGAATTCCGCAGGACCAGTTCCAGATTTGGAAATCGCCCGAAGAAGATTCGACGCTTGTGATGAGTCCTCAGCATAGGGATTACCGGTCTCTCTGGTCCGCCTGCTTATGACCATGTAATCTTCAGGAGGCAGCACGTTGGCTTCAAGGAGAGCAGTCTTCATCTCTTGGATGGCTTCACTCTGGGGATATCCACACGCGATGTCACAAAGGCCACAGCTAGTGCAAGAAAAAACGCGTTGAGCCATGGTGCTGTCAGGCCTCAGGTTTCCTTTCAGCCAATGATACATGAGCGTCAATCTGCCCTTCGCTGAATATGAGTCGAACTTGAATTGGCGATATGAACAGCAGTTCTCACGACAGAACCCGCATCTTACATGCATGCACGCACGGGCCCAGTCCTCGTACTTTGCGAGACGAACCGCCATCAGTCAAACCCCCTGTTTCCTCTGTTCAATATGCGCTTCGGGTCCACAAGCAGCTTTATGCCAGTCAGGAGCTGCCACGCGGGGCCTAGTTCCTCCCGGACCCAAGGAGCTGACCTTAGACCAACTCCATTAGCGTCCGACACGCTGCCGCCGAGCTCAAGAGCGCGACGGTACATCCGCTCCTTGAATTCGAACCAATGATTTACCTCACGCGGAATACGAGTATCAATGGGCACACTGAAGTATATGCAGAACGGAATCGGCCCTCTGGGGGCTGCAACGGCAAACGCTCCGAAGTCTATCTCGACCCAGCCGAATTCCCGCTTGAGCTCATCACAGAAATCGCTGTATTCTTGGAAACGACTGAATGGAACACACGCATCTATCAAATCGGGTTCATATGCAGTGTGTGAGAGAGCAAAATTGCTCTGGTCGAAATTCTCCCTTGTGATGTTGACGGATTTCCACCATGACTCGGTCACTTCAGCAGGAAGACGTGAACCGCCGTACTCTTCGCAGCACCGAGAGACAACTTCCAAGCTCTTTTCGACCATGTCAGTGTCCCCAGAGCATCCGAAAAGGACAGCCATACGAACCTCACTTGGAATAGGAGTCTTGGCACGCTCCATATACTGGACAAGAGAGCGTCTGTCGAAGGCATAGACCGTCTCGGGCCAGCACCCGGAACTGTGAATCCGCTTGCATGCTTCCATAGAGGTTCTGATGTCTGCAAACCCATAGCTCACTCTGTCTCTGAATGCGGGCAAGGGATAGACCTTCAATGTCACTTCAGTGATGATTCCAAGTGTGCCCTCAGCTCCGAGAAACAAGTTGAGCAAATTGTGCGTTGGCAGGGACAGGTAGTTCTTTCCGCCAATCCTCATCTTCTGGCCTGTTCCGAGAACAACCTCCACACCGAGAACTTGGTCGTAGGCATACCCATACTTTGCTCCGTAAATGCTCATGCCCATGCAGCTGAGTGCTCCACCTATCGTTGATGAGATGCTGCTTTCCGGATGATGTGTGAAGAATAGGTTGTGCTTGAGAGCTGTCCTATAGATCTCATCATGGACGGTTCCTGCTTGCACTGTCATGGTGAGATTCTCGCTGTCAATCTCAAGTATCTGGTTCATACGTTTCATGTCCAAGACAAGGCCATGTCTGACGGCAAGTGGATTGCCGGACATGCTCGTTCCTGCGCCCCAAGTATAAAGCGGCACATCAAACTCGTTGGCTGCCTTCACAATCTCTACGATTTCATCAGAATTAGCAGGCTTCACAACTATGTCTGGTGTATAGTCCTTGGCAATCCCTTCTATGGAGTAGTCCTTTGAATACGCCAGCCGATCACATAGTTCGTTGCTGACATACTCAGACCCTGCAATCTCCACAAGGCGTCTGTAGACCGACTCAATGGATGTCATCCGGCATCATTCCTAGATTCAACAGCGGGAAATGAGTGCCAAGCAAGTAATATCATTATTGAAGGCTCAAGCAGCACAGGCTTTCAATAGAGACCTAGAGCACCGCCATAATAATAAGCGGCCGACCTGCGATTCGTACATCATCAATCCTGCTAGAAGGAAATTCCTCTCTTGGCGAAGTAGATTGACCGAAGATATTGCTCCCGGAGAAGGACAAGATACACCAGCTGCCCGCGAGGATTCAGTGTCTAAGAAGTACGCTCTTGCAGTGATTGAGGCACTTCTAGTCACAGTTCTCTGGTCATCATCGTGGGTGATTATAAAATTCGGCCTCAAAGACATACCTCCCATCACCTTTTCCGGACTCAGATACACTCTCGCCTCATTGATACTGCTAGGTATCATCATGTCTAGAGCCGACTATCGAAGTGCCGCGAGAAGACAAAGCCGGCGCTGGTGGAGACAAATCACTTCGTACGGCATTGTATTCGTGGCCATCACTCAGGGCACACAGTTTGTAGCGCTCGCATTGCTCCCGGCAATCACAGTATCACTGTTGCTGAACCTGACACCTTTGATTGTACTGGTACTAGGGGCAACCTTCCTTCGGGAAGTACCGTCCTTGACACAGGTTGGTCTCATAGTGCTCGCAGTAGTGGGAGCGATGCTTTACTTCTATCCCGCGGGCGTGCCTGCGTCCGAGACCTTGGGTGTGGCAGTTGTGATACTGTCGTTAGTCGCAAATGCGGTCTCATCAGTCATGGGCAGGTCGATTAACAGGGACCGGATTGCGCCGCCTCTAGTTGTGACCGGTATCAGCATGGCATTTGGTGCAATCTTGCTCGTGGTGGCTGGTCTTGTCGTGGAAGGAATCACTGCGCTCACCCCTCTATCTGTGGTCTATGTTGTGTGGTTGAGCATAGTGAATACTGCATTCGCATTCACGCTGTGGAACAAATCAATGCAGACTCTCCGTGCAGTTGACATGTCAATTATCAACTGTACAATGATGCCACAAATCGTGATTCTGTCTATCTTGTTCTTAGGGGAAATGCCCAGTCTCTTGGATTGGGTGGGATTGGCCATACTGGCCATTAGCGTTTCTCTGGTACAGGTGATTCAAGCCAGAGAGGTAGCCAAGGAGAAGCGATGATTCACTTCCAGCCTGTAATTTCCCGATACAACCTGAGGGCCTCCTCCGGGGTACTTACGCCCTTGACGATTGCGTTTCCATTCTTCATCAGCGTGATCTGAACTCCATTGTCGGCATCTACTCGAAGAAAGGCTGGTGCTTGAACTGTCTTGTGCTTGCGCTTTACACGATCGGCCACTTCGGCGATGTCTAAGACAGAACTGGCGGCAGGAGATATGTTGAAAGTCCCCGAGCATAGCATCGTCACGACTGGTGAATCTACCTTACCCTTCGCAGTCTTCCTGGGAACCGAACAGACGGGACAATCCTGAACTCGTTCTATCTGAAAGAAGTCAAAACCAAGACTGTTCATGTCTATGCTCATCAGACGTCCCGATAACAGGGGTTGCCGACCTATCGCGACCAACATCGCCTCTTGAACCTCAACTGAGGCGGCTACAGACAACATAGCAGGTGATACACCAACCATCGCACAGGTATTCTGTGGATTATCCTGAGAATCACCCATCATGCAGTATAGGCACCCGGTTCGTCCAGGCAGAAACGTTGTGAGGTTGGCATAGTACTCGATAGCGCCTGCAAAGACGTATGGTATCTTCAGAGCCACACTGGCAGAATTGACTGCCTGTCTGGTATGAATAGTATCGAGGCCATCGATTATTACATCAGACCCCTTCAGCAAGTCCATTGCATTGTTCACATCAATGGAGACAGAGATGGGTTCGAATTTCACGTCAGGATTCATAAGTGCCAGATTCTCGGCAGCGGCCTCAGCCTTCGGTCTGCCGACGTCGCCGGTGTTATAGACGGTCTGCCTCTGAAGGTTGGATAGCTCCACGATGTCGCGGTCGATAATCCTTATCTTGCCGAAGCCCATTGCTGTCAGAAGCCGCAGAGCAGGGCTCCCGAGTCCGCCCGCACCAACAACAGAAACCGTGGTGCGCAGGATCCTCTGCATCTCTTGCTCTCCAAAGCCCTTGAGGACCAGAGTGCGTGAGTACCGCTCTTTCTGCTCACTTGTGAGTGTCATCAAGCATCCAGCAACCGGGGGAAGCCGAGGCTATTAAGGAGCCCGCTGGGCATGCTATGGAGAGCTTTGTAAGAAAGGATCAATTGTTACATGGTCAAGGGCCGATTCCATTTGTCAAGAATGTTCCTTGTCTCTGCTTGAATGCGACTGACAATGCTCTTGGTCTCACTACCGATGCCAGACGAGAGTTCCATGTCACACCGTTCCAAGAGCTTTTCCAGATGCTTTGACGGATTCTTGGCTCGTTCGCCCCAGTCCCAGACGGAGCACCACCGGCGTCCAAGGTCAGGACCGTAAGCAGTCTCTGCCTTCCTTTTAGTTCCCGGAGATGCAATCGTTCCCGGATGTAGCCAAGGCATATCCGTACCATTCTCCTCGACTCCGAATATTGCATTGGAGCAGAAGAGGCAGATAGGAACGTCAATTCGGTCAGCAAGCTGCTTTATGCGCATCGCTCCAGTCAAGCCGCTCGCTATCGCGTATATGATAATCGCTCTGGCGTCCGAAGCCTGAGCAAGCGTACAGTCCACAATGCGCTCAATTGTGCCCCCCGTGGCTATAGTATCGCCGATGATAATCACAGGGTTAGGTGCCAAGGCCTCGAAGTTTTCATATGCGAGTTCAGTCATCCAGCCGCTAGGCGATAGCTGGCGCTTCGCACCGATAAACGAACGACTGATGGCTTCACCAAAGACCGCTTCGAACGCTTCCGCAATGCCATAGTATAACGACCCTGCAAGTGGAACAACCTCGGTTACGTTACCTAGCAGAGACTCGCTCAACTCAGGACACAAATGGTAGGCAATGCATAGGAACTCAGTGCTGCTTGTTCGCGCAAGGCCGGCAAGTTTCGCGCCGACAATCCATGGTTGTAGAAGAATCTGAAGAGCACTAGAAGACTCAACGATGTAAGTGTTACGCAGCAGTTGGTCGCTCTCGACGCGAAACAGCCGGTTCCTCCGTTCGGAGATGCCCTTAACCTCCACAAGCTTCGCGTTCTGTTTCACCTCGCCCTGATCCATCAGCCTGCATCTCCATAACCCATCATTGGACGGGCTTGTTGTGAATCTCCTAAGATTGCATCCGACGCGGCCACAAGAAAGAGCCGCTTCTCATGAAGCTATCTGAATTCGACATGTTTTAAGTGCAGGCCGACACAAAACGGACGATGACTTGACGCAACTCGTACACAAGGAGAACGATGAGATGGTACTTCCGATTGGTCCCCTAATGGTGGAGCACAGGCTCATAGAGAGAATGATCGCGGTCATGAAAAGAGAAGTCCAAGAAATCGAAAAGACAGGCAAAGCAGACCCCGGATTCATTGATGTGGCAGTTGACTTCATCAGGAGCTACGCTGACCGCTGTCATCACGGAAAGGAAGAAGAAATACTATTTCGTGATTTGGAGAAGAAGCGCCTAGAAGAAGAACATAAGCAAATCATGGAAGAACTGATTGAAGAGCACATCTGGGGAAGAAAGACAACAAGGAGCCTTGTCGAAGCCAAGGCAAGGTATCTCTCGGGCGATAGCCAAGCAATCAAGGACATCGTGTCTCTTATGACGGATCTCGTGGGGTTCTATCCAAAGCACATAGCGAAAGAGGACAAGGTCTTCTTCAAGCCCGCCATGAGCTACTTTACGAAAGCCGAGCTAGATGCTATGTTGAATGAAGAGTATGAATTCGACAAGGTTTTCATTCACCGGCTCTACGGAGATATTGTCTCGGCAATCGAGTCTAAGACATAGTCAGCATCGGAATCTGAAAACTGTTCGAAAACTCAGGCGGAAAGCGGCGCTGCGACCGCTCCACTACCAACAAAATCGACCTCATGACTAAAATGATTGGGTGATTTGAATGGAAGAATCACTGAGAGATATGCTCAAGCACGGAAGAAAATTCGAACGGATGAGGAC
>Ga0153916_10004955_pt1 | contig 10116 bp, 4 predicted proteins | sample Opewatmetagenome_FD_109642 | JGI IMG/M metagenome (GOLD analysis project Ga0153916, IMG submission 109642) | Freshwater wetland microbial communities from Ohio, USA - Open water 3 Core 3 Depth 4 metaG | ecosystem: Environmental > Aquatic > Freshwater > Wetlands | place: USA: Ohio, Lake Erie, Old...
GCACACCAGGTCGCAGGCCTGCGTGACCTCGTAGTAGAACATCAGCGGGTTGCGGTCGAATTCGTCGGCGGTGTACTGGGCGGAATGCATGGGCTGGTGCGGGATCGTCAAATGGGGCGGGTCGACTCATCGCGACAAATGGCGGGTCCACTCGTCGCGATGAACGACGGATCTACTCATCGCGACGCATGGCGCGCGCGCCACTCATCGCGATAAATATATTTTCCGCAATCCCTCCATTCTTGACCAGTTCTCCCTGGTGGTCAAAATGGGGAATTCACATCGCGTTTAGCCGCGGCACTCGTGCCGCGCGGCGATCCCCCGGTCGCAAGCGACCGGGCTAAACGGCGAGAATTCGTTTATGCGAGGACTCCGTAATCCGCTGCCGTACGCGCCGCCGCTCGGCTGCTTGACGCCCCCCTGCCGCACCCCTAGACTGAACGCCTGGCAAATTGGCACGCGACCCTTGTCGAAGGAGTGGACGATCATGGCTGTCCCGGGCACGATGGGCAGAATCCTCCTGGTGGATCTCACAAACCAGAAGATAACGTTGGAAACGCCCAGCGACGACGTATACTTGACGTACTTCGGGGGCTACGGCCTGGGGGCCTACTACCTGTACCGGATGCAGAAGCCGGGGGTCGATCCCTTGGGCCCGGACAACCACCTGGGGTTCTTCACCGGCGTGCTCACCGGCACGCCCGCCCTGAGCGGCAACCGCTATTTCGTGGTCGGCAAGAGCCCGAAGACGGGCACCTGGGGCGACGCTAACTCGGGCGGGACCTTCGGGCCGATCATGAAGGGGGCCGGGTTCGACGCCGTGATCTTCCACGGCATCAGCCCCAAGCCGCTCTATCTTCTGTTGCGCAACGGCCAGGCCCAGCTCCTCCCCGCCGGTGCCTGGTGGGGCCTGGACACCAACGAGCTGGAGGACCGCGTCAAGGAGCAGTACGGCGCCAAGGCCGGGCTGGCCTGCATCGGGCCCGCCGGCGAGCGGATGAGCCTCCTGGCTGCCGTGATCAACGACAGGGGGCGGGCCGCCGGCCGCAGCGGCCTCGGCGCGGTGATGGGCTCCAAACGCCTCAAGGCGATCGTCGCCGTCGGCGACGCCCCCGTGACCCTCGCCGATCCCGAAGCCCTCAAGCAGTCGATCTCCAAGTACCGCGAGTCCATGAAGCAGCAGGGGATGTTCCAGTTCCTCAACCAGTACGGCACGGCCGGGATGACCGCCGGGGCCTGCCTGAGCGGCGACACCCCGATCAAGAACTGGGCCGGCGCGCCCGAGGACTTCCCCACCGTCAAGAAGATCAGCGACGACGAGGTAATGTCCATCCAGTTGAAGAAGTACGCCTGCTGGCGGTGCTCGATCGGCTGCGGCGGCGAGACGATCGTCGCCCACGGGCCATTCAAGTCCAACGGCCACAAGCCCGAGTACGAGACCCTGGGGGCCTTCGGCACCCTCTGCCTCAACGACGATCTGGCCTCGATCAACGCCTGCAACGAGATCTGCAACCGCTGGGGGCTGGACACGATCGGCACCGGCTGCACCGTGGCCTTCGCCATCGAGTGCTACGAGAACGGCATCCTGACCGACAAGGACACCGGGGGCATCGCCCTGAAATGGGGCAACGCCAAGGCGATCGTGGCCGTCACCCAGGCGATTGCCGAAGGGAAGGGCTTCGGCAAGGTCCTCGCCGACGGGGCGAAGCGGGCCGCCGAGCGGATCGGCCGCGGGTCGGAGAAGTACGCGATCCACGTCCAGGGGGAAGAGGTCCCCATGCACGACCCGCGGCTCAACCCCGGGCTGGCCACCAGCTACAAGATGGACGCCACGCCCGGCCGCCACACCCAACTGAGCGCCTGGACCGCCGAGGCCCAATTCGCGCCCCCGGGGCTCGTGACCGAGCCGGTCGAGCGGTACAAGGTCGAGGGCAAGGGGCGGATGTATCGCCTCGTGGCCGATCACCACCACGCAGCCACCTCGGCCGGGCTGTGCATGTTCGCCTGGGTCTGCCTGCCGCCGGAAGGTCTCCCCGACATGCTCGCCGGCGTGACCGGCAAGCAATACACGGTCGACGAGATCGAGAAGATCGGGGCGCGGATCGCCACGCTGCGGATCGCGTTCAACCTCCGCGAGGGGGTGCGGAACGTCGACTTCAAGGTGCCGGATCGGATCATCGGCAAGCCGCCGCTGGAGGCCGGCCCTCTGAAAGGCGTCACCGTGGACATCGATCGCCAGGTCCGCGACTTTCTGGAAGCGATGGGCTGGGACACGACGACCGGCGTGCCGAAGAAGGAGACGCTCAAGGACCTCGGCCTCGACTTCGTCGCCGCGGATCTGCACAAGTAAGCTCGGTGGCATGCCCTCACGACGCGAAGCGTCGGGTGGGCATGCTGCATGCCGACCCGGGCTGCGCCCGTGACGGCATGCCACCCACCGCGGATCTGCACAAGTAAGGACCCAGATGGCGGGACTTCGTCCCACCCTACATCTCTCTGCGTTGAGTTGCTGCGAAGGTCCCCCCGCAGGCAGCAAGCTGATGGCTGACTGCTGATAGCTGATGCGGCATTGGTCGTTTCTCGGGACACGCTCTCAGGGCAATCCGCCGTGCTGCACGCCGCCTTCCGGGGGCGGCGCCTTGAGGAGCCATCCCAGCCCGACCGCGACGAGAATCGCCGCCAGCACGGCAAAGGCGATCATGGCCGGGGCGTTCCTTTGGGGTATTCTCAGGGTTGCGCCGTCGGGCAAGCGGGCCGGCGGCTTCAAGCGATCCTTGTTCAGGTCGAACAGCGATGAGGCCTTGTCGCGGCTGCCCAACACCTGCTCGGCAATCTCGCCCAAGGTCGCATCGGCCGGCACCCGGTACTGCTCGTCTTTGGGGAGCTTCAGCATCGTTTGCCCGGCCACCGGCACGTAGCGGGGGAGCTGGGCCTCGTTGATGGTTTGGATTTCACCGGCCAACCGCTCGATTTCCTGCTTCGTGGCGCTCGCGCCCAACTCGCCCTCCGCCGCTGCCCGACACTGCCCGGCGAAGGTGGCCTCCGCGGTGACCGGCACCGTGCGGTACTGCCAGCGGCCGAGCAGTGCGGTGATCGGGTCGCTCATCACGAGGAAGCCGATCAGCACGCCGGCCGTCGTGCCGCCGGCGATGTACCCGGTGGAGAGCAGCGCACCGGGGCTCATCTCTGCCTCCAGGCCGGACTCCTGCGCGCCCTCGCGCCTGCGCCCCAGCCGCTCCACCAGGTAGCGGACCAGGCCGCCGACGAAGATCGGCGTCGAGGTCGACAGCGGCAGGTACACGCCCACGGCAAACGGCAGCGAGGAGATCCGGCACAGTTCCATCACCAAGGCGATGGCCACTCCCATCAGCACCAGGATCCAGGGAAGCCTTTGGCTGAGAATCCCGTTGGTGATCAGGGCGAACAGCTCGGCCTGCGGCGGGCTGTATTTCCTGACCTCGGTGCCGTCGTCGCGCCGGCTGAGCTTGCCGTTGATCCCCGGATCGACCAGGTAGCAGGTCCTTCCCTGGTCGTCGACCAGGTATTTCCCTCGGGGCACTCCCTCGTCGTTCCCTTCCTCGGCTTGCCAGACGTAGTACCACCGGTCGTCCTCCGGGGCCCTTTCCTGCCGTGCCGTGGCCCGGAGCTTGGCCATGTCCAGCGGCCGTCTGGGCTGCGGGACGTTTTCTTCGGCCTTGGAGTACACCGTGCTGGCCTGGTTGAGCACCAGCAGGACGACGCCGATCACCAGGGCCGACGAGATCGCTCCCGCGAGAATGGCCCACTGCTGATACTTGGGCGTGGCGCCGACGAGAAAGCCGGTCTTGAGGTCTTGGGAGGTGGTGCCGCCGTTGCTGGAGGCGATGCAGACCACGGCCGCCACGGAAAGTGCGATCAGGCGATGTTGCGGCTCGGTCCAGCCCAGGACCAGGAAGATCAGGCAGGTGAGCAGGAGCGTGGCGATCGTCATGCCGGAGATCGGGTTGCTGGAGGAGCCGATCTCGCCGGTGAGCCGCGAGGAGACCGTCACGAAGAGGAAGCCGAAGAGCACGATCAGCACCGCGGCGGCGAGGTTGACCCAGTTGAGCACGGCGGCGAGCGAGAGGCTGCCGCCGGCCTGGGGATCGAGCCCGAGGAAGGTCCAGATCGCCAGCACCAGGAGCAAGGAGCCGACGAGGACGACTTTCAGGGGCATGTCGCGGTCGGTGCGGGGGGCCTGGTCGCCGGCTGCGCGGACCGCCCCCCGCATGTCGCGCAGGCCCGCCCGGATCGAGGCGGCGATCAGCGGCAGCGCGCGGCAGAGACTGACGATGCCGCCGGCCGCCACCGCTCCCGCGCCGATGTACAGCACGTAGGCCTTGCGGATGGCCTCCGCATCCATGTTGCGGATGAGCGTGCCGGAAGGCGCGGGGTAAAGCGCCTCGCCCATTCCCTCGCCGAAGAAGCGGATCGCGGGGACCAGGACGAACGCGGCCAACACGCCGCCGGCCACCATGATGCAGGCAATCCGCGTCCCGATGATATACCCCACGCCCAGAAGCGCAGGACTCGCCTCCAGGGCCGGCGTGGCCCCTTTGAACCACTCCAGGGGCCGGCCGACCGTCTCCTTCCACAGCCGCATGGCCTGGCCGAGAAACTGGTAGACGAAGGCGATCCCGAAGCCGACAAACACCGGTTGGGCGCTTGCCCCGCCCGTCTCGCCGACGATCAGCACGTCGGCGCAGGCGGTCCCTTCGGGGTATTTCAGCGCCCCGTGCTGCTTGACGATGAACGCCCGCCGCAGCGGGATCATCATCAGGATCCCGAGCATCCCGCCGAGGATCGAGACGACCATCACCCGGGTGATCTCCATCTCGAAGCCGAGGATCATCACCGCGGGCATCGTGATCCCGACGCCGAAGGCGATCGACTCGCCGGCCGAGCCGGTCGTCTGCACGATGTTGTTCTCGAGGATCGTCGCCCGGCGGACGCCGAACGCCCGGGAGAAGGCCCGAAACAGGGTGATCGACAAGACCGCCACGGGGATCGAGGCCGAGATCGTCATGCCGACCTTGAGCACCAGGTACAGCGACGAAGCCCCGAAGAGGATGCCCAGCAGCACCCCGACGAGCAGCGCGGGCCAGGTGAACTCGCGGAGGGCGGCACGATCGGGAACGTAGGGCTGGTGGATCGGCGCCATCGCGCGGTCGGGTGCTTCTCGTTCCGGTGCCGGCGGACCTGCCATGGTGACCCCCTTGCATCGCTCAGGCTGGAGAACTCGGTGCTTCGACCTCTTCCTGGAGAGAAATCGTCTCCGTCGTCTCGTCGTAGGCAAATAGGTTACCAAACCGGGCCCAACTGATAAAGGTCTCGAAGATCTCCTCGGGGTTTTCCTGCGGCATCCGGAAGATGATCGTCTCCAGCACGAAATCGCGGTCCACGCGGTGCCCCGGGGCCCGCCGCAGCGTGGCCTCGATCGCCCGGAACAATCCCAGGCCCAGCAACTGCTCGCGGAAGACCGCCTTCCGCTCGTCGGCCGCGGCCTGCACGAGGCGTTGGCCGGTGCGGTCGAGAACCACCATCCGCCGCGGCGTGTCGACGAAGTTGAGCATTTCCGCCGCCTGGACGATGTTGATCACGTAGCCGAAATCGCGGTTGGTGTCGTTGGCAATGCGAAAGACGTCTTCCCGGCCGCCGCGGGCATCGAGGTACTCCAGCAGCCCGACGATCTCGCTGGCCTGGGCATGGGGCAACGGCTCGGCTGCCGGCGCGCCGGGGCCGCGGGCCGCCGGCAGGTCGGGCAGCTCGTGGCCGGTGATCAGCTCGTGCAGCCGGTCCACCATGCCCAGATACTCCGGCGAGCGATAGTCCCGCGGTCGCGGCAGACGATTCTCCATGACCGTCTGCACGTGGCCCGGATCCTTGCCCAGGATCACGATCCGGTCGGCCATGTAGACGACCTCCTTGATGTCGTGGCTGACCATCAGGATCGAGGAGGGGTTGCGATCGGCCGCGGCCCAGATGTCGATCACTTCCGCCCGGAGGCTTTCGGCCGTGAGGGCATCGACCTGGCTGAAGGGTTCGTCGAGGAGGAGGATTTCGGGGTCGACGGCCAGGGCGCGGGCGATCCCCACCCGCTGCTTCATCCCGCCGGAGAGCTCCCGGGGATAGGCCTCCTCGAACCCGGCCAGGCCCACGAGGTGGACCGCCCGCTCGGCCCGCTCGATCACCTCCCGCCGGGGCAGCCGCCGGGCCCTGAGCACCGCCTGCACGTTCTCGGCGACGGTCATCCAGGGATAGAGGGCGAAACTCTGAAACACCAGCGCCACTCCGGGGTTGAGCCCGCGCAAAGGCTCCCCGTGATAGAGCACGGCGCCGCGCGTCGGCTGCATCAGCCCGGCGACGGTGCGGAGAATCGTGGATTTGCCGCACCCCGAGGGCCCCAGCAGGGCGACGATCTCCTCGGACCGGATCGCCAGATCGATGTTCTCCAGCACGCGAAGCGGCGCGCCGTGGGGGAGGACGAACTCGTGCGTCACCCCGCGGACCTCACAAAGCGCTCGGCCGTTCCTCCTGGTTTCGGCAGCGTTGGTCGTGGTCGCCATGCCGCGTCTCCGCACTTGGTTACTTGGTGAGTGAGAACCGCGTCTCGGCCAGCCGGTAGCAGGGCCGCCAGACCAGCCGGTTGAAAAGGACCACCACCGCGGACATCGCGAGGATGCTGGCGGCCAGGACCGGCAGATCGGGCTCCGGCCGCACGGCCACCACGGAGCTGATCTTGGCTCCCAGCCCGACGGAAGCCGACAGCACGTCCCCTTGATAGGTGACGTATTCGGCCACGATGCTGGCGTTCCACGCGCCCCCCGCCGCTGTCACCCAGCCCGTCACCAGGTAAGGGAAAATCGCCGGGAAGTACAGGGTCGCGAAGCGCTGCCACCCCCGGATGCCGTAGCTCCGGGCGGCTTCGCGGAGATCGGCGGGCATGGCCATCGCGCCGGCAATGACGTTGAAGAGGATGTACCACTGGGTGCCCAAGAGCATCAGCGCCAGGCTGCCCCAGTTGAGCGAGACCCCCGCCCAAGCCAGCGCGCCCACGACCAGCGGATACAGCATCGGGGCGGGAAACGAGGCGACCACCTGGACGGCCGGCTGGAAGACCCGCGAAAGCCGCGGGGACAAGCCGATGGCGAGCCCTGCGGGAACGGCCCAGAGCGAGCCGATGGCCGTGGCCCCGAGCACGCGGGCGAGGGTTGCCGAGGCCGCGGCCATGATCGAGCCCCACTCTTCCCACTCCACGCGCCGCAGCAGCCCCAGCAGGTCCCACCCTGCCGCGGCCAGGGCGACCAACAGCAACACGAACAGGCCCGCGGAAACCCGCGTTGCCCAGCGGCGCGGTCCGGCGAAACCGGCAGGTTTTCGGGACGCGGTCCTGCGACCGAGCATGTCCCTTCTTTCCCTCAGGCGATGCATCCCCTCGGCCAGCGAGGAGAGGATCCGCGACTGCCGCAGCCAATCGAGGAGCCAGGAGGACATTCTCACCTCCGGACCCCCTTCTTCGACGCGGAATTTCTGCGCCCAGACGACCACGGGCCGCCACAGCAACTGGTCCAGCCCGACGATCATCAGGACCATGGCCAGGATCGCCCAAAGCATGGCGTCGATCCGCCCTTCGTCCACGGCGACGCTCATGTAGGAGCCGATTCCGGGCAGGCGGAAATCGGCGTCCCCCAGGCGGAAGGCCTCGCTGATCATCAGGAAGAACCACCCCCCCGCCATGCTCATCATGCTGTTCCACACCAGCCCCATCGTCGCGTAGGGGAGTTCCGTCCAGCGGAACCGCTGCCAGGCGGTGAACCGGTAGACGGTGGCCACCTCGCCCAGATCGGCCGGCACGGAGGTCACCGAATGGTAGAAGCTGAACGTCATGTTCCAGGCCTGGCCGGTGAAGATCATCAGCACCGCGGCCAACTCGAGCCCGATGTTGCTGTTGGGAAACACGGCCACCAAGGCCAGGACCAGTCCGGGCATGAACCCGAGCACGGGGATGCTCTGCAAAATGTCCAAGAGCGGGATCAAGATCCTCTCGGCCAGACGGTCCTTCGCCGCCCAATAGCCGTAAACGAGCGTGAAAGCCAACGAGACCACGTAGGCCAGCAAGCCCCGGGTGAGGGAGCGAAAAGCGTAGCCGGGCAGGGCCCAGGGGGAAAGGTCAATCTCGACGACCGGCCGCGCCGTGCCGGTCCACTCGCCGGCGGCGACCGTCAACCCGTACAACAGGCCCGCCAAGCCCGCGCAAATAAGCAGGTCGATCCAGCGGAATTGCCGCGGGCGATACAGGAAGGCCCAGGCGCTGCCCCAGATGGTCTTGGCCAGCATTCTCACGAAGGACACCTCGGATTGCCGGGGCACCGCTGCGCTTTGCCCCACGTGCATCAAGTCAGGCGCAAAGCCCATTCGCGCTCGGGAAGGTTCGGGCTGCCGCTCTTGCCCCGCCCCCGCGACGGCAATCCGACGCGCTCACTCCAGCGTGGGCCGGGCGATCTCGCCGCGGAGCTGGACCTGGCCCCCTTCCCGCTCGTACACGCCGTAGAACATCGAGCAGCAATCCAACCAGAGGGTCAGCCGGTGGAGGTCTTCCGGCGGGAGCTTCACGTCGTAATGTCCCTTCTCCAGGACCTCGAGGAGCTTGGAGGCCCGGGCGCCGAACCGGCCAGGCGTCGTCCGGTAACCGTCCCCGTAGCAGTGGAACCCGAAGTTGGGCGCCAGGCTCAGGTAGGAGGCGTACCAGTTCCGCTGGATCGGCTCGCGGGCGAGGTTGGGGGCCTTCTTGTCAACGGCCCGCTCGGCGTGGCACGGGACGCAGTGGCGGTCGAGCACCGGCTGCACGAGGCGGGGATAGCTGAAGGGGTTCGAGCCGTCCACGTCGGGCAGCAAGCGCGAAGGCGAACGGCGCAGCGCCAAGGGCACGTAGTCCAGCGGCCGCGGGGCCCGGTGCTTTCGCTCGTGGCAGCCCTGGCACGAGAGCCGCTCCCCTTCGTGGAGATACGTCGCCGAGCGCATCGACTGCACGGCCAGCCCGCGGTCGTCCACGGCCTGGAAGAACATCTCCTTGTTGGCCGGGACGGCGAAATAAGCGCTGCCGTCGTCTTCCACGGGGACGGTGCCCAGCACGTGGCGGACGGGCACGACCGAGTCGCCGGCCGAGGCTTCCCGCAGGGCGGTCTCGTGGGGCGGCCCGCCGGAAGGCACCGCCATGGGCAGCACCTGGAGCACGCGCAGCGACTTGATCTTCGTCCCCGCCGGCCAGGGTTTCAGCCCGTCGTAGACGTTCATCACGGCGATCGTCCCTTCGGCCGGCCTGGCAGGATCGGCCGCCGGGCGGACCGCCGGGTTCGTCTCCGGCCCGCGCTGGGCGAACTCCGGCACCAGCGGCGGCCCCTGCCGCGGACGCAGCGGGATCGGGCTCAGGCAGGCGATCTCGGGATCGCGGTAGATCAGCTCCTTGTTGCCGAAGCCGTCGACCAGGTAGATCCCGTAGTCTCCCGGCCCGCGGGCCTTGCGCGGCGGCCGTGCTGCCGCCCGGCGCTGGCCCCGGGCGTCACCGGGCGTCGCAACGGGACCGGGCCGCGCGATGGCCGCATCATAGACGCAGAGGTAGTAGTCCTCGGAAAGCGGCCAGGCCGTGCCGTACGCTTCGGCGCCCCCTTGGGTCTCCGGGAAGCCGACGTCGGGCGTGATCCGCTTGAGGGGGGCCATGCCGTCGTCGTCCTCGACCCGGGGGTCGATCAGCACCAGCGAGCCGAACCCCTGCCCGTGGTGCGGGGCGGCCGTGGCCACGTACTTGTGCGAATTGGGGATCGCGCGGACGTTGAGCTCCATGTCGGGCCGGAGGGGGCGGGGGGCAAAATTCCCGTGCAGTGCCCGCGAGTCCCTCCCGTCGAGCGTCGTGATCCACGGAAAGTGCGCCGTGCAGCCGTGCCGGTCCACGTAGTCCCAGCGAGTGTAGATGATCCGGCCGTCGTGCGTGACGCTGGGGTGCCACTCGTTGGTCTCGTGGAAGCTCAGGCAGGTGATCTCCCGGCCGTCCGCGGCCATGTCACAGAGGGTGTAGATCGGGCAGACCCGGCCGCACCGCAA
>Ga0153916_10004956_pt1 | contig 10116 bp, 12 predicted proteins | sample Opewatmetagenome_FD_109642 | JGI IMG/M metagenome (GOLD analysis project Ga0153916, IMG submission 109642) | Freshwater wetland microbial communities from Ohio, USA - Open water 3 Core 3 Depth 4 metaG | ecosystem: Environmental > Aquatic > Freshwater > Wetlands | place: USA: Ohio, Lake Erie...
CACATACTTATCATTTAGCTTCCCGGCCTTCAGCAACTTTCGCAGTTTTTCACGAGTAGCCCGCTGATCTTCGCCTTCCTTTTGCGTACCCCTCCCGGGGGAAGGGAGAAGCAAATCCAAGAGCTTCTCTTCGGCCATCTCCTCTGCCCTCTGTTGAACCTTATGGGATTCCTCAGCTTTCAGCATATTGACGGCCAGTTCCGTGATATCCCGGATCATCGACTCCACATCCCTGCCTACATAACCCACTTCTGTAAATTTCGATGCCTCAATCTTCAGGAAAGGAGCTTGGGCCAATTTAGCCAACCTTCGAGCGATCTCAGTCTTCCCGACCCCAGTGGGCCCGATCATAATGATATTCTTGGGCGCAATTTCATCCCGGAGAGGTTCGGGAACCTGTTGACGCCTCCACCGGTTTCTCAATGCAATGGCGACCGCCCGCTTCGCATCCCTCTGCCCAACGATGTATTTATCCAGTTCAGAAACGATCTCACGTGGCGTGAAGGTTTGTCTCATAACTCCTCCACGATGATTTGATCGTTGGTATAAATACAGATGGAGGCAGCAATCTTCATCGCTTCTACAGCGATGGCCTTGGCATCCAAGTTTGAAAACTCGGTCAATGCCTTGGCAGCGGCATGGGCATAAGGCCCGCCACTCCCGATGGCCGTCACCCCATCATCGGGCTCAATGACATCTCCATTTCCGGAGATGACGAGCGTGTGTTCAGAGTCAGCGACAATAAGCAAGGCCTCCAGCCTCCGAAGAATTCGATCCGTTCTCCAATCTTTGGCCAACTCCACGGCTCCCCTGAGTAAATTTCCACTGTATTGATCCAATTTTTCCTCAAATTTAGCAAACAGGGTGAAGGCATCTGCTGTCGCCCCTGCAAAACCAGCGAGAACCTTGTCGTGGTAAATCTTACGAACCTTCCTGGCAGTATGCTTCATGATGGTGTGCTCAAGAGATACCTGACCGTCCCCTGCCATGACCACCTTCCCTTTGTGTCGAACAGCTAAAACAGTAGTCCCCCGCATCTTTAACATAAAATCACCCTCAATCACTTCATATTTTAATCCATCTCTTTAATCGTTGATTGTTGCTGATTGCCTATTGCTTACCTTCCTTGCTTTTGTGACCCACATTTTTAAAACTACGAGGATGGGCTTTGTCATAGACCTCCATCAATTTCCCCATACTAACGTGGGTATATCTCTGTGTGGTCGAAAGGCTTGAATGTCCTAACATCTCCTGGATTTCTCGAATATCAGCCCCCGCATCTAAAAGATGCGTTGCAAAAGTGTGGCGAAGGCTATGAGGGCTGACTTTCCGGAAAATCCCAGAATGTCTCGAATACTTCTTGATCAATCTCCCCACGCTACGAGCAGTTAATCTTCCTCCTAGGGAGTTAATAAAAATGGGCTCCTCTCCATTCAATATCCCTCGTTCTTCCAGATAGGTTTTCAATACCTCTATGGCCTTCACCCCAACCGGAACAATGCGTTCTTTCCTCCCCTTCCCCATCACTCTAACGATACCCAAATCGAGGTCTAATTGATTCGAATTCAATCCCACCAACTCACCTACACGCAATCCACTGGAATAAAGGAGTTCCAAAATGGCTCGATCCCTTAACCCTTTCTCCCTTGATCCTTCACGAAAAAGCTTCTCAGGAATAGTCTTGGGTGATTCCATCAACCGGAAGGCCTCATCCACAGTGAGGGTGGTGGGAAGAGTCTTCTCCACCTTAGGAGTTGAAATACTCTTGGCCGGGTTAGAAGGAATCACTTGTTCTCTAACCAAATATTTATAAAAAGAGCGCAGCGTGGAAATCTTTCTCGCAATAGAACTTTTTTTATTTTTCCGATGAAGGAAGCTCAAATATTTTCGGATGGCTATCCGATCCACTGTTTCTATCTCTACACCTCCCATTGGAGTGAGATACATTCCTGAGGTTTTCAAAAAATCCTCAAACCCTTCCAAATCCCTCCGATAACATCGACAGGTATGAGGTGAAGCATTCTTCTCCACAGATAAATAATGAATAAATTGGTGGATTAAACCCCGCTTTTCACCAGATCGAGAAGTCATCTATCCCCTCATTTATCATCCCTTCAAACGCAACGTAACTTATGAAAATGTTATTAAAATTTAATTCTATAACATAATTCTTAAATTTATCAATATTTTTCTCATTGACATTCTCGAAGACTTTCATATAGACTAATAACCTTAACGCCTATTTTATGAAAAGGAGGTGATCAGGATGGCTGAGCCCAGAGTCGCAAGGGTAACCGAAATTATCGCAGGTTCTTCAAAGGGTTTTGAGGAGGCCGTCAAGGTCGGTTTCGCAAGAGCGACAAAGACCTTAAGGGGAATTACGGGATTGCGCGTTGCTGAAATGCGAGTGGCAGTGGAAAATTCTAAGATTATAGAATACAGGGTTAGGTTGGAGGTCATTTTCGTCCTCGAAACATAATGACTTATTTATTTAGTACCTGCCAAACGTAGGGGGATAAAAAATTAAAGGCCCTATCCTCAATTCCGAGGGAGGGCCTTTCTTTTTTCAGATTCCCTTTTCTCAGTGAATGGTGATAAAAACCCAGAGAATTCGGGGTTTAAGTCCTCCCTTTTATTACTTCCAGTAATTCCTCTTTGCTCACGATTGCGGTTCCAACCTTTCCAACTACAATCCCTGCCGCATAGTTTGCTAAACTAGCTGCATCTTTAACACTTACGCGATGCCCTGTTCCTAAAGCAAGAGCCATTGTTCCAATCACTGTATCTCCTGCACCGGTCACATCATAAACCTCCTTAGCTACAGTTCGGACAGGATAGGGTTCTTGATGGGGTTCGAAAATTGTCATTCCCTTTTCTCCTTGGGTAATGACTAATGCGCCACACTTTAACCTCTTCAACAGGTTTCCACCTATCTTCTCCACTGAAGATTGGTTGGTGTAGGGGATTCTTGATGCCTCACTCGCTTCATTGGTATTTGGGGTAATGACTGTTGCTCCTTTATAAAAGAAAAAATTTTTTAGCTTTGGGTCAACCATAATCAACTTCTTCGACTTCTTCGCTCTCTTGATAATGGTTTGAATCAGCTTTCTAGTCAATAAACCCTTCCCATAATCAGAAATAATGATCCCGTTGAAATCTTCTATCCTTTCCGCCAAAAACCTTGAAAGAGATTTGAAAGTAGAAACCTTGGGGTGATCGGTCGTTTCCCGATCCACTCGGACCAATTGTTGGTAATGGGGGTGGTGAGCGATGATCCTGGTTTTTACTGTGGTCTGTCTCCCTTTTTCAAAAAATATCCCTTGCGTTTGGATTCCCTTTTCAACAATTCTCTTATGTATCTTTTGTCCGTTTTCGTCATCACCCACAATGCCACAGAGCGATACTATTCCTCCAAGTGAACGAATATTATGTGCCACATTTGCGGCCCCTCCAAGATTAAAATCCTCTTTTTCCGCAATAATTACCGGAACCGGGGCCTCTGGGGATATCCGGGAGACCTTCCCCAAAATGGACCGATCCATCATAATATCACCAACTACTAAAAGTTTTACCTTTGGAAAACCTTTCAATATAGCCTCCAGCTTTTTCCTTTCTCTCATCATCTTTTCCTTTAAGATTTTTTGTTATCTCCGAAAAAATCGACCGTCTTTTTCAATCCGATCTCGATCCCAACGGTTGGCTTGTAATTTAAAATTTCTTTTCCCTTGCAGATATCTGCCAAGGAGTGCTCCACATCTCCTTGCCGAGGGTCTTCATAAATTGGGGAGAGTTTCGATCCAACAATTTCTTTCAAGATATTCAATAATCGGTTCAATGAGGTTCTTTTTCCACAGGCAATATTGATGGCTCCTCCATGAAGGTTATTAGCAGATATGGCGAGAAGATTGGCCTGAACCACGTTCTCAATATAGGTAAAATCTCGAGACTGCTCCCCATCTCCAAAGATGATTGGAGAATGATCATGAAGCAGAGCATCGATAAATTTTGGGATGACAGCCGAATAAAGAGAGTTCGGGTCCTGTTTGGGCCCAAAAATATTAAAATACCTCAAAGAGACGGTATCGAGACCATAAAGTTGGCAAAAAAGTCGGCAATATTGCTCTCCAATATATTTTTGTAGAGCATAAGGTGAGAGGGGATTGGGGGGCATCTCCTCATGTTTCGGTAAAGTAGGAGTATCGCCATAAATGGAGGAAGAGGAGGCGTAGATCACTCTCTTCACCTTTTCATCCCTCGCGGCAAGAAGAATATTCAAAGTCCCCCCTACATTGACGGCATTGGATGTCTCTGGATCCTCTATGGACCGTTGGACCGATGGAAGAGCAGCCTGGTGAAATAGATACTCAGTTCCTTTGGTCGCCTTTTGACAAGTACTGAGATCACGAATATCCCCTTCGATAATCTCCAGTGAAGAGTATACTTTATTAAAAATTAGGTTCTCCCTTTTACCAGTTGAAAAATCGTCGAGTACTCGAACAAAGTGACCCCTTTGGAGCAAGGCCTCCGTCAAGTTTGATCCAATAAAACCCGCCCCTCCAGTCACTAATGCATTCGCCATCTCAATCTCCTATCACTTCTTTTTAACAAAATGATCTCAACTTATCAAGGAATAATATCTCTGAAGGTAAAGGATTACGTTAGAAAAGAATGCAAAATCGTTGTCGGGGAATCATTCTTTAAAGAAATAAATCATCGTTTATCCCTCTCGATTAACTTAATCGTGAAATCCGCTGCCAATTTAACACCCTTTGGATTCCAATGGCTATCATCGAGAAAGTAGAGCAACATTGAGTGGTTCTGGTATTCGTCCTCAAAGGCCCTTTGAGTGTCTACTGTTTCAATATTTCTACTTTTCAACTCCTGAATCAGCTGTCCTAAAAAAACGGGCCTTCGAGAGTTTGGCAGGTATTCATGATAGATATTTTCTTTGTTGGGGATTGGAAGGAAGATAAAGCGGATTCCCTCCTTTTTTAAAACATAATCATAAGCTTCTATGGTTTTGATCGCTTTACGAAAATTCTCATCAGATACTCCTCTGTTGGCTTCCTCTCCAATAAAAAAGAGCATAGGGCCAAATCTTGATGGAAATTGACGAAAACCTTTGATAGCCCTATTGCCTATTCTTGCTCGAGCATAGTTTAGCATATTCATTTTGGAAAGGCGGTCGAGCAGCACACCCATAGATTGAATCCATCTATTTTGCTTTATTTTATCCCTCCATTCATAAAAAGAAAGAAACCTCTCCCTATTTTGGGGGAGTTTTGGAAAACGCAAATTAAGGATATGTCGCTCTAAGACTGAAACAATGACCGTCTTCGGAGGATCTTTTTTAAATCGCAAATCCTTTAAGAAGGTATTGATTGATCCGACTGGAGCATAAGGATAGACAGGAACTTTTAATTTGTCTTCTAATACTTCGGAGAGCATCTCTTCTTGTGTCAGCCCTTGGCCAGCAATATTCGAATCGCCGACGATGACCACCTGTGGTTTTATCCTTTCCGAATCCTTTTTCCGATAGCCATAGCGATCCGTTATCCATTTCACCCTCTTTGGGATGGCAAAAGGAGTATGATGGGCCAGGTCACCGCCTGTTTCCAATTTGTTTATTTCCATCCGAGGGTAAAAATGTCCAGGCAAAATAGAATGAAATTCTTTAATGATCAAAGCCTCCCAAACTCGAAAGGCAAAAAAGTCAATTGGCAAAACGAATAGTTCAATATAGACCATAGTAAGGAAGGGAGATAGGAAGAGGAGAGATTTTAAAAAAAATCTTTTCATAAACCCTGCTTAAAATTGGAAATAGATAAATTGTTTGGATCCAAAATTACCGAATAATAGAATTGACAATATAATGGAATAGTAAACCGACCACCTCAGCCAAATAGGTTTTTCTGAAAACCAATTGATGACGTTCTCTCGCCTCTCTATAAGATGGACGACCAATAAAATACCAATAGCAAAAAAAGATACCACCAATTCAAATTTCAATGGTCCCCAAAATGGCATTTTTTCAAATGCTTCAAAAGTAAGGCCCCTTCCCCATCCAGAAAATAAATTTGAAATGATATAAATGGCATCTGAAATTGTATTGGCCCTGAAAAATATCCAAGCAAAACTCACCCAAAAAAATGTGACCATCACGTTCAAATAGCTGTGGAGTCTCGGGAATTTGTTCAAACCAATCGCTTGAGCAACTTTATACCTAATGCCTTGTGTGATCCTTGAAAAAGCGAGATAAAATCCATGCAAGCCCCCCCAAACAATAAATGTCCAATTGGCTCCATGCCAGAATCCACAGATCAGCATAACGATGAATAGATTAAAATACCATCTTGGAATGGGAACACGATTCCCTCCCAACGGAATATAGAAATAATCTCGAAACCATGAGGAGAGCGAAATATGCCATCTCCTCCAAAATTCTGGAATGGATTTGGAAAAATAGGGGCGATTAAAATTTTCCATCGTGGTGAATCCCATCACCTGCGCTGCTCCAATGGCGATATCGGAATAACCTGAAAAATCGCAATAAATTTGGAAGGCAAAGAAAAAAGTGGCCAAGATGAGGCTAATCCCTTGATGATGGGATGGATCGCTATAAACAGAATCCACCAAGGGGGCTAAGTTGTCTGCGATCACCATTTTTTGAAAAAGTCCCCAGAGCATCAATTTTAGACCTTTGGTTACTCTCGTATAATCAAAATCAAATTTTTCATACAACTGGGGCAAGAATCTTGTTGCCCTTTCAATAGGCCCTGCCAGCAATTGTGGGAAGAAAGCAACATAGAGTGCAAAGTACCCCAAATGCTTTTCAGGTGATTTGTCACCCCGATAAACATCAATGGCATAACTCAAACTTTTGAACGTGTAGAACGAAATCCCTATGGGGAGAATAAAATGAAGTGCAGGAATTTCATAAGATAGACGGTAATGGTCAAAAATGGCTTTAAATGAGTGATTAAAAAAATCATAATATTTAAATATGAACAAGAACCCGAGGTTGGCCAATGCAGCAAGAATGAGAAACTTTCTTCTTTTGGATTTTATTTCCGTTTTCCCCATCTGAAGGCCAGCATAATAGCTAACCAAAGTTAAAATGGTAATTAAGACGATGTAGGCGGGTTTTAAACTCATGTAAAAAATATAACTGGCGATCAAAAGAAGGGCCCATCGGAACCGGTAAGGAATTGCGAAATATATTGCTATCACGATTGCAAAAAAAAATAAAAAATGGATGGAGTTAAACAGCATGATTCCTTACCTCAATTTCCACTGTTCGAATAATCTCAAAGAATTACGAGGGGGTGCTACTGGGAGGAAGGTAACGCTTCTTCCATTCTTTAAACTCCAGTTCCAAAAGTGCATATTGTTGGGCCAGGTCTTTATTTTGACCTGTCAACTTGGAAATCACCACCGAGAAATGGAAGACGATAAGAAGGAGAAAGAAAAAGGCGATTAAAACCACTGCAGACAAATAGAAGATACCAGTCATCTTAACAAAAAACTGGGAGAGGAAAAACGCAGGCCACAGACTAAACACCAATACCACTATTCCAGTAAAAAGCCAGAGTATGGCGTATTCTTCCCTAAGCCTCTTCTTTCTAATCAGTTCGAAAGTGATCAAGAGTAAAATAATACTGAGTACGCCAACAATGATTTGAACCTTGATTAACATCGTTATCTCTCCTGTTCTAATAAGGGTGGTTTTTTAAAACAATCTACAAAAATCGCCAATAGAACTTTCACCATATAATAGATCGATCTAATTTTCGTAATCGAAGATTCTCCGGAATATCTCTCGCTCATCGCAACTGGGACCTCCCCTATTTTTAACTGACATTGATGGAGTAAGACCAGTGCTTCTGGCTCCGGGTAATCCTGCGGATATTCCGTTGCAAATATTTGAATTGCCTTTCGACTCGCTGCTCTAAACCCAGAGGTGGGGTCTGTAATCTTTTGTCTCGCAATCGTTGAAATCACTTTGGAGAAGACGGAAATCCCTACTCTTCTCATCACTGATGATTTATATCCCGAATCTACAATAAAACGCGAACCAATGGCTATATCAATCTTCTTCTCTGCCAAACCCTTAAGCAGTTTGCCAATCTCTTTCGGATCATGTTGACCATCCCCATCTACCTGTATTGCAATATCGTAGCCCTTCTCATAGGCGTATTGGTATCCAGTCTGCATGGCTCCACCGATCCCAAGATTAAACGGGAGATTCAGAACAATGGCTCCTTTAGACTTAGCTATTTCCGAAGTAAGATCAGTGGATCCATCATTCACCACTAACACCTCCGCCTGCGGAAGATGGATATGAACTTCCTCCACCACCTTCCCCACCGATCCCTCCTCATTGTAAGCAGGGACAATCACTAATATTTTTTCTTCAGTTCCCATCGGCACTATTCTTGTTTAATCCATTCTGATTTATCAAATAAAGATCCCTAATGTTACGCACTGTCATGATTGGGTTGGCGCATGGCTACGATCAAAATGCACATGCCTAAAAAATAAATTTTCCTGGCCAAGAAATCCGATTTCAGAATGGGAAAGTCTACTGCTCTGAAAAGTTTAATCTTAAAACCAGCTCGTTTTAGGAGATTCATCCAACGCCAGGGCGTAAAAGTGTTTATGTGAAAGGGATCTATCTGCAAAATTCCTGACACGATCATATCGTACCAATTCGGAACGGTCACAATCATTTCCGCTCCCGGGCGGAGGATTCTGTGTATTTCCTTAAGGAGAGTGGAAAGGTCTTTTACATGTTCAAGAACATCTAAACAAAGACAGACATCAAAATGTTCTGCCGTAAAATGGAGTGAATCTAATTCTCCGCATTGTAATAATATATTCCTATCCTTTCCTACCCGTCTTGCCGTAAATTCGATGGCATGCGAATTGGTATCAATCCCAACCAATGTGTTGAAACGTTCTCTAAGTTGGACGATGAATTCTCCAGTCCCACAGCCAATGTCGATCAAAGATTCCCCCTGCCTCACATAATCTAAAACAAGTTTCATCTTTTTATGCATAAGATGAGAGGGATTTTTGTAAGTCAAATCAAGTTTCTCAAAATATTGGTAACTTGGAATATCCATCTATTCGCAATTCTCCATCGAATGGGGGCCTTGATCACTCAAAAAGTATTTTAGGGCGATGTTTTTCTTCTCACTTCTTAACTCCCAGCATATACCACTCTGTGCAAAACCTTCTAAACTTCAAAAAGAAAAGGTAACGATTAAACAAAGGACCAAATTCCGGGTCCTCTTTAATAATCTTGAACTCTTTCTGGAAAAAATCCCTTGCTGTCTGAATACTAAATCTCCAGTGATGGTCATAAATACTATCCTCATAACTTCGAACGTCTCCGAACAAATCTAAGAAGATCCTGTTTAGACCTCTATCATTGGGTAGCGATATAAGAACAACCCCATCATCTTTTAGGACTCTTTTTATCTCTTTCAGTAATTCCAAAGGATAAAAGAGATGTTCTAATACAGCAGAGCAATTGACGGCATCAAACACTTTATCTTTGTAAGGAAGCCCCTTACTATTCAAATCGACAAGAATGAGGTTTTCTAATTTTTCATGTATCCGGTCTACCCCATAATATTTCAGCCCGCTATCAAGGTATTTCTTGAGGTCACCTTTACAGCAGCCGACATCTAAAAGTCTTCCTTTAATATTCTTAAAAAAATTCCCTATAAATGTATATCTTTTAGTTTCGTAATGATACATCGCCAATATATTTGTAAATGCTACCCGCACATCCATTTAATTCCTCCTAACATATTCTTGGTATATAGTCGTTTTTAATTTATCTCAGTTTTTTTAAAATATATTTTGTCCACCACCGTAAGATACTATTTGCCCTTTTGCTTACTACTCAATCCGCTTTTCCCCCGGCCATATAGCAGTATCCTGAAAAGGCTTTGATGGGTTTAAATTTTATTAAGAACCTCTCACCCATAGAGGTTAATTTAAATAGGGTTCTCCCCATTCCATAAATGGTCATGCCGTGTCTGGAAATCTTAAAATCCTTGATTCCAGATTCTTGAAAGATTCTTCTGAGATTTCCTCCTCTGATTC
>Ga0153916_10004957_pt1 | contig 10115 bp, 7 predicted proteins | sample Opewatmetagenome_FD_109642 | JGI IMG/M metagenome (GOLD analysis project Ga0153916, IMG submission 109642) | Freshwater wetland microbial communities from Ohio, USA - Open water 3 Core 3 Depth 4 metaG | ecosystem: Environmental > Aquatic > Freshwater > Wetlands | place: USA: Ohio, Lake Erie, Old...
CGGTGTCCGTCGGCGTCGCCGTCGGCGTGTCTGTCGCCGTCGCTGCAGGCGTGTCCGTGGCCGTCGGCACGACGGTGTCCGTCGGCGTCGCCGTCGGCGTGTCTGTCGCCGTCGCTGCAGGCGTGTCCGTGGCCGTCGGCACGACGGTGTCCGTCGGCGTCGCCGTCGGCGTGTCTGTCGCCGTCGGCAATGGCGTCGGCGTGTCCGTCGGTACCGGCGTTGGCGTGTCCGTGGGTGTGGCCGTGGCAGTGTCGGTCGCCGTCGGCGGCACCGGCGTGTCCGTGGGTGTTGCCGTAGCAGTGTCGGTCGGCGTCGCCGTCGGCGTGTCCGTCGCCGTCGGCACTGGCGTATCCGTTGGCGTCGCCGTGGCCGTGTCCGTCGGTGTCGACGTGGCAGTGTCCGTGGGCGTCGCTGTCGGCGGCACCGGCGTGTCCGTTGGCGTTGCCGTAGCAGTGTCCGTGGGTGTTGCGATGGCAGTGTCTGTCGCTGTTGCCGTGGCCGTGTCCGTGGGTGTTGCGGTGGCAGTGTCGGTCGGCGTCGCCGTCGGCGTGTCCGTCGCCGTCGGCACTGATGTGTCCGTCGGCGTCGGCGTGGCAGTATCCGTGGGCGTCGCCGTCGGCGGCACCGGTGTATCCGTGGGCGTCGCGGTGGCGGTGTCTGTCGCTGTTGCCGTGGCCGTATCCGTAGGCGTCGCCGTCGGCGGCACCGGTGTATCCGTGGGCGTCGCGGTGGCGGTGTCTGTCGCTGTTGCCGTGGCCGTGTCAGTGGGCGTCGCCGTCGCCGTGTCCGTCGCCGTCGCGGTCGGCGGCACCGGCGTGTCCGTGGGTGTGGCCGTGGCAGTGTCGGTCGCCGTCGGCGGCACCGGCGTGTCGGTCGGCGTCGCCGTAGCAGTGTCCGTCGCCGTCGCGGTGGCGGTGTCTGTCGCTGTTGCCGTCGGCGTGTCCGTCGGCGTCGCGGTCGGCGGCACCGGCGTGTCCGTGGGTGTGGCCGTGGCAGTGTCGGTCGGCGTTGCCGTCGGCGTGTCCGTCGGCAGCGGCGTTGGCGTATCCGTTGGCGTGCAGTCAGGCGTCGGGGTATCGGTCGGTCCCCCGGGCGTGTTGGTGGGTGTAGGTGTCGGCGTATCTGTGGGAGTCGGACCGCCTGGCGTAGGCGTGTCGGTCGATGTCGGCGTGTCCGTCGGGGCACAGCCCACGGCGGACACGCCACCAGACGGCTGTATCGCCGAAGCGAGCGCGAACAGGCAGAGCGCGGCGAGACACGCTGCAACGAGATAGATCCCAATTCTGAAGGACACGTTGCTCCCCTGATCCCGGCCCGAGCTTCGACCTGATTAAGTGTCGTCCTGTGTCCGAAGCTCTGGGACGGGGGCTAGCCCCCGCTTCCCCCCGGGGCATTCCCCTACCAATGTCTCTTGACCGCTTCCGGGGCGTTGCTATGATGGCCACGCTCCAAGGCGGGCGCCCCGGCCCGTGGCTACGAGAGAGGCAATCCCACATGCGCGTCCTGGCTGAAGGCACATCCGCCTACCTGAAGGTCGACCCCGACGGCTTCCGCGCCCACGTGCGCGACCACAAGCAGCGCGCCCTCACGCCCAAGCTGATGAGCGCGCGCGAGGCGGTGGCGCGTTTCGTCGCGGACGGCGACTACTTCGTGTACGACTGCAACTACTTCCAGCGCGGGCCGTCGACGCTGCTCCGCGAGGTGATCCGCCAGCAGAAGAAGGACCTCTGGGTCTGCGGCAAATTCACGTACGTCGACGTGGGGTTGCTGGTCGGCGCGGGCTGCGTGTCGCAGGTCGACTGCGGCTTCTTCTGGCCGGGCGCGACGATCGACAAGGCGATCGCCGACGGGCGCGTGAAGGCGTACGAGTACAGCAACATCGTCATGACGCTGCGGCTGCAGGCCGGCGCGATGGGGCTGCCGTTCCTGCCGGTGCGCTCCTTCGGCGGCACCGACGGGTTCGAGCATTCCGGCGCCAAGCTCGTGGAGGACCCCTTCACCAGGCAGCCGATCACGCTCGTGCCGGCGCTCAACCCCGACGTCGCGATCATCCACGTGCAGCAGGCCGACCGCTACGGCAATGCGCGCGTGTTCGGCACCGGCATCGCGCACCAGGAGTCGGCGATGGCGTCGAAGAAGGTGATCATCTCGGCGGAGGAGATCGTCGATACGGAGGAGATCCGGCGCGACCCGGGCCGCACGAGCATCCCCTACTACGCCGTCGATGCCGTCGTACACGCGCCGTTCGGCGCCTGGCCGGGCAACTGCGCCGGCTACTACGGATCCGACACGATGGTCGTCGTCGAGACGTTCGCCGCGATCGCGCGCGACGCCGTCGGCGAGTACGTGGCGAAGTACGTGACGCCGTTCGCTGACGACGCCGAGATGTTCGACAAGCTGATCGGCCAGGACCGGCTCGACAAGCTGCGCGCCGCGGAGACGATCACCGAAGGCTACCGTGCGTAACGGGCGATGAGAGGCTGGCAGAGTGTCATCCTGAGCGAAGCGAAGGATCTCGGCGGGCGCAGTGGTTGGAGCATGAGCGATGAGCATTGATCTCGGACTGAAGCAGGCCGCCGGCACGCGCGCGGGCTCGTTCAATGAGCGCGAGATGCAGATCTGCACTGTCGCCCGGCTGGTGGAGGACGGCAAGACGTACTGGGTCGCCGGCGGCGGCGGGCCGATGTACGCCGTGCTGCTCGCGATCAAGCTGTACGCGCCGAACGCGCAGTACATCACCGAGGACGGCGTCATCGCGCCGGAGCCGATGCTGCCGTTCGAGCCGGTGATGACGATGGTCAGCTCGCGCGCCGGCTATCGCGCGCTGGCGTGGGGCACGATGAACACCGCCGGCAACCACGCGCAGCTCGGGCTGATGGACTACGGCCTGCTCAACACGCTGCAGGTCGACCAGCACGGCAACATCAACTCGACGGCGATCGGCACGTACGGCGAGCGCTCGCGGCGGTTCGGCGGCCCCGGCGGCGCCGACTCCATCGCCGCGCTCTGCTGGCGCACGGTCCTGATGACCGACCAGGAGAAGCGCAAGTTCGTCGAGCGCGTCGACTTCATCTCGTCGCCGGGCTTCCTCGACGGGAGCCAAGGCGCGCGCGAGCGGGCGGGACTGCCGCCGGACACCGGGCCGTACCGCGTCGTCACGCCGTGGGCGATGTACGACTACACGCCGGACCGCAAACTGCGCCTCGTCGCGCGCTCGCCGTGGGTGACCGTCGACCAGATCTTGGAGCAGTGCGAGTACCCGCCCGTCGTCGCCGGCGAGGTGGGGCTGCTCGACGGGCCGACCGAGGAGGAGCTGCACATCCTCCGCACGGAGCTCGACCCGCGCGGCCAGAACACCGCCGAGCGCAGCGCCTGGGTCGTGTTCGACGGCGAGACGTACACACGGACGGAGGGATAACCGGCCCCGCCCGTCGTTACGCGCGGTCCAGCAGCCAGAGAATGTAGTCCATGTTGCCGGGCGAGTGGCCGGCGCGCGTCAGCAGCACGGCCGCCTCGGCGCGGTGCTGGGTGCCGTGCATCATCACCTGCGCCATAGTCAACCAGATCGGCAACGCCAGCGGCTCGCCGGGCGAGAACGCGAACTCGATGATCCGTTCCCAGCCGGCCTCGTCGGTCGCGGCGACGAGCTCGTCGAGGCGGTCGTGGGAGTCGGCGTACGCGCGGCGGAGGCCGTCGCGCGACTGCTCGTACCGGGGCGGCGGGACGCCGGTCCAGTTGCCGAGCCACCAGAGCTGCGTGCCGACGGCATGGCGGAGCGCGCCCTGGAGCGAAAGCCCATTGGCGTCCTTACGCGCGAACTGCTTGTCCGGGACCGCCTCGGATGCGGCGACGATCCGCTCATTCGCCCACCGGTTGTAGTCGACCAATGAGCCTAACTGCGTCGCGTAGCTCACGGTGTCCTTTCCCGTTGTCGCTGCGGCTGCCTTCGGCACACGTTCGACAATCGTATCAGAGCACGATTCCCGGTTCATGAGCATTTGCCATCCATTTGCTATCCTTCCAAGCACCTGCCGTGCGCGCCCGCGGGCCGGCCTACAGGTCGTGAACTGCAAGCTACGAACTTCCAACCCGCCGGAGGTCATGCATGTCCACCAGAGCCAAGGTCGCGATCCTGCGCACGAAGCCCGAGACGGCGATCGAGGACTACGAGCGGCTGATGCACCTCGCCGACGTCGAGCAGCACCTCGACCCCTCGGCCACGACCATCCTCAAGGACAACATCTCCTGGCACTTTCCGTTCCCGTCGGCGAACAGCACGCCGTGGCAGCTCGAGGGGGCGATCGTCGGGCTGCGCAGGGCGGGGTTCCAGGATCTGGTGTGCGTGCAGAACAAGACCGTCGTCACGAACGCGTTCAAGGGCGAGGACCTGAACAAGTACGTGCCGGTCTTCCGCCACCACGCGGTGCCGGTGAAGTTCAACTTCCGCGAAGACGACATGAAGTGGGAGGCCTACCGCCCGAAGCGCCGCATGCTGGTGCTGGACGAGATCTTCCCCGGCGGCATCATGATCCCGGACTACTTCCACGGCAAGAACATCGTCCACCTGCCGACGATGAAGTGCCACATCTACACCACGACGACCGGCGCCATGAAGAACGCGTTCGGCGGCCTGCTCAACACGCACCGCCACTACACCCACAGCCACATCCACGAGACGCTCGTCGACCTGCTGGCTATCCAGAAAGAGATCCACACCGGGCTGTTCGCGATGATGGACGGCTCAACGGCCGGCAACGGCCCGGGGCCGCGCATCATGTACCCGACGACGAAGAACGTGATCGTCGCCTCGGGCGACCAGGTGGCAATCGACGCGATCTCGGCCAAGATCATGGGCTTTGACCCGATGTCGATCCAGTACATCCGCCAGGCGCACGACGAGGGGCTCGGCGTCGGTGACCCGCGCGAGATCGAGATCGTCGGGGACGCGGAGATCGCGCAGGAGGACTGGGGATTCAAGGTCGGCAGCCACCTGCACAGCTTCCTGGGCTACCTCGCCTGGTTCGGGCCGACGAAGGTGCTGCAGAAGATCGTCGTGCGGCCGCCGCTCGTCGCCGGGCCGATCATGTTCAGCGAGATCTTCCACGATTACTACCACTGGCCGCTGAAGGAGAAGAAGGTGTACCTGCGCTGGCGCGAGGAGTCGCCGTGGGGTCACCTGTTCGCGCGCTACGACACGGAGGGCGCGCAGGCGCCGTCGACCGCGCCGGTAGCCACGACGTAGGGACGGGCGGAACCACAGATTACACAGATTTCGCAGATGAAAGCGGCGCCGCGCTTGGCGCCACCTTCGCGTGTTCACGCAACCCGGGCGGGGCAAGGCGCGCCCCTATAGGGCGTTAGCCGTGCCGGAACTCGCCCGCGCCCTCCAGCGGGTGCGCGGCCTCCGACTCCTCCGCGATCGCGAACTGGCGCACCAGGTCGAAGAAGCGCACGTCAACGCGCCGGTTGCGGCCGATGACCTCGGAGAACGGCACAGGCACGATCTCCAGGCCCTGCGCGCCGGCCATCACACCCGTACGGCCCTCGTGGACCCAGTCGACGGCCTGCGCCCCCAGCCGCGTCGCCAGCACCCGATCGAATATCGACGGCGAGCCGCCGCGCTGCACGTGCCCCAGGACTGTGACACGTGCCTCGACACCTGTGCGCTCTTCAATCGCCTCCGCGAGCCGCGTGCCTATGCCGCGCGCCGCGAGCCGGGCGTGGCCGAACTGGTCGGTCTCTTTCGCGTCGACCGCCGATTCGATGCCGGTGACCGTCGCCCCTTCGGCGACGACGACGATGCTGAATCGGCGCAGGTCCATCCGGTGCTGCACGTGGTGGATCACGCGGTCGAGCGGCTGCGGCTCCTCCGGGATCAGGATCAGGTCGGCGCCGCCGCCGACGCCGCCGACCATCGCCAGCCAGCCAGCGTCGCGGCCCATCACCTCGACGACCATCACGCGGCGGTGCGACTCGGCAGTCGTGTGCAGCCGGTCGAGCGCTTCCCCGACGATCTCCACCGCGGAGTCGAAGCCGATGCAGTAGTCCGTGCCCGGCACGTCGTTGTCGATCGTCTTCGGCACGCCGACGACTTTGAAGCCCCGATCGGAGAGCTTCGCGGAGACGCTGAGCGTGTCGTCGCCGCCGATCGTGACCAGCGCCTGGATGTCGCGGCGGCGAAGGTTCTCCTCCACCTGCCGCATCTCGTCCTCCTTGCGCGCCGGGTTCGTGCGCGACGACCCCAGGATCGTTCCGCCCAGGTGGAGGATGCCGCCGACGTCCTCGGCGGTCAGGACGAAGGCATTGCCGACGCCGAGCAGGCCGGCCCAGCCTTCGCGGAAACCTACGACCTCGTCACCGAGCATCCACGCCCGGTGGGTAATCGACCGGATAGCCGCGTTCAATCCCGGGCAGTCACCGCCGCCCGTCAGCACGCCGATACGCATGGCTGCACCTCGCTGTCCTGACTTCGCGCGTTCTCAATACTAAAGATAGGCGATTTGCCCCCCCACCCTCATCGGGGTTCTCCGCAGATCGCCCGGCCGAATGGCCGCGTCACCCCTGGCGGACGCCAGATTTCCTGCCGGCGGCAGCGCGCCGGCTCCTCCGCTCTATGGCAGGAACCGCGAGCGCGCAGACTGACGTCCGCAGCACTAGCTGACGAAGAGGAGCGCTTCTCTCACGAGGAAGAATATGCCGAACACGGTGAGGAAGACGCCAAACGTCGTCCGGGCGACGTCCGGGCGGAGCAGCACGCCGATGCGACTGCCGAGGTACGACGCCGGTATGACGCCGGCCGAGAGCAGCAGCATGAGCCGCGTATCGATGTGGCCAAGCGACCAGTGTACCGCCGTGCCGGGGATCGCGAACGCGACGACGGTGATCAGCGACGTCGCCGCCGCTTCCTGTGTGCTCATGCCCAGTACGACGACGAACGCCGGCACGAGCAGGAAGCCGCCGCCGTTCGCCAGCAGTCCGGACAGGAAGCCGACGACGATGCCGACCGACGCCGGAAGCCACACTGATGCGTCATGACGGTGCTCCTCGTGGTGGGCGAGGGGCGACGGCACAAGCATGCGTGCGCCGACGATTGCGACGAACGTGCCGGTGAGGATCAGCAAGATTGACCCATGCACGACCGCGGTAGCCAGCGCGCCGCCAACGACGGCCGGGACGCCGGCGGTTCCGCAGATCAGGACGACGCGCCAGCGCACGTAGCCCGCGCGAGCGTACACGTAGCCCCCAACGACCGCGGCAGGGAGCGTGACCGGGAGGGGCGTCGCCAGCGCGATCAGCGGCGCGACGCCCAGCGCCAGGCGCAGCACGGGCGTGCTGACGCTGCTGCCACCGACCCCAAAGAGGCCGGACAACAAGCCGATCAGCGTGCCCACGAGGATGTATTCGAGGTCGGTCAACGGCGCTCCGCGCGCTCGTGCGCGGTCGTCCGCGCGTCCCGTCGTCGTCTACCCGCATCCTATGGTGCGATGGCGACTGGCGGAACCGTCAGGACAGCGTTACCAGGCCATCATCGACTTATGTAACGTTGGCACGCCGGGGTGACGCGCCGGCCTTGGAGTTCTCCCGCGGCCGCCGTACCTTCGCCTCATGTCCTCGTACTGCGCCGGCCCCACTGCGTCGCACCGTCCGGGCCCGGCCGCACCAACTGACGACGGCCCGGGCGGCGAAACGTGCCGGCCACGTTCCGCCCCTAGGGCCGCGCCACGCGCGAAACATGAAAACTGCCGAACGAAACGCGTTTTCAGATTCAACGCTGACATAAGCGCGTCGCAAAACGCACGCAAATGCGCGTGGTTGGCACGGGTTGGCGTCCCTTCGGGCCCGCGAACTCCGTGCTGCCTCGGGCCCGCGCCGTGCGCCGCTTTCGCGCTGGCGTCAGCGGTTCGCCCAGGCGATGCGCTCGTCGATGCGGCGCCGCATGGCGTGCTCGACGGGACGAAAGCCGCTGCTCTGCCAGAACTTCGCGCCGGGCAGGTTCGCCGAGGCGAAGTGCAGGGCGATGTGCTCGTAGCCCTGCTCCCGCGCCCACTCTGCGCCTTTCGACAGGATCGCCGTGCCGACGCCGCCCGCGCGCGCGTCCTGCGTGACGATGCCCTGGAACAGGTAGACCGTCTTCTCGGGCACGGTCATCTGCGAAACGAAGAGCGGCGGCATGAATGTGTTCATGCCGACGGCGCGGCCGTCCTCGTAGGCGACCCAGTGCGCGTTGGCGGCCGGGTCGGCCAGCAGGTTGCGCTGGAAGTCGTGGCTGGCGTCATCGGACTCGTGCAGGTAGGGATTGAAGATCGGCGAGCGCGCGTGGTGGAGCGTTAGCTCCTCGTTGAGGCGGAAGATGATCTCGGCGTCCTCTGCGCCTGCCTGGTGCAGCTCGATGTCCGTCGCGGAGGTGCGCTGAGTCGGGCCGTTATCGCGGATCGCGCACGTCATCACGCGCCCGAAGCCGAGCGACGCCCACGCCTCGCGCGTCTCCAGATCGGGCGCGGCGATGGACACCGCGTGGTCGAAGAAACCGAGCGTCACGTAGTGGTCGGCGAGGTCGGCGTACATGGCGCGGTAGACGTCGTACTCCATGCCATCCTTCGTCGCGTGAGCCGCATAGCCGAGCGAGACACCGCGCGGCGGGAAGAAGTTGGCAAGGAAGTGAGTCGGCGCGATGAGCTGCGGCGTCATGATGGCGTAGCCGACGAGTTCGCCGCCGGCGTGAGCGGCCACGCCGTACCAGCCCGCGGAGTCGAAGGCGTGCTCGATCTGCGGCCGGCAGGCGGCGGGATCCTCGAACGCGGCCGGCAGGAAGGGCAAACGGCTGCGGTCACGGTGATGGCGCGCCGCGAGCAGCGTCGCGGCACCGTCCAGATGGCGGTCCCGGTCGAAGGGTGTGGTCGTGATGTTCATAGCGCGGCGATGATACCTCGCGGCTGGTGTTGACACACGCGCCGGGGCGCGGGATGGTTCACGGGACCGGCGGCCGGCGCCGGCGCACCCCCCGCACCTGAAGGGACGGCCGATGCACGACGAACTGGCTTACATGCCCGCGACGGAGATGGCCGCCGCTATCCGCGCAAAGGAGCTGTCGCCCGTCGAGCTCACGCGGGCGCTGCTGGAGCGGATCGATGCCGTCAACCCCGCGATCAACGCCTACGTGCTCGTCACGCGCGACATGGCCATGCGGCAGGCGCAGGACGCCGAGGCGGCGGTGCTGCGTGGTGACACGCTCGGCCCGCTGCACGGTGTGCCCGTTTCCATCAAGGACCTGTTCGACGTCGAGGGGCTGCCGACGACGAAGGGCTCGCTGCTGTACCGGGACCGCATCGCGACGGGCAGCGAGTACGCCGTGCGGCGGCTGCTGGGCGCGGGCGGCATCCACCTTGGAAAGACGAACACGCCGGAGTTCGGCTTCATCCCCACGACCGAGAACCGGCTGTTCGGCGCGACGAGGAACCCGTGGGACACGACGCGCACGTCGGGCGGCTCCAGCGGTGGCGCGGCCGCCGCGGTGGCGGCCGGGCTCGGGCCGATCGCGCTGAGCAGCGACGGCGGCGGCTCGATCCGCATCCCGGCGTCGTTCTGCGGCGTCTTCGGCATCAAGCCGACGTACGGCCGTGTGCCGCGCAACCCCGGCGGCTGGTCGACGATGACGCACCGCGGTCCGACGACGCGCACGGTCGCCGACGCGGCGCTGGCGCTCGACGTGATGGCCGGGCGCGAACCGGCGGACCCCTATTCGGTGGAGGACTACCCCGGCTCGTTCCTGGATGAGGTGAACCACGGCATCAGCGGGCTGCGGATCGCGTGGTCGGCCGACCTGGGGTACGCGATCGTCGACCCGGAGGTACGCACGATCTGCGAGCGGGCGGCGAGGCGGTTCGAGGAGCTGGGGTGCACGGTCGAGGAGGCGACGCCGGGGTTCGCGAACCCGAACGGCGATTACACGTTCATCACGATCGCCGCGACGGGCGACGCCGTCTGGCTGAGCGAGCTGAGCGAGGCGCAGCTCGCACTCACCGACGAGTCGGCGAAGACCTTCCTGGCGTACGGCAGCAAGGTGACGGGCATGCAGTACGTGCAGGCGAACGAGCGCCGCATGCGGCTCTGGTCGA
>Ga0153916_10004958_pt1 | contig 10115 bp, 7 predicted proteins | sample Opewatmetagenome_FD_109642 | JGI IMG/M metagenome (GOLD analysis project Ga0153916, IMG submission 109642) | Freshwater wetland microbial communities from Ohio, USA - Open water 3 Core 3 Depth 4 metaG | ecosystem: Environmental > Aquatic > Freshwater > Wetlands | place: USA: Ohio, Lake Erie, Old...
CTCGGCATTCTGGCTCTATGCCGCGATGTGCATCATCGATTTCTTTTTCATGCTGGCCGTACTGCCGGAAACCAAGGGCAGAACGCTCGAGGAGATCGAGCGCAAGTGGCTGAAAAAATAAAAAAGAACGATAAGCTTTAAAGGACCCGCTGCCACTTGAGATAAATAAAGCAACCGATTCCGAGGACCATCCTTCCGACAAAACAGATTAGACTCACGAGAGTGGCCGGCCAGAGGGCCGGAATCAAGAATGTCAGGACAAGCAAGGCAATGATGATCAGTCGGCCTGCACCGTTTGCTTCATAAGCGGCCCAACCTGCCAGGACGATAGACGCCACATTGCCTATAAGGGTGATAATCGCAAGATAAGCCATCATGCTGTTAAACGGGGGGCCGGTTCTCTGAATTCAAAACAGAGGCCCGGCTCCCTAGGATTTATTCTTCGGGATGACAACAATCGTCTGGTTCAGCTCCGGGGCGGTCGAGGGGAAGGAGAGGTCCTCCTCGCCGACTCGCACTTTGAGGTAGTATTCAAGATCCTTCATCATCGCGGGAATATCCACCGTGTAGACGCTTCGGGCCAGCTTCCGGAGAGGGACGGCTTTAAAATCCCCCTGGCCAAGCTCCCTCCAACAGAAGAATGCTTCCTGAGGCGGTTTCTGGGCGAGGATGATGACCTTCAATTTGGAATGCTCGCCGACTTGAATGCTCGTCCTGACAGTGGGCACGATCAGCCTCGCCGGGCCATCATAAGTCTTCGCCAGCTGGGCCTCGGCCGGAAGCTCGGCGCCAAGCAGCTTTTTGAGTTCGTCGCCCGGCTTTTCCATCGAATCCGGAAGCAGGTGCTGTTCCCAATTGGCGATAGTCCCTAGCTCTCCCATATTGCTGACCGTCGCTAATAAACAGCCGAATATCGCCTTCATGGAATTCGCCATTTTCGTCCTGAGGGGCAGCAAATCTTCCCTGGCGGCTTTGGTTTTCTCGGCGTCATTGGCCAGGCCTTTGGCTTTCTCCCAGGCCTGGTTGTATTCCGCCCAGAGGCAGCAGAAGTGGGCGATCTCCCGCATATATTCGAAATTCTTCAGCCAGTAATCAAAGCGCTCTCCGTTCCCTTTTCCCTTGATCCGAGGCTTTAAGACGGCCAACTCATCGACGAACCGGAAATTTTTTTGGACTTCCGGCCACGGCCTTTTATCGGGAACGATGCCGCCGGGCCCATTGGTCCAGTTGACAGGGATCGGGAGTTTTCCGTCCACTTTAACGAAAATCTCGGCGATCTCTTTCGCAGGGTCTGTCCCAAACTGGTTCGTGGCCCAATCTTGATAAAAATCAAAGCTGGCCAGATGGCGAGGCGTTTCCGGCCAGTCGGCCTCATAATCCAGGACTTTGGGGCCGCCGCAGTTGATCTTCTTGACGTATCTCTCCCCCGCCCCCGTCGTCCCTTCGATCACGATTCCCGCGATTGAAGGATAGTGGATGCGGTCGCCGAAATCGATGAACATTTTACCGCCGGCCGCTTTAACATTCTTAAACGCAAGGTCCAGAGCTTTGAATTTGCCGGCTCGCTCATAAATGTCCACTTTCTCGGCCACCTTGCTCCCCTGGATCAGGATGTCGAACAGACGAGCGCCTTTCCTATCAAATTCCCCCTCGCAGAATTTCAAGGTGACTGTGTAAGTCCCGTCCGGAACCGGAAAATGATACCCGTAGACCCGGTCACGGATGTCCTTATAAACGGCTTCTTCGTTCGCTCCGGAAATCGGCTTGTCCGAAAAACTCACATACTGGCCGTTCAGGGGGCCGACCAGGTCGGCCAAGCGGGCCGCCATCTTGTTCCAGCTCTGGTCCCAAGCGGCCTTGGCCAAAGCCAGGATATTCGCCGACAAAATCCTCGTCCGCCAGTGGATTCCCAGCAGGCCGTCACAGCCGTATTGCAGCGCATCGGCGGCATCACGGCGCATCCGGCCGACCCAGAGCTGGGGTGACGTAAGTGACGGATCATCCTCGAGCCAGGGAATTGCCCATTTGGAGCGACCTTCAATGCGGGCAAAATTGGGGTCCACGGGCGCTTTTCCGACTTCCCTGTTGATGCAGCTGGCCGCGACTTCTTTCGGCAGCGCCTGATCGAAGAGGGTCCTGTTGCTCGGCGGGCCCAGCACCCAGCCGCACGTCGCCAACTTGAATGGATTGCCCAGGCCTTCCGCCGCCCGGACGGCCATTTCCAAATCTGTTGTCACGGCCTTGATCGCTTCATTGCTGGCGTCGGACCATGTCCATCCCTCGTTGGTCCAGAACCAGTAATAATCGATAGGGCAAGCGCCGGCGATCCGCTGGAAGATTCCTTTATAAAGCTCCTGGACGACCCTCGGATCTTTGGGATTTTTGCCCATCTTTTTCAAGCGCTCCTGGACAAGGACGGGAACGGTCAAAGGCGTTTCCGTCCCGACACAGGTCTGGACTCCCAGGAGCTTAGCGAAAGAAAAGGCGCCGCGAAGCATGGCCGCGGTCCGGTTGAACAGCTCGTTCGACTGCTCGGGCGTCTTGGGCTCCGGCATCAGGCCTTCCATAATATCCACGCCGTAGTCGTCCCGTTCAAAGAGCTCGGAAGCGCCGAAGTGAAAATCGCCCGTCTTTTTGGCTTGATAGCCCCAGTTGTGCGATCCCGGATTAGCCCTCAGCGTGTTCTGATAGCTTGATGGATAACTGAAGTTGACGCGGCCGTCCTTGTTCACGTCGTCCGGGACTCCGATCCAGACCGTCGGCTCCGCGTTCGGCGCTTTCTCCGGATACGTGTGAAGGCCGAAGAAGTTCATGCCGAGCTTGGGCAGCTGACCCAGGATCGCCTTATAAGTATCCTCATTCCACCAGTCCGGGCCCTCGGCAAAATCATGGAAGGGCTGGATGCCTCTCAGCCGGAACAGGGGGCGTCCTGTTTCGTCGATGGCTGGAATCCGGAACTTGATCTTTTCCTCGGGGACAACGTCTCCCTCAAGGTAGAACCGGACCCCGAGCTTTTCGACAAAGGCATACGTTCCATAGAGCAGGCCGGGCCCATCCCCACCAGCGATCATCAAATGGGTGGTCTTTCCAGAGTTGAAGGACTTCAGCCAGTAATCCTCAGGAGAAAGCTCCGGGAATTTATCGGGGTGGATTTTCTCGACCAAACCCCCCTTTTCTCCCGCTTGGCGGAGGAACTCTGCTTTCCGGTTGACAATGATGCCGGATTCTTTGAGCTCGGCCAGGGAATCGATCTTGATGACAGGCGCCAGCCGGCCGGTCAAGAGATAGAGATACCGGCGCAGCTCGGCGGCCCCGATTGATTCAAGCGCGGATGCGCTTCTCGAAAGATACAGGACCGGCCCCTTGGCCGTCCGGGCGCAGGACGCGGCCATTAAAACGGCCGAAATGACTATCCAGACAGATTTGTTTTTCATGGCCTTTCACTCCCTGGCCTTATTCTAAGGAGGACACTTTAAAATTGCAATTTCTTCCCGTTTTAGCGAATGGAAGTATTTCCCTTTTTTAGGAAACGGATGCCAAGACGGCCGACCTTATTTTCGGATCAGCTCTAAAAAAAGCTCATTGACCTTGGCCTCGAGGGCCTTTTTAAAACGATCGACCGTCTCCTCGAAGCTCTTCAGCCAATAATCGGTGATAAACATGGGCGGGCCGATGCTGACATGGATCTTCGACGGGACCAGAAAAGGACGATGCGTTCCATACATGGCCATGGGAGTAACGGGAACGGCCATCCCTTCGTCTTTAGTCATGTTGTAGGAGATGATCGATATTCCCCGGCCGAAGGGCGTAACGTACGGGTTCGGATTCTTGGCAATGATCCGACCACGCCCCTGAAGGGCGATCAGGACCCGGCCTTTTTTGAGATATTCCTGGCACCGCTCGATGGCCTCGCGCTTGCCATGGACATAGAGATCCACGGGAATCGTCCCGACTTTCGCGATATTGGAGGAGATATACTGGACAAAGAGGGATTTATACGGGTTCAGAAAAAAATTCAAAAAAAGGCCAAAATTCCCGAGATTCCGGTAGAGATGTTTCCGGACGAGATAGCTGAATTCGCTCTTTGAAAAAATCTCCCGATTGGCCGTGAAAAAAAACGGCCAGGGGACGATCTTGCAGACGACGGCAACATCCTTGTACGCCCCGCAGTGATTCCCGACAATCATGGCCGGACCGTGCTTGATGAAGTTGTCCCGTCCGTAGACCAGCAATTTTTTGCCGAGCAGGGCGATGGTGCTGGTTTTCAAGGCGAACGGCTGGTATTTTTTCAGCTCTTCTTCATAGCTAGCCATGGCGAATCTCATTTTATCCTAAAGGCTTGAATATTTCTAGGCCGGCGTGGAGGGCATTGCGGTCGGTTAAAATCTTCGCCACGCCGGCCGAGGTTCTTGTCAAGAAAAAACAGTCGTGATAACGTACTCCGTGTATTTTCGTGGAAGGAGGAAGCTTTGATCACGCTCATCCGTCAGGGTTCGGTTTTTGCGCCCCAGCCTCTCGGAAAAAAAGATATCCTGATCTCGGGAGAGAAAATCGCCGCCGTCGCCGGGCCGGATTCGATAAAGATCCAGGGGCTCCCGGTCCAGACCATCGAGGCCCAAGACAAGATCGCTCTCCCCGGGCTTATCGATAGCCACGCCCATATCCTGGGTGGAGGCGGAGAGGGAGGGCCGTCGACCCGGGCGCCCGAGATTGTCCTCGAGGATATCATCCGAAGCGGCGTGACAACGCTCGTCGGCTGTCTGGGCACAGACGGCATCACCCGCCACATGGAATCCCTCTTAGCTAAGGCCCGGGCGCTCGAGATCGAAGGCGTCACGGCCTTCATCTATTCCGGCTCCTATGAAGTTCCCGTCAACACGATCACCGGCAGCGTCCGGTCCGACTTGGTCCTCATCGACAAGGTCATCGGCGCCGGCGAGATCGCGATATCCGACCACCGCTCCTCCCAGCCCACTTTTGAGGAGATTGCCCGGCTCGCCGCCGAATGCCGCGTCGGCGGCATGCTCGGTGGGAAGGCCGGCGTGCTCCATCTCCATTTGGGAAACGGGCGGCGAGGGCTTGAATTCCTGTTCCGATTGATCAAAGAGACCGAGATTCCGGCCAGCCAGGTCATTCCCACCCATGTCAATCGCAACCGCCGGCTGCTCGAGGAGGCCATCGACTACCTAGCGGCCGGCGGGTTCGTGGATTTGACGGCGGGCGTGGACCCGGAAGAGGAAAGTGATTCGGATGTGAGCGTGGAAACCGCCGTCCTGCGCTGTCTCGAAAGAAAAGCGCCTCTCAGCCACGTCACCGTCAGCTCGGACAGCAACGGCAGCCTCCCGGTTTTCGACAAGCTGGGGAATCTCGTCCGGCTGACCATCGCCAGCCAAAAAACTCTCTTGGAAAAATTCCGGTCCGTGATCCGGAGAAAGATCCTGGACGTCGAACACGCGGCTGAGCTTTTTTCGGCCAACCCGGCCCGGTTTTATAAGCTCAGCCAAAAGGGCGCCATTGCCCCTGGCCATGACGCCGATATCATCCTGCTCGACGGAGATCATCGTTTGACGGACGTTATCGCAAAAGGCCGGGTCATGATGGCCGACGGTCGGCTTCTGGCCCGGAGCACTTTTAGCGCCTCATAAAAGGGTGAACCATGGAAACTGAAAAGAAGGAAATAGGACCCGCCAGAAAAATTCCTTCGTTCGCAGTGGCCCTGCTCCCTATCATAGCCATGGCTTTGCTCCTGGGCGTGGGATACGGCGTTTATAAAATCCGGCCCCAGGTTTTGCTCGTGGCGGCCGCCTTTCTGACCGGCTGCCTGGGCGTCGTCCTCCGCTTCGATTGGAAAGATATGCAGCAGGGGATCGTAGACAGCATCCATAAAGCCATGCCGGCCATCCTGATCATGCTGACGGTCGGCATCCTCATCGGGGCCTGGATGGCGAGCGGCACGATCCCGATGGTCATCTACTACGGGCTGAAGCTGATCTCGCCGAAATTCTTCCTGTTCACGGCCTGCCTCGTCTCGAGCATCACCGCCCTGGCCACAGGAACCTCGTGGGGCACGATCGGGACGATCGGCGTGGCTTTTATCGGCATCGCCATGGGGCTCGGCATCCCGATGGGGCCGGCGGCCGGAGCTATCGTGGTCGGAGCTTATTTCGGCGACAAAATGTCGCCTTTTTCCGATATCCCGAACCTAGCGGCCGTGACCGCCGGGGCCAACCTCTTCGACCATATCAAGCACATGATGTGGTCGGCCGTGCCGGGCTGGCTCCTCAGCCTGCTCGTCTATTTTTTCGTCGGGTTGAAATACCAAGCGAGCACAGTCGAATCCGATAAAATGACCCTCATACTGGATACGCTCAAGAAGAACTTCAGGTTCAACCTGCTTCTCCTCCTGCCCATGCTCCTTGTCTTCTATCTGGCCTATACGAAAAGGCCGACCATCCCCGGCATGCTGGTGTCTTCGTTGGTCGCCGGCATCCTCGCCGTAATCTTCCAGAAAGCGTCCGTTCCCTTGATCGCGCAGGCTGTGAACTCCGGCTATCCCGCCCATACGGGCGTCGAAGCCGTGGACAAACTGTTATCGCGGGGGGGCCTGATGAGCATGATGGAAACGCAGCTCGTCGCCTTCACCGCATTCAGCTTCGGCGGCATCATGCAAAAGACGGGTATGCTGTCCGTGATTCTCGACCGGGTTATGAAATTGGCGAAAAAAGTGGGAAGTCTCGTCGCTGTAACCATCGGCTCCTGCGTCGTGACGGCCCTGGTCACGGGGAGCTCCTATCTGGCGGTGATTCTTCCGGGGGACCTTCTTTCGCCAGCCTACAAGAAAAAAGGCCTGGCCGCCAAAAATTTATCTCGGATCATCGACGAATGCGGCGGCATCATCGTCCCTCTCATCCCCTGGAGTATGGCCGGAGTCTATATCACCGGAGCGCTGGGCGTCCCGGTCTTTTCCTATCTCCCCTGGGCGATCGCCAACTATGCGGCCATTTTCATCCTGGCCCTCTACGGAGCGACGAAATTCACCATGGCCCCCAAGATCCTGGAGGACGAAACCCAGGCCGGAAGCTGACGAGCTGGCTGTGACGTGGAGAGAAGCGTCATGACCGACGCATAGGCCGAAGGCCTGAGAGGAATGACGGGCGGTCATCCTATCTGGTTTTCTTCCATTTAGTGTGGGTGAAAAAGGGGAACGATCCGGAGACGGCTGAAGCGACCATGGAGGGTTTAGCCTTCCCGGACACTCTTGGAAGGAAACCTTGGCAAGGGTTTCCTTCCAACGCTCGCTCCGCTCTCTGCCTTCCTTCCAAGGAGCATAGTCCGATGTATCAATTACGGACACGGCGAACGTCCGTACAATCGAGGCCGGGAAGCGAGTTCTTCGCCGCCGAGAAGGAGGGATTGGGAACGGCGTGAAAAACCCGGATGGGGAGCGAGGCCGTCTCCGGATCGTTCCCTAGATAATTTTACCCCACAGGAAATGGAAAAGAACGCCCTTTCTTAATTGAAACAGCCAAGGGATGATCGCTTTTAACCGCTCGTGCTACTTATCCGTCTCATCCAGCTTGTCGAAGGCTTTCTCGAACTTTTCTTTGGCTTTCTGCCGTTTCTGCTTCTCGATCTCGGCCGTCGCCTCGAATTTGCTTTCGAACGCCTCCTTTTTTTGCTTTTCTTTCAGGAGGAGGTCGTCCAGCGACGCTTTTTTCCTGGCGGCCTTCTCAGACTTGACGACACTCCGGGCTAGAGGATCCACCCAGAGCGTCGCCTGGCAACAGGGGCACGTGACTTCAAAGGCTTTTTCCTGATCGTTGCTCATTGTCTCAAATCTACCAGAAATCCGGGAAAAAATGAAGGGACCGACGGATCGGTCCCCTCTTTATACAAACGGTCTCCCCTTTAGTTCTTGGAGTTGGGAGAGACCTCGATCTTGTATTTTTTCATCAGCTTGAACAGGCCTTGCCTCGACAGGCCGATCTCCTCGGCGGTCCTGGCCTTGTTGAAATTGGCGCGGAGCAGGGCCTGGTTCAGGAACCTCCGGACGAACTCCGCCTTGGCCTCGAAAAAATTGAAGGGAGAGCCGACGGCCGTCTCCAGCCGGGGGTTGATCTTGGCCGAGACATGCTCTTCTCTTACCAAGCCGTCTCCTCCGGACAAAATGATGCATCTCTGGATTTCGTTCTGCAGCTCTCGGACATTGCCCGGCCACGGATAATGGAAGAACAACTCCTGGACGCGGGGAGAAAAAAAGACCCTGTCGCGCCTTATTTCCCGGCTGTATTTCTCGATGAAATAATCCATGAGCACGATCAGGTCGTCCTTCCGCTCCCGGAGGGGCGGGATTTCGATCGTGATGATCCTCAAGCGATAGTACAGGTCCTCGCGGAAACGGCCGGACTCGACTTCTCTCTCGATATCCTTATTGGTGGCGCTGATGAACCGGGCGTCCACGCTGCGCGTTCGGTTCTCGCCGATCCTCCGGATTTCCTTTTCCTGGAGCGCTCGCAAGAGTTTGGCCTGGAGCTGGGGGGAGAGATCCCCGACCTCATCCAGAAAGAATGTCCCGGCATCCGCCTCTTCGATCAGGCCGGCTTTATCTCGGAGGGCCCCGGTAAAAGCCCCCCGGGCATAGCCGAACAGCTCGCTTTCCAGCAGGTGCTCGGGGATCGCTCCGCAGTTGACCGCCACGAACTGCCCATGGCCGCGGATGCCACGGGAATGGATAGCTTTGGCGATGAGCTCCTTCCCCGTGCCGCTCTCTCCGGAAATAAAAACCGGAGCATTAAGGTCTTTGACTCTAGTGATAAGGCTTTGGATCCGGCTGAAGGCCTCGCTTTTTCCAATCAGGAAAATTTCGGGATAAGGGCGGTCCATGTCTTCTTGATGCCTCGACGAGAGAAGCTCGTCCACATCTGATAACGATCCAGCGACAGCTTTTTTCTCATGGACCGCGGCGGGCGGACGACGCTTCTCTCAAAACCGGCGCCTCCTGCTTCCATGAAGGCCTGGATATTTTCAAAAGGGCTCTGTTGAGGAAGGTCGCGGCCGGCTAAGCCTCCGGCATCATGGACGATATAAATCTATCTCCGTCCGCCCCCCAGGATCGATCCCAATACGCCGCGGACGATCTGGCGGCCCACCGAGCTCCCGATCGAGCGCACGGTGCTTTTGGCCATGGCTTCGAACAACGTATCCCGGGGCCTCCCGACAGGCCTCGACGGACGGGGCTGTTGGTAAGGAGGATAGGTCGTCGGAGGCGGCGGATACCCGCCGGGATAAGCCGGCCGACCGGGAGAAGGCTGGGGCGGCTCGGCAGGCTGGACAAGCTTCTCCGCTCGGGCCCGGAGCATTTCGAACGCGGACTCCCTGTCGACGATTCTTTCATAATGCCCGAAGAGGACGGACCGTGAGGTAACCTGCTTCCGAATCTCCGGCGTGATCGGACCGATCTGGCTTTTCGGCGGCAGGACAAAGGCGCGCTCGACGATCCCCGGCTGGCCCTTCTCGTCGAGGAAAGAGACGAGGGCTTCGCCGACGGCCAGCTCTCCGATGACCTTCTCGACATCGAGCTTGGGATTGACACGCATGGTATCGGCGGCGGCCTTGACAGCTCTCTGGTCGCGCGGCGTAAAGGCGCGCAGGGCGTGCTGGACGCGATTCCCCAACTGGCCCAAGACGGTATCCGGGATGTCGAGAGGATTCTGCGTCACGAAATAGACGCCGACGCCCTTGGAGCGGATAAGCCGGACGATCTGTTCGATCTTCTGGAGCAGGGCGTCCGGGGCGTCCGTAAACAGCAAATGGGCCTCGTCAAAGAAGAAGACGAGCTTGGGCTTTTCCACGTCGCCGACCTCGGGCATTCTTTCAAAAAGCTCGGCCAGCAGCCAGAGCAAAAAAGTCGCATACATCTTGGGAAAAAGCATCAGCTTGTCGGCGGCCAGGATGTTGATCATCCCCCGTCCTTGGCCGTCCGTCTGCATGAAATCATCCAGGTTCAGAGCCGGCTCCCCGAACAGCCTATCGCCGCCCTGGCTTTCAAGCTCCAGGAGCGAGCGCTGGATGGTGCCGACGCTGGCCGCGGAGATGCGTCCGTATTCCGTCGTGAA
>Ga0153916_10004959_pt1 | contig 10114 bp, 8 predicted proteins | sample Opewatmetagenome_FD_109642 | JGI IMG/M metagenome (GOLD analysis project Ga0153916, IMG submission 109642) | Freshwater wetland microbial communities from Ohio, USA - Open water 3 Core 3 Depth 4 metaG | ecosystem: Environmental > Aquatic > Freshwater > Wetlands | place: USA: Ohio, Lake Erie, Old...
GCTCGCAAGTCGGGCAGGTCCCCTGCTTTCCAGCGCCTTTGATCTCTAGCAGCTTCTTCCTATCCTTCTCTGCTGCGTCCTTCCTCTCGGCTGCTTTCGCTCTCGCTTCGCCGATTCTTGTTGACACGCCAGTCTTGTCGGCCTCACACTCCGCCTTTGCCTTCTCCAGATCGTCAATCTTCGAAGCGATCTCGGGCATCTCGCCAAGCGATTCCTTGAGCTTCTGGATATCCATATTCCTTCGAGCGACTTCCAGTCCCTCCCGCTGAATCTCCTCCTTCACGGACCTGCTCCTCTCGAAGGAGATCTTGTCCTTCTCAAGGGAGTCCTTTCTTGCGGAAGCCTGCTTGAAGTCAGCCTCGTCCTTTTCCAGCGCTGGCATTCTGCTGAGCCTGGAATCGGCGTTCTTGATTTTGTCCGCGATGTTCTCCTCCCTCTTCTTGAGCTCCTTCAAGGCAGACTGCTTCGCTTTCAGGTCGCTTACGGAGGAATTGTATGCATCCACATCCTTCTTGAGCTCGTCTCGTCTCTTCCTTGAAACCTCGAGTTCTCTTGCAGCCTCATGTTCCTTCCTTTCAGAAATCTCAAAGTCTCTGCTCCATTTCTCGAGGGCATCCGTCAAATCAGGGAGTCTGTCTGAGAGGACTTTCTCCTTCTCTCTCCCATCTTCCATGTGAAGCGTCCTCTGAGCCCCTTCGATCTTGGCCAGCGTATCTCTCTTGTCCGCTCGAATGGCTGTGAGGACGCCGTCTATTCCGTCGATTCTGAGCATTCGGAGGACGACCTTCTTCCTCTCCCCTGCTGCTACGCTCTGCAACGCGTTCAGTTCCTTCTGCCTCGCGAATACTGATGTGAAGAATGATTTGTAGTCCATGCCAAGCAGCTTCTCGACCATCTTCCTGACAGGCTTGTCTCCTTCTGCCAGAACATGTCCTTTCGATTTCAGCTCTGCCCGCATGGATAGGTTCTTACCTCCCATCTCGCGGAAGATCCTGTACTCCGCCCCGCCCAGCTCGAACTCCAGGACGGCGGAGCAGCTGTCGTGAAGGCCAGCACCCACTCTTCGGACGCTCTCCCGAGATGTCCTCACGACCTCGTCCACATTCCCGAACAAGGCCCACGCGATGCTCTCGATGACCGTCGTCTTGCCGACGCCATTCAGTCCAAGTATGCCGACTATGCCGTCTGGGAACTGGAGTTTCAGCTCCTTGAAACGTCTGTAGTTCCTCAGCTCGAGGTAGGAGATCCTCATGTTTCCTCCTCCCTTGACAGGTAGACCATGCCGAGGTCCAGGAGCTTCCTCTTCTTTTCATCAGAAACATTGAGGCTTGAGACGTACTTGCTGAATTCATCAGCCAGGAGACCGATGTGGGCGTCTCCCGACTCCTCTCTTCCTTTCGACTCGGCCCTTTCGATCTTCAGCTCGAAGTGAAGGGCGCTGCTGCCGAGCCTCTTGATCATCGAGAGGTCGAGCGACTTGTAGGCATCTGAGGACACATTCGAGATCGTCAGCCTCACGATCTTGTCGTCGATTTGCGACGAGCTGATGGTCTCCTTCGCCTTACCGAGTATCTCGGATGACGAGAATGAGGCCGCGTCAATCGGCGACAAGTCAACCATGTCCCTGATGGCGAGCTCGTGGAACTTGACCTCCCTTGAGTCAAGGTCGACCTCCAGAATTCCCTTCTTCTGGTCCGCCTCGCCGAAGCCTAGCCTTTCCGTGGACCCTGAGTAGTATGCCATCTCCTTGACTCTGGAGAACTTGTGAAAGTGACCCAAGGCGATGTAGTCCCACTTACCCGTGATCGAAGCCAAGGGAACGTTCTGCTCGTTGAACTCGTCCATCTTGTACGTGTTGGAGTCTAGTATGCCCGCGTGAAGTACCAAGACGTTGTATTTCGAATCTGCCAACGGTCTGGCCTGAGATGCGAGCTCCGGAACAGTCGGACTCGCCGAATGGGGCATTGCAGTCACGGTCAGATCTCCGACAGAAACCCTCTGGATGCCTGGTTCATGCACTGGATGAAGGTGATCCAGGTGCTCGAATATCCTGAAGATGTTCCCCGTCTCCCGGAGCCTCGGAGTCGAATGGTTTCCCGATATCAGAATCGTCTCGATGCCCGCGTGTGACAGCCTCAGGAGCTGTCTGAGAGCGAAGTCTATCGCTCTGTTCTGGGGCCTGACCGTGTCAAAAAGATCTCCGGAATGAATCACCGCGTCCGGCCTAAGCGCAATGGCCTTGTCCACCGCTCTCTGGAAAGCGATATAGACGTCAGCTTCGCGCTGGTTGATGCCCTCGACCACGTCGAGCTTTGAGTATGCGCTGAAGCCGAGGTGGGAATCGGACATGTGCACGATTTTCAACGCTTTCCGCCCTCCATCGCTGCGATGATGTCTTCGATCTCCGCGAGGTCGCCTGAGGAGTCTCCGAAGCCTGACGGCTCACGGTGTTCGAAAATCTCCGATAGCTTATTGTCGACAGTTTTGATTGAGCGCCAGAGGATCACGATCGCCGCAGCAATGACGGACAGAGTTACCAGCCCAAATACGATGTTCTCCTGAGCGACGGACCGGATGAGTGGAGATGCAACTACGAAACCCACGAAAACGTAGAATCCTAGAAGAGCCACTTTGAGAGCACGCGCGGTCGCCTCGTAGCCCAAGGACTCGGCGGATTTCGTCGCAAGCATGGCCTCGCTGGTCCCAATCTCGGTAAGCTTCACCGTCCTGCTCCAAATGCCGACAAGGGATAGGGTAACAACGACGAGCGATATCTCCAGTATCAGAAATCTCAGCAAATCGGCGCGACCTCCAAGCAGGTAGTCAAAGTCCTGGGCCATTGGCATCGCGTTGACGGCGAATACGACCGCAGACACCATGACAATCAAATACAGGATCATCCTAGAAATGCTGGACCTCATCTCGTTTGACATACGTACAGACGATTTCGACCTCCTCTTCAGATTCCTCATGATCAGGTTGAGGTAGGAAACGAGCATCATCTGGGGCCTCGGAATCCTGGACTCTAGCGTGCGAGTCGCTTTGTCGGTGTATTTGACGCTGTACGGAACGATCAGCGCGGTGATCGTGGTCACGAGCACGATCGTTGGATAGATGGTATTTCTGATGTCCACGCCTGACCCAGGGCTGGTCGCAACAGCCGCGATCATGAGCGAGAACTCGCCGATCGCGATCATGCTCAAACCGGCCCCAAGAGAGTTCCTGGCGCCAAATCCTGTTATGAATGTCGAGACAGTGCACGAGAACATCTTTGCCAGCACGAAGACTGCCGTTATGACGAGCGCGGTCAGTATGAAATCCAATTTCGTGAACAGCGTCAGGTCGACGAGCATCCCCACCGTGATGAAGAATATCGCTCCGAAAAGGTCTTTCACCGGCTCAACTCGTCTGACAACATCGCCTATGTACTTCGATTCCGAGACGATGACCCCCATCACGAAAGCTCCTATGGCTTCGGAGAATCCAATCCAGCGTGCGAAGACGGCCATGGAGAAGCACAGTCCAAGGACTGTCAAAACCAGAAGTTCGTTTGACCGTTGCCTACCGACATAGTCCACAAACCTCGGGATGAGGGCAATACCGAAGACGATCGAGGCAGCGATGAATACGCCCATCTTGAGGAGGAGACTTCCTAGTTCCCCCGCACTGATGCCGCCGGTCGACACAAGACCAGAAACGGCCGCGAGTATCAGCACGGCGGCGAAGTCCTCGACCACCAAGAGCCCCATGATCAGCCTCGCCCTCTCGTTGTCGAGCCCTCCGCTCTCCTTCAGCGATCTCACGATGATCATCGTGGACGCGACTGAGAGCATCGCCCCCAACAAAGAAGACTCGAGCGTCGTCCAACCTATGAATCTCCCGAGCTGGTAGCCTATTCCAATCATCAGGACTATTTCTAGGCTGGCAGCCGTTATGACTCCAATGCCAATCCTGCGCAGCTGCTTGAAGCTGAACTCAAGGCCTATCTAGAAAGTTATCAGCACTATTCCGAGGCTCGCCAGCAGGTGCACGATGTCACTTGCCTGTATGTTTATCCCCGCAGGTGAGTCAATCTCGATCGACGTGACGAATTGGCCTGCGACCATTCCAGCGACTAGATATCCGAGGATGAGCGGTTGCCTGAGCCGGTGAAAGAGGACCACGATGACGGCCGCAATGGCTATCACAACGGCCATGCTCAGGAGGAAAGCAATCTGGAGGTCCATGTGACTGCACCATTGCCCAATAGTCCCGTTCTTCCTGGAACTGGGAGTATTGTGTCTCTGGCCTGACGGATATCATTCATCTTACTTAATTGTGGCTCTTTCAAGCAGACATCGCGTTGCAGTGGAATTGTAGGTCAGTGTGCGTCTGAAAGATTCAAATGCGCGCAGACTCATCAACGAGGTGGGATGCCAAGCTCAGTTGCGAGATTCGCGCAGTTCAAAGACGACCAGCCGCTCAGGGTCAAGCTATTCGGTCTCGGAAGTGCGGGATGCAACATCATCGAAGGCGCTCGATATCCTACCATAGCCTTCTCGACATCGAACGCAGATCTCGCGAGGTCACATGCTGACAGGAAGATCATGATTGGACCGGAGAGACTGGTGGGTGTCTCTGACGCGAGACATTCCATCCTGAAGCATCTTCCGACAATCGCAGGCCACGAAGTGGTCGACGTGTTCAACAACACCGACGTGGCCTTCCTATTCTGTGGGCTTGGAGGACTGAGCGGAAGTCTGGGAGCGAAGCTTTTCTCATCGATCGCACAGGCCAAAGGCACTGCAAGTTTCGTCCTTGCCGCAACTCCCTTCTCTGCGGAGAGCATCAGGCGACGGGAACTCGCTTCAAAGACGCTTAAGGAGATTTTGTCCACCTGCACTCTCTGCGTGGAATTCGACAATGACAAGCTATCCTCTCTTGCTCCCAACATGCCGATCTCGCGCGCGTTTAGCCTCATGAATAGTATCATGCAAAGACCAGTAATCGACGCGTGCTCTACTATGTCCAGGACCGACGTCATGTTGGTGAGGCAAGTCGTTGGAAATTCCAACTATGGGAGGTTTGGACTGGGGCTTTCAAGAGGTGACGATCGAGTCCGTAAGGTGGTGGATGAGTCCCTGAGCTCTCCGTGGTTCGACTACCCACTCACTGATGTGGACGCCGCCATCGCGGTTTATTCAGCGTCTGATCCTTGGGACAAAGAAATGGATAGCATACTGGGAGAGCTTAGCAATAGGCTTCCAGCGGCGCGAATAGCCTGGGGGTCCTACGCGGATCCGAATCTGAAAGACCGAATCAGATTGAGCCTTCTGGTCTGCAGAAGGACACCCTCAATAGCCTGAAGAACCGGCGCATCCAGGCGATTGTCAAGGGGCATTCCTTGCGAAGGATTATTAACAGTCCGACCTTAATCCGGTCGGGAGAGGGAGGGCCGTGAACAAGATAATCGAAGGCTTCATGATCCTCGTCGCCATCGCGGTGATCTTCCTGGGGCTGATATTCGTTGTGGCAGGAGGCAACGATAACATCATCGTCGGAGCTGTTATGATTCTCGTGGCGGTGGGCATCTTCGTGTTTGTGTACCAAGCGGAGAAGGTCCAGGCGTCCAAGCCGACACTTGTCAGCCAGACATTCAATGTGAAGATGGAAGGTTCTGGCAAGTTCGACGAGAAGGAGATGAAGTGCAAGACATGTGGAGCTCCGATCACTGAGAAGGACCTCAAGATCGTCGAGGGCGGAGTAATGGTCACATGCTCATACTGTGGAGCATCATACTCCCTACAGGAAGAACCGAAATGGTAGGTAGGGGTCTGACGTGAAGCGATATTGCCTCGTGGGAATCGTGGTCTCAGCGTCAGTCATGATGCTATCATTGTCGTTCTCGGTCAGCACACTGTTCAGCGAGAATGCTCACGCTCAGGTGAATTACGATTTCTCAGTTGACAAGGAGGAAGTCAGTGTCTACATCCTGAAGGACGGTAGCGTCAACATCAACTACTCTATAGACTTCACTAACTATGGCGAGCTGGATGGAGTGGACATCGGCCTTCCGAACAGCAATTATGATCTCGGATCGGCGACTTCACAGATTCAAGTCGGAAGCGAGACCTACCAAGCTTCACTCATCCACAAGTCGCCCTACATCGAGATTGGATTGGGGATCGAATTTGACGCTTTGACCAGGCAGGCAATCGAACCATATGGTACCGCATTCACGCTTAGAGTCCATGTCAACAATCCACACATGGTGTACGAGAACGAGCTCGTGAAAGGTACAGTCGGAATAAGGTTCAGGCCCACTTGGTTCGACCCTTCGTTCCAGCGCGGTCCAACAGGTACCCTTGTTTCCAAGATATTCCTGCCTCAGGGCTTCACAAACATCTCGGCTGCCGTGTACCTGCAGAATAGGCCCTGGAACTCCATCGTCTTGGATGGCACGACAGGGCTCGTGGTGGCGACTTGGAATGACTCGTCTGTGGCTTCCGCCGCTTTATCGCAAGGCTCTTATGACGTTGGCGCTGGGTTCCCCAAGGATTACGTCGACAAGTACTACAAGCACGGTACTGCAGAAGCACTTGGGGACTTCTTCAAGAATCTTGGTGCTTTGTGCTTGTCGCTCGTGCCTATCATCGCAGTAGCGGGTTTCTTCGTCCTGATATGGATTGGCAGAAGATGGAGTTCAAAGACTAGCGCCGCCGACTACTTCGAACCGGAGCTCAGCCTTGCTGGGGCTGGACCTAGAAGGGATCTCACTGCAGTAGAAGCCGGAATTGTATTGGAGCTCCCTCTGGAGATGGTCGCGACAATGATCCTCTTCGGGCTCGTCAAGAAGAACAAGGTAAAGATAGACTCCATGGAATATCCGATGAAGCTCGTGAAGCTTGCTGAGATCGCTGACTATCCCTATGAGAACGGCTATCTCTCTGCGATAGGTGCGGACGGCACGATGGGTCGATTGGCTCTGAAGAGGGTGATGATTGATCTCATTGAGGCAACCAAGCAGAAGCTGCGTGGGTTCGACTACTTCGCAACGAAGCGGTACTACAACGAGATATGCAGGAAGGCATGGGATCAAGTCAAAGCTGACAACACTCCTGAGGAGTTCGCCCAAGGGCTATCGGAGAACAACGAGTGGATGATGCTGGACAAGGATTATGACCGGAGGATGGAGACGAAGTACATCTTCGTACCGATCGGACACGGATCGGGATACAAGGCAACGACGAGTTCGACTGGCGGTGGTGCGCCATCCAAGGGAATTCAGGATATGGCGCGCGGGTACGTCAATCAGGTCCGTTCATCCAGCAAGAACTTGGTGTCGAGCTTCAAGGACCTGAGCAGGGAGATCACCAAGGTCACCAATCCCCCGCCACCAGTCACGTCGAGCGGTCTGGGCGGTGTAGGAGGATTCGGAGGGGGATGCGCGTGCGCTTGTGCATGTGCATGTGCTTGTGCGGGAGGCGGAAGATGAGCGCGCTCAGGCGTCTGTGGCCAAACTCGGAATCCACAGCGCTGAAGCCCGGGGCCTACAAGTTCGATGGAAAGGGGGAGCTCTCTCGGCACAGGTTTCATCTCAGAGTCGATACGAACAAGAGGGGCGTGCTCTTGATTGACGCGTCCAAGCTTGTGTTCCTTAATGGCACGGCAATCGATTACGTTCGATGTGCACTCGAAGGGAGGTCTGAGAATGAGGCGACTCGATACATCCTTCGAAGGTACAAGAATGTCAAGAAAGAAACCGTTTCCGCGCACTACGCGAAGATCAAGTCACAGATAGCGGAGTTCGTCAAGGGAGACATGAATGTCATTCAGACAGTCGGCACGGATAACCCTTCGATTGGCGCCGATGGCCTACCTTCGCCTTATCGCGTGGACCTCGCGCTCACTTACAGATGCCAAAACGATTGCGGGCACTGTTACAACGAGACGAAGGAGAAGAAAGAGCTGACGCCTGAACAATGGAAGGATGTGATCTCTAAGCTCTGGGCTCTGGGCATTCCGCATATTGTGTTCACTGGTGGCGAACCGACGCTCTATCCCAAGTTGGATGAGCTTGTCGCAAAGTCTGAGGAGTTCGGCCAGGTCACGGGTCTGATAACGAATGGGCGCAGCCTAGCGAGGCCGGGATACCTCAAGGAGCTGGTGAGCCTTGGCCTGGACCACGTTCAAATCACTGTCCTTTCGCACAAAGAAGAGATACACGATGAGTTGACGGGTGCTCATGGTGCATGGAAGGAGACAATCGATGGGCTGAAGACCGCCCTCAAGGAAGATCTCTACGTCAGCACCAACTCGACTATCATGCGTGCGAACTTGGAGCACGTTGATGAAACGATGAGGTTTCTGATTGGGCTAGGTGTCAGGAACATCGCATTCAACGTGATCATTAGGTCTGGAAAGGGGGAGACGGCAGAGGGCATCACGTTTGACGAAATGTGCGAGACGCTCAAGAAGCTCAAGGAAATAGCGGACTCCAGCCGCGTCAACATGATATGGTACTCACCGACTCCTTACTGCGAGTTCAATCCTGTGAACCATGGATTCGGAATCAAGCAGTGTACCGCATGTTCGATTAATATGGCAATTGAACCCGATGGGACTGTCCTGCCCTGCCAAAGCTACTACGAGCCATTGGGGAACATACTTATCGATCCATGGGAAACGATCTGGAACCACCAGCTGTGCAAGGAGATACGCGAGAGGAAGAACCTCGATGAGAAATGCACGAAGTGTCAGCTCTTGCAGGTATGCGGCGGTGGGTGTCCTCTTGCCAGGGTCCAAGGCGAGTACCTGTGCCTAGACCGCCACTCGTCAATGTGAAGGAAGGCGCTCCTCATTTCTTTGCGAGCGCATAGAATATCGGATTGAACTGGAACAGGGTTCCATCACCCAGGGCCTTGTCCCAGCTCCTTCGAATCGTTTGTAGCTCATCGGCGTTGGTTGAGGGATCTACTGTCATTTCGATCCATCTCCATTCATTCTCTGTCTCCTGTCTCAACCGCGTGATATCCCACACTCCTGGATGTATGCCCATCTGAGGAGCCATGTCGCATTCGGCAAAGATTGCCCTGAGCTTCCTGCCCACAAAAGGGTCTCCGCCCTCATTCTTGATTCCATCCACGACCAGCCTGTCCAGAGCCTTCACAGAATCTGGAAAGCTTAGGCGGCCTCCGAAATCGGGCTCCGCCAGGCAACCGACCCAATTCCTGGATACGCGTCTCATCTCCGAAACCACCTGAGCGGGTTTTCTGAGCCACAGTAATAGGAATGTGCAATAGACGAAGTCGAAGGATTCGTCGTCATAAGGCAAATGCTCTCCTGAGGCGATGGAGACATCGAGCCCTCGAGAAGCACACTCTCGGACAACCTGAGGGTCGATGTCCACGCCTTTCACCTGCATCTCTTGCCCGATGATGTCCATGACGTAGCCCGGACCGCATCCGACATCCAAAGCTGTTAGAGGGTGGTTCAGTGTTTTACGATCGGAGAGCACATATCTCTTGAGAAGCCAGAGCCAAGAATCTTTCAACCATGTGCTCTGCCGCAACATTTGCCGCTTAAAGGTCTCGTGTTCATCTGACATATGATCTAGTCTTGGATTCGTTGTCTATGCGCGCCCTCACACATCATCTGTCCCGTCGGCTTTCCAGCAAGGACTTCCAGCGCCTCCTCCTCCATGAAGTGGAGCTTGCCAGGAATAACGATGGTATGTAGCGGAGGCCCGAAATCGCTGGAAATCATGTCCGAGATGGAACCTGCTCGTGCAAGGTAATCAGGAGAACCCGCGCGTGCTACGACGCAGACCAGAGTCTGTTGATTGATGGCCCTCTTTGCGACTCGCCGCTCCATGTCGAGAAGAGAATGCAGCCCCTCGTTTGCCGTCATGTATCTCGAGCCATCAGCATCTATGTCAAGCAGGACCAGTGTGTGCAAACCTCTCGAGAGATTCTCCGAAACAACCTCGTACGGACTAGTTGGAGAATACCCTTCCTGGGGGAAAGGCACAGTCGTGGTCCTTCCGAACTTGTAGTGCTGCAGGCCAAGGATTCCAGGCACCGCTGTAAGGACCGAAGCACCATGCACGATCGAAGTCTCTATTCCTAGTTTCGCA
>Ga0153916_10004960_pt1 | contig 10114 bp, 6 predicted proteins | sample Opewatmetagenome_FD_109642 | JGI IMG/M metagenome (GOLD analysis project Ga0153916, IMG submission 109642) | Freshwater wetland microbial communities from Ohio, USA - Open water 3 Core 3 Depth 4 metaG | ecosystem: Environmental > Aquatic > Freshwater > Wetlands | place: USA: Ohio, Lake Erie, Old...
ACCGAGTGCTTGTCCAGAGCGCCCCGGGGCAGCCCGCGCGCATGCCATTCTGGCGCGGCGAGGGGATCGGCCGGAGCTACGAGCTCGGCGCCCACATTGGCATGTTCCGCCGCGAGATGAGTACCCGGGTCGATAGTCCGGAGGGCCTCTCCTGGCTGCAGAAGGAGTTCCCCCTCGACTCCCGGGGAGCCTGGAACATCCAGGAATATTTCCGCCGCCAGCGCGCCGCCTGCGGCTTGATCCCTCATGACCGGCTAATCCTCGTCGAATCCTTCCGTGATGAGATCGGAGACGGTCGGATCGTCGTCCACTCGTCGTTCGGCCGGCGCGTCAACGGACTTCTCGGGCTCGCCCTCGCGCGCCGCATCGAAGAACAAACCGGCGCCGAGCCGCAGATGCTCTACAACGATAACGGCGTCCTCTTCCGGAGCGCCGACGGGGCAGAGCTCCCCTCATCTCTCTTCGAGGGCTTTTCCCTTGCCACTGCACTCAACGCCCTCCTGGAGGAGCTTCCCTCCTCGCCTCTTTTTGCCGGCCAGTTCCGGCAGAATGCCGGCCGCGCGCTCCTCATGCCCAGACGCGGCCCGGGCCAGCGGACACCGCTCTGGCTGCAACGCCTCCGCGCGGCAGATCTTCTGCAGATCGCCCGACGCTTCCCCGATTTCCCCATCGTCATCGAGACCATGCGGGAAGTCCTCCATGACGTCCTCGATCTCGAACACTTCAAGGAAGTCGCCGGCGGGATCGAGTCGGGGGCCATCTCGATACACACCGTCGCCACCGAGGTCCCCTCCCCGTTTACCGCCAGCCTCCTGTTCGATTTCATCGCCGTCTACATGTACGAACATGACCGCCCCCGGGCCGACCGGTTCAGCCAGTACGTGGCTATCAACCGGGAACTCCTCTCTGAACTCGTCGACCTCGATAGTGTCCCCTCCCTCCTCCGGCCGGAGGCCATCGCCGCCGTTGAGCGCGAGCTGCAGCATTGCACCGATGAGACACGCGCACGCTCGCCGGAGGAGCTGATGGAGATCCTGCTCCGGATCGGAGACCTTTCCCCCGAGGAAATCCTCGCACGCACCGCCGGGAATGGAGAGCAGATGATCCGGACGCTTGAGGCCGACGGCCGGGCCGTACAGATTCTCCTCCCCGACGGGCCCCACTGGGTGGCCGGAGAGGAGCACACGCTCTATGGTGACCTCTCCCGTGAAGACCACGCGCGTGCGGTCGTCGGGCGATACTTCATGAGCCACGGGCCGGTTAGCTCCACCGAGCTGGCACGCCGCTTCGGTTTCACCGAGGAACGTGCCAGGCAGCTCGCCTCCAGCCTCCTCTCCGGCACAGGCGTCGCCCAGGGACATTTCCGACCCACCGGCATGCCGGAAGCCGACTCACTCCAGTGGTGCTACCGCCCGAATCTGGAACGGATTCACCGGCAGACGGTATCGATACTGCGCAAAGAGATCTCCCCCTCCTCGCCAGAAGAATTCTGCCGGTTCCTCCTCCACTGGCAGCACGTCCACCCCGCAACCCGCTGCACACGTCCGGAGGAAGCGGAGGAATGCCTCTCCCAGCTTCAGGGCCTCCCCCTCCCCGCGGATATCTGGGAACGAGACATACTCCGCGGCCGGATGGGGGAAAACCAGACGATGCACGAGATGACCAGACGCGGAGATCTTCTCTGGGCCGGCGCGGGCGCAGGAAAGATGTTCTTCTTCCTCCGAGGAGAAGGGTCGACATTCCTGCAATCTCCTCTGGTCGATGCCGAAGAATTGTCCGAAGGAGCCGCGCGGATCCTGACGCTCCTGCGCAGGCAGGGTGCCTCATTCCTGAGCGATCTGCGCGCGGGAGACCGGCTTTCACTGGCCGCCCTCCAGGCCGGGATCGCCGAGCTCTTCTGGACCGGCTGGATCACGGGCGATGTCTTCCGCGAACTGGTATCACTCAAGCGATCAGGGAAGCTCCCCGAGGGGATGCCGATCGAACGAACCGAATTTCTTCTCTCCCGCCCTCCCGGCCGCGGAAACCTCCTTTCTCGAACACGCAGGGCAATCCGGCAGGCCCCCGGCTGGAGCGGCCGCTGGTCACTTCTGCGGACTTCCGGGACCATGGGGCCGGAGCGCTCCGACGAGGAGAAAGCCGCAGAACAGGCCCGCCAGCTTCTCGACCGCTACGGCATAGTCCCCAGGGAATGCGCCCAGCAGGAAGATCTCCTGCCGTGGCCGATGATTGCCGCGGAACTGCAGCGCATGGAGATGCGTGGAGAAATCCGAAGAGGATACTTCGTGGAAGGCCTATCAGGTATGCAGTACGCCCATCCCCTTGCCGTAGAAGAACTGCGGCGCCTGAAGGGGGTCCAGAAAAGGGAAATCTTGCTGCTCAACGCGTGCGATCCGGCGGTCAGTTATAGCGCCGGAGGCCTCCCCGGTGCGTTGCGCCCCTCCGGCGGGCGCCTCGCACGTCTCCCCGGCAATTTCATCGCGTTGGAAGAAGGAACGCCCCTGCTCTGGATCGAGAACGAAGGGAGCAGGATCTGGACGCTGGGACGCCCCGAGAGTGAAGCAGTTCTTTCCGCCCTCCGGCAGCTCGTCGCTTTGATGCATCTGCCGCCGCCGCTCAAAGGGATCCACTCGATTACGATCGAACAGTGGGATGGCCAGCGGCCGGGCGCGACCTCCTGGGCAACGCTCCTCCGCCAGTGCGGCTTTCACGGCGCCGCCAACCAGACAATGCGGCTGGATCAGTACTCCTGACAGTCGCGGACGCCCCGGACCCGCGACCGCTATCGCTTCCTCGCCACCCACCAGGTCTTCACCGCCCCGACGCCCGGAACGTCTGTGAAATTGAAATCTTCACACTCAAGAACGACGAATCCGGCCCAGCGCAGCGCCGCGCGCAATTCCTCCCGTGAAAACAGGCGCTCCTGAACGATCTCCTTGCAGTGACGGTACCTCCCCCCCTCGCGAAGGAACAACGTCGCGAAGGAATACCCGCGTCGGCGCCCCGGGTCATACCGGCTCTCCAGGATGAGCGTGAAGTCCCTGTGATGGACCGCCTGTGCATGCTTCCAGAGCTTCTTGTAGCATCGTGAATTGTTGACATCGAAGATGAAGTACCCCCCCTCCTCCAGGGCGCCGGCGGCGGAGCAGAAGACCCGCCGGAGATCACGCGGAGTCAGGACATGATTGATGCTGTCGAACATCGAGGTCGCAAGCCCGACGCGGACCGGCAGCCGGATCGAGCGCATGTCCTGACGGAGAATTGTGCCGCGCCGTCGGGCGGCACGGAATTTCCGCTGCGCCTCCTCCACCATCAGGGGCGAACCATCGATACCCCAGAACAGCCACCCCCGCTTTGCCATCATCAGACCCAGCGAACCCGTGCCGCAGGCGATGTCCAGAAACGATCTGGTCGGAATCTTGTGGCGGTCAATCGTGGCGAGCAACCGGGGGAGAATCAGCGTCGAGTAGTCGGCGCCGTATGTCCGCTGCCAGCGGTCGTAGACAAGAGGGAGGATTCTGTACCCGGAAGGCATGATGCGCTGTCGATACCCGGCTACACCCGCAGCGCCGCTGCCAGCACAGGCGCACCCGTCTCCATCATCGAAAGGAAATCGCGAAAGAGATAGTCGCTGTCGTGCGGACCGGGAGAGGCTTCGGGATGGTACTGGACCGAGAAGAGCGGAATCTGCCGGTGCCGCAGCCCCTCGTTCGTCTGGTCGTTCAGGTTAACGTGCGTGATCTCGATCTCCCCTTCGCTGAGCGAGGCGGGATCGACGGCAAAACCGTGGTTCTGTGCAGTAATCTCGATACGCCCGGTCAGAAGGTTCTTCACCGGGTGGTTCCCTCCACGGTGCCCGAATTTCAGCTTGAAGGTCTTCCCCCCGAGCGCGAGCGCAAGAATCTGATGACCGAGGCAGATGCCGAATATCGGCTTTTTTCCCAGCAGCTCTTTGACGTTCCCGATGGCAACCTTCACCGCGGCAGGATCCCCCGGGCCGTTGGTGAGGAAAATCCCGTCCGGTCCAAAGCGCAGGACCTCCGAGGCAGGAGTGGGCGCCGGAACAACAGTGACGTCGCAGCCGTACCTGGCAAGGCGCCTGAGTATGTTCCGCTTGATCCCGTAGTCGTAGGCAACAACGCGGTAGCGGCGCTGCGGAGCGGCAAGCGCGGAGAGCGCGAACGGCGTCGTGTCAACGTCACACCAGTCGTACGGCGACTCGCATGTGACCCGCGTGGCAAGATCACGCCCCGCCATCGATGGTGAAGAGCGTGCTTTCCGGACCAGACTCGCCTCGTCGGAGTCCTGTGTCGAAAGCACGCCGCGCAAAGCCCCTTCGGTCCGGATCATGCGGGTCAGCATCCGCGTGTCCAGCCCCTCGATCGCAACAATCCCGCTCCTCTTCAACCAGTCGCCCAGACTCCCGGTGGAGCGGAAATTGCTGAAGAAGTCGAAGTACTCGCGCACAATCACCCCCGCCACCTGCGGCCGGGCGGATTCGATGTCCGCCTCGTTCACGCCGTAGTTGCCGATCAGTGGATACGTCATCGTCACGATCTGACCGGCATAGGAAGGATCCGTGAGGATCTCCTGGTAGCCGCTCATGCTCGTGTTGAAAACGACCTCCCCGGCGATCTCTCCCTCCGCCCCGAAGGCCTCACCGGCCATCACGACACCGTTCTCAAGCGCAAGCCAGGCTTTCACAACTTACCCACAATGGTTACGAGCATCCGAGAATTCCTGCGGTTCCATGGAAGGGAAATGCCGCTAACAGGAAGAAAATCAAGATGTTATACCGTTTCCTCAATCCAGGTCTTGACGTGCACAACGTGTGAAGAAGCGTGTGGATAACTCCAGCGCACTCTAGAACGGCAGGTCGTCGTCCGGACTCTTCCCGGGTTCCGATTCCTGCACACTCTGGACGTCGGAGCTCCGCCCGCCAGTCTGGCCTCCCTCGCCTGCCGCGCGGGCCGCACCACCTCCATCAAGCATGATCATGTTGTCGGCGATGATTTCGGTGACGTAGCGTTTCTGGCCCGTGTTCTTATCGTCGTAGCTGCGCGTCTGTATCCTCCCCTCGATGTAGACCTTCTTCCCCTTCTTCAGGTATTCAGCGCAGATCTCCGCCAATTTGCGCCAGGCGACGATGTTGTGCCACTCCGTCCGCTCCTGCGTGTTACCATCCTGGTCGCGCCAGCTCTCACTCGTTGCCATGGAGAACGACGCCACCGGGACGCCGGCGGGGGTGTAGCGCATCTCGGGATCCTTCCCCAGATTTCCGATCAGCAAGACTTTGTTCAGACTGCGGGCCATATGTGCTCCTGCTAGTAGTAGTGGACCTATCTAATCACTTTTTTCTCACTTTGTCAATCGCCGCCCGGTGCTGCGAACGGATCGGCAAGCACGGCAAGACCTCGCCCGCCGAGCAGGAAGAGCTTCCGCCCGTGGTGCGCTATGGCTCGCAACTCACCGATCGCTCGTGTCTCTTCGCTCAGCCTCAGCTCACCCAGAGGCCGGTTGTCCGGCCCGAACCAGAAAAGCGACCCCCCGTCTCCCACAATCAGGCGGTCCGCGTCGCCATAGATCGCCACCGGAGCCTTCCACATACCTTCATACAGCTCTTCCAGGAAATTTCCGAAGACATCATAGACCACGACGCGGGCCCCGTCGAGAACATACAGGCGGTCCGACGGCCCGATCGCAATCCGCGACGGTGCGTGAAGCTTTCCGCTCCCTGCGTCAAAGCCTCCGAACACCCCCTCCGGCAGTGAGGTTCCCAGCTTGACAATGCGCTGGTTTTCACCATCCACCACAAAGAGCTCTCCCAGCCTGGAAAGAGCCACGTCCATCGGATAGCCGAACGTCCCCTCATCACGCCCTGAGAGGGACGAGACGAACGCCAATGCCCGGTCGAACCGCTGTATCCTGTGGTTTCCGTAGTCTGCCACGTAGAGATCCAGACCGTTGCGCGCCCAGATCCCCTCCGGCCTGTCGAACTCCCCAGGCCGCCAACCGGGCCCCCCGACCTCCATCCGGACGACGAAACCCGTGTCGAGCATCGACAGTGTGCACCGCTCTCCATCGATGACGTACAGATTCCCGAAGACATCCGCGTCAAGCCGCGTCCCTTTCACGGGAACGATCATCTGCGCCCCTCCTGTCACCGGTAGCCCGGCGATCAGGATCGCCGCAAGAAGCGCGCGGGCCATCCCCTTATGCACTCTACTGCGCATGCTGCAGTTCATAGAGACTCACTCATTCTTCCCCCCGCGAAAGCACTCCATTTCCTTCTCTGTGCAGACGATCCTTCATGGTCACTCCCTCACACGTGCTCCCGGTACCCTATGGCCTCAGGATATTCGCCAGAAGCCTGTGCGCACCCGCGTGAAGATTCATCAGCTGTGAGCCAAGGTCCAGGGCAACTACGCTCACCCTCCCCTCCCCCTCCCTCTCGACTGCGAGAAGTGGCAGGTCTCCCGAGCTCGCCACCACCCGGGCCCCTCCGCCAACCGCCAGGGGGCCCCACGAACGCGCGACAACCCAGCCGTTCCAGTCCGCGCTACTGATCGCGTTGGGGGTCGTCAGAATCGCCGATGTCGAGTCGGCCCTCACATCCGCCCAGGGAGAAAGAGCCGGCGCCGGCGCGAATCCCAGGTCGGGGAGAACCGAAGCCCCCACCCGCGGCCCCGGGGAGAGAACCACAAGGTGCCCGCCGCGGCGCACCCATGCAAGAATCCGCTGCCACGGTACTGCGCGCCCCTCACTGAATGCGTCCCGCTCAAGAAGAAGCACGTTGCACCGGTCGAGCCCCGGGAGCTCCTCTCCACTCCCGAGATCCACACGGGAAATCCTGAGCCGTTCCATCGCCTTCTCGAGCGGGCTCTCCACAAGCGACGTCAGGAGGCCAACCCTTGCCGCCGTGTCCCGCTCCGCCCCAAAGCTTCTCGCCACGAAGGGGAGTTCCCCGCCCCCGGTGACTTCCAGCTTCATGGGGTGATCCCCCTCTGGCAGTCTCTCCCGGAGCATCAGTCGGACAGTATCCGTGAGGACAAATCCCCTCGACGGGAGGGTGATCTCCTTCTGGAACGGGAGCGCGAGCGAATCTGTGACAAGGAGCTTCCCCCGGTAGGGGTCGCGGCTCAGATTGATCAGCCGGACGACCACCGGCTCTCCGTGAAGCGCTCTGACGACCGGGGTGAGCACTTCGAGTGTCCGGCGCGGGCCGCCGCGGAACGGCACCTCGCCCCGGTACACGTAATCGTTCCGATGCTTCGGATCACGGGAGATTACCATAAACGAGAAACGTGTCCAGAGCGTGCTCTGCCGTATCCCGAATTGCGACAGCGGAACTGAGTATTCCATCTCCCGTGGCGTGATCAGCATATAGCTCCGCCCGGAGGAGAACGGGAACTGATGATCCAGTGTCTGGTTGATCCCCCAGGTGTGTTTCACCGCGCCCGGGAAGAAGATCCGTGTGTGCGCGCTGTCGTCACCCAGGGAGACGCTGCCAAAGCGGAGAAACGCCACCTGGTTGCGTGTCACGAGGCTCTCATCCACCGCATACTCAATCCGGACGTCGAGCAGCGAACAGCGGAGAGCTTCCAGCGTGTTCTTCCACCACGCGAGGACACGAAGGTCACCGGGCGAGAAATCTCTCCCTCCCAGGATCGTGTCAAGGCTGTCGATGGCACGGGCGACCTTGTCGAGCGTCGGTGCGCGCACTCCCCCCTTCCCGGGTCGGACAACCCGGTCGATCACGGGGCGGAAGCCGCGCGCGTATGTGCCAAGAACCGGAAGGCCCCTCAGGAAGGAAGCATCCGCACGGCGGGAAGGAACGAGGGCATAGGAGCGGTCCGCACGCCATGCTCCAATCTGAAATCGGAGACTCTCGTAGAGAAGGGACGCCTCCTCTCCGATCGTCCGGTATGATTTTTTCCAAACGGGGTGGATGGCGGACTTTCCCCGGTTCTTCTGCCCGGAGCTCGATTCGACGTAGAGACGCGGCACGCGCCACCCGGCGAGGTGTGATGAGTCGGTCACCGCCGGAGAAGCAGAGGCATCCTCCGCCGCCTTCCGCACGCACTCTTCGAGCAGGCTCTGTCTCACCGAGGCCCCCTCTCGCCGGTCTCCCCCGATGAACACGATGTCGGGCCGGTAATACCGGAACGCATGCTGCAGCCGCGCGCGCACCGTATCGGCATTCCAGATCCTCTCCAGGAGCGCACGGTCGGAGCAGACGCCGGGATCGGGGACATTGAGATAGGCGGGCGTAAGCCCGAGATACGCCGACGCCCTGAAAGACTCCTCCTTGCGCCCCGCCGCCACGAACACGGGGGCTGTCCCCCCAGCGTCGCCGGGCGTGGCATCGCCGTTCGTCATGAAGAGCACGATGACCTGTGCGCCCGAACCCATCCGGAGCTGCGCAAGCAGCGGAAAATCCTCAAAGCCGGGCTGAAGCGCCACGAACAGGACGACCGCGCCGCTGCTCAGATCGGTCGCCCTCTGGTGGATCGCCCCCGGACCCGTCTGTGGAAAATAGCGATCCTGCTGTGCGGCCGCCGCCAGCGGGAGAAGGAGCATCAGGGCAGGGAGCAAAGACCTCAGTAGTGCCACGCGCATACCATCGGTTCCTGGAGACAAGAAAGGGCTGGCCCTGGAACTCCGGGCCAGCCCTTGAATGTACCAAAAGAACAGCTACCGAACAACGTCAGAATGCGAGCCGGATCGAGAAGACGTTGTTTCCGTCGAAGTACTTGACATTCCGGTAGGCATAATCCACCGCAATGCCAACACCGCCGACGTCGTACTTGAAGCCCGCGCCGAGCGTCCAGTCGTAAATATAGCCGGAAGCCCCCGTGGGATCCTTGTCGACCTGCGGCGAGAACGTGTATCCGCCCCGGATGAATACCATGTCGTTGAAGTTGTACTCCGTGCCGACATTGTACTCATCATCCTGGTAGTTGTTGTTCCGGAACATAGCGCCGAGAGAGAGGCCGTTCTTGTCGTCCAGCTTCCTCGTGTACCCGACGCCGATCTCCATCATGGTCGGCATCTCGAAGCCCGCCATCTCCACCAGGTAGTTCTGCTGACCGCGGTCAGTCCCTGGCGCAACCGCCTGCACCATGGCGTTCGAGCCGCTGAACGTCATGTTCGGTCCGATGCTCTTCACCGCAATACCCAGCATCAGCCCCTGGATGCCCAGGTTGTGATACTGGATCCCGATGTCGAACACCAGTCCGGTTGCCGACATGTTCAGGATTTTCTCCGACACGACATACCCGGTGAGACCGATGGAAATCCTGTCGGTCAAGAGCCGCGAATACGTCACGCCGAGTGTCAGGTAGGACGGGCTGTAGAGTTCGCCCGTTCCGTCTGGGTACTCGACCGTCGTCCGCGGGATGTCGCCGAAGGAAATGCTCTTCACCGAGAATCCCAGGGTTCCGATCTCCCCGGCCTGCACGCCGATCGCGCCGTAGGCGACGTTGATATCGGCGATGTACGCCATGGAGGAGAACATTGCCTCAACGCTGCTGCCGATATGCGAGAGGCCCGCGGGATTCCAGTAGATCGCGTCTACTCCCTTTATAAAGATACCCGCGGAGGTTCCAAGGGCGACGCCGGAAGCGCCGACCGGAATCAGGAGTTCCTGCGCGCCGGCAGTGCCAATTCTGCTTTTATTCGCGGCAAGACCTGTCATCGACAGTATGCCCAGAAGCAGAATGAGGCAGACTACCGACCGCATCACTTTGCTAGTCATTGAGTTTCTCCTTCTAAGTTCTCGTAGACAATTCATCGCTCCCTGCCTGACCGATTTGTGAAGCGCGGCCAGGCAGCGTCTTGCGCGAATTACCACTTGTCAATGAATTGCTGCTCGGGAATTACCCCGAGCTTCAGGACCTTCGACTTGCCCAGCGCACCCATCTCCACATGGACGATGTACATCCCTGCCGATACCGGGAAGCCCTGCTCGTTCCGGAGATCCCACTGGAAGAACTGCGTCGGATCGTCCTTCTGGAGCGTCCGGACCAGCACGCCCGACAGGTTGAAGACGCGAACAACCGCCTTCTGCGGCATGTGCGTGAACGTCACAAACCGCTGGTACTTGTTCGCTTCC
>Ga0153916_10004961_pt1 | contig 10114 bp, 9 predicted proteins | sample Opewatmetagenome_FD_109642 | JGI IMG/M metagenome (GOLD analysis project Ga0153916, IMG submission 109642) | Freshwater wetland microbial communities from Ohio, USA - Open water 3 Core 3 Depth 4 metaG | ecosystem: Environmental > Aquatic > Freshwater > Wetlands | place: USA: Ohio, Lake Erie, Old...
AGGGGCGTTATACCTCCATCCCTCGTCTGCCCCCGCCCACCGGGCGTTCGTTGTGAGCCCCACGAGCGTCAGAACTGCGGTCAGCACGATGCAGGCGCCAACCGCGCGGCCTTTCGTACCAGACATGCTGCACCTCCCAGGGAACACGGTTCGGGCATCCGAATCCACAACACCCGCCCCTACTCTGGGCTCGTGGGACGCTCGCTGCAAGACGGCGAGGTCGGGTAGCCTAGCCAGGTTACCGGAATGGGTTGCCCGAGGGGTGGCTCATGAGCGCCTCTCGTCGTTCGAGGTGTCCAGCGATTGGATCACGCGGAAGGCCCGAATCGTGAGCTCCTGGCGGCTCCGCACCCCGGCCTTTCGGTAGATCCGCCACACATAGCTGTGAACGGTGTGCGTGGAGAGCCGGAGTTCCTTCGCTATAGTGCGCTCGACATCGCCATCGAGAAGGCAGTGCGCGACCTCGGACTCCCTCGGCGAGAGCCCAAGGTGATCCGCAACCACACTCCACTCCTCTTCCCGCAACAGCTCGTTGGAGACTCGACACCGGGTGCTTCCTAACTCCGCAGGCAGTTCGGGAGGTGGTTCGCGCGGTCTCATACGTGGCGTTGTCCAGCCAGGCAGAAACGGGTGGACGTCCCAAGTCGCACAGCGCGGGGCGGTCTCGCCCGTGCGTCGTCCTCAGGCAAAGGGGCGGCATAGCGAACCCGCCTTGGGGCCGCCCATCTGCCCTCTCGATCAGGCACAGGCGCCTCGCGCAACCCCACCGGTGACCACCTCTCGCGATACGCTCTTGAGATGCGCCGCACTTGCCCGAGGTTTACCGCAGTCGCACCCCGACCCCAGAGCCAAGGTACGGTACGGGAGCCGCCCCGCTCGGTCAACCTGCTGTCGGTAGTAGGTTCGGCTGTTACGCAGCCGTCCAAGCGGCGTGAACCTCGCCGGCGCCAATTCGTTACGCCTGTGGCAATCTGGCGGAAGTCATGTTAACGCGAGGCTTCCTGAAGGGCCCCGCCCTTACCGCTGATCCAAGTGAAGGGTCGCGGCGCCCCCGGACTCATGTAGTGGGCGAGCGCTCGGACCAAGCTGGGGATGGGATGAAACCTCTGCCACTGCGTGATCACCCTCGGCAGGAGGTTGAGCCAGACGCCCACCAACTCCTCCCACCTGGCCCCACGCGGGGTGAAATGGAGCCGAACGTGGGGGTTTGCGTGCCTCGCATTCCTCTGCGCCAGGTCGTGGGTAGAGCGAGCGCCCCCCGAGGATCGCGTGGAGATCGGCACCGGAGTCCTCGGCCAGGGTGTCGAGGAACCGAAACACGTCAGCCGGGGGGTCGTCTCTCCGCTCGCCGGGCAGGGACAACCCGCCGGCCACCGCGGCGAAGACGTGAGCGAAGTCCCGGAGGGCGCGGTCCGCCGGCTCTGGGCGCGTCGAGTTGCACGAGAAGACGAACGCTGCATCCGGGTACCGACGATGGACGGCGGCTATGCCGTCAACGCGCAGCGCTGCAACCCGGGAGCGCCGCCCGGCGGGCAACGCGAGCCCGTGTTCGGCGAGGATCTCCTGAACCCGGTGTGACGAGATTCCTGTACGCCTGGCGATGTCCGTGATCGGCGGGCGGTTGGTGCCCTTGACCGCGGCGCGGAGCGCCAGCGCCACGACGTGCGTCGCTTCCCTCAGCGGCACCCTGGGCGGCCTGCCGGACTTCGGACGGTCTGCCAAGCCGGCCAGCCGGCCCGCGAGGAAGCGGGCCTTTAGGCGGCTGACGTGCACGCCTGTGTACCCGGTCCGGCGGGCAATCTCCACACCTGTCAGTCCTATGCTCAGCAGCAGGATCGCGTAGGCGCGCCGGCGCGGGCGGGCGGATCGGCCCGATCGAGCGGCGAGTTGCGCCAGCCCTCGCCGTTCGCCCGGGCTCAAGTTGATCCGATCCCGAGGCTCAGTCATGGATCCGCTCTCGATCAAGACCGAATCTCAAGATGCCGCTGGAAGGCCAGTGGTTACCACCCACCCGCCTTTACACCCTCAGACCCCGGGGATAGAATCCCCCGGGGTCCTGTCAATTTGACCGACCAGCGTACACGGACCATGCCGAAACGAGACTTCCTAGCCATCCCGGACTTCAGCCGCGAGGAGATCGTGGCGCTGTTCGACCTCGCCGCCCGGATGAAGAGCGGGGAGTACCGCGCCAAGCCGCTCGCCGGGAAGACCCTGGGGATGATCTTCACCAAGAGCAGCACGCGGACCCGCGTGTCGTTCGAAGTGGGCACCTACGAGTTGGGCGGGCACGCGCTGTTCCTGTCGTCGCGCGACATCCAGATCGGCCGCGGTGAGCCGATCCGCGACACGGCCCGCGTGCTGTCGCGCTACGTGGACGGGCTGATGATCCGCACGTTCGCGCACGCCGACGTCGTGGAGCTCGCCCGCTTCGCCAGCATCCCCGTGATCAACGGGCTCACCGACCTGCTGCACCCGTGCCAGGTGCTCACCGACGTGTTCACGATGCGGGAGCAGCTCGGCGGGTGGGAGGGGAAGGTGGTCGCCTGGATCGGGGACGGGAACAACATGGCCAACTCGTGGCTCAACGCGGCGGCCGTGCTCGGCTTCGAGCTGCGGCTGGCCTGTCCCGAGGGTTACGAGCCCAACCACGAGATCTTCGAGTTCGCGAAGACACGCGCGCAAGTGACGATCACCGAGGACATCGAGGAGGCGGTACAGGGGGCCCACGCCGTCAACACCGACGTCTGGGCCTCGATGGGCCAGGAAGGCGAGGCCGAGCAGCGCGCCCTGGCGTTTCGCGGCTATCAGGTGAGCGCGGAGCTCATGCGACTGGCGGATCCGCGGGCGATCTTCCTGCATTGCCTGCCCGCCCATCGCGGGGAAGAAGTCACCGACGAGGTCTTCGAGGGCCGGCAGTCGCGGGTATTCGATCAGGCTGAGAACCGGCTGCACGTGCAGAAAGCGATTCTCGCGACGTTGATGGGAGGGGGAAGCACATGAGTGGGGAGACCCTGCAGCGCACACCGTTCCACGCGCAACACGTCCGGCTCGGCGCTAAGGTGGTGCCGTTCGCCGGCTTCGAGATGCCCGTACAGTACCCCACGGGCATCACCAGAGAGCACGAGATCGTGCGGACCGCGGTGGGAGTATTCGACGTCTCGCACATGGGCGAGTTCGAGGTTAGCGGCCCCGACCGCAACGCCTTCGTCAATCGGCTGACCTGCAACGATGTCGCGCAGCTGGAGCCGGGGCAGGCGCAGTATTCGGCCCTGCTCACGGACGAGGGGACGTTCGTCGACGACTGCATCGTGTACCGGTTCGACGACAAGCTCATGATCGTGGTGAACGCCGCCAACGCCGCCAAGGACTGGGAGCACGTGCTGAGCCGCAAGGACGGCGTGAACGTGCGGATCAAGGACATCTCGGCGGAGGTCGCGCTGCTCGCGGTGCAGGGGCCGAAGAGCGAGGAGCTGGTCCAGGCGCTCACCCAGACGAATCTCGCGCGCATCAGGTACTACCACTTCGACATCGGCGCGGTGGCGGGTGCCGATTGCTTCATCGCGCGCACCGGCTACACCGGCGAGGACGGCTTCGAGTTGTTCTTCCGCCCGCGCCACGCCGACACCGTGTGGACCGCCCTGGTGGGCCCCGGCCGGGCCGCGCCCATCGGGCTCGGCGCGCGCGACTCGCTGCGGCTCGAGGTCGGCTACCCACTGTATGGTAATGACATCGACGACACCACCAACCCCTTCGAGGCGCGGCTCGGCTGGATCGTGAAGCTCGACAAGGGGGCGCCGTTCACGGGCAAGGCGGCTCTGCAGCGGATCAAGGCGCGGGGCGTGACGCGCAAGCTGGTGGGGTTCGTCCCGAAGGAACCGGGGGTGATTCCGCGGCACGGCATGGACGTGCTCGTCGCGGGCCGCAAGGTCGATATCGTCCGGAGCGGCGGCTACAGTCCCACGCTGAAGCGTGCCATCGGCACGACCTACCTCCCGACGCACTCGGTGGAGCCGGGCACGGCGTTCGAGATCGAAGTGCGCGGCAAGCGTGTGCCGGCGGAAGTCGTGCCGCTGCCGTTCTACACCGGGGGCAGCGTCAAGCGGTAACCGGCCATGGTGCGCATCGCGGTGCTGACCGTGTCCGACCTCGGAGCGGCCGGCCAGCGGGCGGACGCGTCGGGCGACGCGATCGTCGCCTGGGCGGCCGGCAAGGGATTCACGCTGGCGGCACGGGACGTGGTGCCCGACGAGAGCGATCGCATCGCGGGGACGCTGGCGCGGTGGGCCGATGACGGCGTCGCCGATCTCATCCTCACGACGGGCGGTACCGGGCTTTCGCCGCGGGACGTGACGCCGGAGGCGACCCGGGCGGTGCTCGAGCGCGAGGCCCCCGGCATCGCGGAGGCGATCCGCGCCGCCGGCCGCGCGGCCGTGCCGCGGGCGGCGCTGTCGCGCGGCCTGGCGGGCGCCCGCGCCGCGGCGCTGATCGTCAACCTTCCCGGCAGTCCCGCCGGCGTGCGGGACGGGCTCGACGTGCTCGATCCGCTGGTGGAGCACGCCGTGCGGCTGCTCACCGGATTGCCCACCGATCACGCATGACCGACCGCGTGGTGGTCACGATGGACGACCTCGAGGTCGCCGTCCCGCTCAACGCCGGGCTCGAAGCGGCCTCCTTGCACACGACGCTCGTCTCATCGCTCGATGACGTGCGCGCCGCGGTGCGCCGCGCCGATCCCGAGGTCATCGTGCTGACGGGCGCGCTGCACGAGCGGCCCGCCGCGGAGCTGGTCGGTTTGGCGCGCGGCCGCTCGATCGCGACGCTCGGCCTGCTCGAGGCGACCGACCACGAGCCCGCGCGCCTGGCGCAGGACATCGGTCTCACGGTCTGGATGCAGAAACCCGTCGATCCGGGCGACGTGGCGGCGGTCGTCCAGCGGCTGATCGAGCGGCGGCGGCTGCAGGAGCGCACGGGCATCCTGGGCGACAGTCCGGCGGTGCAGGAAGTGCTCGTGAAGATCGAGCAGATGGCTCCCGTCTCGAGCACGCTGTTGATCGAAGGAGAGTCGGGGACGGGGAAAGAGCTCGTGGCGCAGGCGATCCACAACCTCTCGCTCCGCCGTGACAAGCCGTTCGTCGCCGTGAACTGCGCCGCGCTGCCGGAGACGCTGCTCGAGTCCGAGCTGTTCGGACACGAGAAGGGATCGTTCACGGGCGCGGCGGAACGCCGGCTCGGCCGCTTCGAGCTGGCGAATGGCGGCACGCTGTTCCTCGACGAGGTGGGAGAGATGCCCGCCGCCGTCCAGGTGAAGCTGCTCCGGGTGCTGGAGACGCGGAGCTTCTTCCGGGTCGGCGGCGTCCAGCCGATCCGCGTGGACGTGCGCGTGATCGCGGCCACCAACCGGTCGCTCAAGGACGCGGTCGCGGTGGGTCAGTTCCGCGACGACCTGTTCTACCGGTTGAACGTGCTGTACATCTACCTGCCACCGCTGCGCGAGCGGCGCGGCGACATCCCGATCCTCGTCCATCGCTTCGTCCGGGAGTTGAGCCGGCAGCACGGACGGGAGTTTCGCGGCATCACCCAGGAGGCGATCGAGCTGCTCGCCCGCACCCCCTGGCCCGGCAACGTGCGCCAGCTCCGCAATCTCATCGAGTCGATGGTCGTGCTCGCGCCGGGACGGGAGATCGGCGCCCTCGACATTCCGCCGGACATTCGCGATGGCGGAGCACGTCTGCTCCCGGTGCGCCTGCCCGAGACATCGCGCGACATCACCGGACAGGAGCTGGAGTTCATCTTCCGGTCACTGGTGGAGCTCAAGGTGCAGATCGAGGACCTGCGGCGGCGGCTCGACGAGACCGCCCACCCGGTCGAAGTGATCGACGTACGACGGACCCCGCTGCACGGCGAGGATCTCGTCCGCGCGCGCGACGGCGGCGCGCGGGAGCCCGAGCCCACCGCCGTGCTCTACCGCACGGGCATGAAGATGACCGACGTGGAGCGCGCGGCGATCGAGGCGGCGCTGGAAGAGACCGGGGGGAACCGGCGCAAGGCCGCGGAGCGGCTGGCGATCGGCGAGCGGACGCTGTACCGGAAGATCAGGGAGTACGGGCTGGCGTGAGACCGAACCGTGCCGCGTGCAGGGTGCAGCGTGCGGCGTGACTCCGGGAGCCGTTCTCCATCTCTCCCCCTCTCCCCCTCTGTTCCGGCATCAATCGAAGCGCTCTCTGCGAGCATCATCCGCTGCCGCGCCTGCCCCCGACTCGTCGCGTGGCGCGAGCGCGTCGCGCGCGAAAAGCGGCGCGCCTTCCGCGCGTGGGACTACTGGGGCCGCCCCGTGCCGGGGTTCGGCGATCCGCGCGGCAGGATGCTGATCGTCGGGCTCGCACCGGCGGCACACGGCGCCAACCGCACGGGCCGGATGTTCACCGGCGACCAGAGCGGAGACTGGCTGTACGCCGCGCTGCACCGGTTCGGCTTTGCCAGTCAGGCCGGCTCCACGGCGCGCGATGACGGGCTCGCGCTGGCGGATTGCTACGTCACCGCCGCCGTACGGTGCGCCCCGCCCGGCAACCGGCCGACCGGTGAGGAGCTGGCGCGCTGTCGGGGGTACCTCGCGGGCGAGATCGCGCTCCTCCGCCGCGTGCGCCTCGTCGTGACGCTCGGCCGGGTGGCCCACGAGGCGTGGCTCAGGGCAGCGGGCTGGTGGAGCGTTTTGGTGCCAGCCCGGCGACCGGCCTTCGCACACGGGACCCTGACGACGCTGCCCGACGGGATCCGGCTGCTCAGCGCCTACCACCCCAGCCGGCAGAACACGAACACGGGCCGCCTGACCCGCGCCATGTGGCACGCGATCTTCCGGAAGGCGCGCGCCGTGCTCGACACCGCCGACCGTCAGGGGAGCGTGGGGGGAAAGCGGGGGAGAGAGGCAGGGAGGGACAGATGAGGGCGATGCTGCTCGAGCGCCAGCGCACGCCCCTCCGGGAGGCGGTGGTCGACGTGCCGGCGCCGGGGCCAGGCCAGCTGCTGCTCCGGGTCAGTGCCTGCGGGGTGTGCCGGACCGATCTCCATGTTGCCGATGGCGACCTGCGGGATCCCAAGCTGCCGCTCGTGCTGGGACACGAGATCGTGGGGGTGGTGGCGGGAGCTGGGGCGGGGGCCACGCGGTTTCTCGTGGGCGCGCGAGTGGGCGTGCCCTGGCTGGGCTGGACCTGCGGCGCGTGTCGCTACTGCCGCGAGGGCCGGGAGAACCTGTGTGAGCGCGCGCGCTTCACCGGCTACCACCTGGACGGCGGTTATGCGGAGTACACGGTGGCCGACGAGCGGTTCTGCGTGCCGCTGCCGGGCACCCTGTCGGACGCGCACGCGGCGCCGCTGTTGTGCGCGGGCCTGATCGGCTACCGGTCGTACCGCGCGGCGGGTGAGGGCGAGCGGCTCGGGCTCTACGGCTTCGGCGCCGCGGCGCACATCATCGCCCAGGTGGCGGTGCATCACGGGCGACGGGTCTACGCGTTCACCCGGCCGGGCGACCGCGACGCCCAGGACCTGGCGCTCGCTCTGGGCGCGGCGTGGGCGGGCGGGTCCGACCAGGCGCCCCCGGAGCCGCTGGACGCAGCGATCGTGTTCGCGCCGGTCGGCGGGCTCGTGCCGGTCGCCCTGCGCGCCGTCGCCCGCGGGGGCACCGTCGTGTGCGCCGGGATTCACATGAGCGACATTCCGGCGTTTCCCTACCAGGTCCTCTGGGGGGAGCGCGTGCTCCGCTCCGTGGCCAACCTCACCCGGCGGGACGCCGAGGAGTTCCTCGCCGTCCTGGCGGGGACGCCGGTGAAGACCACGGTTGAGCTGTATCCCCTGGCGGCCGCCGACCGCGCCCTGGACGACCTCCGGTCAGGGCGCCTCCGGGGCGCGGCGGTGCTCGCCGTCCGGGAGTGAACCTTCGGGCCGAGTTCTGTGTAAGACAGGCCGCCAGCAGCCAAGAAACGAGACCATGTCACTGCTCAATCTGGACGGCATCGGCAAGCGGTTCGGAGCCGTTGTCGCCGTCGACGGCGTGGAAGCGTCCGTGGACCGCGGGGAGGTCGTCGGCTTCCTCGGGCCGAACGGCGCCGGAAAATCCACCACCATGCGCATGATCACGCAGTTCCTCGAGCCGGATCGTGGGGGGATCCGGCTGGACGGCGTGCCGCTGCCGCAGGCCGGGCGCGAGGCCAAGCGGCGCATCGGGTACCTAGCGGAGAACAACCCGCTCTACACCGACATGCTCGTGTCGGACTACCTCGGCTTCATCGTGCGGCTGCGGGAGATCCCGCAGGCGGCGCGCCGTGGCGCGCTCGATCGCGCGGTGGCGCGCACTGGTGTGGAGAGCGTGTACTACCGTAGCATCGGCGAGCTGTCCAAGGGGTTCCGCCAGCGCGTCGGGCTGGCCCAGGCGATCGTGCACGAGCCGGACCTGCTGGTGCTCGACGAGCCCACCGAGGGGCTCGACCCCAATCAGCGGGTCGAGATCCGCCACCTGATCAGCGAGCTGGGCCGCGAGCGGACGGTGATCCTGTCCACGCACGTGCTGTCCGAGGCGCAACACACCTGCTCCCGGCTGCTGATCATCAACCGGGGACGCCTTGTGGCGGACGGGCCCGTGGGACAGCTCGTGGCCCAGGCCCAGGGGCTCGCGCAGGTCGCCGTCGAGATCGCCGGCGCCGGCGTGGCGGAGGCGATTCGGGCGCTCCCGGGCGTCGCGGGGGTGGAGGAGCGGGGTGCGCACGACGGGCGCGTGCGGCTCGGCGTCAGCGCGCAGGGGGAGACCGACGTGCGGCCGGCGGTCTTCCGCCTGGCCCATGAGCGCGGGTGGACGCTGTACGAGCTGCACGAGGAAGGCGGCAGCCTCGAGGCGCTGTTCCGGCAGCTCACCACCGAAGCGGGGCGCGCATGAGCCGCGTCTGGACGGTGGCCCGCCGCGAGTTCAAGGCGCTGTTCGACGCGCCGACGGGGTACATCCTGCTGATCGTCTTCCTCGCGGTGAACAACTTCCTGTTCTTCCGCCAGGCCTTCCTGATCGGCGTGGGGTCGCTCCGGCCGATGCTCGACCTGCTGCCCTGGATCCTGCTGTTCCTCGTCCCGGCGGTCACGATGCGCACGCTCGCCGAAGAGGTCAGGAGCGGCACAATCGAGGTCGTGCTGGCGCAGCCGGTCACGGAGCTCGAGCTGGTGATCGGCAAGTACCTCGGCGTCCTGCTGTTCCTCTGGTGCGGGCTGGCGCTCACGCTCGGGCTGCCGCTGGGCTTCGCGCTGGGGGCCCACCTGCCGGCCGGGGTGATCGCGGCGCAGTACGTCGGCGCGCTGCTGCTCGTGGCCGGGCTCACGGCGGTGGGCCTGTGGACCTCGAGCCTCACGCGCAATCAGATCACCGCGTTCATCGTGGGCGTCGGCGTGATGTTCGTGCTGGTGCTGATCGGCCTGGACCCCCTGATCGTGGGGCTGCCACCCGCGCTGGGCGCCCTCGCGGCGCGGCTCGGCGTACTGTCGCACTTCGAGAGCATCGGGCGGGGGGTGATCGACCTGCGTGACGTGGTGTACTTCGGCTCACTCGCGGCGCTGTTCCTGGTGCTGAGCTATGCGGCGGTGCTGGGCCGGAAGCTCCCGGCCGCGGCGCCCGCCGCGCGCCGCCTGCAGGCGGGCACGGCGGCACTCGCGGCGATCGTCGTGGTCGTCAATCTGCTGGGCGGCTACATCGGGGGCCGGCTCGACCTCACGCCGGGGCGGGCCTACACCCTCTCGCCGGCGACGCGGGCACTGGTGCGGAACGCGGGCGACATCGTGACGCTCGAGCTGTTCGCGTCGCGCGAGCTGCCGCCCGAGATCTCGCTGCTCAAGCGCGACGTCGACGACATGCTGCGCGACCTGCGGGCGGCCGGACGCGGCAACGTGCGGGTCGTTGAGCGCGATCCCGCCAAGGACCAGCAGACGCGCGACGCGGCCCAGGCGGCGGGCATCCCGCCGATCCAGTTCAACGTGATCGGGGAGTCGCAGCTCCAGATCCGCGAGGGGTACATGGGCCTCGCGATCCGCTACGCGGACGGCCAGGAGACGATCCCGGTGATCCAGCGGACCGACGATCTGGAAT
>Ga0153916_10004962_pt1 | contig 10114 bp, 9 predicted proteins | sample Opewatmetagenome_FD_109642 | JGI IMG/M metagenome (GOLD analysis project Ga0153916, IMG submission 109642) | Freshwater wetland microbial communities from Ohio, USA - Open water 3 Core 3 Depth 4 metaG | ecosystem: Environmental > Aquatic > Freshwater > Wetlands | place: USA: Ohio, Lake Erie, Old...
CAACAACGCCCTAAGCTCGGAGTTCTCCATCACGGGATTCTTTGGCGGCTTCTTCGGCGCAATCATGCTCTTCGTCATCGGCGGCGTCCTTGCGGGTGTCGGCGGCTGGATGATGCGGCTCTGGTGGCTCTTCTTGCTCTTCGGCGCCGTGGCCGGCACGAACGCCTCCGCGGACACGGTCCGCGGCCGGGAAGCCATGCAGGCGGGCGACGTGAAGGTGCGCTGCCGCTCGTGCGGCCGCCTGAACCCCGAAGAGGCGAAGTACTGCATCTCCTGCGGACAGCTCGTCTGAACCGCTCGGACACCTTCTATTCGGAACCTATTTGAGCGAAGGCGGGAAATCCCCGGAGCCATGGGGCTCCTCATTCGATTCGCTCGTCAGTGGGTGGCGGGGGAGACGATGGACGACGCCGTGCGGGTCGCCCGGGAGGCCAATCGCCGCGGCATCCAGGGAGTTGTCAACCATCTCGGGGAGCATTACCATGAGAAGCCGCCCGTGGAGGCGACGGCCGCGGAATACCTGCGGCTCGTGGCGAAGCTCCGGGCCGCGGATCTTCGGACGGATGTCAGCATCAAGCCCACCCAGTTCGGCATCCTGATCGAGCGGGAGTACTCGCTCTCTCAGATCATCCCCGTCCTCGATGCGACCAAGGCGTGGGGCCACGTCTTCTGGGTGGACATGGAGGCCGCATCGACCCTGGCGGACACGATCTGGATCTACGAGAACCTGCTGAAGCGGTACGACAAGGTCGGACTGTGCCTCCAGGCGAACATCCGGCGCACGGAGGACGACCTTCATCACCTGCTGCCACTCGGCGCCCGAATCCGGCTCGTCAAGGGCGCCTACAAAGAGACGGCGGACATCGCGTTCACCCGCCGCGCGGAGATCGACCAGGAGTACCTGCGGCTTCTAAAAATCCTGTTCGCCAAAGGCGCGCATTTCGCGGTGGCGACCCATGATAGCCGGATGATCGATCGGGCGCTCGAGCTCGCGAAGGAGCATCCCGGGGTGCCGTTCGAGTTCGCGATGCTCCAGGGCGTCCGCGATCCGCTGAAGGCCGAACTCGTCTCGAAGGGGCACGCCGTCGCGGAGTACATCCCGTACGGCCCGACCTGGCTCCCGTATTTCACCCGCCGCTTGCGGGAGCGACCGCGGAACATCATCACGATGGTGCGCTCCCTCATCAGCGGCTGAGACCGCAGGCCTTTTCCCGGGGGCACGAGTTCTGCTGCTGTGGACCGGGCCGCGTTCACGAGGACGATGAGAACCCTCGAGCGACGCCACCCGCTGCGCGACTGGTCCAAGGACATGACGCCTTTCGAGATCCTCGTGTCGACGATCCTCTCGCAGAGCACGACCGTGGCGAACGAGCGACGGGGGCTCGAGGGGTTGCGGGAAGCCTTCGGAAGCATCACCCCGACCCGGCTCGCCAACGCATCCGATCGTGCGATCGCCCGGGCAATCTGGCATTCCGGATTGGCGGTCCAGAAGGCCCCGCGAATCCGGGCGACCGCCCGCGAGGTCCTCCAGCGCTGGGGCGGCACCCTGAGCCCCGTGCTCAGCCGACCCACGGAAGATGCGCGGGAGGAGCTGATGAGCCTCCCGGGCGTCGGGCCGAAGACGTCCGACGTCGTCCTCGCCATGGCAGCCGACCACCCCACGTTCCCGGTCGACACGCACATCGCACGAATCGCGCGACGATGGAACCTCGTCGCGAGGGGGGACTATGAATCCACGCGCGCCGCCCTTGAAGCGTGGACGCCTCCGCGGAAGCGGAAGGCGTGGCACCTGGCCCTCATCACCCACGGTCGCGAACTCTGCCGGGCGCGCAACCCCCGATGCGACGTGTGCCCCGTGCGCGACGACTGCGACTGGTATCGAATCCATCGTCCGCGGAACGCAGAGGGAGCGAAACCGGTAACAAAGGGTTAAGAACCGCAAGGGGTTTGGCGCGGGTTGCGACCGCCCTTGTCTCTGGATGATTACGTCCAACTGATGAAGCTGCGCATCGCCGCACTGCTGCTTCTCGTGGCCGCCGCGGCCTACATCTCGACGAGCGGCCCGCGGATCGACCCTGTGGCCCTCGGCCTCCTCATGCTCACGGGACTGCTCGCGAGCAGCGGGGCGAGCGCCGTGAACCACTACATCGACCGGGACATCGACGCCGTCATGCGCCGTACGTCCGCGCGGCCGCTGCCCGCGCACCGCATCGATCCCGCCAGCCGCGCGCTCTCCTTCGGCCTGGGGCTGACGGCCCTCTCCCTCGGCATCGCCTACCTGGCGATCAACCTCCTGACCGCGGCGATGATTGGACTCGGGTTCGCCGTCTACGTCGGCGTGTACACCCTTGGGCTGAAGCGGACCCACATCAGCAACATCGTCATCGGGGGTTTCGCGGGTTCGTGTCCGGCCCTCGCGGGTTCCGCCGCCGCGGCGAACGCGATCAGCCTGCCCGCGGCCCTCATCGCCCTCCTCGTGTTCCTCTGGACCCCGGCCCACTTCTGGGCCCTTGCTTTTCGGAGCCGAGAGGACTACCGACGAGCGGGCCTGCCGATGCTCCCGGCCGTCCGGGACACGGCCACCTCCGCGCGGGCAATCGCGCTCTCGTCCGCGATCGTCGCGCTGACGAGCATCGCGTTCGTCTTCACGGATGCGTTCCACGACACGTACTTCGTCGCCGCGGTCGCGCTCGGCGCGGTCCTCCTCTACCTGACCATCCAGTTCCTCCGCGAGCCCACTCAGGAGCACGCGTGGACCGGCTACAAGTTCTCGGGAATCTACCTCGCCCTGATCCTCGTGGCCGTGATGGCCGACGCCCTTATCCCTCTCTCGCTCTCCCTGTAAACGCCGCCGAAATCCGAGGCCGCGAGACGGGGGTTCGCCGGACACCACCCCGTACTTTTAATAGCACAAGGAGCTTAATGAAAAACGACCACACGACGGTGGAAGGCATGCCGGGGCAGACGATCGTAGAGAAGGTACTCTCCCGCGCCTCAGGCCATCCCGTTCACGCCGGGGACATCACGATCGCCAAGGTCGACCTGGCGTACGTCCAGGACGGGACCGGGCCGCTGACGTTCCGCATGATGGAGCAGATGAACCTGGTGAAGGCCGCGAACCCGCAGCGGTCCGTCGTGTTCATCGACCACTCGAGCCCGCCCCCGCGGCGCGAGCTCGCGTCGGACCACGTGTACCTGCGCGAGTTTGCCGCGAAGACCGGCATGGTCCTCTCCGACGTCGGTCAGGGGGTGTGCCACCAGGTCGCCTTCGAGAAGTTCGTCCGTCCCTGGGACGTCGTGATTGGCGCGGACAGCCACAGTGTGATGGGCGGAGCCATGGGCGCGTTCGCGTCGGGCATGGGGTCCACGGACGTTGCGGTCGCCCTCGCCCTCGGGAAGACCTGGCTCCGGGTGCCCGAGACGATGAAGTTCGAGGTCGGTGGCACGTTCGCGAAGGGCGTCTACTCCAAGGATCTCATCCTCCGGGTCCTGGGGGACATCAAGACGGACGGAGCCACGTACAAGGCGATGGAATGGGGCGGCCCGGCGTGGTCCGCGATGCCCATGACGGAGCGCATGGTGCTCTCGAACATGGCGATCGAGGGGGGCGGGAAGTGCGGACCGCAGCCGTCGGACCAAGAGACGAAGCGCTACCTGCGCGAGCACGGCCGCGAGGGGGACTGGCAGGAGATTCACGCGGACGCGGATGCGACCTACGAGTCCGTGCATCGCTACGACGCGGGCGACCTGGAGCCCATGGTGGCGAGGCCACCCCAGGAGGACAACGTCGTGCCGGTCACCGACCCGAGCGTGAAGGGGCTCCGGATCCAGCAGGTCTACCTCGGCTCGTGCACGAACGCTCGGTACGAGGACATCCAGGTCTTCTGCGACTACATGAAGGGCGAGAAGGTCGCAAAGGGCACGCGGCTCATCGTCGTGCCCGCCTCCAAGGAGGCGTACACCCGAGCGATGAAGGAGGGGCTCTTCGAGATCCTCCTCGACGCGGGGGCGACGATCAACTCTCCCGGATGCGGCGCCTGCCCGGGCGTGCACCTCGGGATCCCGGGGGACGGCGAGAACGTCCTGTCCACGACGAACCGCAACTACGTCGGGCGCATGGGGAACCCTGCGGCCTTCACGTACCTCGCGTCGCCCGCGACGGCCGCCGCGACCGCGATCCACGGTGTCATCTCGGACCCGCGGGAGGTGAGGTGATGGGGCGCGCCTGGAGGTTCGGCGACAACATCTCCACGGACCTCATCGCCGCGGGACGGTACTACCATCTCCGCTCGAGCCTGCCCGAGCTCGCGAAGCACGTCCTCGAAGACGCGCGCCCGGAGTTCGCGGGACAGGTCAAACCGGGCGACTTCGTCGTCGGGGGCCGGAACTTCGGGAAGGGCTCCTCCCGGGAGCACGCACCGGTCATCATCAAGCTCGCGGGGACGAGGGCCGTCCTCGCGAAGTCGTTCGCCCGGATCTTCTATCGGAACTGCATCAACATCGGCCTCCCCGCGGTCGTCGTCGACACGGACAAGATCGCCGAGGGAGACGACTTGGAGATCGACCTGGAGAAGGGGATCGTCCACGACCGGACCACGGGGATCGATCTCGCGTTCCCGCCCTTGCCGGCGGTCATGGCCCGGATCCTCGACGAGGGGGGACTCGTGGAGTACATCAAGCACCACGGGGACCTCGTGATCGCGGGGACGTGAGCTCCGTGGTCCCCGACCCTCGATGGGGAGGTGTGTGAGATGAGCATCACCGAGAAGCCGACGATCGAAGCGAAGCCCAAGATCGACAAGGGCCTCGACGACATCTACGTGAAGGAATCCTCCATCTGCCTCGTCGACGGCCAAGAAGGCCGCCTGCTGTACCGCGGCTGGGACATCCGCGACCTCGCGGAGCACTCGAGTTTCGAGGAGACCATCTACATCCTGATCCACGGCCGCCTGCCGAACAAGACGGAGCTCGCGGAGGCGAAGCAGGCCTTCGGCGGATCTCGGGCCATCACCCCGGAGATCGTCAAGCTCCTGCGCTGCATGCCCCAAGATGCGCCGCCGATCGACGTCCTGAGGACCGCGGTCTCCTACCTGAGCAATTTCGACAAGGAACGCGACGACCCGACGCGGGCGGCGAACATGCGCAAGGCCCAGCGACTCATCGGCAAGATGCCCACGCTCGTCGCTGCGCACCAGCGGATTCGCGAGGGCAAGCGCGTCGTCGCGCCGGACCCGGACCTGGGGATCGCGGAGGACTTCCTCCGCATGCTCACGGGCAAGAAACCCGACCGGCTCTCGGCGAAGGTCATGGACGTCGCGCTCATCCTCCACGCGGACCACAGCATGAACGCCTCGGCGTTCGCCGCCACGGTCGCGGCATCGACCCTGGCCGACCTCTACAGCACAATCGTCGCGGCGATCGCGACCCTCAAAGGGCCGCTCCACGGCGGCGCCAACGAGGCGTCACTCAAGACGATGCTCACGATCGGAAAACCGGAGAACGCGGAGTCGTACGTGCTGAACACGCTCCACAACCACGGGAAGATCTTCGGTTTCGGCCACCGCGTGTACAAGACCTGGGACCCCCGCGCCCTCATCCTGAGGGAGTACGCGAGGCAGCTGAGCGAGCTCCGCGGCCAGGAGGAGCTGTTCCACGTCGCGGAGATCGTCCAGGACACGGTCGTGCGCGAGCTGTCGTCGAAGCACATCTACCCGAACGTGGACTTCTACTCCGGACTCACGTACCACCTCCTCGGCATCCCCCTGGACCTCTTCACCCCGATCTTCGCGGTCTCGAGGGTCGCCGGCTGGACGGCCCACGTGATCGAGTACTGGGAAGACAACCGACTGGTTCGCCCGCTCGACTACTACGTCGGGCCGACGCACAACGTGTACGTTCCCCTCGACCAACGCGCCTGAGCGGGAGCCGTACGTGCATTACCATTAAACGACGAAGCCGCCTTGAGGAGTTGGCGATCCCGTGCCGCAGGAACCCTTGAAGTTGGTGCCTCCCTCGGAAGGGCACAAGATCCTGATCACCGAGAGCGGGCTCCGAATCCCCGACGATCCGGTTATCCCCCTGATTGAGGGCGACGGCATCGGGCCCGACGTCACGCGCGCCGCGCGGACGGCGATTGACGCAACAATCGAGGCGACCTACCACGGCCGCCGCCGCATCGTCTGGTATCCCGTCCCGGCGGGAGAGGGCGCGATGTTCCGGTACGGAGAGATGCTGCCGGAGGCGACCCTCGCGGCGATCAGGGAGTACGTGGTCGCCTTGAAAGGACCCCTGACAACGCCCGTGGGCGGCGGGTTCCGCTCCCTCAACGTGACCCTGCGGCAGACCCTCGACCTCTACGCCAACGTGCGCCCGATCTACTGGATGCCCGGGGTCCCGAGTCCCGTGACGCATCCGGAGAGGCTCGACATCGTGATCTTCCGCGAGGCCGAGGAGGACGTCTACGCGGGCATCGAGTGGGCGAAGGGCTCCCCGGAAGCGAAGCGGATGATTGAGACGTTGAAGAGCCAATTCAACGTCACCGTGCGGGAGGACAGCGGGATCGGCGTGAAGCCGATCAGCGAGTTCGAGTCGAAGCGCCTCATCCGGAAGGCGATCCGCTACGCCATCGACAACCGGTGCGGGTCCGTGACCCTCGTCCACAAAGGGAACATCATGAAGTACACGGAGGGAGCGTTCCGCGAGTGGGGGTACGAGCTCGCCCGAACGGAGTTCCACGATCAGACCGTGTCCTGGCAGGACGTCCTGGAGAAGTACGATGGGAAGGCGCCGGAGGGGAAGATCATCATCAAGGATGTGATCGCGGACAACATGTTCCAACAGCTCCTCCTGCGTCCGGACGAGTACGAGGTGCTCGCGACGACGAACCTGAACGGGGACTACCTCAGCGACGCCGCCGCAGCGCAGGTGGGCGGGCTCGGCGTCGCTCCGGGGGCGAACATCGGCGACGCCCACGCGCTCTTCGAGCCCATCCACGGCAGCGCCCCGAAGTACGCGGGAATGGACAAGGTGAACCCGACCGCGGAGATCCTGGCGGGGGTCATGATGCTCGAGTACCTCGGGTGGAAGGAGGCGGCCGTGCGTCTTCGGGAGGCGGTGAAGGCCACGATCGATGCGAAGATCGTGACGTACGACCTGGCGAGACAGATGCCCGGCTCCCACGAAGTCGGAACGACGGCCTTCGCCCGGGCCATCGTGGAGCGCTTGCAGAAAGCGTGAGGTGAGGCACTCGCCGGACCCCCATGCCGCACGGTCAGCGCTGGAAACGGCCCTGTGCGCCGAGATGCGCGCGCAAGGCGTGCCCCACGAGCACCGCTCCCTGCACTTCCGCGTGCGGCTCGCGTCCGGGGACGCGGCCCAGTACGATCCGGGCCTCGTCGCCCGCCGGGGCCCCATCCTGTTCCTCGTCGAGCCGCTCGAGAACGCGGACGGCGATCTCCGTCGACTCGAGCTTCTCGCGGCCTTCCTGAACCAGCATTCCCCCGAGATCGTCCTCGTCGTGGTCGCACCCGCGGGACGGATCGCAAGCCTGCCCACCTCATCCTACGACGAGGTGTACGCATCGGACGACCTCGCGGACATCGTCCGCCGGATCCGAGAGCAGGACCCGAAGGGGATGATCCGGCCCTTCCCGAAACCGAACGCGTAGGTCTCAGAGCAAGGTCACCGTGGCCACCACAGGCAGGTGGTCCGAGGCGTCGAGGGGCAACGGATACAACACGTCCACGTTCGGCGGGACGTTCCCCAGGACCGTGCACGAGGCCGCGTGGGTGCCTCCCCCGAGGAAGATGTAGTCGATGCGTTCGAAGGGCTGCAGGGCGTCGTACGTGTAGCTCCGCTGGGCTGACAGGCCCGGGTTCGCTTCGTGCCACGCGTCCGCCCAGTCCACGGTGACGCTCGAGTACACGTCGTCCCGAGTGGCTCCCGCCTCCGGGCACAGTCCCGAGGGACAGGAATTGAAGTCGCCCAGGAGGATCCGCGGATTCGTCGAGGCCGCGGCGAGGCCCAGCACCGCCGCGACCTGCGCGTCGCGCTCCGTGCCGTTGAGGCCCAGGTGGACGGCGTAGACGTCCAGCGGGACATTGCCGACCTCGAGGTACGCGTGCACGACGACGCGGTTGTCTCCGGGGCTCGGGAGGAGTGTCCAGTTCCACGACTTAATCGGGAAGCGGCTGAGGATGGACACGCCGTAGGTCTGAGCGTCCGTCGGCGGGCCGTACGCGGCGTTGTAGCCGAGGGTCGACGCGAGGTAGTTCACGAGGTCGACACCCCCGCTCGAGATCCGGACCGTGTCGCTCTCCTCGAGCGCCAGGACATCCGGGTTCCCGATCCGCACGGCGTCCGCAATCCGGGCGGGGTTGAGGATGCCTTCGGCGCTGAACCCCTGGTGAACGTTGTAGGTCATCACGCGAATCGTCGACGAGGGCGTCGCGGAGGGCGCGACCGGGGCGTTCACGACGAGGCCCACCGCGGCAACGGCCAGGATGACCGCGATCGTCCCGGTCACCCAGCGCCTCGAGGCGGCGCTCGGCGCGGCGCTCGGGGAAACGCCTCCGAGGGAGAGGGAGGGGACGACCAGGGCCGCGGCCATCAGGAGAAACATCGCCGGGGCATGGTCCCGCCAGAGACCCGGAGCGGGGACGTACGCGTAGGTGAGCGTGAAGACGAAGGCCATGAGGGCGACCACGTACACGGCGCAGGCGAGGAAGACGACCCAGCCAAGACTCCGCACGGACGGCTGCGTGGCCGCGAGGGCGCCGAGGATCCGCTCAAGGCCGACGACGGACCCGACCGCGGCGAAGTAGACGAGCAGGAAGGTGAGCGGGCTGCCGCCGAGGCCGAGGTCCACTGCGGCCACGAAGAGAAGCCCCTGGAGCACGCCGGACCAGCGCGCGGCGCGCCGACCCGGACCGAATCCCATCTTCACCAGGTAGGCGCCCGTGGTGAAGCCCAGGAGGACGGCCGCCAGGATCGGCGAGACGGCCTGCGTCGTCCACCGCGCCACAAAGGCGGGCGTGAGGAGGACGATCGTCGTGAGGCCCAGGAAGCCACCGAGGCCGAGGCCCGAAAGTCCGACGGTCCGGTTCCACGCGGGCGTCGTCGGCTCGACGGCGGGGAGGTCCCCACGGAAGAGGAGGAAGAGGAACACGCCTCCAAGGGGAACGAGGAACGCGACGGACCAGATCGACGCGCCGGGGTCGAGCGTGTTTCCGAGGGTCCGCAGGGCGACGTCGATCCCGAGGGCGAGGCCGATGGCCGTAGCGATCGTGCTCCCGCCTCCCGCGAGTCGGAGGTGGGCGGCCAGGAAGGGGACCAGGAACAGGAAGTACGAGGCGACCGCGAGGCCGCTGACCGCGGTCAGGATCTCCACGGGCCAGGGGACGAGGATGAGGAGGCGGAGGGCAAGGAACAGGGTCGCGAAGGCGAGGACGAGGGACCGGGGGCGGAGACGCGCGAGCCCGAGCAGGTAGACGACCGGGGCGAGCAGGAACAGGATCGCGACGATGGAGAGGTTCAGGCTCACGGTTAACACGTTCATCGCGTAGACGCTCGCGAGGAACACCCGCAGGGATTCGATCATGAACCAGGTCGCGATGAAGAGAACGAAGCCGACGTCGACCGCGCTGCGGTATCTCGAGAGCGGCGATCCCACCATGACCGGCGAAGGGCGGTGCACGGATGAAAACGCTTCGGTGGCGGCAGCGGCTTATACGGCCGCGGGGCTTCGCGTCCCCGTGCCCGAAGACCATTGGACGGAGGAGCTCTTCGTCGCGCACGACGAGATCTTCCTTCGGATCCACGAGCACGGGTGGGCCGTCGGCGAGGAGCAGGCCCGGGATCTGGAGGCGATCCTGGTCCGCCACGGGATCCCCGCGGGCGCGCGAATCCTCGACGTGCCGTGCGGGATCGGGCGGCACGCGACGCGACTCGCGAAAGCGGGTTACACGACCCTGGGACTGGACCTCTCGCCGGCCTACGTGCGGCGCGCCCAGGATCTCGCGGCCCACGAGGGCGTCGCGGACCGGGCGACCTACCGCGTCGGCGACATGCGGGATCTGCGGCGCTCGATCGTGGGAAGCGAAGGTCCGTTCGACGC
>Ga0153916_10004963_pt1 | contig 10114 bp, 5 predicted proteins | sample Opewatmetagenome_FD_109642 | JGI IMG/M metagenome (GOLD analysis project Ga0153916, IMG submission 109642) | Freshwater wetland microbial communities from Ohio, USA - Open water 3 Core 3 Depth 4 metaG | ecosystem: Environmental > Aquatic > Freshwater > Wetlands | place: USA: Ohio, Lake Erie, Old...
GCGGCCTTTATGGCCCATCTACCTATCGCCATAGACCTATCCCCGGCGCCCATGGCCGTCAACCTGGCCCTGAGCGCGCTGGGTGGCACCCTCACGGCCGGTCTGTATAGCTGGTTTACCACCAGCCGCCTCAACCCTTTGATGGCCGCCCGAGGCCTGGCCGCCGGCCTGGTCGTCGCGGCGGCCGGCGCTCCCTTCATCCCGGCCTGGTCGGCGCTGGCCGCCGGGCTGATCGTCGGGCTGCTCCTGCCGCCGCTGATCTTCCTCTTCGACCGGGTCCTGCGTCTGGAGGACATCGCGGGGGCGCTGGCGGCTTTTGGCCTGCCGGCCCTGCTGGGTCTGCTGCTGCCAGGACTGGTCGCCGACGGGCGCTACGGCGTCGGCTGGAACGGGATTGGGGCGGACAGCTTCCTGGGCGTGGCCGGACAGGGCGTATCCGGCTGGCTGGCTGCGCCCGGCTTTGCCGCTAACTGGCCGGGGCAGCTCTACGCCCAGTTGATAGGGGCCGCCGCTATGTTCACCTGGTCCTTTGGCTTGAGCTGGCTGCTGCTGCGCGGCCTGGCCGGGCTGATCCACGCCTGGGAGCGCAGCGGGCTGGAGTTCGGCGCCCCGCCCCAGCCGGTGGGCATTGATGAGGGGGTTTCTTCGACGCAGGAGGAGAGACCTGAGGCAGGCGTGGGTGAAGGGCAAGGGCTATTGGGCGATCAGGGAATCAGGGATCAGGAGATTGGTCAGGCAGCCAGCGCGCCGCAGGCCTGACCACCAAAATTGGAATGGACGAATCATAGGTTTGGACCGGAAATCGCCCCCAACGCCAACCTTACCGCCTCCTCTGCCGTCTCGGCCCTGACGATGGCCTGGCTGGGGCGGCCCTCCTTGGCCAGCTCCCAGGTCCCCAGCCCGATCACCGGACGGCCCATCTTGAGGGCAAAGGCGATCTCGGAGAGGGTGCCGAACTCGCCGCCCACGGCGATGACCGCCGCCGCCGTGCGCACGATGACCAGGTTGCGCGCCTCGCCCAGCCCAGTGACGATAGGGATGTCCACGTAGGGGTTGGCATCCCCGGCGCTAAAGCCGGGCAGCACTCCGATGGTCAGCCCTCCCGCCGAGCGGGCTCCCCGGCAGGCGGCCGCCATGACGCCCCCCAGGCCGCCGCAAATCAGGGCCGCTCCCGCTTCGGCCAGCAGACGGCCGACCGCCTCGGCAGTGGCTGCCTCCTGCGGCGAGCACAGCCCGCCGCCCACCACGGCGACGATGGGCCTAGATGCCTCCATGTCTATTCGCCCAAGGGCAAGACGGCCAGCGGGGTATACACCGCCCCCTCCGGCCGCAAATCGCTCTGCATCAGATTGATGTGATCCACCCACACCTGGCCGACCGTTCCCACCTGGGAGCGCGTGATCAATTCCCCCACTTCTGCCAATTCCCGGCGGCCGGCGTGCTGCGCGGCGCGCCCCAGCGTGAGGTGAGGGGTAAAGGCGCGCTCTTCGGGCTTGAAACCCAACGGCTCCAACGCCTGGGTCACGTTCTTGTGTAGGGCCAGCAGGGCGCCGCTCGGCTCAACCACGCCAATCCATACCACGCGCGGCCGGCCGGGGTTGGGAAAGACGCCCAACTCTATGAGGTGGAAGGTGAAGGGCGACTGGCCGGCGCAAGCGCTGCGCAGCGCGGCGGCGACCGCCTCGACCTGACCGGGGGCCACGTCGCCCAGGAATTGCAGGGTGAGGTGGATCGCCTCGGGACGCGTCCAGCGCACCGCCCTGGGCGGCGTCTGGGCCTTCAGGTCGCGTTGCACAGAAGCCAGGGCGGTCCTAACCTCCTCGGGCAGTTCGATAGCTACAAAGCTGCGGATACCGGCCATCAGCGTCTACTCCAGTTTGTAGGCTTTCTTGGCCAGGCGGTAGGCGCTGTCGTAGATCATCTCCTGGGCGTCATCCATGTCTACGATGCCCTGCACCACCAGGCTCGCCAGCCAGTTGGCGTCTACCCGCCGCCACAAATCGTGCCGGGCGGGGATGGAGGGGAAGGCGCGCGTGTCGTCTATGCTCCTATGTTCCTCTTGGCTCCCGGCGGGTCTCAGACCCGCCGGGAGCGGAAAGTCATTTACGGTCCCTCAAGCGGATTACCAGTTTCAGGCCCGACCACGTTTCGTCCACGGCACACACCTTGGTGTCCACCAACCCGTTCTTCAGGGCCAGGTCGCGGATGACATTCTCGTCCAAATCGGTCGCCACCCGCGAGGATTTCTTCGGCCACGACACCCAGATCATGCCTGTCGGGGCCATGCGCTCACGGAATACCCCGATCTGATCTTCAATCTGTTGCTTGTCCCGGACGAACACATGGATCGCATCCAGGCCGTGCTCGCCGGGTTCGTGGGTGGAGACGTGCTCCGGCAGAGGGCCCAGCAGATCCCAATAGTTGGGTGGCGGGTCAATCACGCACATCTTGAAACCTGCCTTGATCCCCAGTTTTTTGACCAGGGGGGACTTTGAATAACCTGAAACCATAAAAATACTCTTTGGAGGATTGGAAGCCTGGAAGATTGCCCCACGGGGGGCTTCGCTCGAAGGCTGAAAGCCTGTAACCATCATATCATATTTGACTCATCCCGGCAAGGGTTCTTCAATCTTCCACCCTGCCAACCTTCGCATTATCCAACCTTCCATTCTTCCCCATCCCAAACAACAGCACCCCAATCATGCCCCCCACCCACAGCAGGGCGGCCACCACGCTGATCCAGGTGCCCCAGCGCAGCGAGGCCGGCCGGTAGCGAAACTCGACCCGGTGGGTACCGGGCTCCAGCCGGACGGCGCGAAACAAGATATCGGCGCGCAGGATGGGCGTCGGCCGGCCATCCACCGCCGCCTCCCAGCCGGGGTAGAAGGTATCGGTCAGCATCAGGTAGCCGGGGGCGTCGGTCGTGACGTCTACGACAACTTGCTCCGGCGCATAGGCGACCACCTGCGTCGTAGCGACGCCGGCGCCGGTTAGCGGCTGCCCGTCGGTGAGGATGGCCGCCCCTGCCGGGTCAAACGCCGGGTCGCGCATGCGGGCGATGGCTTGCTCGTCGTCCGGGATGACTTCTGCTCGATGTACTACAAAGGCGCGCGGCAGCACGTCAAGATTCTCGTAGATTTTCACGTCGCCCGAATGCACCAGGCGGTAATGGCCGTCGCCGGAGAGGGTCAACTGGCGGGTGGTGGTCGTGCGTGTGTCTACCAGGCTGAGGCCACGCAGGACGAACTCGCCGGCTGGCGCAATACCCGTCACCGAAAGCGTCGTCAGGCGCCGCGGGCCGTCGAGCGGGATCAGCGCAACATAGTCTGTGCCCGAGGCATCGTCGCGCCAGGCTTGGCCGACCCGTGCCTGGCGGTGGGCCACCTGGCCGGAGTAGCGCCCCTCGCTGGTATCCTGTCCGGCCAGCAGGTCAAACGTCGCCGACCAGCCGCCCTGGTCGGCGACATGGATGCGAGCTACCGGGGTGCCATCAGGCACCTGGCTCGCCCCTTCCAGGTGCGAGACAACCCCCAAGCTGGTGGTCGGAAAATTCGGCAGCTCGGACGTGCTGACGCTCGGGACGCCGCCAGGGCTCAACTGGGCCGGGAATTGCAGGTCGTAGAACAGGCCGTCAATCCAGGCGTCGAACACCTTGTCGGTGATCACGTATTTCACCCCCAGCAGCGATAGCAGTCGGCCCGCAGGGACCTCGCGCAGCCGCTCGCGCAGCCGCCCGTCCAGGGACACGTTGTCTTCGTTCAGGAAGAGGAGCTGCATGGTCACAAAGTCATGCAGGGGCAGCAGGCCGCCGTCGTAGCCGTCCACGCTATACAACCCGTACAGCAGCGGCAGGTTGTAAGAGAGCACCTCCTTCTCCTTAGCGGCGACGACGTAGGCATAGATGGCTGGCTCGGGAAGCTGGCCGGTGAACATGGCGCGCATCTCGGCCAGGTCGCCCGGATCGTAGACAATGCCCGATAGACTCAGGAAGCGTCCCAGGCCAGGGTCGGTCTTGAGATGCGCAATAGAAGGGCGCAGGAAGGAAAAAGCTTCGGGGGCGGTTGGTTGGTTGTAAGCCAGCCCGCGACTGGCCAGGAATAGCTCGGCGCATACCAAGACCACCAGGATAGGAGGTATGAGATGGGTGATGCGTGATACGTGATGCGTGATACGTGATGCGTGATTTGATATTTGATGCTTGATATTCCCCGAAGGGGACCTATGGGTTGATATTTGTTCTACTCCAATCCCGGCCAACATGGCCATCCCCAAAGCGTAGAGCAGCATCCACCGCGCCGGGGCACGGAAGAGATCGAAGCCAGGAATGACTGTATAAAGTAAAAAATAGATCGGATTGAAGCCCCCCAGCCCCAGGAAGAGACCTGTGGCGGCCAGGATTGCCAAGAACCGCGTACCAGGCCAGCGCCGCCAACCGCGCAACAGGCCGAAAGCTGCCAGGCCCAGCCCGATCACGCCTACATAGGCCACGTATTCGCTATAGGCCTCGCCAAAGACTTGCGACAGATCGGCGCCGAAAGGCGGCAACAGTGTGTACTGCAACTGCCACGGCCGCAGGCTGAAGGAGACCGCCTCGCGATAGGACAACCCCTCGCTGCGCACCGACAGGCGCGACAGTTCCCATGTAGGCAGGAGCTGTGCGGCGGCCAGCAAGCTGGCCACACCCAGTGCCAGCGCCAGCGTAGCCAGATACGGCAGGCGAGATGCAAAACGCAAACGCCAGGCTGCAAGCGATTTGAGGGTGGAGACAGCGTGCTCTCTGGGTATGACAGATTTGTGATTTGTGTCCTGCCCCCAGCCCCCGGCCAGTGCATACAATCCCAAACCCACCAGGCAGATATAGACTGCCTGTGCATGTCCGGCCAGCAGCATCAAGGCTATCACCAATCCCAGCCCCAGCGCCGAGGCCGCTCGCCGCCGGTTCGTGAGCGCCGCATCCAGCAGCCACAAAGCCCAGGGCAACCATGCCATCACGTTGAGCTGGTTCACGTGTTCTGCCTGAGCCCCCAGGAACCCGCCCAACGCAAAGATGACGGCTGCGGTCAGCGCACCAGCCCAGCCCAGCTTCAGGGTACGCCGGGCGTAGACCACTGCCCCCCAGCCGGCCAAGACCACGTGTAGCACCAGCGAAGCGGCTACTTGCTTGGGCGCCGCCAGCCAGATCAAAGGCCAGTGAAGTGGGTAAAGGAGAGCTACCTGCATGTTGGCCAGCAGCGGCGCGCCCATAAACAGATGCGGATTCCACAGTGGCAAGTGTCCGGCCCGCAGCGCCTCGGTCACATAGGCCTTATAGGGGTAAAAGTAGAGGAAGGAGTCCACCCCTACCAGAATGAGGTTGGTGAAGACCAGCTTCCAGAAGAAGAGCAGGCCCAAGGCGGCGATCAGCAGCGCCGCGCACAGTGGGCGGAGGCGTGTGGGCATCACGGCGCCTCCTCGATACTATAGACGATGAAGGCGAGGCTGCCGTCGTCCCGGAGGGCACGCTGGACCTCGCGCATCACCAGGCCAGCCTCGCTCAGCGCCAGGCGCGTCTCGGTGGACGAGTGCCAACTGGGGAAGACGACGTAACGCCGGGCACCCGGGCGGGCGGCCGCCTGGGCTGCCAGGTCGCTTGGCGAAGTCCAGGCCCGCAAATCATAGGGGCTGTCCCATAGGTAAAACCGCCAGTGCCAGCCCAGCCAGCGGTGGTATAAGGTGGTATCAGCGGGGACGGCCCGGAGATAATTTACTACCTGCTCAATACCCTGATAGGCGCCATGGTCGCCGCCGACGGGGAACCGGCTGGCTGCTGCGTCACGTATGGGAGAAAGCGTAAAGGCCGCCATGCACAGGACGAACAGCAGGCTGAGAAGTTTGGAGCCTGGCGAGTCTTTGAGTAGACGCCTTGGCAGAGTCAATACGCGCGCTAGAAGCAAGGCCAGCCATGGAACCAGCCCCAGCAGGTAACGATCCCACACCACGAAAGCGACCAGGGCGTGACCGACCAGAAAGAGAAAAACGAAAGCCAGTATCATCAGATCAACTCGGGCCTGAAACGGGTAACGCAGGTGATCCAATCTCCCCGAGAAGGCTTTGGGAAGGCCCAGCCAAAGAAAAATGTCCGCCACCAGGAGCAACGGAAGTCCTATGAGAATGACACCGTTCAACACCGGCGAGCCGGTGGCGTAGCGCAGCATGCCCACAAAGCCCAGCAGGTGTTCCTGTGCCGGCTCCCATGAGAGGGACAAGCCGCCGTAGCTGGCCAGGCTTTGGGCTAGGAAGCCCGGCTGTCGCGCGCGGGCCACATCCCAGCCCAGCGCCACGCCGGAGACAGCCAGAAAAGCAATCACAAAGGAGGCAATTTGAGGGGAGGAGATTGGAGATTGGGAGACTGGAGATGCAGCAGTTGGAGACCGCGTACGGTCTGGGTATTGGAGATTTGCTGGTTTATCATTTGTTGATTTGCTATTTGAGGTGTAGAGCAGTCCAAGCGCCAGTGGGACAAAGAAAACTCCCTGCTGTTTAGTAATGGCTGCCAGGCCCAGGAAGATACCTGCCCAGCCGGCACGCCCGCGGGCCGCTGCCAGGCAACCCGCCAATACCCAGGTGACCATCAGTGGGTCGGTGAAGGCGGTCGGCGCAAAGAGAATGGCAAATGGGGAAGCAGCCAGCAAGTAGGCAGCCAATAGGCCCACACCCCGCCCATAGAGCGAGTATCCCAGTCCGAAGACCAGCCCCACGCTGACCAGGCTGGCAAGCAGGGACGGTAAACGGGCCGCCACCTCGGTCGGGCCGAAAAGGATGAAACTGAGGGCCTGGATATAGAGAAAGAGGGGTGGCTTGTCTACCGGCGAGCCGCTGGCCAATAGGTCGCGCCCGCTGGCGATATCCAGCCCCCAACTGCTGTAGATAGCCTCGTCGCGATGAAACCGATTGGACGCCAATGGGCCAAGCGGCGCTAACACAGCAATGGCCATTGCCAACCCCAAGGCCAAACGCGCCGTAAGTTCGGAGCTGACAACCTGGACCAGTTGCTCCACCACCACCCTGCCCCAGTGTCCACGGAGACCGCCAGATGAAGGCTGAGAAGAAGAAGTGAGCGGCGTCATACACTCATTCTACCACGCCTGATACCTTTGTAGCAAAGCCTCAAATAGGCTTGTCTGGCGCGCGTGACTGTGATACAATGAGCAAAACAAGGTTCCGTCTGGAAAGGATCCTTGCATTTCCCTGCGCGAAAAATGGGGAGGCGCAACGCTTGGACGATAACGACTATGCTCAACCCTGGCGGGTGATGCAAGAAGTTGATACGCTCCTGATGAAGACGATCCCCTGGCCGGAGCGTTTGGAGCAGATCGGGCATAGTCTGCTGCGCCTGCTGGACAGCGATGCTATCTGGCTGCTGACCGCACCCCACGTCAGCGGTATTGCGTGCGGCATTATCAAGACGCCCCTGGCCCGTAACCCCCACGCCTGTGTCGTGTTTACCGACCTGGCGCCGCTACCTCTCTTTGCCGATCTGGACAGCCCACTGGGGCGAGTCGTGCGGGCGGGCGTCCCGTGCATGGCCGACCAAGTGCCTTTTGTTGATGGCCAACTCGACAATGACCTGGCCGATGTCTTGTTGCGCACCTTGGACGTCCGCCCCTCGCTGATTGTTCCTTTGTCAGTCGGAGGCCAACCTGTCGGCGTGGTGGTGATCGCCGACCGCAGCCGGCCATCCCGGACCTTGCCCCCGCATATCTTGCAGGCTATCGGCGAGCACCTGGGGGCCACGCTGCTGAGTGCCTATTTACGGGACGAATCCCAACACCAGGCGGCTGCCTTGTCTACCCTCAATCGTGTTGCCCATACCATCACTTCCAGCTTGGACATCGAAGAAGTCGTCCAGCGCAGCATGGCGGGTATCAAACAGATTCTCGACGTCGAGGCAGGTTCCTTGTTGCTGGTCGACGAAGACACCCAAGAGCTATACTTCAAAATCACGCTGCGGGACGAGAGTAAGGACATGGCTGCTTTTCGGCTTAGCCCGGGGCAAGGCATTGCCGGTTGGGTGGTAGCCTATGGCCAACCCGCCATCGTCAACGATGTAAGTACTGACCCGCGTTTCTATAGCAAGATTGACGAAGCCATGGGCTTCAGAACCAAATCGGTGCTGTGTGCCCCACTCATCGTCCAGGGACGACCGATTGGCGCCCTGGAACTCGTCAATAAGCGTCAGGGTTATTTCACCCTCGATGATCAGGAACTACTTACCTCCATAGGTGCGTCGCTGTCCATTGCCCTGCACAATGCCACCCTCTACCAAGCAGCCCAGGAAAGGGCCCAACGCACCGCTATTATCAGCGACATCACCATCGCCATCAGCGCCAGCCTGAGTCTGCTCGAGGCGGGCCAAGCCATCGCCGACCATCTGCACAAGCTGGTTCCTTTTGATCACGCTAGCGTATGTCTTCTTGACGACGGCGCTCGCCATCTGCACATTTACAATCTTACCAGGAACGCCGGACGCAGCCACCAGAGTCCGACCACTATCCTCTTCGAAGGCTCCGGCCTGGAGTGGATCATTCAACATCACCAAGCCCGGCTGATAGACTTGCAGGCGAAAGACGGGCCCAATCTCGACGCCAGCCTTGTCCCGGACTCGGCTGCACATCAGATGGTGAGTGTTCCCCTGGTGGCTCAGAAAAAAAAGGTGCGTGGGGTGATCAACCTGTCCAGCACCCAAGCGGACGCTTACCGGGATCCCGACCTGAGAACCCTGGAACACATCGCGCCGCAACTGACGATTGCCATCGAAAAGGCGCGCCTCTTCGACCTGATGGAACGGCGCGCAGCGGAACTCCAAACACTAAATCGCATGGGCGAACGGCTGGTCTCGACGACCGATACAGATCGTACCTTGAGCATCGCCCTGGCCTTCGTGCCCCACCTGGTCCCTGGCGACATCCACGCTTTGCTGCTGTTGGACGAGGCTGGCGGACATTGGGGCATAAATCTTCCCTTTGCTGCCGAAGAGACCCTGATAGACAAGATCATCGACGAGATGATCAACACGCTGGCGCCCCTGGTCGAAGTTGACAAACTGAGCGTCGTGCGGCGCAGCGTCATCGCCGGGCAGAAGCGGCTGCCCGACGAGTGGTCGCCGGTCGCAACGCTGACACTTCCGATAATGACTCGTCTGGGCCCAATGGGCGTCGCCTACCTGGCCTCAAGCAAAACAGAGGATTTTGCCGGCGACGCCTTGCGGGTGTTCTCCTTGGTCGTGTCACAGATTGCGGCTGCGGTCGAGAACGCACGGCTTTTCCGCGAAGTGGAAGAAGAACGCGCCCGCCTGGCAGCCTTTCTATCGAGCACCACCGATCTGATTATCGTCGTGGATCGTGGATTTCGCATTGTGCTAGCCAACCCGGCTGCCCGTGAGGTCTTTGGACCAGACCAGGAGTGGGAGAATCGCCAGCTAGCGGAAGTCGTCCAAAACGAGACGCTGCTGGAACTGTTCAGCCAAGCTCAGCGCAATCAGGCTGCCTTTGGCGAGATGCCGCTGTCTGATGGGCGCACCTTGCATGCCAGCCTATCCCCTATCTCCAGCGGCGAGGAGCAAATTGCCGGCTGGATGGCTGCTATGCGCGATGTCACCTATCTAAAAGAGTTGGATCAGATGAAGACAGAATTTATCAATGCCGTCTCTCATGATCTGCGCTCCCCGTTATCGGGTATTCTCATCGCCACCCACCTGGTCGCTCAGACAGGCACAGTGAACCCACAGCAGCAGGAATTTCTGGAGACGATCGACCAGCGTGTAGCGGCCATGACCGAGTTGATCGACGAACTGCTAGATGTGGCGCGCGTCGAAGCCGGCATTGATATGGAGCTGGAACCTTGTGCCGTCGCTCCGCTCGTAACCCAGGTAATCAGCCAACTTCAAGAACAGATTCAGGAGAAACAGCTCCAGCTCGAAATCATGGCCAACACGAATCTACCGCCGGTGCTGGGCAATGGCCGGCGATTGCGACAGGTGTTGTCAAACCTGCTAGGCAATGCGGTTAAGTATACCCCGCAAGGTGGCCGGATCATCGTAACTGCTGGCCTCAATCACGGCGAAATTGTAGTCTCC
>Ga0153916_10004964_pt1 | contig 10114 bp, 8 predicted proteins | sample Opewatmetagenome_FD_109642 | JGI IMG/M metagenome (GOLD analysis project Ga0153916, IMG submission 109642) | Freshwater wetland microbial communities from Ohio, USA - Open water 3 Core 3 Depth 4 metaG | ecosystem: Environmental > Aquatic > Freshwater > Wetlands | place: USA: Ohio, Lake Erie, Old...
CCACCCCAATCCATCCTAGCCGCGAACCCGCTCATTCACCCGCTGATGCTGGCTGAGCTCCAGCACTGAGTTGTCTTATGTGCTGCGCAAGAGCTGTTCGAAATCCTGCAGATTCACACGAGCAGTCATATCCAGACTGAGCGGTGTGACCGAGACCACCCGCTTCACCCTGAGTGTGTACACATCCGTATCCACCCCAGATCCGTGCAGGTCATCGATCCTGCGATAACCCACCCGTTCGGGCAGATCCCAGGAAGCCCGCTTGGGCGTCACCGGCTCGAAATAGGTCTGGCGTGAGAGGCGGGTCACCTCCCAAGGCGTGCTGGGAGTGGCATCACACGGCACATCCACCTTAAGTAAATCCACGTCTTCCGGTAACTTCCGCTCAAGCAACAAGCGCCCGAACAAGGCAGTAAAGTACGCGGCTGCGCTAAAGTCGATGGTTGTCGAATATGAAAGGTGCTCCGATTCATCCGTCTCCAGCGACACCGCCAGTGAGGGGATGCCATTGCCCGCCCCTTCCATGGCTGCCCCAACCGTCCCGGAGACGGTAATACCGACCCCCATGTTCTCGCCATAATTAATCCCCGAGACTACCAGGCTGGGAGGTTCTGGCAGGATCTCACAGATGGCGTGCAGAACCGCTTGCGCAGGTGTACCACCAACGCTATACACTGTCCATAGTTTACCGTTCACCTGCATCTGATGGGGTGTAATGATGCCATCTGAAGTGGATGGCAGGCTACGCCCTGCCCCCGAGAACTGGTCGCGGGGTGCTACCACGTGCACGTACCCCAGCTCCGAGAGCGCTCCTGCAGCAGCCCATAGCCCCGGAGATTGGATGCCATCGTCGTTGGTCAGAAGGATTTGGATCGATTTTTCCATACAGCTCGAATGATTCTCCAAAGAAACCAGAGGATTACGCTGTAGAACAAGACGTCCAAGACAGGACCCACAGGGTTCGGTGGATCCTCCGGACCCAGTTTTCCCCAACCGCTGGTAGGAGAAGAACCAGCTCCACTATCTATTATTATCGGTACCGGAAACCCGGCGCTTTGCTCCCCAGCGCGGCAGGATCCACGTGTGCAAAGCGCTCCTTTGGGTAAATCACAGAAAGAATTACAAACCGCAGGCCGCACGTATTCCAACGATGCCAATGTGAGGCCGATTGCCAATAAGAGAATAATTCCAAGAACTATGTATGACTTCGAAAGTTTCATACCGATCTCAATCCAGGTTTTTATCTATCATCCACCGGCTAAATAAACAATCAGATTGCCTGCCATCCGAAGAAGAGCGGAAGGTAATCGAAATTCTCTAGTTTAGGCACATGAATTATAAATCATGTTCTATAGTGGTCCTGTGCGCATACCACAAGGCCACAAAGGAGGGTTTTAACATGATATAGAGGTTTATATCCCTTATGGGTAGAATTTTAGAACCTCATTCTGGATGATCCGGGGTTAGGCGCAAAACATGCAACGGAATATAAAATATACTCAGTTTTTTACCTCGAGAGAGTTCTTAAAACCTTTGTGTATATGTTGTCAGTGGCTTGAGAGTTACGCCAAAGGAGGTTCGACAGGATACGCATAATTCCCGAAGTTATACAATACCTGGAGATTTCTTAAAGTAAGGTATTATCTGGTAAATCAGCGTAAAATATCCTATATCAGTCTCTAGCGGCATGACAGGAATTTTGACAGGGATTTGATTCATCGGCTCAAGCAGAACAAGGAGAATGGAAATGGAAAGGAATTTAAACAAATACCTACCTTTGGAGGAAGCTGCAAAAGCGGGTTGCATAACGGCCAGTATGATTGAGTTATTGTGTGTCTGGAATCGCATCCCCTATTTTCGAGACATCGACCAATACCTGGTCAATCCCGAAGATGTACAACAGTTCCTGGATAAACATTGGGAAGAGATGGTAACGGGCGGGTATACATCGGGTAAAGGATCTAAAGCACCTACTCCATAAGCAGTAAATTGCAATACTCATTAAAAAGGAGATTGACAAGGCCCCGATATGGGTAATTGGTCTTGTCAATCATTATTTATAGCCTATTTTGTGGCGTCCCTGGTGAGATTCGAACTCACGGCCCTTTGCTCCGCAAGCAAATGCTCTGATCCGCTGAGCTACAGGGACGTTTGCGAAAATGATTTTACCACCAAATGCTATACTACAAATATGAAAATTACCATCGAATTAACCCCAAAACCTGAACATAGTGATTCAGTGATTAATTTTCTTGATAAGCATTGGGGGTCGGTCAATGTCGTTTCGAGGGGGAAAATAACCGACGCCTCCACCATTTCTAGAATCATCGTTATTAGCAAAAACAGCGGCGTTATTGGCTTAACAACATTCTTGATCAATGATGAAGATCATTCTTGCGAGTTGGTAAGTATAGACGCTGAAGAAAAGAGCAAAGGCATTGGAACTAAAATGATGAAATTTCTGGAAAAGATCACTAAAGAAAAGGGGGTGAAAAGGATATGGTTGATAACTACAAACGATAATTATGATGCAGCAAGATTCTACATAAAAAACGGTTACCGTCTGGTTGCAATTCATAAAGACGCTCTGGATATTTCAAGGAAACTCAAATCTCAAATACCAAAGATAGGTAAGTATGGAATTCCTATTCAAGATGAGTGGGAATTTGAAAAATTTCTTTAAGTTGTTCTCAAATTAAAAGCATAATCATTGTCTCATCGGTCATATTGGCTACTCTGGTATTATCAATTTTCCCCTATCCTGATGTTAGTGATCCTGAGGTTTACGATCCTGAATTGACTGAATAAAATCACCATCTTTAATCGGTAACGATCAAGTACACACGCACCCGCACTCACGCGGCTTATCAACCCCCCCACACAACCGCCGATCGAAACACCCTGGCGTATCACCTAAATGGAATCAATTTATACCTGAGCAAATGGCCGCTTATAACGGACAGGGATCAGTATCATAATCGCTACCAGCACGACAATGGCGCTAATGAGTAAAGTTGGACGCATGCCAAGATTGTGGATCGCAATCCCCGAAATACCAAAGCCGATGATACCCCCGAACCAACCCGTGGAATTAAAGGCAGCTAATCCTTTCCCCAGCGATCCTGCTGGAACCAGGTCAGTGATTAACGCCGAGCCGATGCCACTGCCCACCATACTTTGAATTGATAAGAGAGAAGCAGCAACCCAGAAATGCCACAGGTTTGAAGAGAAAGCCAGCACTGCCATTCCACAAGCTCCCGCCAAAAAACAAAGCGCAAGCAGATATTTACGGTTGAGCCGATCTGATAACCTTCCCCCCAAAGGGGATAGAGGCAAAGCAATTAATCCTCCTACCGCCGTCGTACTCGTAATTTCTGCGGAACGGAATTCAAGCTGTTGCATGTCCAATGAGGTGCCGATTCGACCGATAAATAAAATGATACTGGCGAGGATGCTTGCTAATAACACAAAGTAGAATCCCCATCCAAGTGCGGAACTCATTAATTGATCTGCTTTTTCTCTATGGATAATCATGGGCTTATCATCCAAAAGCAAGCCTACCAACGGCAAGGTAGCTGCAAATAATGCCAGGACAATAAACAATGTCGAATAACCCCAACGGTCAGCGATACCTCCGACTGTAAACCCTCCGATCACTGCACCCAAGGCACTCGTTAGGGCAAGCAGACCAAACACCCGCCCACGTTCACTCTTTTCAGCAAATAAGCCTGCTAAAATCGTGATCAATGTCAAACCTATTCCACCAATAAACCAAACGGTAGCTGTCAAAACCGTTAGTTGCCAGGGGTTTGTTACCTGTCCCATCAACCAGATAACAGGTAAATTCAAGACCCCAGAAATAATCAAGATCAGCTTACGTTTTTGAAGCCTGTCGGATAGCCAGCCTGCAGCCAGAGTACCCAATGCTAAGGCAAAGTAGGAGATTGCCAAATAATAACCAACTGATTCTGTCCCAGCGCCTAATTGGCTAGCGTATACCGGTAACAGTGGAAGGAGACCATTTCCCAAAACCCATGGAATCAGACTGCATAGGAACAAGGAATACAGCTGTTTCTTATTCATGCATTTTTCCTTTGCCACAGGCGAATAGCGATGTCTTGTACATTTGCATAATATTGGTTACAAGACTCAGGTCAGCTAACTAAACCAACCTTTTTATACCAGTATATAGAATTTCAGGCGCTTATTCAATAGGAAAATGGCATTTTTAGATAAAGATTGCCTTTTATTATTCATGATTGACTTTTTCATATTTCTTAATCCTGCACCTGATTTGCGGCTGACCCATCCGGGTAATTTTTATGAGCCGTACCACCCCGAAAGCAGAGCGTGTGGGTCTAAGGCAAGAACATTAATCTATATTCTTAATATCTTGCTTCTGGTTACAGGCAGTGGTAATATGAAACCATGTACCTGCGTGGTGGCAAACTAAATATGAAGAAGCGCACCCGGCGCCCTTCGAACCCATTTCTGATCTTTTTTTTGGTGGTGGCGATCGGTGCTCTGATTTATTTTAACCAGGTGGTCGTCCCGGAGATGCCCTCCCCCTTCATGCCCTCTCCCACACCCACGCGTAGCATCGAATCGCTGATCAACGAAGCTGCTGATTACTTCGAGCAGGGCAAGCTTGCCCAGGCCATTGGAGCTTATCAGGAAGCCATCCTGGCTGATCCCCGCAACCCTGCCACCTTCATCGATCTTGCCCAGACGCAGATATTTGCTGGCCTGTACGAGGATGCCGTCACCAACGCGGAAAATGCACTGCTGCTTAACCCGAATAACTCTATGGCATATGCCACCAAAGCTTCCGCCCTGGATTACCTGGGGAAATATGCAGACGCCGAGGTGGCAGTCAATAAGGCGATCGAACTGGATCCAAATAACGCCTTAGCCTACGCCTACTACACCGAAATCCTGCTCGACCAGGGCGATTACGAAGATATCCAAACTGCTATCGATTTATCACAAAAGGCGCGTGACCTAGATCCGAATGCTCTGGAGACTCACCGGGCGCGCGGCTATGTGCTCTTCAACACCGGCAATTACGCCGAAGCCGTCCAGGAGTACCAGGCAGCGATTGCCATGAACGATAAGCTGTGGGACTTACATTACTCTCTCGGAGCGGTTTACAAGATGCAGGGAGATTACGATCTGGCTGTCCAGGAAATGCTGACTGGTGTAGCCCTCAACCCTACCAATCCCGACATCCTTACCGAGATATCACGGACTTATGCCACCGAGGGCCAGTACGGGAAAGCGATCCAATACTCTGAGCAGGCCCTCAGCCTGGATCCATCCAACCCGCGCCTGCACGGCAACCTGGGCGTGATGCTGTACCAGAATGACGAATATAGCCGCGCCGCAGACGAGCTAAAGCTAGTGGTGCGTGGAGGTACTACGGCTGATGGAATAGTGGTCAAAGGCCTACCACTTGCACCCAAGCGGATTGCAGATGATTATTACTCCCTCTACGCCCTCTCGTTAACTCAGCTCGACCGCTGTGCCGAAGCCATTCCGATCATGCAGACCATCCTGACCAACATCGCCGAGGACGAAGTGGCGTATTACAATGCTACCGAAGGCATGAATTACTGCCGCGGAATACCCAGCACTCCTTCCTCGGGAGCCACACCCACACCTTGACATGAGCCAAATCCAGTCCGGTAAGACCTTTAACCTACATCCGGTAAAGTCGCGCTCCAATCCCTACCGCATCCTGCTGTGGCTATGTCTCATTGTCGCTGCCGTCTGGCTGCTGCTACAGCTGAACCGAGGCACGGTGCAATCTCCATTCAACCCCACGCCCACCGCCACGCGCTCGCCCCAATCATATATCCTGGCAGCCCAAGCTTATTTCGCGGCCGGCAAATTGGATGACCCGGCTTCAGACCAGGATGCCATCGGCGCCTACCAACAAGCCCTGCGCATTGACCCCGGCAATGCTTCGATATGGGCTGAGCTAGCCCGTATCCAGACCTATTCCTCCAGCACATTAAGCACCGACCAAGAACGCCGCGACCGCTTGCAGGAAGCGCTTGATTCAATCGAGAAAGGGGTCGAGCTGGCCCCAGAGGACAGTACTGTTGCAGCCATCCATGCTTTCGTGCTGGACTGGAATGCCTCCTCCAACCTGATCAGAGCTGAAGAGCGGGAAGCTTTCCTGGCGCAGGCTGAAACGGCTGCCAACCGCGCCTACCTGCTCGACCCCGCAAATGCGCTCGCCCTGGCATTCTATGCTGAAGTGCTGCTCGACCAGGAGAAGTGGGACCAGGCTAAACAATATGCCAGCCAGGCAGTGGAGCTGGCTCCCGATTCGATGGATACTCACCGCGTACTGGCGACTGTGCTGGAAGCCTGGGGTTACTATCGCGATGCCATCGACGAGTATGGCAAGGCCTCCCAAATCACCCCGAACCTCACCTTCCTTTACCTGCGCATCGGTCTGGGTTACCGCCAGCTGGCATACAAACAGAACCAGCTCTATAACACCGCCCTGGAGTACTTCGAAAAGGCCGCCACCATTAACGAGCAGCTGGGTATCAAGGATCCCTACCCCTACATCGCCATTGCTAAGACTTATGCTCAGCAGGGCGAGTTCTTCATCGCCTCACGCAATGCTGAGAAAGCCCTCTCCTTCGATGCTGCCAATGCTGATACTTATGGCCAATTGGGCATGATCTACGTACAGGCCCGCAACTACGAGACCGCCCTACCCACCCTACGCTGCGCCGTAGATGGCTGTACGGTTGAAGAGAACGAGACCGCCAAGCTGCTGATGGAGAACGGCACCCTGGAGGCAAACACTGCCGTCAAACCCCTGCCCCTCACCAACCTGAACGTAGCCTATTATTATGTGCGCTACGGGAGCGTGTTGGCCTATTTAAGCACCCCTGAGAATGGCTATTGCTCGCATTCCTTCCAGCTGATGACCCAGCTGCGCCTCACTTTTCCCGACGACCCTGTGCTGATGCAGAACGTGGAAGATAACGAAGCTACCTGCCGCTCCCTGATGGGTACGCCCAGCCCGTAAAACCACAACCTAATAAGGATATACGATATTTTTTGTAGAGCGGGATTCCATACCCGCCTGATTTAATTATCCTGAATATCCTAAACATCCTCATAACACTTTCATTTATCAGAATTTTGTTAGAATCCTGCCTTCATCCCTTGACGTTCTAAAGCTTATTAGGTATTATTCAGCATGGTTTAGCACTCTCTTAACAAGAGTGCTAAACCGAAATCTGTTAACCAATCCAAATCATTCCATAACAGGAGGTGGCTATGTCCATCAATTTCAAACCCTTAGGCAGCCGCGTGGTGGTTGAGCCCATCGAGCAGGATGAGATAACCCCCAGTGGCATCGTTCTCCCCGAAACTGCAAAAGAAAAACCCCAAAAAGGCACCGTCTTGGCCGTTGGACCCGGTGACCGTGACGAAGAAGGCAAGCGCATCCCCATGGATGTCAAAAAAGGTGATGTGGTGCTATTCGCCAAGTATTCCGGCACCGAGATCAAGGTGGATGGCAAGAAACTGCTCATCCTGCGCGAAAGCGATCTGCTAGCAATTGTTGAGGATAAAAAATAAAGGAGTAATGAACCATGGCAGCAAAACAACTGCAATTTTCTGAAGAAGCACGCCGCAGGCTAAGCAAGGGCATGGATGTCCTGGCAACCGCGGTTACCACCACGCTCGGCCCCAAAGGGCGCAATGTGGCATTGGACCGCAAGTTCGGCTCCCCCACCATCACCCATGATGGTGTGACCGTGGCCAAGGAGATCGAGCTGGAAGACCCGTTTGAGAATATGGGTGCCCAGCTGCTCAAGGAAGCCGCCACCAAGACCAATGATATCGCCGGCGATGGCACCACCACCTCCACCGTGCTGGCGCATGCCATCGTCGCCGAGGGCATGAAGAACCTGGCCGCCGGCTTCAACCCGATGCTGCTCAAGCATGGCATCGAGGCCGCCACCAAAGCTGTGGTGAAGAAGATTGGCGAGGATGCCATCGAAGTGACCACCAAAGCCGAGATCGGCAACGTGGCCTCCATCTCCGCCCAGGACCGCGTCATCGGTGAGCTGATCGCCGATGTGATGGACAAGGTCGGCAAGGATGGCGTCATCACCGTGGAAGAGTCGAAAGGCCTGGAATTTGAGACCGAGTACGTCGAAGGTATGCAGTTCGACCGGGGTTATATTTCTCCTTATTTCATCACCGACCCCGAGCACATGGAAGCCTCCATATCTGATGCTTATCTCCTGATCTACGACAAGAAGATTTCCGCCGCCGCCGATATCGTGCCATTGCTGGAGAAACTGGTGCAGATCGGCAAGCGTGACTTGGTGATCATCGCCGAAGACGTAGATGGTGAAGCCCTGGCTACACTGGTGCTCAACAAGATCCGCGGCATGCTGAATGCAGTCGCAATCAAGGCTCCTGGCTTCGGTGACCGGCGCAAGGCCATGCTGCAGGATATCGCTATCCTGACCAACGGCCAGGTTATCTCTGAAGAGACTGGACGCAAGCTGGACGGAGTCACCATCAATGACCTTGGTCGCGCCGAGAAGGTCGTCATCACCAAAGATGACACCACCATCGTAGGTGGCAAGGGCGATACTGCCATGATCAAAGGCCGCATCGACCAGATCCGTGTCGAGATTGACAAGAGCACCAGCGATTACGACAAGGAAAAACTGCAGGAGCGCCTGGCCAAGCTCTCGGGTGGTGTAGCCATTATCCGTGTCGGCGCCGCAACCGAGACTGAGCTGAAAGAGAAGAAACACCGTGTGGAAGACGCCCTGTCGGCTACACGTGCGGCGGTCGAAGATGGCATTGTCCCGGGTGGTGGGGTCGCTCTGATCAACGCCATGCAAGCCCTGGACGGGATGAAGATGGATAACGAAGATGCCCAGATCGGGGTCAACATCGTGCGTAAGGCGCTCGAGATCCCGCTGCGCAAGATCTCCGAGAACGCCGGCAAGGATGGCTCCGTCATCCTGGAAAATGTGCGCCGCGAGCAGAAGGCCAAGAAGAACAAGAACATCGGCTTCAACGTCCTCAGCGAGGAATACGTCGACATGATCAAGGACGGTGTAATCGACCCCGCTAAAGTAACCCGTGGGGCGCTCGAGAACGCCGCCTCCATCGCGGCCATGATCCTCACCACTGAGGCACTGGTAACCGATGTGCCTGAGAAGGAAAAACAGCCTTCCATGCCGCCCGGTGGTGGTGGGATGGATTACTAGACGGGCTTATCCGGGCAAGTGCCGCGGGCTTTTTGCGAGCGACTGCGGCTTTGCCCACGACCTCGCAAGCAATCTATGTTAGCAAGGTACAAGTTTGTGGAGATGCACCTGAAAGGTGTCTCCATAGCAAGCGAATGCAAGGACGGTCATCAGGCCGTCCTTTTTTTAACCTGAATGCGTGCTCGCGGGATGCTCTTTTTTGTAGCCGGGTCGGTGATCCCTGCATTATCAGTGAGGAATGTTAATCTTTTATACAGACTTATCAGAGAAACTACCCAGCGAAGCGTCCTTCCCTATTTAAGTAAACTGTCGGGGCTATCTATTAACTATAGGATAGCCCCGAATAATCAGGGTACGTTTCCGCGTCGAGTTTTATCTTCCGCTAGTGCCTGACGCAAATATCGCCAACACCGAAGAAGTGCGTGGTATCCAGGAGAGTTCCCATCAGCATGGCAGTCGTATCTCCTGGATCGAAAACACCATCCTCATCCATGAACTTCAGTACCAGGTCGAGGTAGCCATCTCCGTTTATATCTTCGTACGCGGCCATGTATTTCCCATTGGCCCTCTGCACTACCGTCAATCCTTCCAGCTGGACAGTAGACACATCAACCTCGTGAACATCGAATGTCGCACTGCCGAAGACTGCCACCGGGATAACGCCATTGCCATCATTGTTGAAGCAGCTGGGGAAACTGCCGGGCTTAATATCGATTGCCACTTCGACCGAGCAGCTATAGTCTATGCCTGAGCTGAAGATCAGGCCGGTTGGATTGAATTTTGGGTCATTGCTCCCCGGATAGTTCCGCACGATGAAGTCGAAGGTCAGCGTGTCGCCTGTGGCATTA
>Ga0153916_10004965_pt1 | contig 10113 bp, 13 predicted proteins | sample Opewatmetagenome_FD_109642 | JGI IMG/M metagenome (GOLD analysis project Ga0153916, IMG submission 109642) | Freshwater wetland microbial communities from Ohio, USA - Open water 3 Core 3 Depth 4 metaG | ecosystem: Environmental > Aquatic > Freshwater > Wetlands | place: USA: Ohio, Lake Erie...
ACCATCCTTGATTTCCTATTTTATTTTCTTGATCAATATGTGGACTGTGCTGTTTTCTCTAGTCATCCCCAAAAGTTCTTGCCCCAGATTTTTGACGAGGTTTTCGATGTCTGGTCCAGCTGCCGGGTCATCCGCTGTCACTTCTAAGGTTTCACCCACCTTCATTTCATCCAGTTCCATTCTCGTTCTGAAAACTGGTTCAGGGCAGTATAGACCAGTACAATCCAATGTTCTGTTGGATTTGACTTTCATAAGTTCGCCACTTGCCAATGTGCCAAAAAGAGTTAAAAAGGTTTCTTCGAGGCTGCGATATTGAGTACTTTGATGTTTCAGACTTTGATTTTTATAGCTTGTGTTGGGCACTGTGTTTCGCAAGCCAGGCATTGTATACAATCTGCTTCTCTTGCGGGGTCAGATTTTTTCTCTGAAAGAGGGTGTCCGGGCGCGTTCCCCCATTCGAAGAGTGTTACTGGACAAACTTCGATGCAGATTCCGTCTCCCGTGCAGGCGTCCCAATCCACGGCGACATTTGTGCCGTGTATGCCTTGTTTAGTGGGAGGCTCGACTGGCCCCCATACGTCATGACCTGAGTGTTGGCTGACTACCTTGCGGGTTTTTTGAAAATCTGGATCTATTGGCAAAATACTTTCACCGTTTGATACATGGATAGTGAAATATTAAGGTTTTCTGCTTCATCAATGAGATATCAAATGGTTAGCCGACGATGTTCGCCAATGCTTCTCATTAATATCGTGTGACCTATCGTATACTTGTCTCGCGAAAGGGAAAGTATAAAAATTTCAGTGTTCAATATGGGTGCGGTGACATCCTTTGGAGAAAGAAAGGTTGTATGTTTTGCCAAAACTAGCGTATGGCTACAAGGATTTGATGCCGCAAATTTCTGAGGAGCAGTTGAGAATACATTATGAGAAACATCATCAAGGATATGTGAATGGTGCAAACAATCTGCTCCAGAGACTTGACAAGGCACGAAAAGAAAACGCGGACATCGACATCAAGTCAACGTTGAAGGAGCTATCATGGAACATTGGAGGGCACAAACTTCATTCTCTTTTCTGGGGCAACATGGCTCCGGCAGGAAAAGGCGGAGGCGGAAAACCCAGTGGAACATTGGGTGCCCAAATCGACAAGGAGTTTGGCAACTTTGACAGATTCAAGAAAGAGTTTACGCAGGCAGCGATCAGCGTCGAAGGTTCCGGTTGGGCAGCACTTGCTTATTGCAGGGAAACTGGCAGAACACTTCTCATGCAAATTGAGAAACACAACATGAACCTTTATCCCAAACTGAAGATACTGATGGTTCTAGATGTCTTCGAACATGCTTACTACATTGATTACAAAAACGACAGGGCCAAGTTTGTCGAAGGATTCTGGAGCATAGTTAACTGGGACGAAATAAACAACAGACTTCAGAAAGCACAAAAGTAGACTTTACTCCTTTCTCTCAGTCTTTCTTGCTAACATTTAGTATTAAGTTGGGTAGGGTTTCTGCAGATATCGAACTCCAACGTACAGATCAAGTACTAACTCCTATGCTGAAAGTCAATAGATTGTCGACAGAGCGTCGTGGAATCCGATTCAAAGAGCTGCACCGCGCGCTCGAGTTTCTGAAATAACCCCGTCAGTTAGTCCTATTCTAGATCTACACTATCCTCAGAACCCTTATTCCCGACCAGAGCGACAGAACTCGTGTTTGGCAAAGGATATAAATCCTGTTGAGAGAAGGAATGCCGGTTGTTCTTATGGAAAAGTTCGACGTTCTGGTTGTTGGTTCTGGATCCGGCATGATTGTTGCGTCAAATGCCGTGGCCAACGGATTGAAAACGGCCGTCGTCGATTTTGGTCCCATGGGAGGAACCTGCCTTAACCGCGGATGTATACCATCGAAAATGCTGATCTATCCAGTGGACGCAATGATGACACTTAGCGAAGCAGTCAAAATAGGCGTGCATGGAACGGTTGAAACTGTCGATTTTGAGAGCATGATGCAGAGGACGCATGACTTCGTCTCTCGCGATAGTGAAAGTCAAGCAAAAACCATAGAAGTCACTCCCGAAGTAAAATGGTTCAAAGAAGTCGGCGAGTTCGTATCAGACTACACGATGAAACTCGGCAGCGACCAACTTGTAGAAGCGGATAAAGTATTCATCGTTTCAGGGGCAAGACCAGACATTCCCCCGATCAACGGAATAGAGAATGTTGAGTACCTGACAAACGACACTGTTCTGCAATTGAGAGAACGACCTGAGAGCATGGTCATCATCGGCGGAGGATACATAGCGACAGAATATGGACACTTCTTCGCAGGAGTAGGCACAGAAGTCACAATAATTCAGAGAACCTCAAGACTCTTGCCAGAGGAGGAACCTGAGATTTCGGAGTTGCTAAAAGAAGAAATGTCGAAAAGAATGAATGTATTCACAGACTGCGAAGCAGTCGAGGTTTCCGAAAGAGACGGAATCAAGACCGTAACAGCAAAGAACAACATTGATGGTAGTACAAAACGGTTTTCGGCCGAGACCTTGCTCGTGGCAACAGGTCGTGTCCCAAACTCCGATCTTCTCAAACCGGAAAAGACTGGTGTAGAGTCAGACAAGAGAGGATACATTAAGGTGAACGATTTTCTCGAAACAACCAAGAAGAGCATTTGGGCGTTCGGAGACGCAATCGGTAGAAAAATGTTCAAACACGCGGCGAACGCCGAGGCTCAGATCGCTTGGCACAACTCAGTCCACGATCACAAAGTGAAGATGGAGTTTTCAGCTATTCCACATGCAGTCTTCGCGCATCCTCAAATAGCATCTGTGGGTCTGAAGGAAACGGAAGCAAAACAGATGGGTTATAAGATTCTTGTAGGCACAGCTTTTCATGCCGATACGGCAATGGGCGCTGCAATGGGCGAACCCAAAGGCTTCGTCAAAGTCATAGTTGAACAAAGAACAGGCAGAATCCTGGGGGGTCACATAGTCGGACCCTACGCGTCCATGCTGATCCAAGAGATAACTAACGCAATGTCCGTAGGTGACGGAACGTTTACTCCAATCATCAGAGGGATGCACATCCATCCAGCCATGAGTGAAGTTGTGCAAAATGCTTTCGGTAGCCTGAAAGAGGCCTAGTAACCGCTTCCTGAGTAAATCGTTATATTGTTCCTTAAGCAATTATGAAAGTTGTCAGGGGACGCGAAAAAAATGAAGTATACGAGAGTTGACGGAAAAAACAACAAACATAAGGTTTTGATATATGCGATAAGCACCTGCGCATGGTGCAAGATGACAAAGAAATTCCTCAATGACAGTGAGATACAATACGAGTATGTCGATGTTGACATGACAAGCGATGAAGATCACGAAAAGATCAAGCAACATATACTCAATAGAGGAGGAGAGCTTAGCTACCCCACAATTATCGTTGACGACAGAGTCGTCATAACAGGCTTCCGCAAAGACAAAATCAAAGAGGCTCTGGAAATTTGACACAGTCAGTCATAGCGCGCCAGAGAGCGGAGTCAGATGCAAGAACCAATGGATGCTACTTGAACCCCGACAAGGACTTTCTCGACGACTTATTCCAAGGAATAGTAAAAAACGAAGAAAGGTATGGATATCCTCTGTGTCCATGCAGGTTGGCCACTGGAAAACTTGATTTTGATGCTGACGTGATATGCCCATGCATCTACCGTGACATTGACGTTCTGGAATATGGATGCTGCTACTGTGCACTATATGTTCGAAAAGACGTGTACGAAGGAAAAACCACGATAGGACCGATTTCCGAACGCAGACCTAAAGAATTGCAGATTAGAGCGTACGGAACCGCAGGCCAAACAGCCAAACCCAGCCCGGTGTCTATCGGAACACTAAGCGAAAAACCGAAAGAGATGGCATCTGAGAATCTTGCACAACCAACCGAGGTCAACAGAAAAGCTTGGTACTGCAGACAATGCGGGTACGTTAGTTATCGTGAGATCCCACCATATATTTGTCCAATATGCAAAGCCAAACAGGAAATGTTCGCAAGATTAGAGATAGGCGCAGACTTCCGAGGCTAGTCACCAGACGTTCCGTCGAAAAGTTCATTGATTATTTCGTTACTTCGATATTGATCTTCTTCCAATCTTTGCTAATGTCGCGCAGAGAAGTCACTGCTCCAGCAATTGTTCCGCCCAGCATTTTCACCACAAACTCGTTCAGATCTATCTCTTTGCTGTCAACCGTCAGTTTGACATCCAACAAAACCACCTCACGATAGGATAACGCAACAAAGTGTTAAAGGTTTTCTGCAATCTTTTTAAAAGAGGTGAATCTGTAGACTCCAGAGGAGAAAATGAAAACCAAACGTCCTGCCCGCGAGCTTGAGCCAAAGGTACGGGCTTTGAGAATCATTGCGCTTCTCGAGAAAGAGTACCCTAAGGCGAAAACTGCACTGAACTACTCTAACCCTGTTGAGCTCCTCGTCGCCACTATTCTTTCTGCCCAGGTCACCGATAAAAAAGTAAACGAAGTCACCAAAACATTATTCAGAAAATACAGAAAAGCAGAGGACTATGCACGGGCGGATTTGAAACAACTTGAACAAGAATTAAAGCCAACAGGTTTCTACCATAACAAGGCAAAGAACATCAAGGCAGCATGCCAACTACTGGTTGAGAAACACGATTCGAATGTTCCGAAAACAATGGTCGAAATCCTAGAGCTTCCAGGAGTTGCACGAAAAACAGCAAACATCGTTCTCGCAAACGCCTACGGAGTAGTGGAAGGAATAGCAGTTGACACTCACGTCCGACGGACCTCGAAAAGGTTGGGCTTGACCGAGAATAAGGATCCGAGCAAGATCGAACAAGACTTGATGAAGATAATTCTGAGAGACAAATGGATGAAGATCACGGACCTCCTGATAGCATTGGGGAGAGACGTCTGCGTCGCCCCGTTACCCAAATGCGAGGTTTGCGTACTCAACCAGATTTGTCCCTCAGCCTTCACATTCCCCCGATCAGCGGACAAAACTGTAGCATGACACCTTTTTTGATTGTGGGACGCCAATTCGGATTTTGGAAAAAACAATAAATAGAACAGCAACGCCCATGGTTTCAAGAAAGACATAAGGGTGAGCTTTGACGATGCCCAAGTCATTTGGACCACCTAATAGGATTCTTGTTCCTGTGGACGCTTCTGCGTCAAGTCTTCTGGGTCAGGAAATAGCTGCAGCAATTGCCAAAAAAACTGGAGCGCCTGTCACAGTGGTACACGTGATGCAGGAAACACCCTCGGCCTTTAGTCTTCCGACACCGATAGAGACGGAACTTCGAGGCATGATCGAACAACGCGCACAAGCAATAGTGAATAATGCGCGCAAACTGTTCGAGGAAGAAGGTGTTAGTGTAGAAACGGAAACAATGGCAAGCGGAGATGTCGCAGATAGTATTCTGCGATTTTCCGAGAACAACTATGACTTGATTGTAATGGGCGCACATGGAGAGATCCAGCAGGAAACATTTGCGCTCGGAGGCGTGACCAAAAGAGTCATGATGCATACGACATGTCCATTGCTGATAGCAAAGAAACCGAGCACGCTGTCTAATCTCCTTGTGAACGTGGACGGATCCGAAAGTGCATTCAAAGCGCTTGGTTTCGCAGTCAAGCTCGCTAAAACGATGAATTCGCGAATCACATTGTTCAATGTTCAAGAACGAAAACTGTTAGAGCTGTCAGAAAAGACAGCCAGAAGTGTCGGTGAGAAAATCCTGTCAGATGCCTTAAGCAGCATCAAGGAAGAACCGCTGAAAATTGACAAACGACTCGAGTTCGGCGTCCCCCAAGACAAGATTGTTGAAGCCGCCGAGAAGGGAAGCCACGATCTAGTAGTGCTTGGCAGAAAGGGCTACGGAACTGTAAAACGATTTCTGCTAGGAAGCGTGACTGATGACGTTTGTCACAAGGCAAGAACCTCAATTCTAATAGTCCCAAAAACCTGAATCAGAAGAAAAATGACTAACATCATCACCATTTGCCGATGTCACGAACAGACGCGGCGATGCCGTCAGCAACTGCGAAAGAAGCACATCCAAAATAGAATCAGGGGTTTCACGTTAATCTGACTGTTCAGGCAATGTAGTTTCGCAAATCGCTACTCTGTGTGAGACAGGTCTGGTATGTGTTGAGCATGAAATCGAAGATCTTTCTAAGATTTTCCTCTGGCATATAGCCCACTCCTTGCCCAATCGGTCTCCCCTTGCAGAAGAACATCAAGGTGGGGGTACTCATGACACCGAGATTTGTTGCTATCTCACGATTATCTTGGTTTGCAAGAATGTTAAGCTTCACAAATCTGATCTTTCCGTGATATTCTTGGGTGAGACGTTCGAATATTGGGTTCAGTTGTCGGCACCAAGTACATTGTTGATGCCAAAAATAAACCAGAGTCAACGCCTTCGATTCTGAGACTTCCTGTTGCCAATTGGCAGGACTCGCTTCTGTAACAGTCTCCATCGATGATCGCGGTGAATAATGCCAAGGAACCGTATTAAGCATTTTGACGACAGGCTATGCATTCAAAGGTGTCTTCTTTCTTAGGCGCTGGATAACGTAGGAAAGAGCGATTATCACGCCGATGATAGTTGATACAGTTGAAGCAATGTTGACTATGAAGTTGTCTGTTTCAAAAACAAAGCCGACGGAGATTGCGGCGAGAAGCACACTAAAGTAAAAGCTTGCGCTGCTACCCAAAAACTCGCTGAATTCCCTTCGTATTACGGTGCGATAGATGTTGACAAGAATAAGTATCGACGCCACACTCGTGAATATGATGACAAACGTGAAAGTCACTCCTGCCCAGTAATTCGCGCTTTCAAGCGTTAGAAGAAGCCCGATCTCGTCTCCTATTAAACCGCCTCCAGCACCGAACATTACGGCCGCAAGTCGAGTGATCCTCAAATCGTTGTAGTTGATTCCCAACCATCCGCCCAGAGCGAGCATTGCTATTCCGTACCAGAAGTGATGGATGTGTATGCTACCTGCGACGAAAACCGCACTCGGGCTCAGAGTTGTGAATGTTCTGGCAACGGTGAAGGAAGCCACAAACGAAATCAGAGCCAACACTGAAAGACTTGGCCTTACGGCTGGACTTTGTCTAGCTGACAAGCTGAATCCCGAACTCCGTTCTTTATTTACACTTTTATGACAGGCTGAAGCCGCTTATTTACTATCTGTCACAATATGCTGATGGACTGAAGGTCACTCTCACGCTTGTGAGAGCGTACCGTCTTACACTTATGGTTTGGACGAAAGAAAACACCACATTTTCTACCGAGCAGAACAGCTCATCTACCTTAGGAAAATGAGATCGTGGTTGGCAAGAGGCGAAAGCGCAGCGGAGAGATTCAGGCTTGATATGCCCAGATTAGGCTTTAGGGCTCTCCACTTAGGGTTGTGTCCATGATCTGTTCGCGACCTCTCCTGTAAATGCCAATTCTCATTTTTTGATCGATTTTCCTCTTGTGAATCTCCTGAACCAGGTCTTCAACGGTGTTTAAGGCTCTGTCGTCTATTGCCAGGATTATGTCTCCCTCTACTATTCCGGCTCGTTGAGCGGGACTCTTACAGACTACCCTTGTCACCAAAACACCTTGTTCAACTGGCAGATTGTAGTAACGGGCTAGGTCTTGAGTGATGCTTAACCCAACTATTCCAAGCCAAGGTCGAGTTGACACTCCTTCATGTATAGTGTCGCCTGAACAACTCTTAGCCGAGTTTATTGGGATGGCAAATCCTATTCCTTGAGCAAAGGGAATTATTGCAGTGTTTATTGCTATCACTTTGCCTTCGAGATTCACCAGCGGACCGCCACTATTGCCTGGGTTGATTGCGGCGTCCGTCTGGACGAGATTCTCGAGCAGCTGTGTTTCAGATTCTATCGTTCTTTTGAGAGCGCTAATGACTCCTGAAGTGACTGTCGGACCTCCTGCCAATCCGAATGGATTTCCGATTGCGTAGACTCCCTGCCCTACTCGTAGGTTGTCCGAGTCTCCCATCTCGGCAGCCGTGAGACCTGGTTTGTTTACCTTCACAACGGCTATGTCATGCGCACTGCATGAGCCCACCAGATCTCCTTCGACGACTTCTCCGTTCCACAAAGTAACGGCTATTTTCTCGGCTCCACCCACAACATGATTGTTGGTCAGAATGTAGCCTTCTGCATCAATAATGGTCCCAGAACCCATTCCTTTGACTGGGACAGCACGGTAAAACATGCTGTAAACGAGTCTTATTATGCTAATGTTAACAACGCTCTTGCTCACTCTTTCAAGAATATCCAAGACATCTTTTTCATCGAACGAAGACAAGGATTCACACCTCAAGGTTGTCTGTTGTCGTCTAGACAAAAACGACATTCTTCTATTTCAGGCTGTAGGTTAGACGTCTTGCAGAAGCGACACATTACACCCGTCCTTCTTATTCCTGAGCAGGCTTGACAGAAGAGCTTCAGAAACTCCGCACGTCTGTAGCTTCCCGTCGATAGTAAGTCTGCCATTTTTCCTATTACAGGTTGTATATCTTCGATGTTGTCGACCCTTATTGCGTGTCCCCTGATTTGTCGCGTGTACTTGCTGACTGCGGACTGAGATATTCCGAGGATCTTAGCTGTCCTATCCTGATTGAAGCCGCGCTTTTCTACGAGTTCTTTGGCCATGAGGGCTTTCACTGCGGGCACTACAGACTTGGCTGCAACCTCGCAAGGGATAATCAAAAGGGCTTCACATTTCGGGTAATTTGGGTGGAAACGTATATAAAGATGCCGTATGTCATACTGGATATGACGTATGTCATGACAGTACCAATTCACCACATTTTCAATACACTTCTCCTTTCTCCAAAGATGCCATGACATACGGCATACAGTGACCTGCCATGAAAACAGCAAACCTTGAGCCTCAAGTTCAAGAAACACAACAAAGTCTGAGAAATATCATCATGAAGCTAGAAGAAACATGCAGAAATTGTCGCCCAATTACTCCCATGACATGCGTCACGGCATGCAACTTGTGGAAACTGAAGAATGAAAACAGGAATCTGTTTGAAAAATTGAGAAAATCAACTTTCACCGAAGACTTGTTGAACACGCTGAAGAACAAGAGAAGGCTACAAATACTCGGTGCAATATCGACGGAAAGACAATCTGCAAACGGCTTCAGGCAAAGGCTCAAGAGGTTAGGTTACTCCCACAGTCAACGGACGATAGTTGAAGAATACATCAATCCCTTGATAAGGGTCGGACTGCTGGAAAATCATCAGAGTCAATACCATGCGACAGTCTTCGGCGTCAGAATCAGCAAGTTGATAGGAGACTTCTTGGAACTCGGAGACGTTCTCCCGCCTCACTCCGAATGCTGTGAAGAAGCTGTTCTGGACATCTTGTTGGAAAAACCTCGGACTCATGAAGAATTTGCCCGACTTGTCCCTAAAAAAAGTCTCGGACGCGTTATCAAGAGACTGCATGTCGCGGGGCTGATAGAGACTGCGGCCGACAAAGACTATGTTTTCTTCTTCAGAACCAAGCGAGACCAAGACAATGAACAACTTTCGCCGACACAGAAAAAAGTGTACGAAAATGTCCCTGATGAAGGGATCCCGGCGCGTAGGCTTGCTAACAAGACTGGAATCTCGCTCCGAAGAATCTACAAGTACATTAGAGGACTTAAAGGTAGGAAACTGATTTTTGTGAGAAAGAAGCCCAAGACATATTCTCTGACAGCTAAAGGCATCAGGACAGCGAGAATGTTGAGAGATATCATGGGGTTAGTTGCTGAGGTTTCAGAAGCCGCAAAACTTGTAGTGGATATGGAGAACAGCAGATTGTCAACTTCAATGACGCCAAGGATCGATAAGGACGAAATAGTCCATCTGGCACGTGCACGAGATACGGATTTAGACTGAATCTCGCTCCAAGACCCACAGTCTCTAGTTGTCACTTTGAACGATCCATGTTAGTTTCCAGAGGAATCAGCTTTGTACATTCTGGGTTTACTTCACCATATTTTGCTTGGACCATAATGGCTGTTCTCCGCCAGTCCTCAGCCACTCTCGGCCACAGATC
>Ga0153916_10004966_pt1 | contig 10111 bp, 5 predicted proteins | sample Opewatmetagenome_FD_109642 | JGI IMG/M metagenome (GOLD analysis project Ga0153916, IMG submission 109642) | Freshwater wetland microbial communities from Ohio, USA - Open water 3 Core 3 Depth 4 metaG | ecosystem: Environmental > Aquatic > Freshwater > Wetlands | place: USA: Ohio, Lake Erie, Old...
ACGGGATGTACCATTCGATCCGCACCCACGTTTATCTCAGGGTTTTTTGGATCGTCTGCAAAGCTGCTTTCATGACCTCCCTCGGTTTCGGGGCTTTCTTGTTCTTAGTAAAGGCAACGGTCGTAAGCCGCGCCTTTTTTTTCCTGTTCGCTGGAGCAAGCTTTATCCTGATCCTTGCCGAGAAGACCGTCCTTTTCCTGGCGGTTCATTATGTCCGCAGGAGAGGCCGCAATTTCCGGAGGCTCCTCATTGTAGGAACAGGACACAGGGCCGCCAAGTTCGTCCGTAGGATTAAAACCCACCCCGAATGGGGATTTCAGATTCTGGGTGCGATCGACGATGAGCCCGGGAGGGGTATTAGTAAAGTGGATGGGGTGGATATTATCGGCACCCTTGAGGACATTCCCAAGATTCTCCATAACGATGCGGTCGATGAAATCGTGTTCGTCGTCCCCAGGTCCCGCTTGAGCCACGTCGAGGGAGCGCTCCATGACTGCGAAACCGAGGGGGTTGTGACGACCATTACCGTCGATCTTTTCGACATGCAGATCGCTAAGTCGGCCGTCTCGGAAATAGACGGAGTCCCCCTCCTGCGCTTCCATACGACAAAAATCAACGAGTGGCAGCTCCTGGTCAAACGGTTCATCGACATCGTTATTTCCGGCTTGGTCATAGTGTTCCTGGGGCCCATTCTGGTCTTTATCGCCGTTCTGATTAAGTTGACCTCACCGGGCCCGGTCTTTTTCAAGCAGCAGCGCCTCGGCCTCCATGGGCGGAAATTTACCCTCTATAAATTCCGGACGATGCGCCAGGGTGCCCATGACGCCCTTTCTAAAGTCAGTGACGTGGCCGAAATGGATACCCCCGAATTCCGGGTCAAGAAGACGCGGTGGATCACCCCTCTTGGCAGGATCATGAGAAAATTCAGCCTTGATGAACTGCCGCAATTTTTTAACGTATTCATCGGGCATATGAGCCTCATCGGGCCCCGTCCTACGGTGACCGATGAAGTGGAAAAATACAAGGCCTGGCAGAGGCGCCGGTTCTCGATGAAGCCGGGTATCACTTGCCTTTGGCAGGTCAATGGCAGAAACAACATCGGGTTTGAGGACTGGATGAAGCTCGACCTTGAGTATCTGGACAATTGGTCATTGTGGCTCGATATCAAAATCATGATCAAGACGGTCCCGGTCGTCCTTTTTGGGATCGGGGCCTATTAAGTCCCTGCCGAGAGAAACTAGACATGTTGCAGGTTGGGTTTATAACGTGAAAGCGAAAAGAGCCGTCCTGACGGGCCTGTTAATCGCCTCTCTCGCATTCTTGGCCCAGGGCCGGGCTCTAGCGTGGGGAAACACCTGGATGGGAGCGCTCATTGAGCAGCAGGTTACTATGGCCCAAGGGAAGCTTGGCATCTTAAGGTATAATGGTGCCTTTCGGCTCGATAACGCGGGTCACGATTCAGATATTTACTACGGTTCAACTGATGCTCCGGTCCCGGATAATACCTTCACGGTTGGGCCGGAAGTCCGCTTTTTCCTCCCCGTCAACAAGAAAATAGTCTTCGACGTTTATGAATCGCCTCGGTACGTATTCTTCTTCGACACCGAGAGAGAAAGGGCTTTGAACAATTTCTTTGGAGGTCAAACTCATTTCGTTTTTGAAAAGTTTTTCATGCAGGCTGGAATGGAGCTGGTCGATGCCAAGGAGCGGTTGAGCACGGAACTGAACATCAATGTCCGACTTAAGGAAAAAAGCTTGGCGGGGCTCGTCCTTTGGCAAGTCTCGCATGACACTTCTCTCATCCTTCAGTACAAGAGATCAACCTTTAGTTATGAAAACCTCACGTCCGGAGTCGATAACATCCGGGAGAACCTCAACAGAACGGAAAGCTTTTTCAACTTCATCGCATCTCTGCAACATCATTCAAAAACCCGGTTTTATCTGGACGGGGAATGCGGTTCCATCTCGTTTTCGGAGGCAGCCTCGCTGCTTAGGAATACCAGAAGCTATGGAGTCTATGGCGGAATCGAATTCCTGTAGACAGCGGAGGGCGCCAGAGTGACCTCAGGGATCCATGGACGTATCAACCTAGGATACCGTTACTTTAATATTTATGATCCACAGACGAAAGACTACTCGGGGTTAACTGGAAACACCTCGGTCTCGGTGGGTTTCCTTCGGCTAACAGCCTTTCGTCTGTTTTTTTCAAGGAGCCCACAGTTTTCAGCATATTCGGGTCGCACTTTCTTTCTCCAAACCATTTTCGGAGTCGGCTTAGCCCGAGCCCTCTCTAAGAGATGCTCGTTATACTATGATTTCTTTTATGATCGAAACAACTATCCAGCCACCGACATCACAGGCGGTGGCGGTATGGAGGGACCTGCTGACCGTTATACAACTCATTCGGTCCGGCTGAACCTCCGTCCAAGAAGAGATCTCGAGGTTACGTTTTTCACAAATCTGGGAAAGAGGCATTCCAGGCTAGGGGCCCGGCCGGTTAGCGAGCATAACTTCTTCGGATTCAGCCTGATATATGGTTCCTTGTCCGGCAGGTTTTCATTGCCAATCGCTCCTTCATTTTAGTGAATCCCTCGAGTGGAGCTTGGAATTCAAGGTTGACCGGAGTTATAATATGCAGAAGAGAATTGAAGCGTTTGATGAGGGAAAATAAAAGGTATTTTATGAAAAAGTTTCGATATAGTACGCTTCGCGGGCATCTATCGTCCCCAATGTCATTGATTGCCCTGACCATGTTTGTTTATGCGGTTCTGCCGTTAATTGGGCACGCCAAACAAGAGGGGCAGAACCTCCCAATCAATGATTATAAAATAGGAGCGAAAGACGTGCTGGAGATCAAGGTCTTCGAACTGCCTGAACTCAGTCAGACAGTCAGGGTTGCAGAAGACGGATCGGTCAGTCTCTCCTTACTCGGCAAAGTGCAAGTCGCCGGCCTTACGGCCCAGGAGTTGGAAAAAGAGTTGGCCTCGATCCTGGATCAAAAATATACGCAGGCTGCCCATGTGACTGTTTTTATCAAGGAGTACCAGAGAGTTGCAGTTCTCGGGGCAATTGGGAGACCGGGCATGTATGAGTTGGTTGGGCCGACAACGATTCTTCAAATCATATCCCAAGCCGGGGGCCTTACACCTCAGGCCATGAACGAGCTCTATGTATTCAGAAAAGGAAAAGGTGGCATAACTAATAAAATCACGATTAACCTGGATGACCTGTTCAGCGATGGCAACCAGAGCTATAATATCGAGCTTCAACCTAAAGACGAGATTGTTATTCCGATCGACCAAGTTTTCAGTGTCTACGTTTATGGAGAGGTAAAAACGCCTGGTGAAATTCAATTCAAGCAATCTAAGAAGATTACCCTGATGCAGGCAATCGCGCAAGCGGGGGGGCTGACAGACTGGGCGTCAAAATCCAGGGTAGTGATCAAACGGACAGACAAAAGAACTGGGAAAGAATTAAAGATCCCAGTGAATCTCAAGAGCATCATTAGCGGAAAAATGCTCGATCTCGTTCTTGCTGAAGGAGATCTCGTGATAGTTCAGTAAGACAACGGCCACTTGGTAGAAGCGTCGAAAATGTCGGAACTCATTAAAGACACAAAAAATGGTCCTGTCATCTCATTGCAGCGCTATTGGCACATTCTCTTTAAATGGAAATGGACCGCACTTCTCTTTTTTTCTGTGGTAGTAGCCGGCGTTACTTTATTCTCGTTTCTAGTCACTCCTATCTACACGGCAAGCGGAAGCTTGTGGATCGAAGACCAGCTAAATATATTGCCTTTCGCTGACGTCCAGAGATTCGATCCCTACAGCACTCCTTCAACTTACTCTCAATTGCTTCGTAGCCGGACGCTCGCTGCCAAGACCATTGACAAGCACAAGCTTTATGAAAATCCGAAGTTCGTTGTGAAACTACCCCCGGGGAAAAGACTGCCCGACCCTTCAGACGCAGTGTTCAGAGAGCAGTTGATAGAAAACTTCTTAGACAGTATATCCGTGCAGCCCAAAGAGAGGACGCGGTTGCTGGTGGTGACTTTTAGCGCGCGTGACCCCCAATTGGCCGCCGAGACTCTAAACGCTCTGTTTGATGAATATATCGACATGATCATCAACCAGAGATATTTGACGACGGAACAAGCTACCCAATTCTTAAGAAGCCAGATTGATGCGGTTCGTTCAGAGATCGAACAGAACGAAAAAAAACTTAGTGATTATGGCTCGGCTAAGAAGATCCTTCCGCTAAGCCCAGCGGAAGCGCCTACAATCACCAGGTTTTCTGAAGTCAACAAGGCCCTTACCGAGGCCACGATAGACCGTATCAAAAAATACGATAATTACAGCCAGCTTAAATCGGGTATCGTGGCAAATATTCCCGAGCCTTCTCAGGATAGCCCCATTCAGAAGTTGCGCGAGCAATACATGACACTCAGCCGTGAGTACGCCAAAAGACTGGCTACGCTCAGGCCAGAGTATCCGGAGATGCAGCGATTAAAATCGGAGATCGAGACGGTTAAGGAGGCTCTCCAAACCGAGACTAATAATATGATCAGTGCCGCATATGCAGATTATCAAGCCGCTCTCAAAAAAGAGCAGTCCCTTGGGGGACTCCTCGAACAATTAAGGAATGAGGCATTCACCGCCAACAGTAGTACTATCGTATATAACAGCCTGAAAGTTGAGCTCGAGAATAAAAAGGCGCTTCTCGAATCTCTTTCCAAGCGGCAGAGTGAGACTGATGTGTCGTCCCGGCTCACAGATCAGGCCGCTAATGTCTGGATCGTCGATAGGGCTAGCCTGCCCTTGCGCCCAGCCTTCCCAAACAAGAAACTAAATGTCCTGCTGGCGCTTCTGATCGGTTTGGCAGGAGGCGTGGGATTGACAATCCTCATCGAGTATATGAATCAGACAATAAAGACATCTAAGGACATAGCAAGTTCTACAGGTCTTCCAACTCTAGGAGTAATCCCTTCATTCGATGCGGAAGTCCATCCAAGAGGTCCAAGGTCTGAGTTCTCCAAACTTGCTCAAATTATATGGGGGAAAAAAGAATCAAAGAAAAGAAGTTCTTCTAGGCCAATAAGCACTATAAATGGCCAAACCCCAAGTACGAGAGGGTTAGGTCAATCTAGTGAAACGCCCGCTAGGAACATGATCGAACTAATCGTCTCGCGCGAGCCCCAATCGATACAGGCGGAGAGCTATCGGTCAATCAGGACTACGCTCCTTATCTCTTCCCCGCCGGGCAAGATCAAGTCCATTCTTGTTACTAGCCCTCTTGCGCGGGAAGGGAAATCGGCGACACTGGCCAATCTGGGCATCACCCTCTCCCAGGCAAACAAACGGGTTGTTATCGTGGATGCCGACCTCCGAAAGCCAAAACAGAACAAAATATTCGGAATCAACGCCGGCTGGGGGTTGACTCACTTTGTGAGCTCTTTTATCGATTCATCGGACATTGTAAGGCCCACTCAGTTCTCAAATCTCTTCCTTATCAGCAGTGGGCCTCTTCCGACGAGCCCCATCGAACTCCTTACGTCCGAGAAGATGGACTATCTTATCGCCTTCTTAAAACGGAGCTTTGATTACATCCTATTTGACTCGCCTCCAGTGCTCGCAGTATCTGATGCCCTGGCGATGGGTCCGATGGTTGATGCGGTCATTCTCGTCGCCCGAGGAGGTCAAACTCCGATGCCAGCCTTGAAACAAGCCAAGCAGAGACTAGATTCACACAAACTCAAATGCCTTGGCGTCATTGTGAACGGCGTTAACCTGATCGAGCAGGACGGCTATTACGCCAAGGAGTATTACCAGTATTCAAAATCAGATTAGTAATCCACATTGTTCTTTCGAATTCCTGTCAATAGCATTAGAATCCGGGCTTCCCGTTTCCCTACTTTGATTCTGTGTCGATAAGACCAGCTTCGCCTCGTCCCAGCTGGAGAGGCCTCGCGCATTTACGGCCTTAATGCTGACCATCCACTTCTCCCCTGCCTCAGTCTTCAGGCCCTTGAGGCTCACCCGCGGTTCCTTAACCTTCTTGCTGAAGATCTCCGCCTTCCCTTCCAGACCCCAACTCACTACATAATGGGCGATCCCTCTCTCAGGGTTCGGCGTCCAGGTCACCTCCACAGAACCCGCCCCATCCGTCCCTACCCCCGCAACCTTAACGCTCTTCACCGGCGACGGGCTGGAAGCGAGCAGCATTATGGCCGCCGCGTTTAGCTTAGCCACTTCGGTCACAAGTTGGTGGCTCACGGTTTCGAGAAGGTCACTCGGCTGGTGATAGTAGGGGCTGCCCAAAAGCGGATAAGAACCCAGCCCGCCCATAATATCCCCCCACATTTCATAGAGCGGAACTGCGTCTGTGGACTTAACGTAGTGGGTGTCGTAGGTGATTAACCGCGAAAATCCCTGGGCCGCGGCATGTAGAAGGTCTCGGATTCCCGCGTTCGTGTATCGAATCGTATCATCGAGCCGGTTGTCGTCCGTCCACCCGATCATATCGTTGTTCAAGGCGGCTATGACCTTTAAGTTTCTCTCCTTGGCCAGGCGGACGAACTCCCGGCTCCCCCAGAACCCGGACTCCTCACCCGTGAAGGCGGCGAAAATGACGCTCGCCGGCAACGGCCGACCGGCCAGGACTCGGGCCGTCTCAAGGAGAGCGGCTGTTGCCGACGAGTTGTCGTCCGCTCCGGGCCCCCGCGCGTTCGAGTCATAGTGGCTGCTCAGGATATAATAAAGATCGGGATTCTCGGTACCCTCAAGAACCGCGACGACATTCGCCGTCTTCACGGGCCGGTTCGGAATCCACTGGTACTCGGGCTTATACCCGAATGACACAAAGGTGTTGAAAATATATTCGGCCGCTTTCTGGTTGCCGGGTTGGGTGACGTGTTTGGAATCGAAATTGAAGAGCGCCTCCTCATAGCCATACACCCGCGTCGTCGATATCCGGGAGGTCACGGCCCGCACCCCGGCAGCGACGGGCTTGAACATCGCCTCCGCTTTGGCCCGGAGAGCCTGCTCTGACGCCAGGTTCGTTTTGATCCTGGTCAGAAGCATGTCTACTCTGATTTTCTTGTCGAGATCTAGGAGATAGACGCCTCGTTCGTTAACCATCGTGTCCCCGTTCCTCTGAGCGGCGATCAGGATTCTTGCGCCCATCGGGTCGGGCGCCCACTCGTATTCCATGGAGAGTGTCCGAACGGTATTATTGTGGAAAAGCCGGGTCGCGGTCAGGTTCTCGGTATCATAAAGATAGGCTCGGCTATAGCGCGATTCACCCTTGATCGCCAGCACCCTGGTCGGCGAAAGAAACCGCGGGGCCCTGTCGTTCTCGATCTCCCGGCTCAGCCGGACCTCTCCGCCGCCATCTGCTCTGATGACGAAGATCTCGGTGTTGCGGGTCCAGGTCATTTCGAAGGCGATTTTCGAACTGTCGAGCGAGAACGAAGCGGAATTGATGATTTCCGGGGTTCTTTTAATCGTCTTCGGAACCCAATCCCCTTCGAGTCTCAAGACGTTTAGAGTATTATCCGAGCCTTCACGTCCGATAAAGGCCACGGCGGTGCCGTCATTAGAAATCGCGGAGAATGTGCCGTCGAACGCCTTACTTGAGCTGTCGGCCAGGCTCAAGATAGCAAAGCGTCTGGACTGCCCGGCTCCGGCACGCAGGGGCCTCGACGGAGCGGTCGGCTGCTCTGCCTGGCCTGTTCGCAACGGAGGCTGACCAGATTGGTCCGGCTCTCCGGATTTTCTCACGGGCTGCGGCTCCCCGGCTGGACGGGGAAAAGGTGGGCGGGTTGTGATGCCATAGACAATGTATTTCCCGCTCCGCGCAACTATCGGAGCAACTTTGAACCCTGGCCCCGACGTCAAAGGCCGCGGCATCCCTCCCGGCACGTCGGCCCCAATAGGGACCGCGTAGATATCGTTCGAGGCTGTATCAGATTCCCTTGCGCCGACAAAATAGAGCTCACGGCCGTCCGCGCTGAATGCCATCTCCCCTTTAAGAAGTCCTCCGTCGGGCAGCACCGTCTCTCCGCCCGTAGAGATATCGCTTAGTACGATCTCGCTCGCCTTGGCCTCCAAGAAGCGCAGCCGGCTCCTGAGGTTCACGGTGGCCATGTAGTCGCCGGTGGGAGACGATTCTGCAGCCGCCAGCTCCTTCCGCAACTTCTCCATCTCGGGCGTGTCCTTGAGCCGCAGGAAGGCAACGGCGTTCCCCGATGGCGAAAAAACGGCGTTTGCGCCTTTCAATTCAGCAAGAACCTTAAACCCGTTTTCGGCGTCGAGTAAGTGGATGACCTGTTTTGGGCCCGAACCCGTTTCATAGGACGCTATCCGGCCATCTGGTGAAAATCGGAGGTTCCGGCCGTCCGGGGCAATGGATGTGACCTCATATAGCTCGCCGGTGAGGAGGGCAATCCGCTCGAAATATCCTGCGGCGTCTGGCCCCCTGAGAAGGGCATCGAAGCCCAGGAGGGCGCTCACATAATCGCCAGTGTCCCAGGCCTCATAGGCTTTTTCGTAAAGAGCCTCGGACGCGGGCCTGTCAGCAGCTCGAACGGCGGCAAAAACGACGCTCAGAGCCGCGAGCAAGACAAGCAAGCTCAGGCTCTTGGGGGAGGGAGTTTTTAACATAGCGAGACCTCGCGCAAAGATATCGCAAATTCCGCTTATATTAAATCTGGCCCCCAAAGTCAACGCGTCGCCTTGAATAGAGAGACCTCTTCGATTTATTATTGATGATAAGCTTGGTGGTGGATATCGATCTTCAGAGGGAGGAAATAATGAACTGGAAACGCTTTGTGATGGCTAGCCTATCGGTCTTTGTGGTAATCCAGGCCATTGATTACATCGCCGACGTCGTCTTCCTGGATCGTGATTATGAGTCACTGCAAAGTCTATGGCGCCCGGACACCGCGTCCAAGCTCTGGGTGACGTATCTCATGGCGTTGCTGGTTTCCTTCTTGTTCACCTATATTTTCGTCAAAGGGCGAGAGGGCAAGGGCATCCCGGAGGGCGTCCGGTTCGGGGTCGTCATCTGGTTGTTCACAGTCTTGCCCGTGTATCATACCATGTGGGCATTCTTCCCGATCCCCTATATTCTGGTCTTTCGATGGACGCTATTTGGGTTGCTGCAGACCCTTGTGGCCGGGATATTGACAGCGGCAATCTACAAGCCGGTCGGATCGGCCAAAGCATAACCCGGAGGGCATAGGCGGTCTCGCCAGACCTCGCCTATCGCGGACGGGACGAATAAGAATGGACAAAAGAACTTCTGGCATCGAACTCACCGCCTTCTTCATTCTGGCCGGCATTTTGATCAGCCTCTCTCAGGCGGCGTCTCTGCCCTCCCCACCCGGACCCGGTTTAGCCGTCATATTCGTTTCAGGCGCCGTCGAGACGCCTCAGGAACGCGACGCCCGCCTAGCCTGGTGGCGAGAGGCCCGGTTCGGAATGTTCATCCATTGGGGACCGGTCAGCCTTAAGGGTACTGAGATCGGCTGGTCGCGTGGCGCTGAGGTCCCCGTGCCGGAATACGATCAGCTCTACAAGCAATTCAAGCCGACGCTCTTCGACGCTGACGCATGGGTCCTCGCCGCCAAACGGGCCGGCATGAAATACCTCGTCATCACCTCGAAGCACCATGACGGCTTCTCGATCTGGGACACGAAGCTCTCGGACTATAGCATCATGAACACGCCGTTCCACCGCGACGTCCTCAAGGAGCTGTCCACGGCCTGCCGCAAGCATGGTATCGTCTTCTGCACCTACCACTCGATCCTCGACTGGTACCACCCGGATTATCCTCTCGGGAGCCCTGGCGGGAAGACCAAAAAGCCCTCCCCCAACATAGACCGCTATGTCGCCTTCCTCAAGGGTCAGGTCGCCGAGCTCATCAGGAATTATGGACCGCTTGGCATCATGTGGTTCGACGGCGAATGGGAGAAGCCCTGGAATCCCGACCGCGGCCAGGACCTCTACAATTTCGTCCGCGGCCTTCAGCCGTCAATTATCGTCAACAACCGGGTCGGCTCGGCTCGAGCGGGCATGGAGGGCACGACGGCTCCGGGCGCCTTCGGAGGCGA
>Ga0153916_10004968_pt1 | contig 10110 bp, 7 predicted proteins | sample Opewatmetagenome_FD_109642 | JGI IMG/M metagenome (GOLD analysis project Ga0153916, IMG submission 109642) | Freshwater wetland microbial communities from Ohio, USA - Open water 3 Core 3 Depth 4 metaG | ecosystem: Environmental > Aquatic > Freshwater > Wetlands | place: USA: Ohio, Lake Erie, Old...
CCGGCTCGGGCATAAACGCCCTGGTCCTCTCCCCCCTGGACGACAGGGCCCTCGTCCGCCCCGTCGCCGAGGCGGCCCGGCTCGGCATTCCCACGGTCATTTTCAACACCGCCCTCGCTGGCGTCGACCCCATCGCGCTGATCTCCACCGACAACTTCAAGGGCGGGGTTCTGGCTGCGGGGCTCATCGGCAGGCTCACGGGCGGCCATGGCCGGCTCATTCTCATGCGTGTGACCGAAGGCGTCGAAGGAACGATGAAGCGGGAGGAGGGCTTTCTCCGAACGATCCGGTCGGAATACTCCGGTCTCACGATCCTCTCCGACAACCAGTACGGCGGGGCTTCGACGGAGACGGCCTACCAGACGATGGAGAACCTCCTGGCCCGGTTTCCGGCTGTGGACGCCGTCTTCACGCCCAACGAATCCACGACCTTCGGCGCCCTCAGGGCCCTCGAAGACCACGGCCTGGCGGGAAAGGTCGTCCATGTCGGCTTCGACTCGTCGGCCAAGCTCGTCGAGGCCCTCGGCAAGAGAGAGATTCTCGGCCTGGTCCTTCAGGACCCGTTCGACATGGGCTACCGGAGCGTGAAAACAGCGGTCGCTCACCTGCGCCGGGAGCCTTATGAAAAGAACGTGGCGACAGGGGTCGTCCTGGCCACGCCGGAGAACATGAACGAGCCTTCCATCCGGAGGCTCCTTTCGCCCGACCTCTCCGTCCTCAGGGACGGGCGATGACCGAGGCGGTCGGGTACTCGCATCATTGAGGAGGCGCCCATGAAAAGAATCCAGCGGGCCGGGTTGGTGATCTTCCTGATCGCTGTTGTCGGAGCCTCCGTCCTCGTTGCCGCAGGAAGGCAGGAAAAGGGGGGAAAAACTGTGAAGACCTCGAAAACGGCCGGATCAAAGCCTCCGTCGCCGTCGGCCGGGAGCCTGTTCATTATCTCCTCCAGCCACCAAGACATCGCCTGGATGGATTCTCCTCAGAAGTGCGTGGAATTCAGGGACAAAAACGTCATCACCCCGGCCCTGGCCATGCTGGCCAAGGACGGCGCGTACGCCTTCACCATGGAGAACATGCTCAATCTCATGGAGTACCTGGAGCGACACCCCGATCGGCAAGACGAAATCGCCCGGTACACGCGCGAAGGCCGGATGGAGTGGGGAGCGACGTTCAACCAGCCCTACGAGTCCCTCCTCGGCGGCGAACAACTCATCCGGGAGGCCTATTTCGGCCGTCGCTGGATCAAGAAAAAGTTCCCGGGCTGCGACGCGCGAGTCTACTTCAATCCCGATGTGCCCGGCCGCGCCATGCAGATGCCCCAGGTCCTGGCCAAGGCGGGCATCCCTTATATGGTCATGAGCCGGTACCATGAGGGTTTCTACCGCTGGGCAAGCCCCGACGGGACTTCCGTCCTCGCCTATTCTCCGGGACACTACGGAAACGCCGCCGCATATCTGAACGCGGCCCCGAAGGACGGGGCCGAAGCCATCGCCGAAAAAGTCGCCAAGTGGATGGGTGACTATGGGTCTCACGGCCTTCCTCCCCGGTTTCCGCTCCTCAATTCGGTCGACTTCTCGCAGCCGACCGACTTCGGCGGCCTGATCAAGCATTGGAACGAGAGCCGCCGGACGATCGGATCCATCCCCCTGACCATGGGTTATTCATCGGCCCGCCGGTTTTTCGAATCGATCGACGTCAAGAGCGCGAAGCTCCAGACGATCACGGGCGAGCGACCTAACCTCTGGCTTTATATCCACGGACCGACTCACCATTGGGCCATATCCGCTGCGCGCGAGGCCGGGTGGCTCCTTCCCGCCGCCGAGACGTTCAGCGCAATCCGGGCGGTCCTCGAGCGCGGATTCCGCAATTACCCGGCTCGTCGTCTCGACGAGGCTTGGCTGGCCGCGATTTATCCCGACCACGGTTGGGGCGGGAAGGAGGGGCAGATCACGGACCGCCTCTTCCGGAAAAAATACGAATTCGCCCGTGACGAAGGGCGCGACATGCTCTACACCGCCCTGGCCGGCATCTCCTCTCACATCACGACGCACTCCAATCTGGGCCGCCCCCTGATCGTCTTCAACACCCTTTCCTGGAAGAGGACGGACCCCGTCGTCTGCCTGGTCACGCCATGGGGCCCCGAATTCCGGCTTCTCGACGGCGACGGAAAAGAGACTGCGTACGAGAAGCTGCCGGCGCTCGCCGGCCAGACCCCGGGCGCCGTCAGGGTCCAATTCACCGCGGCGGACGTGCCGGCCCTGGGATACAGGACATGGTACCTGGCAGAGGGCCGCCCGGAGAGCGTCACGAACGCCGCCGCGGTCCGGGGAAACGTCGTCGAGAACACGTTTTACAGAATCGAACTTGTCCCAGGGGGAGTCAAGGGTATCTTCGACAAAGAGCTCGGCCGGGAGGTCCTCGCGGCCGGCAAATTCCTAGGCTTCGAGGTTTTCACGATGCAGTCGGTCGGAACTGGAGCCGGCGAGTTCGGCCGCGTCCAGCAGCCGACCATGGAGGGCTTCGACCGGCTCAGCCTCCATGGCCCAGCCTGGAGATTCGACGGCGCCGAATCCGGACCGGAGAAAACCGTTTTCACCCTGGAGCAGCCGCTTAAGAACTGCGTCGTCAGGCAAAGGCTGGTCATCCGGAACACCATCAAGCGGATCGACTGCGAGGTCGAGCTCCTGGACTGGGACGGCGACCCCTACAGGGAATTCCGGATCGCCCTGCCGGTCAACGCTGAAAAAGGCCGCGTGGCTTACGAGGTGCCCCTGGGCGTCGTCGAGGTTGGCTCGAGCGAGATCAAGGGAAACGGCGGTCCGGCCTACGGAAATCTGGTGTACGACGAGGAGTGCTCCGACATCCGGCCGCGCGAGATCCAGAACTTCCTGAGCGCCGGCGACGACGCCATCGGCGTCACGCTGACGACCAGCGTCGCAGTCTGCGATTACCGAGACCCGACCCCGTCGCCCGCTGCCTACCCTGTCCTCCAGCCCATCCTGCTTGCCTCCCGGCGGAGCTGCCACGGCGAGGGGAACTGGTACTTGCAGGAAGGCGGCCATCATTTCCACTTCTCTATGACGAGCCATGCGTCCGGGTGGAAGAACGGCTACAGGGCGGGAATCCAGGCCGGATGTCCCCTCATCGCCATCGCGGACCCGGCGACGGGGGCCGAAGCGTCCTTGCCGGACAAGATGGACTTCATCTCGATTTCAGCCGGGAACGTCGTCGTCAGCACATTCAAGAAGGCGGAGGATGACGAGAGCCTCATCCTCCGTGTCTATGACATCGAGGGACGGGACGCTGAGGCGCGGCTCAACCTTTTCTTCCCAGTGAAATCACTGGAAACGGTGAACATCATCGAGGAGGCCGGGAGGCTCCTGAAGCCGGCCAAGAACGGGCCCGTGCTGAAAGTCGGTCACCATGCCGTTGAGACATTCCGCCTGACTTCGGATTGGCTCAAAAAGTGACCGGCGAGACCGGGCGAGCTTAATCTTCGTAAATTCTGGTGAGCTCGAAGACGACCGGGTTCGCGGCGTCCGGGCAGGCATGGGTCAGCACGTCGTGGTTCTGGGCCCAAGGGAACTCGGCATTGAACATCATGGCGAAAGCTTTGGGGAGCATGCTGTACATCGCGTGGATGCAGACCTTCCCTTCGACGCCTGTTTGGACAAACTTGGCGGCATCTCCAACCTTGTGAAGGCCGCAAGTTCCTTTCACGCTGATGACCTTTGCCTGGACTTCCTTGACCCGCCTGGATTTTTCGTCCATCGCCACCTCCTTGTTGGGATCTCCGACTTTCAGATCCGCCAGCCGCACGCAGCCGGGCGAGGATCTCTTCCATCCCCAGGCCAGCGGCAGAGCGCTGATCGCCGCGCAGGGGAAAGCGAGACAGAAATCGCGGCGTTTAAGGCCTCCGGGGGAAACGCCGGCAGCTTCCTTTTTGGGCATTTTTTTCCCTCCTATCCGGTGAACCAATTATAATCCCGATGGCCCTGATTAAAAGAAAAAACTGAGAATAATTATCCTCCTCCGTCCGTCTTTTTAAACGTACACGACGACGAAGGGAGGTCCGGGTGAAAGCCAAAATCGGGCAAGAGGAGTTTGTGCGGCTGGCCATCGCCAAGCTGCGGCTGGACAACTACAAAGGAATCCACTCGGTCTACAGCGGATTCAACGAGGCCTTCAAGACCTACTTCGAAGGCCTCAACCCCATCGAGGTGACCGGCGAGCTGGCCAAGCAGGGAAAGATCACCTTGAGACCCGTCAAGGGCGGAGTGATGCTCTACCTGCCTGAGGATGGGCCGCAGCTGAGCCGGGGAGATATGGCTCTCGTCAAGATGGGGCTTCTCGAAAAACCCAAGGACCGCTGAGGTCAAATCCTATTTTTTCTTAGCCAGGCCGGCAACGACCTCCCCCACGAGCTTATTGAACTCGTCAGGGCGCTCAAGCATCGGGTAATGTCCCATGTGTTTCATGATGAAGGCCTCGAAATCCGGTTTGATTTTCCTGACGCCGGCGAGGTCGGTCGGATAGAGGTCACCGTTGATGGCCCGAAGAGGAACGGTTAAGCGCCGGGCCGAGGCGGCCACATCGTATCCGGCCAGACCCAGGAACATGGCGTAGGCCGCCTCAGGCGGAGTCCTCTGCATCCGCCGCTCGGCGTCGGCCACGATCGCCGGGTCGGCATCCGGATGAAAGAGGGCCCGAGTCATCACCTTGACGCTGCCCGCGTAGTCCTTACGGAAAGCCTCGGCCCTCTGGCGCGCTTCCTCCGGCGTGATCTGATAATCGAGACTCTGGAACGTGTCCACGCCAACAACGCCGAGAACCCGTCCGGGCATCAGCAGGGCTGCTTCGATGGCCGCCGGACCGCCGAGCGAGTTGCCGAAGATGATCATCTTCCTGAGCTTTTCGGCATCGGCCACGGCCTTGACGTCGGCGCCGAACTCGGGCATGCCCCATTTCGTACGGTTCGCGCCCGACTCCCCATGTCCGGCGAGGTCGAGGGCGATGACGCGGTACCTGGCTCCGAACGCCTCGAGCTGGGCGTTCCAGAACGTCCGGTCGGCCAGCCCTCCGTGGATGAAAACAAGCGCCGGCTCGCCAGCGCCGCATGCCGAGTAGACGATGGTTACCCCGTCGGCCGCCCGGCAGGTCTTTCTCTGGATGGTCATGGACACCCTCTTGCCCTTGCACGCGATGGCGGCCGAGGCCGCGAACGTCGCCGCCAAAGCTCCCAAAAGAACGACTGGTTTTGAGACACGCATATTTCTCCTCTCAGGCCTCACCGAAGTCCGGCGGTTGAAAGCCGGAGTCCGAGGCGTTGACGGGTTTTCCCAGGACCGTATATTGGCCCTTGACCAGGACCCTGTACGCCCGGCGGCCCGACTCGATCAGGATGACGACCGCGCAGAACATGATGATGACCGTTAGGCTGACGTTGACGACCCCCAGCACTTTTTGGCCGGGGATCGAAACCGAAGGCAGAAAGTTGTCGAAGATATTCCGCCATCCAGCGTAGAGGGTCGTCGTGGCAACGAAGGCCAGCGGCACAAGGCTGACCCAGACATAGCGCACTTTGCCCGCGTTGATGATCGCAACCGTGACGACGGCCAGGGCCACGCCGGCCAGCAGCTGGTTGGCTGTTCCGAACATAGGCCAGATGCTGCTGACACTGCCCGTCCAGATAAAGTAGGCCCAGCCGAAGACCACCAGAGAGGTCGCCATGAGGGCGCCGGGAAGCCAGTTGGTCCGCTCCATGGGCTTCCAGACGCGGCCGGCGAACTCCTGGACGAGGAAACGGGCGATCCGGGTGCCCGCGTCAATCGTCGTCAGGATGAAGAGCGCCTCGAACATGATGGCAAAATGGTACCAGTAGGACATCAAGCCGCGCATGCCCGGGATGGCGGAGAAGATCTGGGCGAACCCGGCGGCCAGCGACACCGCCCCGCCCGGCCGTCCGGCCAGGTTTTCGCCGACCTCCCGCGAGAGTTCGGCCACATTGATAGGGGTGAGGCCCAGCCCGGCGAACTTCTCGGGGCTCAAGTTGATGGCAAAATAGTCGGCCGGGAAAAGTGACGACGCGGCGATGAGGGCGATGACGCTGACGAGGGATTCGACGACCATGGCCCCGTAGCCGACGAAGCGGGCCTCCGTCTCCCTGGTGAGCATTTTCGGCGTCGTCCCTGAGGACACCAGCGAGTGGAATCCCGAGACGGCGCCGCAGGCGATGGTGATAAACAGGAATGGGAAGAGCTTTCCCGGTATGACCGGTCCGTGCCCGTGAATGAAGTTCGTGAAGGCGGGCATCTTCAGGTTGGGGTGGACGACGAGGACCCCGACGATGAGGGCCAGGATCGTCCCGATCTTGAGATAGGAGCTGAGATAGTCGCGCGGGGCAAGGAGGAGCCAGACCGGCAGGACCGAGGCCAGGAATCCGTAGATCGCCAGGGCCAGGATGATGCCTTCCCGGGACAGGGTGAAAAAGTGGGCGAGAGACGAGTGGGCGACCGTGTTGCCGAAGATGACGGCGGCGAAAACGCCGATGACGCCGATGACGCTGGCCTCGGCGATCTTCCCGGGCCGGATTTTGTTCATCCACAGGCCGACAAAGAGGGCGATGGGGATGGTCATGGCGATCGTGAATGTCCCCCAGGCGCTCTCGCGCAGCGCGTTGACCACGGCCAGACCCAGGCCGGCCAGGGCCACGACGATGATGATCAGGATGGCCACGGAAGCGACCGCGCCGCTGAGCGGGCTGACCTCGCGCCGGGCGATTTCAGCGAGGGACTTCCCCTTCCTCCGGACTGAGGCCACGAGGACAAGGAAATCGTGAACCCCCCCGGCGATGACGGCGCCGAGCAGGAGCCAGAGGAGGCCGGGTGCATAGCCGAATTGTGCGGCCAGAACCGGGCCGATGAGCGGGCCGGCCCCGGAGATCGCGGCGAAATGATGGCCGAACAGGACCCATTTGTTCGTCGGATGGTAATTGGCCCCGTCCTTCAGGGTGTAGGCGGGGGTTGTCCGACGGTCGTCGAGGGCCAGCACCTTGGCGGCGATGAAGGCGCTGTAATACCGGTAGGCGATGGCCAGGAAGAGGAGGGAGCCGATGACGATGGGAACCGCGTTCATGGTCAATCTAAAGATAGAGATTATACTCTATCTCGTATGAAAAGTGAGGCCGAAAACCAAAAAGTTGCCAATAGAGGATGACGCGCCCTCAAGAGCGGGAATCCTCAGAGGACAGAAAAATCAATCGGCAATTTAGGGAAAACCCGAGCGTCCGCGATGGGCCTTAGGAAACCCCCTTGTTCGCCTCCGGCGCGGCCGGGCCCTTGGCCCAGAGTCTGTTAATAACGCGGAGAAGAACGATTCCGCTAACGACAAAAATCCCAAGGAGCACGAGGGCGTACGTCGTGCGGCCGTAGAGGAAATTGCCGACGGTGAAGAGCGCCGACCAGATCGTTAGCGAACCGGATACCCAGCCGACGAGGGCCACGGGGAAGTTGTCGCCGGTCGACTTGGCCTCGGCCTTGGAAATACCGGCTTCCCTGCGGATGGGCTCCCACCCGGGCCCGAACGGCCGGACCTTTTTATAGAACTTCACCAGGGTCTGCGTGTCGGTTTTGGGGCCGAAAAAGGCCGTCAGCATCCAGACGATCGTCGTGGCCAGGACGGTCAGGATGAGGGCGTAGTGCGTGGGGACGACCACTCCAACTTTCCGGAGGATGAGCAGCAGCACCGAGAAGCCGAAGCTGCTGATCATGGCATTGACCTCGCACCAGGCGTTGACCCGCCACCAGAACCAGCGGACAAGATAGAGGAGGCCGGTCCCCGCCCCGACCTGGAGGATGATGTCGAAGCTGTCCTTGGCCGTCTCGAGGACGAAGACGAGTCCGCCGGCGGCGAAGAAGAGGGCGATCGTCGCGAACCGCCCGATCATGACGTAGTGCTTTTCCGTGGCGTCCTTTTTCAGGAAGCGCCGGTAGAAATCGTGGACGATATAGGAGGCTCCCCAGTTGAGGTGGGTGAGGTTGGTCGAGGAGTTGGCCGCGATGAGCCCCCCGACCATCAGGCCTATGAAACCCACCGGAAGAAACTTGAGCATGGCCGGGAAGGCGATGTCGTGGCCCAGGAGCCGCGGGTCGAGGTTGGGAAAGGCCTTCTGGATGTCCGCGAGCTGGGGGTAGACGATGAGCGAGCACAGCCCGACCAGGATCCACGGCCAGGGCCGGAGGACGTAGTGGGCAATGTTGAAGAAGAGTACAGCGCCGAGCGAGTCCTTCTCGGACTTCGAAGCCAGCATCCGCTGGGCGATGTAGCTGCCGCCGCCGGGCTCGGCGCCGGGATACCAAACGGCCCACCACTGGACGGCCAAAGGCATGATGAAGATGGCGATGGCCAGGTCCCAGTTGCTCTTGAAATTCGGGAGGATGTTGAGGAAATGGACGCCGTTCGGCCCGGTCATGGCCGAAACCTTCGTCAGCATGACGTCCATGCCGCCGACGTACCGGATGGCGAAGTAGGCGGCGGCGATGACGGCCGTCATCTTGATGAAGAACTGGATCATGTCAATGACAAGGACCCCCCAAAGCCCCGTGACCGTAGCGAAGACGACGTTGAGGAGTCCGACGAGGAGAAGGGTTTGCCAGCGTTCCAAGCCGAACAGGACGTTCGCGATTTTGCAGGCTGCCAGGTTGACCGTAGCCATGATGATGCAATTGAACAGGAAGCCCAGGTAGACCGACCGGAAGCCGCGGACGACGCCGGCCGCCTTTCCGGAATAGCGGAGCTCGTAAAACTCGAGGTCTGTCATGACCTCGGAGCGACGCCACATCCGGGCGTAGAAGAAGACCGTCGCGACACCGGTCAAGGTGAAAGCCCACCAGACCCAGTTGCCGGCGACCCCGTTGCGGCGGACGATGTCGGTGACGAGGTTGGGCGTGTCGCTCGAAAACGTCGTGGCCACCATGGACAGGCCAGCCAGCCACCAGGGGACGGCCCGGCCGGAAACAAAAAATTCCGACGTGTTCTTGCCCGACCGCTTGCCGAAGAAAAGCGCCGGGATGAAACAGATCAACAGCGTGGCGAGGACGATGACCCAGTCAATGGCCTGGAGATGCATGGTTATGTTCCTTTTCCGGGAGAGGCCGCGCGGCGCATGATGGCCACATTATATAGGGAATTCCGGCCCGGATGTAAAGAGACAATTCAGGCCGGCGGATAGGGCCCCGCACCAGACTTCGGGAGAAGAGTCAGCGATGCCTGGTCCGCGGTTTATTCCTGCCCCAGGATCCATTTCCAGATGACGGCCGCCAGGATTCCGCCGACGACGGGAGCGAGCAGGAAAAGCCAGACTTGAGACAGGGCGTCCCCGCCGACCATCAGGGCAGGCCCGAGGCTTCTCGCCGGGTTGACCGATGTCCCCGTGATGGGAATGCCGACAATATGGATCAAGGTCAGGGAAAGGCCGATGGCCAGGCCGGCAAAGCCCTGCGGCGCATTCTTGCTCGTCGCGCCGAATATGACAAAGAGAAACAGCGCGGTCAGTATGATTTCGGCCGCGAGGCAGCCCGCGAACGAATACCCCATCGGCGAATGGACGCCGTAGCCGTTCTGGCCGAGCCCATTGGTCGCCAGCGAATAGCCCAGCTTTCTCTCGGCGATCTTAAGGAGAGCGGCCGCGCCAAGAATCCCCCCGAGGCATTGAGACACGATATAGGCGATGGCGTCCCTGGCCTTGATCTTTCCGGCGGTCAACATGGCGAGGGTGATGGCCGGATTGATATGGCAGCCCGAGATCGGACCGATGGCGTAGACCATTACCAGGACGGACAGGCCGAAGGCCAGGGCAATCCCCAGGAATCCGACCTTCTCGCCGGCGATGACGGCACTTCCGCAGCCCATGAACACCAGGACCGCCGTCCCGATGAGTTCCGCAGCGTACTTTTTCCAGGAGCCCATTTTCCACCCTCCTTATTGAGCCTCGAGTCTATCACATCGGCGAGGCCTCAAGCAATCCGGCGCGAACCCATGATTTCGCTTCATCCCGGGCCCGGATTTTTTTATAATATCAGCAGCGCTGACCCAGGAGGCGACCATGAAAAA
>Ga0153916_10004969_pt1 | contig 10110 bp, 9 predicted proteins | sample Opewatmetagenome_FD_109642 | JGI IMG/M metagenome (GOLD analysis project Ga0153916, IMG submission 109642) | Freshwater wetland microbial communities from Ohio, USA - Open water 3 Core 3 Depth 4 metaG | ecosystem: Environmental > Aquatic > Freshwater > Wetlands | place: USA: Ohio, Lake Erie, Old...
ATGGTCTGAAACAGTTTGATATCCTCATAATAACTTTCTCGGAATGTCTTGCTTCGGAGTGCCACTCTAGACCCTTTCAATCTCTTTTTTTCCAAAGAGGCCGTAAGGCTTGAACATCAGAATTAAAAACAGAACCACAAACGGCGTCACATCCTTCACTCCACCACCAATCATTTGGTCCAAATATCCTCCAGCCAAATTCTCAATCACCCCGATGGCCAGCCCCCCGATGATTGCACCGGGGATACTTTCCAGGCCTCCCAAGATAATGGCTGGAAAGGCGCTAATCGCTGTGAAGGTCAACCCGATGTTGACCACCATCACATTTGCAAGGAAGATCCCCGAAATAGCAGCCGTTACAAAAGCAATCCCCCAGACCATGGCAAAGACGCGCTTCGTGCTGATGCCCATCAATAAGGCGGTTTCCTGATTATTGGCGGTCCCTCGCATGGCGAGACCCATACGAGAGTATTTAAAAAAGATAAAAAAGATGAACACTAATAGAGCGGTGCAGATCATGACCCATATCTGTGTCATGGAAAGGGTGACCCCCGCTACTTGAATCGGCTCCTTCGGGAAGGGAGAAGGAAAGACATAATTGTCATGGCCAAAAGTGATTCCAGCCATGCTTCTAAGAAAGATGCTTAGGCCGATGGTGATCATAACGACCGCGAAGATCGGCTCTCCCAGCATGGGCCTAAGGACAAGCCTTTCCGTTAAGACTCCCAAGGCGGCAGCAATCAAAACCGTGATCAAGGCAGCCGGCAGAAAAGAGAAATGATACTTTGCCATCAGAAAGTAGCAGAGGAGGGAGGAGATCATGATCACTTCGCCATGGGCAAAATTCAGAATATCCGTGGCCTTGATGATGAGTACAAAACCCAAGGCGATCAGAGCATAAAGACACCCCACGGCCATACCGCTCGCGAATAATTGGAAAAAGAAAAGTAATCCGGTTTTCACAAAATGGCTCCTTTAGCGATACATGGCCTCAATGATATCCTTAAATTTTTTCTCAATCACAGCTCTTTTGACCTTCATGGTTGCCGTCAGTTCTTCATCATCCGGGTCCAATTCTTTCTCAAGGATCTTAAATTTCTTAATCGTCTCAACACGGGAAAAATGCTTGTTGACCTCCTCCACCTCCTTTCCGATGAGTTTATTGACATCCGGATGAGTCGCAAGGCTTTTATAAGTGGTATAAGCGATCTTATTATTCTGTGCCCAGTTTGAAACGTTTTCGAGATCAATTTGAATCAGGCAGGAGAGATATTTTCGCCGATCTCCGATAACAATAGCCTCCTTGATAAAAGGGCTGAATTTAAGTTTGTTTTCAATCTCCGAAGGAGCGATGTTTTTCCCACCTGCCGTGATGATGATGTCTTTTTTTCGGTCTGTGAGGTAGAGAATTCCCTCTTCATCCACCTGACCCACATCGCCGGTGTGAAGCCAGCCATCCACAATCGCCTGTTTTGTGGCCTCGGGGTTCCCATAATAACCGACAAAAACCGAATCCCCTTTTTGAAAAATTTCCCCGTCTTTACCTAATTTAAATTCAACACCCGGGATCGGTTTGCCAACGCCACCGACCCTGATCTCATGGTCTTTTGGCATGAAGGAGATTCCGCTCATCTCTGTCATCCCGTAACATTCCCGAACCGGTACACCGACGGAATGGTAAAACTTGATCAGATCAGGTGAAAGAGGAGCGGCGCCACTGACGAAGATACGGGTCTGTAAAAGCCCTAACTGATTTTTGAGTGCACGAAAGAGGAAGAGATAGGCGACCCAATTTAAGAATCTCCAATGCAGCGGAACAGGTTTATTTTCCAGTCTGTATTGGGAGACCCGTTCACCGATGGGCACCATCGCTTTAAAAACCCATCGCTTGAAGAAGACCGCATCCTGCATTCGAATCATGATATTTGAATGCATCTTCTCCCAGATGCGAGGAACATTCAGAAAGGCAGCGGGAGAAATTTCTTTCATATCTTCCTGGAGGGTGCTGACGCTTTCGGCGAAATTGACGGTGTACCCTACATACATGGGGAAGATTAGCGAAAACATCCTTTCCGCAATGTGGCAGAGGGGGAGAACAGAAACGACCGAATCACTCGATCTGAAGTCCAGAATCTGAGAAAGTCCTCTCACCATGCTGATCATCCCTTTATGGCTGATCATGGCTCCTTTGGGGTCACCGGTAGTCCCTGAAGTGTAAACAATAATGGCCACATCCTCGGCTCGCATCGAGCGGATGCTCTCCTCAAAAAAATTGGGCATCTGCTCGTGCAAAGTTCGACCCGTTTTCTCCGTCTCCTCAAAACTAATGATCAGCGGATCCTTATATCTTCTGAGGCCTTTCATATCAATGACGATCACTTTTTTCAGAAAGGGAAGTTCATCCTTGACCTGAAGGACCTTATCCACCTGCTCCTGATCTCTCGCAACGACAAATTTGGAATCAGAATTTTTCAGGATATATTTGACCTGACCGGCCACATCCGTCGGATAGATCCCCACGGCAATACCCAAGAGAGACTGGGCGGCCAGGTCCGCATAAATCCACTCACAACAATTATCTCCCAAGATGGCCACCTTATCCCCGGGCTCAAACCCTAACGTTTTGAGACCCATGGCGAAATCCCTGACATGCTTGTAATAATTCCCCCAGGTCACTCGCTTCCAGATACCCAGATCTTTCTCGCGGAGGGCTACCCGATCACGATACTGGTTTACGTTTCTAAGAAAAAGTTGAGGAAGAGTATCTTCTTCCATGACATCACCCTTCCAAATTAATCTCCTCCGCCCAGATAGGCCTCAATGACCTTCAGGTCGGCTTGAATTTCTACGGGGGTCCCTTCGGCGATCTTGGACCCAAAATTGAGGACCGTAATCCAATCGGCGATATCCATCACCATTCCCATGTCATGCTCCACCATGATGACGGTGACCTCCAGTTCCTCCTTGATATCCAATACGAACCGAGCGATATCTTCTGTCTCCTCCACATTCATGCCGGAGGTAGGTTCATCCAACAACAGGACCTTTGGATCCATGGCCAAGGCCCGCCCCAGTTCAACCCTTTTCTGGATTCCGTAAGGCAGGGCACCCACGATTTTTTTCCGGACCTTCTCAATCTCCAGAAAGTCGATCACCTCTTCCACTTTTTGGCGATGACGGATCTCTTCCCTCAGCGCCCTCCCGTAAAAGAAAATACCCGTGAGAGGTCCTGAGCGGAATCGGTGATGTCGACCCAAAAGCAGATTATCAATGACATTCATGTGGCGAAAGAGTTCAATGTTTTGAAAAGTCCTGGCAATGCCAGAGCTCGCTATCTGATGTGGCTTTTCGTTAAGAATGGAATTGCCTTCAAAAAGAATATCTCCTTCCGAAGGCTTATAGACCCCGCTGATGCAGTTAAAAAGAGAGGTCTTCCCTGCACCATTGGGGCCGATCACTGCGTGGATCTCCTCTTTTCTGACCTTCATATTGACCTGTTGTAGCGCAACAATGCCACCAAATTCCAGGGTTAAATTTTTAATTTCGAGTTGATCCATATTTGAAATAATTAATCTAAAATGACCATAGCTAATGGATTATTAATTTCTATCAAGACAACCATCGCTTACGCCTTTTGTAGTGTTTTACTTCGGCATAACTCTTCTTCGTTTCCTCATCGGTGATCCCAAGATAAAACTCCTTCACATCCTCGTTCTCCATTAGGTCTTTGCAGGGTCCATCGAGGACAACTTTTCCATTTTCCATGATATATCCATACTGAGAGAAGTTTAGGGCAATACGGGCATTCTGTTCAATCAGAAGAATGGCTGTTCTTTGGGCCTGGTTAATTGTCTTTAAAATATCGAAGATTTCTTTGACCAAAAGGGGAGCGAGGCCGAGAGAAGGTTCGTCCAGCATCATCAATTTCGGCCTCGACATCAGAGCACGGCCGATGACCAACATCTGCTGCTCTCCACCAGAAAGAAAAATGGAAAGCTGATCTTTTCTCTTGGCCAAAATAGGAAAATAACCATAGATCATTTCCAGATCTTTTTTTAATGACGAACGATCTGATCTCGTGTGGGCTCCGATCATGAGATTTTCAATCACCGTCAAATCATCAAAAACCTTTCTCCCCTCGGGAACCATGGTGATCCCCAACTTCACAATCTGATCAGCATCTAATTTGTGGATGGGCTTTCCCATAAATTCAATGGTGCCTTCTTTGAGTTCTCCATTCTGAGTCTCAAGGATCCCCGTGATGGCCTTGAGAGTCGTCGACTTACCAGCTCCATTGGCCCCCAATAAGGCGATCACCCCAAATTCAGGGACTTGAAGGGAAATCCCCTTTAAAACGAGAATGACCTCATTATAAACGACCTCGATGTTATTGACTTTTAGCAAGGCATCCATCATTAAACCCTTCAGCGCTCCACAAGAATGGCTGTGCCCACTCCCCCACCGGCACAGAGGGAGGAGATTCCTAAATTCAAACCTTGCCTCTCCATTTCATAAAGGAGTGTGACGAGGATGCGACAGCCTGTTGAACCAACTGGATGTCCCAAAGAGATTCCACTTCCGTTGACATTCGTAATCTCCTGGTTGAGGCCCAGTTCCTTTTCGCATGCGAGGTAGTATGAGGCAAAGGCTTCGTTGATTTCAAAGAGTTGGATATCTTTCAAATCCAAACCTGTCTCTTTTAGAATTCTTTGAATTGCTGGAACAGGGGCAAGGCCTACAAGGAAGGGATCTGAAGCAACTGTGCAATAGGATCGAATCGTAGCCAAGGGTTTACATCCCCACTCCTTTGCCTTTTCTTCGCTCATTAAAATGATGGCAGAAGCCCCATCATTCAACCCGGAGGAATTGCCCGCGGTCACAGAACCTCCCTCTTTAAAAGCTGATTTCAGTCGGCTCAAACTCTCGATGCTGGTATCCTCTCGTGGATGTTCATCCGTAGACACTTCAACTTTCTTTCCTTTTCCCGAAGGGACTTCTACCGGAATAATCTCTCTTTTGAATCTTCCTTCTTTAATCGCCCGAACTGCACGCTGATGACTGTTCAGCGCCAAAGCATCCTGTTCTTCCCGGCTGATATGATATTTCTCTGCGAGCCGCTCTGCGGCAATACCCATCCCACCTCCAACTGGATATTCTTGCATCCCTTTCCAGAAAAGGTCAACAAGCTGGGCATGCCGAAGGCGTTGTCCCCAGCGAGCTGTCTCCATGATATAGGGCGCATTGCTCATCGACTCCACGCCACCCGCTAAGATGACCTCTGCCTGACCTAAGGCAATGGCATTCGCTCCCGAGATAATGGCTTGAGAGGCCGAGGCACAGGCACAGTTGATCGTATGGCCTGGAACTCGATCCGGAACGCCGATGAGGAGAGAGGCGACCCGGGCAATATTTTGTTCAACCGGAGCAAAACAATTTCCAACGATGACCTGATCCAGATCTTCCTTTGCAAGTTGAGCACGCTGTAAGCTCTCCTTCATCACGGTCATCATTAAATCAAAGGGCTTGACAGGTTGAAGCGAACCACCGAAATCACCGATCGGGGTTCTGACACCACTGACAATCACGACTTTTTTCATTGATCCTTTCTCCATTCATCAAATTTTTAAATCTTTCACCCTCTCCCCAAGAGTTCCCGGGCGATGATCAACTTCTCAATCTCCTTGGTTCCTTCGACGATCTCCGCAAGTTTCACGTCTCGGTAAAGTCGTTCAATCCCGTATTCACCTAAATAGCCATACCCGCCATGAATCTGCACTACTTCATCAATCACTTTAACCCCCACCTCTCCAGCAAACCATTTGGCCATGGAGATGAGTTTGGGGTCCACTTTCCCGTGATCCACCATCCAGGCGACCTTATAGCAGAGAGTTCTTGCAGCTTCGGTCCAGCTTGCCATCTCTGCTAATTTGAACTGAATCCCCTGAAAACTGCCGATCGGATTTCCAAATTGTTTTCTTTGTTTTGCGTATTGAATCGCCTTCTCCAAGCCACCTTGGGCGACCCCGACATTGATGACGGCGACCGTCACCCTCGTTCGATTAAAAACAGCCATGAGTTGATAAAACCCTTCCCCTTCCACTTCTCCTATTAAATTTTCTAAAGGCACCTCCACTTCAGAAAAATGGAGTTCCGATGTATCGGAAGCCCTCATTCCCAATTTTCGTTTTAATTGGTTGGCCTCAAATCCCTTTCGGTTGGTCTCGACGAGGATGGGGCTCTGGCGCTTGGACTTTACCCTCTCGTTTTCATTCGTGAGGCAGAGGACGACGATGAAATCGGCAATGCTGCCATTGGTAATAAACATTTTATTTCCATTGATCACATAATGATCCTTTACCCTCCTCGCTGTGGTGGTGATAGAGGCTGCATCGCTCCCAGCGTCTGGTTCGGTAATCGCCATTCCCATGATGGTTTCCCCCTTGGTTAAACCAGGAAGATATTTTCTCTTTTGCTCTTCTCTCCCATATAAAAGGATGAACTCTGAGCCCAACGTCGTAAGGGCAACGCCTGCGCAACCTGCATCCACTCTGCAGAACTCTTCCATGATGAGGACATTCTCCAAGAGGCCAAGGCCTGGCCCCCCATAAGCTTCATCAATAAAGACTCCCACAAATCCAAGCTCACATGCTTTTTTCCATAGTGCCTTGGGGAATGTCTCATTGACATCGCACTCCTCTGCCACTTCGGGAAAGGCCTTCTCTGCAAATTCACGGGCAGCTTTTTTGATATCCTTCTGTTCATCGCTCAGTTCAAAATCCATATCTATCTCCTCACTTTTTTACCCCGTTAGAAATAATGCCCCGCTACTCTGCAACACCATTGGATAGATTTTAGAATAATTCGGACTGCCTGCCGGTAGGCAGGGAGGGTTAATACCCCATTCGGTTTCGAGTCGCAACGACTGGAATTTCTAACGGGGTTTACAGGATTCCTAAGGATGCCTATCTTCTCGATCTCAGCCTCCATGACGTCCTCGGGGTAGATGGGCACAATCCCCTCCGGTGTCCCTGTGGAAGTGATGTCTCCCGGTTCCAGGGTAATAAATATCGTTTTTCCAATTCTCCCCTGGCGTGGCCAGAAAGTATTCACGCCTTCTTGCCCCACCGCGTCATCCACTTCTTCTTGACATCGGTGTTGACCGTGTAAAGAGGCAATTGCCCTCTGAGGGCCTGGACGACCTGGGTCATCGGCCTACGATTCACGTCCGCCTCTGAGGTGATCGAATACCAGGCACTGTGTCCGGTGAGTATGACATTTGCCATCATAAGAAGTGGGTTCTCCGGAGCGATGGGCTCGTCAACTGTTACATCGATCCCTGCGCCAGCGATGAGCCCTTCTTTCAGAGCCTGTATCAGCCCTGGTTGGTTGACGCATCCTCCCCTCGCCGTATTGATAAAGTAAGCCGTACGCTTCATCTTTTTGAATTGTTCGTAGCCAAACATGTCTCTCGTCTCGGAAGTAAGAGGGGTGTGAATACTGATGAAATCGGATTCCTTGAGCAGTGTGTCAAAGTCAACCGGTTTTACTCCTCGACTTTCCATAACAGGACCAAGGACATAGGGGTCGTAGGCGATGACACGCATCCCCAGTCCCCGGGCCTTCAGGGCAGTTACCGTCCCTATTTTGCCAAGACCGACGATGCCGAGCGTCTGATCCTGCATCCGGAACATGGGAAAGGCTATTTCATCCAAGGCCTTTTTATCCATGGTAAAAGCGATTTTCCGCTCTCGTACCGCTCTATCTATCTGGAGTAACCTATGGCCCAAGGCAAGCATGTACGTTATTGCAAGACCTGAAACCTCGTCCAGGCAGTAATCGGGTACATTGGTCACAGCGATCCCCAGTTCGGTTGATGCCTCCAGGTCAGTACTGTCGTAACCTATCCCGATGCCTGCAATCACCCGGCACCTGGAGAGGGCGGTAAGCAGACGCCGGTTGAAGGGCTGGATCGAGACCACACCGATGATGGCATCCGCGTCGGACGCATGAGCGATGATCTCCTCTTCTGTCCTCCACATCCCCTTGACGAGCGTGGCGCCGAAGGGACCGAGCAGTTCATTTCCAAAATCTGCCTCCGGTAAAGCGAAAACGTTTACGACTTTGAAACCCATCGTCTGCCTCCCTTCGAGAATTCAAACAGCTCCTCTGCTAAAGCCTCCCCAGTAACTCTCGAGCGATGGTATTCTTTTCGATCTCTTTGGTCCCTTCATAGATCTCAACGATCTTGGCATCTCGGTAGAAACGCTCAATATCATAATCCGCAATATACCCATACCCACCGTGAAGTTGAAGGGCATCATTGGCCACTTTGACTCCAACTTCTCCGGCAAAATATTTAGCAATGGAGATGATTTTTGGATCCACCTTCCCATGATCAATCATCCATCCTGCCTTATGAGTGAGAGCCCTTGCCGCCTCCACCCAAGTGGCCATCTCTGCGATCTTAAATTGGACAGCCTGAAAAGCACCCAGGGGTTGCCCAAATTGTTTTCTCTGCTTCACATGTTTGATGGCCATATCCAGAGCCCCTTGAGCCACACCGACGCCCTGTGAGGCAGCAATGACCCGGTTGATGTTGAAGAGCTGCATCGTCTGATAAAAACCCTGCCCCTCCTGGGTTCCGATGAGGTTTTCCTTTGGAACACGAACATCACTAAAATTTAACTCGGCGGTATCCGAAGCCCGGATACCCAACTTTCCTGTAATCTTGGTAGCTCCCACACCGGGGCGATTCGTTTCGATGAGCAGGGCACTGAATCGCTTCAACCGCGATTCTGCTTCTGGATTGGTGACACAGATCACTACCAGGTAGTCAGCGATGGATCCGTTGGTGATAAATTGTTTTGTCCCATTGACGAGGTAGCCATCTTTATCTTTTTTTGCCCTTGTCGAAATCGAAGTGATATCACTTCCCGCATCCGGTTCTGTGATGGCAGTACCCATGATCGCCTCTCCTTTGGGAAGGGGAGGGAGATATTTCTTCTTCTGCTCTTCCCTACCAAAGAGCTGAACGATCTCTGAACCAAATACAGAAAGAAGGATGTTCCCGCATCCAGGATCAACCCTCCAGAACTCCTCCATCACCATCGAGTGTTCAAGAATCCCTAGACCCTGTCCCCCGTATTCCTCTTTGATGAAAAGGCCGATAAAGCCCAATTGGCAAGCTTTTCTCCAAAGTTCCCTTGGAAATTCCTCCTTTCGATCATATTCCCGGGCCACTTCTGGAAACTCACCCTCGGCAAATTCCCGGGCCGCTCGCTGAATATCCCTCTGTTCATCAGAAAGTTCAAAATCCATTGTCCCTCCTTCAATTCAAACCATCAAACCATTAAGCATGATTTTTTTGAAAGTTTTGACGTAGGCTTCCCCCTCAATCTCATTTCGGTTCATAAACCATCGGATTAAAATCCCATCATGAAAAGCGATAATGATGAGGGCAGCAAGATCCGGATCAATCTCTTTTTTAAAAACCTTCTCTTTTTTCCCTTGAAGAATGAGGTGGGAGAGAAATTTCTGATATTTCTTGTAAATCCTTCTAAATTCAGGCTCTGTCCCATGATGGGCTCCCACTAGTTCTGCCGATAGAGTGGTAAATGACACACAAAGCTCTCTATTATAATAGGAAAAGGCGGCATTATAGCGAAAATACTTTTCAAATTTATCATGGGTATCCCCACGGACATCCTTGACGGCTTGAATCAAACCATCTAAAAATTGCTTCTCGAATTCTTCGATAATGGCTTTTAAAAGAGCCTCTTTGCTTTTGAAATGCCAATAAAGGGCTCCTTTTGTCACACCAGCCGCTTGGGTGATATCATCAATAGACGTTCCATGGTAGCCCTTTTCCAAAAATATTCTCATGGCTTGATGGAGAATTCGATTTGCGGTCTCTTGGGATTGGAGATTTTTATGGTTAAGTTTTCTTATTCGTTTTTCCATACTAAACAGTCAGTATCTAAGAGGTAGTGGCTATATTATGAGGTCTAAAAAAAACTTGTCAAGAAAAAAAGTTGAAGATCAGAGACCCATGACTTATAGTATTAAGTGATACATGGATGCGGAGGGTGAAGATGATTGTCAAACAGTATG
>Ga0153916_10004970_pt1 | contig 10107 bp, 8 predicted proteins | sample Opewatmetagenome_FD_109642 | JGI IMG/M metagenome (GOLD analysis project Ga0153916, IMG submission 109642) | Freshwater wetland microbial communities from Ohio, USA - Open water 3 Core 3 Depth 4 metaG | ecosystem: Environmental > Aquatic > Freshwater > Wetlands | place: USA: Ohio, Lake Erie, Old...
GCCCCGGGAGAGCACGCTGATGACGCCGCGGATGTTATGCATCACACCACCAAGGAGTATGACTTCTCCCGCGTTCTCGCCCCGGACGCCAAGGGCCTGGGCACGCTCACGGAGCCGCGCGAGTTCAACCTGATGTACGAGACGCACAGCGGGGCGATCCGCGACGAGAGCAGCAAGGTCTTCCTTCGACCCGAGACGGCCCAGGGGATCTTCGTCAACTTCAAGAACGTGTTGGACAGCACCCGCGTGCGGATTCCGTTCGGGATCGCGCAGGTCGGCAAGAGCTTCCGCAACGAGATCACGCCGCGGAACTTCACCTTCCGTTCCCGCGAGTTCGAGCAGATGGAGATCGAGTTCTTCTGCCACCCGGGCACGTCGGCCGAGTGGTACCGCTACTGGCGCGACCGCCGCTACCAATGGTACGTGAGCCTCGGCCTGGCCGGCGACCGCTTGCGCCTGCGGGATCACGAGCAGGCGGAGCTGAGCCACTATTCCTGCGGGACGGCCGACATCGAGTACGCCTTCCCGTTCCTCCCGCCCGGCGAGTTCGGCGAGCTGGAGGGGATCGCCCACCGCGGCGATTTCGACCTGCGGAGCCACATGGAAGGGAAGCTCGTCCGCCAGGGAGACGGCCTGGTGCTCGAGGCGGGCGAGGACGGCAAGCCGAAGCACCGCGGCAGCGGCAAGGACCTGAGCTACTTCGACGACCTCACCAAGGAGCGTTACGTGCCGCACGTGATCGAGCCGTCGGCGGGGGCCGACCGGGCCGCGCTGGCCTTTCTCTGCGAGGCGTATTGCGAAGACACGGCCCCGGACGAGAAGGGCGTGCCGACGCCCCGGGTGCTGATGAAGTTCCATCCCCGGCTGGCCCCGATCAAGGCGGCCGTCTTCCCGTTGGTCCGCAAGGACGGCATGCCCGAGATCGCCCGGGAGATCTACACCCAGCTCAAGCCCCACCTGAGCGTTTTCTACGACGAGAAGGGGGCGGTGGGGCGCCGCTACCGCCGGCAGGACGAGGTGGGCACGCCTTTCTGCATTACGGTCGACGGGCAGACGCTCGCCGACGGCACGGTGACGATCCGCGACCGCGACACGCTCCGCCAGTGGCGGGTCAAGAAGGAAGACTGCCTGGCCGAGGTCCGCCAGCGATTGCAGGCGACTTAGAAGCCCGCCGGGCTATTCGAGGTCCCCGGCTTCCGCGGGCCGGGAAGGGGCAGGGGAGGGCCTCGGCTCGTTGGGCCGGGCCGAGTCGGCCGTGGATTGGTCCGCCGGGGCGAACTGCCCCGCCAACGCCGGATGAGCCGGATCGATGGCCAGATCGAGGCTCGGCGGGCCGCCCGCCGGCTCCTTGCGAGCGGGGGACGCCGCCGCCCGCTTCCGCTGCCGCAGGCGGTCCAGTTGGAGGAGGATTCCGAGGGCGAGCGAAGTCCCGCCTCCCAGCACGATCGGCGTCCCAATCCGCCACAATTCCTGGCGGCCGGTGATCAGCGACCAGCCCAAAAGCACGCCGCCGCAAACCACTGCCATCGTCCCCAGGAGCGTGGCGACCCAGGCCAGAATCGGTAGAATTCGCCGGGCATGCACGGTTTCGATCCGCTCCCCGATCCGCCGCAGCTTCGACCCCCAGCCGCTCCGGCGGGGACGCCGCGAGGATCGATGAGCCGCGTCGAGCCGCGACCGCTTGCGATTGGGCGGGTCTTCGCTCTCCGTGGCCAGCAGCCGCGCAATCTGCCGCAACAGCTCGTCCAGCTCCCAGTCGTCGAGGCCGGGAGGCGCGCGACCGGCCGCCGCCGCTTCACGCCGATCTTGCCGCCCGGCGGTCGCCGCCGCGTCTCCGGCCTGCCCGGGCGTTGTTGGGACATCGATCCTCATGTCATCACCGAGAAGCTCCCCACAACGGGGGCAATAGTACCCCCCCGTTTCCTCACTGTAGATCCCAGGGACGTCTTGGTGACAAGGACTACACCACATGATGGTCTAATGGATCGGCATCAGATCGTAACGACTACACCGATTTTGCAGAAAAAGAGGGAAGTATCGGTGGCAGCAACATTATGGTTCGGGGCGGTGGGTGAAAATGGCGAAAAGGCGTTGTTTGCAGGGAGTGTAAATCTGCCTCGCCAGAGAGACCCTTCGGGAATCCAGTAGGACCGGCGTCTCGCCGGTCCGCGGGAAATCTTGGCAAACTGCACGGACCGGCGAGACGCCGGACCGGCGAGACGCCGGTCCTACTCACTGTGCGTTAGCGGCTCGTACCACACCCCGCGGAGCCAATCGGCCAGCATCTCGATCTGCCGCAGGGAAAGGATGTTGTCTTCCGGCGACTGCGGGGTCTTGGCGTAGGCCGGCATCCGCTCGTTGTTCTTGCCGTAGAACCGCGGATGACCGGGGTCGCTGATGATCCCGACCAGCCACTCCCGGGACCCGTAGCCGGTGAGGTGCGGGGCGCTGGGGGCCTTGTTCTCGCCGTGGAAATGGTGACAGTCGAAGCAGGTGAAATCGCCGATCGCCTGCTTGACCTCCGCGGAGGCCTTTTCCCCGGGCCTGCGCTTTGCCTCGGCGGCCAGGGTTTCGATCATCTTGGGGAATTCCTCCTCGCCGACGTCCTTGCGGACCTCTCGCAAGTTTCCTTTGACGAAGTCGACCATGTCGCCTTTGACGAGTTTCTCCGTTCCGCCGAAATAGCGGGGCCGGTCGGTCGGCGTGCACTGGAGCTTGTTGGTCTGGGGATCCCGCGGGGGAGCGTAGGCGATCCGCTTGGGATCGAACAGCCCGGCGAGCCACTCCGCGCTGGCGAAGCCGTGGAGGTTCGGCGCGGAGGGGTCCTGGGCGAGCATGCCGCTCCCGTCGGCCGCCGCGCGGTCGTGGCAGCTCAGGCAGTGCTGTTTGAAGAGCTTGGGACCTTGGGACTTCGGGTCCTCCCACAACAGTGCCAGGGCTCCGGCCGAAGGGATCCCCTGGGCGCGAATCAGCTCCTTCACCCGGACGGCGTCCTGCTCGGCGGCGGCCAGCGAGGCCTGGTGGCCTTCGTCCTTGGCGTCCTGGTACTTGGAGATCGCGGTCAGCGCCACCACGCCGATGGCCAGCGCCGCGGTGGCTACCACGTTCAGCCCGTGTCCGGCCCGCCATCGAGCGATGAAGGGCATGGCCAAAAAGCCCAGGACCAACAGCCCGGGAACGACGAAAATCGGCACGATCTTCCATCCGCCGGAGAAGTAGTGGGCGAACTGGTAGAGGCCGACGAAGTACCAGTCGGGCCGGGCGGCGGCGTAGGCGTCGCCCGGGTCGGGAGGGCTGCCCAGCTCTGCGCCCAGGTAATCGCCGGGCAGCTGCCCCGCCGGCCGGCCGCCAAGGGCTCCCCAGCAGGACATGACCAGCACCATCGCCATCACGGCAACGCAGGCCAGGGCGTTCAGGACCCGTGAATCAACAAGTGTTGCCTTTCGCTCCGCGAAAGCGGCCTTCTCTTGCCCTTCCGCTCCGCGCGACGACGCAGCTTTCGCGGAGCGAAAGGCGACGTGAGCGTCTCGCAAGGCCGCGCGGCGGGCCCAGCAGACGTGCAGCACCAACAACACGCCGAAAACGGCCGAGAACAAGCCGGCGTGCAGCGCCAGGAAGCGGGTCAGCGTGAGGTGGCCCATCCCCGGACCGCCCACCGCCAGCTTGTACAAATCGCCTCCGACCCACGGCAGAAGGAAGAGGAACTTCGTCCGCACGTCGGTGCTCCAATAGCCCCGCTGGCTCCAGCTCAGCAGGTCGCCGGTCAACAGCAGGGCAATGGTCATCGCCGCCATCACGACGGCCAGCCCGAAGACCAGCTCCCGCGGGGCACGATATGTCCCCGAGAAGATCATCGTCAGGACGTACAGTCCGATCAGGGCCAGCAGGACCTGCCCGGCGTAGTAGTGCATCCCGCGGAGCAGCCACCCCCCTGCCACTTCGTATTGGATGAAGTAAAGGCTCTCCCAGGCCGTCTGCGCGCTGGGGCTGTAGAACGTCCAGAGGAAGAAGCCGGTGACGGCCTGGACGGCGAAGGTGAACAGGATCGCGCTGGGCCAGACGCCCAGCCAGGCGGGCTGCTGGGGCACGCCCGCCTGCCGCCGGTCCTGCCGGGCCGAGAGGACGCCGGTGCGGTCATCGATCCACTGGAGCAGGGCTTTCATGGTGATTGCGCCAGACTGCGGGGACTAGACTTGGGGGATCTTGTCGGTGCTGCCGGGCTGGAATCGCTCGAACTTGACCCAGACCTCCGGGCCGCGGACATCCACCTCCAATTCGTCGAGGTCGCGGGGGCTCTCGGACCTTTCCTCGAGGCGTTTTCCGTCGAGGTCGAACGTGGCCTTGTGGCACGGGCAGACGTATCGCTGGTTCGCCTCGTCGTAGTCGACGAAGCAGCCGGCGTGGGGGCAGACGACCTGGAGGGCCAGGACCTGGTCTTTTGCCGTGCGCCGGAGGAAGACCGCCCCGACCGGTTGCTTGGGGAAACGGTTCCAGGCGTCGACGCGGTCCATGATCACCGGGGTCTTCACCGGCGGTCCGCCCTCGAGGAGCCCTTCCAGGGAAGCCAGGCGCACGAGCTCGCCGGCCTGGCCCTTCTGCCGCAAGGGATTGAGGAACGAGACGATTCCGACGACGACCGGCGTGGCAAAGGCCGCGGCGCCCAGCACCAAGGCGAGCGACTTGGCAAGGAATCCGCGGCGCGGTGGGCCGGCACCGGGGCCGCCACAGCAATGGCACGTGGCCCGGACGGGGCTTTCCATGGATGCTTCCCCCAAAAAAAGTCGATCCGACGGCAGGCAACGGAAGGCGGGGCGGCCTCGGAGAGGCCGGGCCCTATTATGGCATGGCCGCGCGGACTGCGTCAAGAACCTTGGACCGGGCGATCGGGAGGGGATCGGCGAGGTAGGCGCCGGCGGCGGCGAGGTGTCCTCCGCCGCCGAACCGCTCCGCCACGCGGCTGCAATCGAGGCCGCACCGGCTGCGGAAGCTGATCTTGAACCCGCCCTGCGGCTGCTCGACGAAGATCACCGCGGCCTCGGTCCCGCTCACGGTGAGCGTCATGTTGACGATGTCCTCGCTGTCGGGCGGCAGCGCGCCGGCTTCGGCAAAATCGTTCCGGGAGAGCCAGGTGTGGATCAGCCGCCCGTCGAGCTCCGTTTCCGCCCGCGCCAAGGCCCGCCCGACCAGCCGCAGCCGTCCCAGGCTGTCGTGCTCGTAGAGGTCGTTGAACAAGCGACGCGGTTCGGCGCCGGCGTCGGCCAGTTGACCTGCCAGGCGGTAGGTGTCGGCCGTCGTGGAAGCGAAGCGGAACCAGCCGGTGTCGGTGGCCAGCGCGACGAACAGCGGCCCGGCCATCTCCGCCGTGATCGGCACGCCGAGGCGCTGGGCCACCTCGAAGACCAGCCGGCCGGTCGCCTCGGCGCTCGTCTCCTTGAACACGTCCGCGCCGAGGTCGTCGGAGCTGACGTGGTGGTCGAGGACGACCTTCCTGGCCCGCGTGGAGCGGACGACCGCGGCCATCTCGCCCAGTTGAGCCCAGGCCGACGTGTCCAGGATCAAGAGCACCTCGAACTCCTCGAGCTCGTCGGCCCTCACGTCCTTCCCCAGCCGCCGGATCTTCCTGGCCGGGTCGAGGAACCGCAGCGCGGGCGGCAGCTCGAACGCGCAAACGATCTCGGCCCGCTTCCCCAACTGCTCCAGGACCGCGGCCATGCCGAGCGCGCTTCCCACGGCGTCGCCGTCGGGCCGGATGTGGGTGGTGAGGAGGAAACTTCGGTGGGCCCGGATCAACGACACCAGCCGCGGCCAGTCGACTACCGCGCTGCGGGGATCCCTGCCCGACGTCGCACAAGACTCATCCACGGGACGGCGCCCTTCCTTGAGGAACGGAAAACCGAGCGTTTCCCGGGTCGTCTTCGGCCGCGTGCTCGTCGGCCACCGTCCGCGCCCGGGCAACGTCCTGGTCCATCTGCGCCAACAGCGCGTCCACCGAAGGGAAGCGCTCGACCGCTCGGAGGCGCGAGAGGAAATCCAGGTCGAGGAGGCGGTCGTAAAGGTCCCCGTCGTAGCCGATCAGATACGCCTCGACCTTCAAGCCGCCCTCGTCGAAGGTGGGATTGGGGCCGACGCTGATCGCCGCCGGCCACGCCCGCTCGTCGGCCCAGGCCTGGCCGGCGTAGATCCCTTCGCCCGGCACAAGGGTGCCGATCGCCGCGAGATTGGCGGTCGGATAGCCGAGTCTTGCCCCCCGGCCGGCGCCGTGGATGACGGTGCCGCAGACGCGATAAGGGCGGGTGAGCATCCGCCGCGCTTGATCGACGTCCCCCCCGGCAATCAACGCCCGAACGCGGGAGCTGGAGACGACCTCGCCGTCGACCTGGACGGGCTCGACAATGTCGACCTGGATGCCCGCCTCCCGGCAGAACTGGCGCAGCAGCTCCACGTTTCCCTGCCGTCCGCGGCCGAAGAGGAAGTTCGCCCCTTCGACGATCGCCCGGGCGTCGAGCCGCCGGCGGATCATCTCGTCGAAAAACTCCCGCGCCTCCAGCCGGAGGAGGGCCTCGTCGGTCGGGTAGGCAACCACCGCGTCCACGCCCAGCTCGGCCAGCAAGGCGGCCTTGCGGTCGGTCCAGGTCAGCGGCGGCGGGGCCTTGTGCGGCCGCAGAATCCGCACCGGATGCGGATCGAACGTGAACACGACCGCCGCTTTGCCGAGCTGCCGGGCGCTGGCGACCAGCCGCGCGGCGATCCGCGCGTGCCCCACGTGTACGCCGTCGAAGTTGCCGATCGCAACGGCGCCGCGGCGCAGCGATTCGGGCACGTGATGCAGGTTGCGGAGGATTCTCACGGAGTTCGCGGCTGATCGACTTAGACTTCCGGCTCGCGGATCACCGGCTCCATGACCTTGGTGTTCCGCTCGACGGCCAGCACGATCGTCCGCTGCTCCACCCCATCGCCGCTGCTGGCGACCACGGGCAGGACCTGGCGGCGGTCGGGCAAAGTGAATCGCATGCGGAAGGTCCCGTCGGGCTGCAGGCGGACCGGCTCTCCGCGGAGCGTGACGTGGGCATCCGGATCGGTGACGCCGAAGACCACCAATTCGGCGTCGACCTCGAACGAGAATTCCGGCCTGCCGCTGAGCGTCGCGCCGTGCGTCGCCGCGATGCCGAAGCGCGTGGGCAGCGTGGACCCCATGGCACGGTGCAGCCGCCGCTCCAGCAGATCTTTGAGCTCCGAGTGGTCGCCGTCGTCGCTGTAGCCGCCGCTGAGCGCGTAGATCCGGTCGAAGTCTTCCGCGACTCCGACCCAGTTGCGGTCGAAGGCCTTCACCGAGCCGGCGGCCGGGGTGCTCACCACGTTGCTCTTCGCCAGGCTGACGAATTTCCCGTCCAGCGCCAGATAGCCGATCTCCATCAGGAAGCTCCGCGGCGGCTCGTCGACGTCCACGTACCAGTTGTTCACGCCCCCGTGGACCTCGATGTCCCGGAGGACCTTGCGGACGCTGCTGGTGGTTCCGTCCCGGGCGACCTGGATCAGGCGGAGGACCGGGCGGGCTCCGTACCAATGCTGGCCCAGCGCGGCGCGGGCACGCTCGATGCTCGACCGCGTCAATTCCCAGTACGCGTGGAGCCAATAGGGATCGCGCACCATCGCGACCAGCCGGTCTTTGGCCCGCGCGTCTTCGTCTTCGCGGCTGGAGTTGAGCGACAGATCCTTCGACTGCACGAGCTTGGCCCGGATCTGGTGAAGCTGTTTCTCTGTGCGGGCCGACTTCGCTTTCTTGGCCACCGCGACGTGGCCGTTGCCGCCGGCGGCTTTCGCGCCTTTCTTGGCCCCGTGGTTCCCGGCCGCGTGGCCGCCGGAGCCGTTTCGCTTCGATGCCTGGGACGCCTCGGTCTTCGTGACCTTCACCAGGGCGTGGATCAGCTCATCCTTGCGCATTTGGTGCCAGCCGGAAACGCCTTTCCGCTTGGCAATCGCTGCCAACTGCTTGACGGTGCGCGTCTTGAGGTGAGCTACGGTCATCACGGGACTTACCTCCGGGGGGGCCGAATGCGTAGTGCCCGCAGGCATTCGGGTGCAGGTTGGTCATGGGTGGCGTGTCTTCCTTGACCCGGATCGTGCCCCTCTGTTCCGCTTTCCGAGGCCGCGCTCAGGGCTCCCCGCTTCCGCCAAGACTCTGTCCATACCTCAAGGCAGGACGGAAGGCCCGATTAGTCGGATTATAATCAACCTACCGCGTAGACGCAATAAGCTGGTTGTAATGGGTTGCGAGAATACAGAATGAAACGCATTATCTATCTCCTTACTGGCAAGATATTTACGACGATGATTCCAAACGAAAATGGAAATCGGGACTCCTCAGAGCGGCGATCGGATCGACGGATCCCCTTTTCGTGGCCCATACCCAAGGAGGGCCGCGCCACCCGAAGTCGGTTGACACCTCCCGACGTGAGACATATAAGTTAGTAACTTTACTGAACTGCCATACTTCCGCCTAACCCGTGCCGAACTCACCAGATAGCCGCGCCCCCTGGGCGGTTGCGTGGGGATGGGCATCACTGGCGATCTCGGTTGCCCTGGAAATGGTCATCCCAGGGATTTTGGGTCACTGGGTCGACCGCCAACTGGGGACGCTGATGGTGTTTCTCGTCCTCGGGGTGGTCCTGGGGATGGCGTCAGGGATGATGCACTTGATCCGCTTTACGAAGGTCGGAAAGCCGAACGGTGGCGGCGCGGACGGAGCAGCCTCAGGTGGCAACGAAGAGGATCCCAACGGTTGAGCCGTGGCATGCCGAAGTCGTTGGCGAGTCTGCGGAAGCAAGGATGGGGGGTACAGTCGGGCGCCATGGCAACCCTTGTGGTGTCGGCATACGTGCTGGTTGCCCCTGTGGCCGGTTTGCTACACAGAATAGGTGGGATCCTGGCGGCAGCAGCGGCGGCTGGGCTATGCTTGTTGGGGGCTGTCCTTTCCCTGGCGGTAACCCACCGCTGGCGTGACCCGAAACGCCTCGGCCAGGCATTCCTCGCGGGGATGGTTCCGCGGATGGGGATCCCGGCCGGGGGGGCTATCGGTCTGCAATTGCTGGGCGGCATCCTGGCGGAGGGCGGAGTTTTGTACTATCTTCTTGTGTTCTACCCGATCACGCTGGCCGCCGAAGCTTGGTTGAGCCTACCTCCCTGCGATCGAACGGCGAAATAACCCCCCCAAGGGGAGAACCAGCCGGACATCGCAGGAAACCCCGAGCGCGTTAATCCGTGACCATCGACCTAGACGAAGCCGGACGACACGTCAGCGACGCCGCCGCGTTCCACCTGCCGTTTCACAAGGCGATTCCGCTGCCCGAAGTGTTCGGCTTCCAAATCACCAAGTACATGGTGCTGGAATGGCTGGTCGCGGTGCTGATGGTGATCATCTTTGTCCCCTTGGCCAGGCGGGTCGCCTCGGGGAACCCTGTGCGGGGGCGGCTGGGAAACATGTTCGAGGCGATGCTCGTCTTCCTCCGCGACGAGGTGGCCCGGCCGGCCATCGGGCGGCACGACGCCGACCGCTTCCTCCCGTACATCTGGACCGCCTTCTTCTTCATCCTGTTCTGCAATCTGATGGGGATGCTTCCCTGGGCCGGTTCGCCGACCGGCTCGCTGGCGGTGACCGGGGCGCTGGCGGCGATCGCATTCTCGATGGTGATCGGCGCGGGGATGCGCCGGCACGGAACGGTGAAGTTCTGGATCGGGATGGTGCCCCAGGTCGAGGTGCCGCTGGTGCTGGCGGCCTTCCTGATCCCGATGTTGCTGGCGATCGAAGTCGCGGGGCTCTTGATCCGGCACAGCGTGCTGGCCGTGCGCCTGTTGGCCAACATGTTCGCCGGCCACCTCGTGCTGGCGGTGGTGATTGGCTTCATCGCTTCCTCGGCGAATTTGTACCTGGTCCTGTGGTTGGGGGTATCCGCCGGGAGCGTATTCGGGGCCGCCGCGCTGAACCTGCTGGAGTTGTTGGTCGCGTTCCTACAGGCCTATATATTCACGTTCTTGTCGGCGGTATTCATCGGCATGGCGATTCACCAGCATTGAGCGGGGCGGCCATGCCGGGTGATGGGAGTCTCGGGA
>Ga0153916_10004971_pt1 | contig 10107 bp, 7 predicted proteins | sample Opewatmetagenome_FD_109642 | JGI IMG/M metagenome (GOLD analysis project Ga0153916, IMG submission 109642) | Freshwater wetland microbial communities from Ohio, USA - Open water 3 Core 3 Depth 4 metaG | ecosystem: Environmental > Aquatic > Freshwater > Wetlands | place: USA: Ohio, Lake Erie, Old...
AGATGAAAGAACGATTCCACTGAGCGTATTGCGTTTGGTACGTAGAATGATTGTGCCGCCAGAAGAGAGCCACGAGGAGAATGAAGGCAGCAGGGGCGAGGACCGCATAGAGTTTCACGGGCAGCGAAGACGCAGGGGAGGAACTCGCCATGACGCTACGAACGTAAATGACAAGTGCCACCAGTGAGACGGATGCAGAACGTTCTATGTCACCACCGCCGAACAGGTCAACGGCTCCGATGTCAAATTATGACGTGTGCGGAATTGGGGGGCAGGTCAGTAGCATTCGAGAAAAGGTCGAGCGGCGGACGCTGGCCTGCGAGTTTACTGCCTTCCCCGACAGTACACATTCGAAACCTCCCAATTCTCTCGCACCTTTCAGCAAATGTCGGGTCCAACAGATTTACAGATCGAAGTCCATCAGCGAATTATCGTGTGAAGCGGAAGACGCACCAATCACTCTTAGATCCTTCTTGCCCATTCATGTCTATCGCCCAAACTCGCCAACGGCCCGGTTGTGCCCCAACAAAATCAAATGGAAACGAAGTGGCTGAGACAGACTGCTGGATGTAGATGTGGCTGTCCCGTTCACTCACCCATCCGGGCTTCAGCCCGGCACCAGGTAAACCCTGAGGGTCGTAAAAGTCGACCTCGACGACGTAGCCGGTTGCATCTGGAACAGCTTCCCACTTCAGTGTAAGCGTACGAGGAAAGTCATTGAAGACAGCCCCATTCGTCGGAGAAATGAGCCTTGGAGCCGGAAGACCTCGGTTCCCATCAGGAACTGACAAGATGCAACCTCGCGTTGCGGCGGTAGTCCATGAAGCTATGACCTGCTCGTTCGACTGGTACAGCCGCAGTGCAAGGCCAAGACTCCGCTTGTAGGCGTCGAAGGTTTGACCGCTTGTGGCCACTAGCTGTTCAAGGTTTAGCACGTCCTTTAGGGTCAAGAATGTGTTGGCCTTTATGGGCAACTCACTGACTGCGCTCTTCAAATACTGGGCGAAAACGTCTTGCCAAGTTGAGGGAGCAATTGCGGCACCGAGTGCTTCATGCACTGAGGCGAGCGTGTTCGCCTGCGCGTAGAGGGCAGCGATTCTTTCAAGATCAGAGACCTCCAGATTACTGCGATTCAATTTCGTTGTGAGAATGTCTTCCATTTCGCCGTAATCCGTTAAGCTCTGACTCAGACCGGCACGCACCCAGCGGGCGAGTGCGACCTTTGGGTCTGCAAGCTGCCTCTCAACCTCACCTATAGTTAAACGGGTTGGCAAAGATTCAACGGTTTCACCTGCGGTCACAACCGCCGCGAGTGACTCGACCGTAGTTCGTGCAAGCAGGTCCGTGGCCTCCTGCCAGCCTTGAATGTTTGCATAGGTGGCCTGAAAAGCTTTGACCTGGGCGCTGCCATTTTGGGGAGTGTATCGGTCAACTATAAATTCCTTGGTCCAAGCGCCGAATGCCAGTTTCTGGAGTATGGTGGAGCGACTCTGACCTTGAACGATAATTCCGCTCTCGTCGTAGAAGATGTGAGTGCGATTGGGTCCAAATGGGCCAATCCCGGTCACTTTGTATGACTGCCCGTCGACCCGAAGGGAATAGCCGAGGTCAATCGCTTGGCTGCAGGAACCTTGCGTGAGCGTGCTTCCCGGCGCAGAGGAAAGCAGATTCCCTTGTACGGAGGGTCGCCATACCAGAATTTCACCCGCAATTGTGCTCGCCAGCAGGGCTGATCCGTCTTTTGTAAACGTTGCCGAGACTGCGAGCATTCCGCGAGCTGTGTTTACAGTCGCGATCTCAGCTCCCGAACTGAGGTCCCACAGGGTCAAAGGCGTGTAGCCTTGAGCTCCGAGCCCAACATACTCGCCAACCGACACGACAATTCGTTCATCCGGCGAAACAGCATCGGCAGCGTGCGCCAGCTGCCTGACCGCACCCCCTTCAGAGGCTACATCCCAGAGCCAAGTAACACCTTTCAATCCGACTAGGAGCCTTCGGCCAGCCGCCAGAAACGACAACGCGCGTACATCATAGTATTTGGCACTGTTACCAGTTGCGGCTGGTAACGGAGCCTGCCGAGATGTGTTCGCTCCAAGATCCCAATACTTCACGCTCAAATTCAGGTAGGCGGCCGCCAGCTTATTCCCCTCGGGTGATAGGGCGACCTTTGCTATGGGTGTGTGGTCCACAGGCGATGTCCACACTAATCCGCCTTTGGCAACATTCCAGATGCGAACTCTTCCGTCGCTGCCACCGCTAGCCAAGAACCGTCCGTCAGCAGAGAAGGCCAACGATGTCACTTCTCCTGCAACCGGCTGAAGTGATCGCACGACAGTTGGGGAGAGCGGGTCACATAATTGGACCTCGCCGCCAACTGCTCCTGCCACGATTCGGCCACTACCGGAGATCGCATAAGAAGAGTAGTTTGCGGTACATCGAGCTGTCTCTATTCCTGTGTCCATGTCGATGAGAATAACCCCGCGATCCACACCGACGGGCAGAACAGAAACCGTGTGGGTATCAGCCGTTGAATCGATTTGATACGCATTGCCTCGAATGCGCGCCAAGACTTTCAACTTCAGTTGCGCGGCATTATTACCTGTAATAGGCACGGGGCGTGAAATTGCTGGAGTATTCAGATCTATGGCCTGCAAAGTTGCGGGCCCTGCACGCATGTGGCGAAGCATCTCCAGCGTGTCTGTTGAGAGAGTAAAGTCTAAATCGCGATGTTCGATTTCTCCAGCAATCGCGCTATCAGGTGCGCCAGCGCGGATCGATGAAAATCCACCGCATCCCCAAAACAGGAAACTGACAATCCCTAGGGACAATGCTCGGTTCGTAATCCTCATGCTTGCCTCCGGGAAGCACTTACTGGCAAATTGCTTCTCCCATGGTGGATTAACAGCCGCTCGTACATCAACCCGATGAATCCCGGAATGGCCCATTCCGAATGTGTCACGCCTATATTTGTTCCGAGATGCGAAGAAGGTCGGGTGCTGTCCTAATTTGAATTACCCTAGCCCACGCGTCACTCCAACACATGCGAAAAGCTGTCGCTCTGCCAAACTAGGCGCGCGAACTGACCCCAGGTTGCCCTTCGGCTAAACTACGAACGTTCTTGGCGATATCAACACCCACAAGAACGACCTCAGCTAGGAAGTAGAATAAGATCAAGCAAGCGAATGCGATCAGAAACATCGCAACCAGAAACACAAGGCCATCCACGAATGTTCCTCCAGTCGGAACCGAGGGGGAAAGTAGCCCAAGTAGGCCCAGCCGTTGCAAGGGACTGGAACCAGTGAACCATGTTTGCAGACTCCCGGCCACGCCCACTGTGATCAAGGACGCGGCGTATATCTCGCCGCAGGCCCTGAAGATCACCGAGGAGCTAGGAATTACCGTGAACGAGGAATCTCCCAAACTTCCAATGGATGCCGCTCGATAAAAGAGAATAAAAAAGTCGCCCACTGCTCCCAGGAGGAGAAAGACAGCAGCGATTAATCCGCCAATGGTTACCTGTGTCGTCGGCTCGCTGAAGGCCGCTTTAAGGAGGTCAATGAACACGTAGATTCCCCCCATGACAACCAAGATCGCCAGAATGCGAAGGGCAAGAGCAACGAGAGTCCGAATGACGAGTCCATCCTCCAGGGCTCGGAACAGAGGCGCGCAGAAACTGGCAATCCCTGATTCAAACTTCAGGGTGGTTAACCGTGGGAGCCGGGCCACAACCGCAGCGGCCTGGCCCACACCAGTTGCCTGCCCGCAGTGCGGGCAAGCAGCCGCACTATCCGCAATCGTCTTTCCGCAATTTTCACAGAACATGATTGTCTCCTCCTCAGTTATTTCCGAACGAGCGTGCGCAAAGCCTCCAACGACCCCTGGATGGCCGACGAGTCTCCGTAAAAATCGAAATTGCCTGAACGCGCAGCCAAACGGAGCGAGCCGTCGTTATTCGCCCGAACCCCCCGGATGTCCCCCGCGCTGAAGACCACGTGGTCGCAGCGGCCGCGCGGGTCCTCCGTGCGGGTGCAGTCAAACCGTGCAATTCCATCCGGAGTGATTCTCAGAATCCCTTCGCAGAAAGAGTAGACCGGTTTGAGGCTCTGGAGCCCTATGACATGCCGATGCCGGAGAGCGAATTGCTTTGTCTGGGCTCGTAACTCTGCTTCCTGGCGTTGCCGCTCGACTTGCTTCGCAGACTCCTCCTGTTGCTGTTGTTCCTGGCGAATGGCCGCGTTCATCTGTTGGAGTTCGGCGCGGTCAGGGAATAGTGGCAAGAGCTTGGCCAACAACGCCGCTGCCAGATCGTAGTTCCGTGTTCCCCGTGCCGCTTGCACTGTCGCGGTCATCCGGTCGAACACTTGTTGCTCGATCTGGTCTGCGGCCGGATCGCCTTGCTGTCTTGCCCTCCTAGCCCAGAAGAGGGCGCTATCGTCCGGAGGCTCAATGTAGCGTGCAGCAGTGAAAGCTTGTTCGGCACTTTCATGAGCCTGCTGATAGGCAGGAGCGGCTGGGGCTGGCGGTGGGGCTCCCCCGCCCGTACCACGTGCGCTCCTCTGCGGCGAGCGCGGGATGGCTGACGAAGAGCCCGAGGAGAGGCCGCCACCAGGGGGTTGCGCGCTTTGGTTCTGCGGTGGCGCAACGGTAGACTGGCCGGTATCAGGACTGGAAGAGGGCTGAGGTTCCGGGGAACTGCTCTCGGTCTGGGCAGATTCGTTCGTTGGTGTTGCGGCTCCGGTCGCCGTTGGTGGTTGCTCGCTCGGACTCGCAGTACTTCCGAGCGCCGAAGAGGTTGTCTTATCCTGTTCTGCGCTCGTGCGCTTTCGAATTTGCAGATAGCCGAATGCGGCCCCTGCCAGGACCAGTGCGGATAAACAAGCAACCAAGACGAATTGCCTTGTTTTCCACGGCGCGGCTAGGGGACGGCGGTGCACGCTCTCAAACGGGCGAGCCGCGGCGGCGACCGGCGGAGCCGGTCGAGCGCGGGGGGGCGCTGGTGGAGGTGGGCTCGCAACTCTTGGCGCCGTCTCTGTGCGCGACTTGCCGCAGTGTTTGCAGAATTTCGCGCCCACTGGTACTGATGCGCCGCAATGTTGGCATGCCTCACCGGCGACGGGCGCGACTGGCGGTTGCGCGGCTGTGGCCGCAGCCGATGGTGAAGGCGCATGCTGCTGCAAGGTGGCACCGCATTTCTTACAGAACTTTACTAGAGCCGCCGCAGCATGACCGCAAGCCGGGCACTGGATGGTCGGAGAAGACTTTGCCACAGGGGCGGCGCACACACCGCACACAACAGCACCGCTTACAACCTCCGTACCGCACTTCCGGCAGTACATATTAGAAGCCTCCGTATCCGAGCGCCCGTCTCACCAAAGGCTCGGCGCCCACGAATGCAGGGAACAAGACCTGCGTCACTGAAGAATTCGGCGCGGACCTAGCTGCCTGTCCAACCTCTTATTGAAAAGATCAGTCGCGGCTGTGGACTGCTGACATCATAGATCTCGATGTCACCGACCTCGCCGTGCCCCCTTTCGAGGACCAGTTCTGCGACTCCGTCACCGTTGATGTCCACCACATCGATGAGACTGCACGTACTGTCGCCCCAGATGATCTCTCCCTCTGAAATAGACTCGCAGCTCAGCATCTTTTTCCAAGAACCGCTCGCTGGGTCGAAGGCCTGAAGCAGCGATATGTACCCGTTCGAGAATGGACCAAGTGAGGTTTTCATTTCGGCACTCACGTCGAAAAAGACCTCCGTCTTGCCTTCACGCCTCAAGTCCAAAACATCGGTAGAGACCCGCGTCTCTCCAATGACGATGGGTTTACCTACCAGTTGGGGCATGCCCTTATTGGGGGGAACAGTCTTGGGAAGCAGCCCTAGGGCTTGGGAGAGGACTTGTCGCTGCTGCGCGGGAGAAAGACTCGTGGATGACCAAAAGCCCGCATGGCTTGCTGGACCGGCCACCGCAATATCCCCGCCTTGAAGCTGGAAACCTATTGGCGTGCCTCTGCCTACTGCCTTTAAGCCAGCCCCGATAAAAATGATGTCAACGCGAGACACCGAAAACGAACCAACTCTCTTTCCCTTCCGAAAAACTTCAAAGCTCTTGATCTTGTTAAGGATGCTCTGCCTCTTGGCCGCTACCACTCGCGGACTATCAGGGTCGACGCCGTCCTTCACATAGTCGTTCTGCGTCAATCGAGCCTCGAATCCATTATTGGTTCCATCCGGCAGAGAAACATATCGGTTTTGTGCATAGGTTAAGAATGGAGCCAAGACAAACTCGTTCTCGTTGGATAACATGAACTCCGCCAGCACAGCTTCTGTGGAAGCTTCTTGTCCGCACGTCGAAGCGGTTACTATGGCCCAGCGGTCAAACATTCGGTCGTTTGCAGCGGAAATATCGCGTGCGAATTTAACTTTCTGGGCCAACAATTGGATGTCGCCAGCGAGTTGTACAATTCCCACCTTGCTCCATAATGCGTCTACAAATTGAGCCGGAGTGGCTGCCTCCGGCAAGGATTCGAGCACAGAAAGCACCTGCGATCCCATTGAAGACAATGCTTGGTCCACCAAGTCTGTCCAATTCTTCGGCATCATAGCGACAGCGACAGGCCGGAAAGTCTGTAACAAGCCGGAGCCCTCGCGGTAAAGAGTTTCAATCTGCCCAAGCTGTGTGACGTCATAGCTGTTCGCGTCCAGGTTTTTCATTTTAGATTCCATGGACTGGAAATCCTGCATACTACGCACTAGCGATCCGGAAGTGAGAGATAGCAGGTAGTTTTTAGGATCCTTCACCTGGGCTTTCACGCCCCCCTTCACTGCCCTCCCCAGGGAACCGCCTAAGGTCCGGCCATCGCTTACCGTAGCGGCGAAGGCCTCGACGCTAAGTCGGACCAGTTCATCCTGCACTACTTCGTATTTTTTCAGTTCTGCAGCCGTTTCCAGAAGGCTGGCCACTTCGCCGCTGCGCGTTCGCAATCGGTACCCGGCGTCGAGAACCACGTTGTCCACGGTCCAAGCACCAACAGAGAGCCTACGGGCCAACACAGGATCCGAAACCGGCTGATTAGCTGAATCAAAGAAAACTGGACTTTCCTGTACCCCTGGGGTTTGAAGTTTTCGCACCGTGTATACGTTCTTATCGAGCTGCAGCTTGTAGCTGGCATCCGTCGCAGTGGAACAAGCTGATAGCGCGGTAACCTTGTTCCCGGTAGCACCTAGAAGTGCGGAAGCGACGGTTGTACCAGAAGTCGGAGGCGGATAGTTATTCTCGGCCGCATTCCCGCCTGTTTTTGCAACTGACTGATTGCAGCCGCGGGCGGCGGCAGTAGCCCATTCGCTGACTACTTGCTGATTTGATTTGTAGAGCCGGGAAGCGAGGTCAAGGCTTTGCTTGTAAGTGACGAAAGCTTGTCCAGTTCCAGCCACTAGCTGCTCCAGACTTAGCACGTCCTTAACAGTCAGAAACGTATTAGCTTTTATCGGCAGCTCACTGACTGCGCTGTTCAGGTATTGGGTGAAAACGTCCTGCCAAGTTGTCGGCGCGATGGCTGCGCCAAGCGCTTCGTGGACTGAAGCAAGTGTATTGGCCTCGGCATAGAGAGCCGCGATTCTTTCGAGTTGGGAGAGTTCCGGCTCATTGCGACTCAGTTGTTGCAGGATCCCTTCCATCTCGCCGTAATCTGCCAAGCTCCGTTCGAGGCCCGCGGGCACCCAGTGGGCAAGAGCAACTTTGGGGCTCGCAAACTGCCTTTGAACTTCAGCCAAAGTTAGCCGCGTCGGTAAAGTCTCGACCGAATCCCCGCCAGTCACGACAGCCGCTATTGACTCGACTGTGGTTCTAGCAAGAAGGTCCACAGCCTCCAGCCAGCCTTGAAGGCTCACATAATTGGCCACGAAGGCGTTGACCTGCCAGCTTCCGTTCCGGGAATTGTAGCGGTCGACTATGAATTCCTTGGTCCAAGCGCCGAGTGCCAGTCTCTGGAGGAGGGTCGAATGGTTCTGTCCTTGAACGATAATTCCGTTCTCGTCGTAGAAGACATGGACTCGTTGAGGTCCGAAAGGACCGATGCCATCGACACGATAGACGTGGGATCCATCTCGCAGTGCGTAGCCAAGATCAACCGCTTGACCACAACGCGAGCTGCTCGAAGAGGCCGGGTCTACAGTATCTTGCGATCCGGTCGTGCCTGCGGTTTGCGCTCTACCACCGCAGGGCGTGTACTTGCTATTCGAAATGTTGAATGAGTATGTGACTGTAGCATCCACACAATTCGCCGTCACTCCGTCGCTAACCGGGGATACGGCAAAGACAAGCCCCCCGCCACCGGAGAATGGGTTCGCTTCGCCAACTCTGATTCTGTAAAGGCCAGGACTTAGCTTCTCAGGCAAAACGGCAACAACCATGTCCTGATGTCCCTGCAATGGCTTAATTAGAAACTCCAAGACCTTCGCACGGTCTCCGCTGGCCAATCCAAGGAGTTCAGGAGCATCCCCAGATTCCCAGCCATTTTCTGCGCCAGTGCGTCGCACGTTGTTGGGGAATCCCGTGCCAACTGTCAGATTCCGCACGAAGACAAGACGTTCGAGGTGAAGAGATTTTGCAGTATCCAGAGGCGACTGCATGCCGCCGGTCTGAGAAAACACAACAATCTTCAGGTCGCTGGCGAATTCAGGCACCTGGGCATTCGTCGAACTGGCAACAGGTTGGCCTTGAAGGATGTTACCGACACCGTTCCGCTGTCCCAGTCGCACCGTAAGATTCTTGTCAGCTCGGACTTGTTGAGCATCGAGTTTAATCAGGTGGCCTTCTACCACAGCGTAAATGCCGAAGTATTCGGGTATAGGGATGTTGTCCTTCGACTGACAAAATACCAACTGCGGAACGCCCAGAAGACACAGAATCAATAAAAGTCTCTGCCAGCCCATCACTCCCATATCAACGCTCCATATAGAGTCTCGCAATTGCAGGTCGCACCAGGCCAAACATCGAGTTCTGACATTTCCGCGCTATTGTTTCACCCACGTAGAACCATCATTGTTGATGATCGTATCCCCGTTGATCTTTTCTGTCACGGCAAGGCCCATCGGCAGTTTTAGAGTGATACTTCCCCCTTTGATTTCATAGGTCCCATAAAATTCCCCTCCGCTTTCACGAGCAAAGAATGAGCCATCGGATTTGAGCTCCAGGTAGTTACTAGGTATGCGCGGGTCTACATACTTTCCAGTGTGTGACGCGGAACAGCCGAAACAGAGGATCAACCAAAGGACCGATACGGCAAGCCTTAGCCTTTTCATAGAACCTCCATCGATTTCTCTGTATCCATCGGCGAAACCTTCTAGGGTAATTCGCAAGCCTTTCTACGCCGCTACTCCCTTAGCCCTCGGTTGTCCCCGATCGATTGGCCTTTGATCGCCAAGGCACAAATCCATTCAGGCCGCCGGCAACGACATTCGATAAAGCTAGAAGCCAGAAGCCAAACTCATAGTTGACCTGTAAGAAGCCACTCGAATGTTGTCGAACCTCATCCTCAAGCTTTGTTTTGAGCAGCAACAAAGCGACAAGGCTAATCCCGGACAGCATAGCCGCCCCGATTTCCCCGCCTCTATTCTTCATGAAACTCACGGCAAGGCCCACCAAGCAACACAGAAACGCGACAACTGCCAACGGCTCGCCGTCAACTCGTTGCACTTTGGGCGGCCCGAACATTTGAGGTTGTTGAACAGTGGTGCCGAGCACCAACTGAAACCCCGTAAACCTCGCGACCTGCTGCTGATTGCAGGACACGGTCACAAATGGGAGAAGGAAGCAGACCAGTGCGAATCCAAACACTGCGGGCGACAACTTTTTGGTCCCACTCTGCATCGTCAGCACCTCACCCAAACATCCGATCTACACTGTCAGCCACCTACAAACGCGCCAAACAACCCGCGATTCTCGATTCGAAACCACCGTTAGAGCATTGCAGCAAAGACGACTTTGCAAAGCCACGCGCTCAGGAGCAGCATGACCGGAACAATCGCCGCTGCCTTCGCGTCGGTGATCTTGGAAACCTGCGTGCATCCCGAATAGAGCATGAGAATTGTGTAGCAGCCCGCAAAGG
>Ga0153916_10004972_pt1 | contig 10105 bp, 12 predicted proteins | sample Opewatmetagenome_FD_109642 | JGI IMG/M metagenome (GOLD analysis project Ga0153916, IMG submission 109642) | Freshwater wetland microbial communities from Ohio, USA - Open water 3 Core 3 Depth 4 metaG | ecosystem: Environmental > Aquatic > Freshwater > Wetlands | place: USA: Ohio, Lake Erie...
ACACGCATCGCTCAGCCCAGGTGCTTGGCGAAGAAGGCCAGCGTGCGCTCGCGCGCCCGCGCCGCCGCCGCCGCATCGTAGGCGCCGCGGTGGTCGCAGTTGAAGCCGTGGTTGGCGGGGTAGATGTGCACCTCGACTTCCGGATGCGCCTGCCGGAAGGCCGCCACGCCCTCGAGCGAAATCCAGTGGTCCTTCTCGCCGAAATGCGCCAGCACCGGGCATTTCGGCGTGCGCGCGATCTCGGCCTCGGTCGTGATGCCACCGCCGTAATAGGGTACGGCCGCGCTCACGCCCTTGAGCAGGCAGGCGCTGCGCCAGGTCAGCAGGCCGCCCCAGCAGTAGCCGACCACGCCGACCTTGCCGGCGCGGGCGGCATGGTCGATGGCGGCCTGGATATCCGGCAGCACGCCGGGCCCCGCCGGGTTCATGCCCATGGCTTCGACCGTGGCCTTGAGCGCCGAGCCGGCGCTCATGTCATCAGGGGCGTAGCCCAGTTCGACGCCGGGCTTGACGCGGTGGAAGGTGGCTGGCGCCACCGCCAGATAACCGGCCATCGCATAACCATCGGCCACCGCGCGGATGTGGGCGTTGACGCCGAAGATTTCCTGCAGCACCACCACGCCGCCCCGCGGCTGGCCCGCCGGTGTCGCCACGTAGGCGGGGAATTGAAAGCCGTCGGCGGCCCGCAGATCGATGAACTGACCCATGCTGGTTTCTCCTTGCTCGTTATTTACCCACACCGAGCTTGCGCGCGACGAAATCGAGCCGGTCCTGGCCCCAGAAGATCTCGCCATCGATCACATAGCTGGGCGCACCGAAAACGCCGGCATCGATGGCCTGCTGCGTATAGGCCTCGTAACGCTCGCGCACCGCCTGGCTGTCGGACTGCGCCAGCCGCCTGGCGTCGAGGCCGCACTCGGCCAGCAGTTCAGCCAGCACGCGGTCGTCGCCGATGTTGCGCTCCTGCGCCCAGACCGCGGCCAGGATGGCGCCGCTGAGCTTCATGGCGGCCTCCGTGCCGTCGTGCAGGTCGGTCGCGATGATCAGACAGGCCGCATCGTCCCCGCCGACCGGGAAGTACCTGGGCTGCGGGTGCAGCGGAATCTGCAGGTAGTCGCTGTAGCGCTTGAGCTCCAGCAGGCGGTAGGCCTGGCGCTGCGGCGCCCGTTTCGGAAGCGGCAGGCCGCCGGAAATGGGGAACACCTTGCCGCCCAGGTCCACCGGCAACACACGGAGGGTGGCGCCCACCGCCTTGGCCAGGGCGGCGAAGCGCGCGTGGCCGAGGTAGGTCCAGGGACTTTGGGGGGCGAAGTAATAGTCCACTGTGTGACTCATGCAGTCTCCTCGAAAGTGCGGGAATGGTATCTTGTCGGTCCCACACCTGCAGGAGAACGGTTTTGGATCAGGTGCTACTCGTCACCGGCGGCAGCCGCGGCATCGGCGCCGCCACGGCCTTGCACGCCGCCCGGCTCGGCTATGCCGTGGCCGTGAACTACACCGCCCAACGGCCGGCCGCCGACCAGGTGGTGCGGCAGATCCGCGCCGGCGGCGGCAGCGCCATCGCGGTGCAGGCCGACGTGGCCGACGAGCGCCAGGTCCTGTCCATGTTCGAGGAGGTCGACGCCAAGCTCGGCCCGCTCACGGCCCTGGTCAACAGCGCGGGCGTGGTGGACATCACGCAGCGGGTGGACGAGCAGAGCCTGGCGCGCTGGCGCCGCATGTTCGAGATCAATGTCTTCGGCACCATGCTCTGCGCGCGCGAAGCGGTGCGGCGCATGAGCGCGCGCCACGGCGGCGCGGGCGGTGCCATCGTGAATGTGAGCAGCGTCGCCGCCACCCTGGGCGCGGCCGGCCAGTACGTGGACTATGCCGCCGCCAAGGGCGCCGTGGACGTGTTCACCGTAGGGCTGGCGCGCGAGGTGGCGGCCGAAGGCGTGCGCGTGAACGCCGTGCGCCCGGGGGTCATCGACACCGAGATCCACGCCAGCGGCGGCCAGCCCGGCCGCGCGCAACGTCTGGCGCCGCAGATCCCGATGCAGCGTCCGGGCACCGCGCAGGAGATCGCCCATGCCATCGTCTGGCTGCTGTCGGACGAGGCCAGCTACGCCACCGGCAGCATTCTGGACCTCACGGGAGGACGCTGATGACGACGAAGACCGTCAAGTACTACTGGGAAGACCTGACCGTGGGCAGCACGCACGAACTCGGCAGCGTGACCCCGAGCCGGGAACAGATCCTGGCCTTTGCCGGCCAGTTCGACCCGCAGCCCTTTCACCTCGACGAAGCGGCGGCCCAAGCCTCGGTCTTCGGCCGCCTGTGCGCCAGTGGCTGGCACACCTGCGCCATGGCCATGCGGCTGATGGTCGACAACTTCCTCTGCGAGGCCGCTAGCCTGGGCTCGCCGGGGCTGGGGAGCCTGAAATGGCTCAAGCCGGTCTACCCCGGCGACACGCTGAGCCTGCGCCACACCATCCTGGACAGCCGCGCCATGGGCAGCCGGCCCGACGTGGGCCTGGTGCGCACGCTGTGGGAGATGCACAACCAGCACGGCGACAAGGTGCTGCACATGGAAGGCTGGGGCATGTTTCGCCGACGCCAGCGCGCCGACGCCGCCGACAGCTGAACGGCCATGGAACTCAAGCCCCTGCTCACCCTGCTGGCGATCGTCAACCCGCTGGCCATCGTGCCGTTCTTCATCCACTACACGCGGGACTTCACGCGCGAGCAACGCTCGCGCACGATCTGGATTGCCTCCTTCAGCACCTTTGTGGTGATCGCCACCAGCGCCTTGCTGGGCCTGCAGATTCTGGCCTTCTTCGGCATTACGCTGGCCAGCTTCCAGGTCGGCGGCGGCATGCTGCTGTTGACCTCCGCCCTGAGCATGCTCAATGCCCAACCCGCCGAGGCCAAATCGAATGCCGACGAAATGCAGGATGCGGCCGCCCGCGCCAGCATCGCCGTGGTCCCGCTGACCATCCCGCTGCTGACCGGCCCGGCCACCATGTCCACCGTGGTGATCTATGCCGACAAGGCGAAGAACTTCATGCAGCTGGGCACGCTGGTGGGCTACGGCGTGGTCGTCGCCCTGGCCACGGCGCTGTGCTTTGCCCTGGCCGAGCCGATCGCGCGCGTGCTGGGCAAGACCGGCATCAATGTCATGACCCGCCTGATGGGTTTGATCCTCGCCGCGCTGGCCGTGGAGGTGATGTCCGACGGCCTGGTCAAGCTCTTTCCCGCCTTGGCGCGCTAGCGCCTGCCCGGCTCAGCGCAACTGCTGCAGCCACTGCGCCAATTCGGCCACCGCGGCGTCCGTGGCCGCGGTCAGGGCGCGCACCCCGCCGGCAGCATCCGGGGTGGCGGCGGGGCGCTGGACCAGCCAGGTCCGCTGGGCCAGCAGCTGGTCGCCGCCCGACCCGCCTTGCAGCACGCTGGCGCGCAGGCGCAACACGCCGCGGCTGTCGGCCGGTGTGTCAAACAGCTGACAGAACTCTTCCAGTTCCACGTACAACAGGCGCGGCGCGGGTTCGTCCCCCGGCAGCAGCGCGTACTGCCGACCCAGGCCGACGCGCAGCCGTTGCTGCACCAGTTCGACCGGCGGCATGGACCAGCGCGCCTGGCTGTAGGCGTGCAACTGCTGCGCATCGGCATAGGCCAGGCGGTAGAGCAGGGCCTGGCTTTCCAGCGCCGGGCTGGCCTGCACGCGCAGGCCCAGCGCCGGGCGTGCAGCCGGCACCGCATCCGGCACAGCTGCCGTCACCGGACCAAAGTCATACAGGCGCGGGGCCGGTGGGCGTTCAGGCAGCGCGCACGCCGCCAGCAGCGCGGCCACCAGCAGCCCCATCCATCCGGCAACGTTCCGCAACCGGCTTGTACCTGGATACACGTTGCATCTCCTCATCGGCCACCTCCCGGCACGACAAAACCCGGCTCGCCCGGACCGGGAGTGGCCCGCGGCGGGCCGTAGATCAGGGCCTGCGGGTTCTCGTCCAGCGTCGCGGCGGCGCGCCCCACCTGGCGGGCCGTACGGCCGGCCTCCTCGATCGTACGATTCAGGCGCACCAGACTCGTCTGCTGCACGGCCTGGCCCGTGCTGGCCAGAGCACCCACGCCCTGCTGCAACTGGTCCAGCGTGCCGCCGGGTTGCTGCAGGCGCAGCGCAAGACGGGCATAGTCATCGGCCGCCTTGCGCACCTGCGCGGCGCTGGCGCTGACGCTGGCCGCGGCTTCGCGCATGGACTGGAAGGATTCGCCGGCCTGGCGCATGGCAGGCGGTACGGCAGCAGCGGCTTCGCCCAAGGTGGTGATGCTCTTGCGCAGCGCCTGCTGGTTCTCGCTCGCCAGCAGCTGATTGACGCGGCGCGTGGTCTCCTCCAGCTGGCCCAGGATGCGTTCACCCTGGCGCGACCACTGCTCCATCAGACCGGCGCGCATGGGGATGCGCGGCAGCTGCCCGGCTGCCGCCAGCAGCGGTTCGCGCGACTCGCCGCTGTCATCGAGCTGCACGAAGGCGATGCCGGTCAGGCCCTGGTAGCCCAGCGTGGCGTAGGTGGAACGGGTGATGGGCGCATTCGCATCGAGCGCCAGGCGCAGCAGCACCTGGCCGGGGCTCAGCGGATCGAAGCCGATGGACGCCACCTTGCCGACCTTGACGCCGCGAAAGCGCACCGAGGCCTGCGACTGCAGGCCGGTCACGGCATCGCGCGTCGACACCTCGTAGATGCGCAGCTCACCGGCCTCGCGCGTGAGCCAGATCGCCAGCGCCACCAGCAGCGCTGCGACCAGCAACACGAAGGCGCCGGCAGCCAGGGCATGAGCCTTGTTTTCCATAGTCGTTTTCTACCTGTCTTCCGGCACATCATGCAACAGGGTTTGCGCCCGCCGGCCGCGTTCACCCTGGAAGAAGTCACGAATGAAGGGGTGCTCGACGGCCATGACCTCGCGCGGCGCACCGCAGGCGATCACCCGCTGCTCCGCCAGCACGGCCACTTTCGTGCTCAGTTCGAAGATGGTGTCCAGGTCGTGCGTGACCATCACCACCGTCAGCCCCAGTTCCTGGTGCAGCGAACGCAGCAGTTCGCACAGGTCGTCGGCGCTGTCGGGGTCGAGGCCGGCGGTGGGCTCGTCCAGCAGCAGCAGGGGCGGATCCATGACGAGCGCGCGCGCCAGCGCCACCCGCTTGACCATGCCGCCCGAGAGATCGGCCGGCATCTTGTGCGCCTGCACCGGATCCAGCCCGACCATCTGCAGCTTGACCAGCGCCACGTCCCGCACCAGATCCTCCGGCAGGGTCCGCAACTCACGCAGCGGGAAGGCGATGTTCTCCAGCACGCTGAAGGCCGAGAACAAGGCCCCGTGCTGGAACAGCATGCCCACCCGGCTGGCGGCGCCGGGCTCGCCCAATTGCAGGGCGGGCCGACCCAGCACGGTCACGCGCCCGCGGGCCGGGCGCTCCAGCCCGAGGATCTGGCGCAACAACACGGTCTTGCCGCTGCCGGAGGCGCCGACGATGGACAGCAGTTCGCCCGCCTCGATGCGCAGACTGAGATCGCGATGGACGACGAACTCGTGCCCGGCGCTGCGAAATACCGAGGACAAGCCTTCGATCTCGACCATGGGCCCCGGCCGGTTCATATGCCCACGTTCCTGAAGACGACCGCGAACATAGCGTCGACGAGGATCACCACCGTGATGGACACCACCACCGACGCCGTGGTGCCCTGGCCCAGGCTCTCGGTATTCGGTTTGACGCGCAGCCCGAAGTGGCAGCCGATCAGCGCGATCATCACGCCGAATACCGCCGACTTGCCGCTCGCCAGGCTGAGGTTGGAAGCCTGCACGGCATCCGGCAGGGCCGAGACGAAATAGGCCGGCGACACCCCCATGGTCAGGTCGGCCGAGATCATGCCCCCCAGCAGGGCGGCCAGCGTGGTCCAGACCGAGATCAGCGGCATGGCCACCGCCAGGGCCAGCACGCGCGGCAGCACCAGCCGGTAGCCGCGCGGGATGCCCAGCACGCGCATGGCGTCGAGCTCCTCGGTCACGCGCATGACGCCGATCTGCGCCGTGATGGTCGAGCCGGAACGCCCGGCGATCAGGATGGCGGCCAGCACCGGCCCGAGCTCGCGGATCACGGAGATGCCCAGCAGGTTGACGATGTAGGGATCGGCGCCGAAGAGGCGCAGCTGCTGCGCCATCAGGTAGGCCAGCACGACGCCGATGAGAAAGCCCACCAGGGCGGTGATCGGCAGCGCGGTGGCGCCGATGTGGTACAGATGGCCCGAGAAATCGCGCCACGGCCCCAGGCGCGGCGCGCGCAGCAGACGCAGCGTATCCAGAAAGAGCTGGCCGACCAGGCGCAGCATGCCCTGCAAATGGGCGAACACCAGCAGCACCTTGCGTCCCAGCAGCATCCAGGCGTGCGCCAAGCCACGGTGCTCGGGCGCGGGCAGCGGCACGCTGAAGCGCGCCACGCGCTCGAGCATGGTGCGCTGGGCCGGCATGGTGAGCAGTTCCTCGGGCCAGCGGCGCCCCCAGCTGTTCCACAGCAGCTGCGCGCCGGTATGGTCCAGGCGCTGGATCTGGCGCAAATCCCAGACCCGGGCGGCCGAACGGCCCTGCGCCAGCGCCGGCAGCTCGGCCTGCACGGCGGTCCAGGCCGGCGGCTCGGCCAGTTGCGCCGCCGTCCACTGCCCCTGCAACACGGCGCCCGCCCCCTGCGGCAGGGACTGCCGGCGGATGCTGGGCGGAGTGTCGGCCATGGATGGAGGTCGTGATGGGCGGTGTCCCGATGGTACTGCCAGCCGTGCCATCGGCCTCGCGGAAATTCGCCGCCACAATAGCGGCATTGCAGGCACACCACAGGAGACACCATGAGTGACGCCCCCGCCACCGACGAGCTGCTGGTCGAACAGCGCGGCCCCGTGCTGTGGCTCACCATCAACCGTGAGTTTCGCCGCAACGCGGTCAGCCACGGCGTGCTCGCGGCGCTGGCGCGCGCCATCGATGCCGCGCAGCAGCAGCGCGAGGTGCGCGCCATCGTGCTGACGGGCGCGGGGAACAAGGCGTTTTGCGCCGGTGCCGACCTGCAGGCCGAGCAGGCCTTCACGACCGACTATTCCGAACCGCACGGCCACGTGGCGCGCGTGCTGCGCGCCGCCAAGGCCAGCACGGTACCGCTGATTGCCCGCGTGAACGGCGCCTGCATGGCCGGCGGCATGGGCCTGCTGGCCATGTGCGACCTGGCCGTCGCCGCGCGCCACGCGGTCTTCGGCCTGCCGGAGGTCAAGGTGGGCGTGTTCCCGGCCCAGGTGCTCAGCGTGCTGCAGCACCAGATTCCGCGCCGCAAGCTGGCCGAACTGTGCCTGACCGGCGAGCCGCTGGATGCGGCCCAGGCCCTGGAATACGGGCTGGTGAACTATGTGGACGACGATGTCGACGCCCGGCTGCAATGGCTGCTGCAGCGCCTGCTCGACAAGTCACCGGCGGCCATCCGCCGTGGCCTGTACACGATGAAGAAGATCGAGGCCATGGCCTTCGAGGAGTCCATGTCCTTCACCGAAAGCCAGATCGCGCTCTTCACCTTGACGGAAGACGCCAAGGAAGGCCAGCGGGCCTTCAAGGAGAAGCGCGCGCCCAACTGGCCGGGGCGCTAGGCCCGGCCAGCGCGCCGCCGCGCTCAGTCGTGGTGCTTGTGGCGGCCGTAGGCGTGGCCACGGCCATGATCGTGTCCGTGATCGTGGTCATGCTCGCGCTCATAGCGACGGCCATCGCGATCGCCGCCCAGGTAAGCGGATCCCTGGGGCCGGCCACCGCGCGCGTCTTGCGTCAGGCCCTTGCCCACGGTCGCGCCCGCGGCGCCGCCCAGGCCTGCCCCGAGCACGGCCCCGTTCGCGCCGCCGGCCGACTGCCCGACCGCCGCGCCGGCGCCGCCGCCGATCGCGCCGCCCAGGACGGCGCCGCCGCTGTGGCTCGTCATCGCGGCACCGGCACCACCGCCGACGGCACAGCCGACGATGGCGCCGTTCTTGCCGCCCACCTGCTGACCGATGGCGGCGCCCGCCGCCGCCCCTACGCCACCGCCGAGCAGCGTGCTGGCGTCACCCGCGCAGGCGGCACCGGACAGGGCCAGCGCGCCCAGGGCCAGCAGCAGGTGCGTGGCGGGGAATTTCGAGAATTGCATGTTCTTCACTCCAGACAAAGGAAGGGCGCGCCGGACGGCGCGCCCTGTTGGAAAAATTCTAACGGCCGACACCGCACCGGGTGGAGCGGCCGTTACAAGCGCATACAAAGAGACCGAGAGCCCCGCGTGAGTGCGGGCCCGGCCTTGCCGCCTATTGCGGCGGCACCTGGCGGGAAATCAGCTCGCCCTCCAGATGCCCGGCCCCCTGTGGATGCGTGGCCGGGCGGTCCAGCGTGCGCTTGACCACGCTCAGGCTGTCGGCCGGCGCGATCCAGACGCGCTGCACCTCGCCGTTGGAGTCGGTGCTGACCACCAGATACGCGTTGAAGCTGCCGGCCGGCACCGTGACCTTGTCGTAGGCCTCGACCTTGTAGTTCATGGTCAGCGGCAGGACCTTGCCGCTGGCATGCAGCGTCACCTGGTGCTGGCTGCTCCAGCTGTCGCCCACCTTCATCGGCCAGCGGTAGGCGATCGGGGGGTCGTAGGACATCAAGGGCTGTCCATTGCGCCCGAGCATGGCGACCAGCCCCTTGGTCCGGCGTTCATAAACCTGGGTGCCAGCCTGCGCTGACGACGCCAGCATGGCCGGCCGACCCTGCCAGCTGCTCTCACGGTGATCCCAGGTCACCTTGTCATCAAAATTGCCATAGCTGCCGCTGCTTTTGCGCTGATAGACGAGTACCGTACCCGGCACCACGTCGACCAGGCGCTCGGCCACGGGCGGCGAGTTGGCGCAGCCGGGCAGCAACAAGCTGGCGGCGAGCGCCATCAAAGACAGACCGAAGGCGCGTTTATCGGCTTTCATGGACAGCTCCTTGTCGTTGAATGGCGATGCAAGCCATTCTTGGCGTTTGCCCGCCATCCGCCTTGACCAAGATCAGGCTTTCCATCCCGCACTGCAGCACGAAGCCCGTCACCGAAGCCGTTGGAAGACTTGACGAAGGTCAAACTGCCGACGGGGCACTCGCGTAGCATGCGACGACAAATTCATCAAAGGAGGAGACCGCCATGGCAACGAGTGAAGCTGCAAACGCGAGTCGCGCCCCGGCGCGTGAGTCCGTCAACATCGTCGGCCTGCTGGCCGCGCTGGCCGGCCTGATCATCGTCCTGCTGCTGCCGCGGCCGGCGGCCTTGCCGGTGGCGGGCCAGATCATGCTGGGCCTGCTGCTGTTCTCCGTCATCCTGTGGGTCACCGAGGCGGTGGACTACGCCATCAGCGCCGTGCTGATCACCGCCCTCATGGCCTTCCTGCTGGGCCTGGCGCCCAATGCGGCCAAGCCCACCGCGGTGCTCGGCACGGGACCGGCCCTGACGCTGGCCTTGGGCGGTTTCGCCAACACCGCGCTGGCGCTGGTGGCGGCGGCCTGTTTTCTCTCCGCCGCCATGACCATCACCGGGCTGGACAAGCGCATCGCGCTCTTCATCCTGTCCAGGGTCGGCGCCCGGACCAACCGGGTGCTGATCGGCGCCATCCTGGTGGGCATCGTGCTGTCCTTCCTGGTGCCCTCGACCACGGCGCGCGTGGCCTGCCTGGTGCCCATCATCATGGGCATCATCGTGGCCTTCGGTGTCGACCAGCGCTCGCGCTTCGCCGGCCTGCTGATGATCGCCACCGCCCAGTCCGCCTCGATCTGGAACGTGGGCGTCAAGACCGCCGCCGCGCAGAACATGGTGGCCATCGGCTTCATCGAGAAGGCCTACGGCCAGACCATCACCTGGGGCGACTGGCTGATCGCGGCCGCACCTTGGTCCATCCTCATGTCCATCGCGCTATATTTCGTGATGATCAAGATGATGCCGCCCGAGACCAAGGAGATCGCCGGCGGCAAGGAGACCATCCGCCTGGCGCTGCAGGCGCTGGGGCCGATGAGCTGGGCCGAAAAGAAACTGCTGTTCATCACCCTGGCCCTGCTGGCCTTCTGGGCC
>Ga0153916_10004973_pt1 | contig 10104 bp, 8 predicted proteins | sample Opewatmetagenome_FD_109642 | JGI IMG/M metagenome (GOLD analysis project Ga0153916, IMG submission 109642) | Freshwater wetland microbial communities from Ohio, USA - Open water 3 Core 3 Depth 4 metaG | ecosystem: Environmental > Aquatic > Freshwater > Wetlands | place: USA: Ohio, Lake Erie, Old...
GCCGGTCGCGCCATCGATCTCCCACTGCAGCGAGTTCTTCCGGCCGGCGCTGATCTGCGACACCGCCAGCGTGCCTCGCGCGCCGTTCGCGAACCGCAGCAGGATCGATGCGACGTCCTCGGTGGCCATCTCGCGGGGAACCGTGTCGGTGCTGCGCTCGGTCGAGAAGGTCTCGATGGCGCCGCGTGGCTGCGCCCGAAGCGGGATGAACGTGGCCAGGTCGGCCATCACCGAGACGATCGGATGACCGGTCAGGAAAGTGACGAGGTCCAGCCAATGGGAGCCGATGTCGCCGACGGCCCGCAGCGAACCGCCCTTGTCCGGCTCCAGGCGCCAGTTCCAGTCGGTCTCCAGGAGCAGCCAGTCCTGGAAGTAGTGGCCGGTCACGAACCGCACGTCGCCGAGCTCGCCGGCGGCGACGACCTCTCGCACGTGCTGGTGGAGCGGGTAGAACCGGATGTTGAAGTTGACGGCGTTGACCAGGCCGGTTCGCCTCGCAAGCGAGACCAGGTGCGCCGACTCCGCCGCGGTCATCGCCAGCGGCTTCTCGCACACGACGTGGCGCCCGCTCGCCAGGATGCGCTCGGTCTGCGCGACGTGGAGATGGTTCGGCGAGGTGACGTGGACGACCGCCACGGCCGGGTCATCGAGGAGCTCATCGAGCGACGCGTAGGCCCGCGAGACGCCGAGCGCCTCGGCCCGGACCAGGCCGCGCTCCGGTGTGCTGCCGAGGACGCCTCGAACCTGGACGCCGATCCGGCGCAACGCCTCGACGTGGACCGTTCCGATGAAGCCCGTGCCGATGACGGCCGCGCCGACCTCGGCGATCCTCCTCATGGCCTGCTCACTCACCTGCTCGTTGCGGTGCAAACGTCTAGACAGTCTAGCTGGATCAAAGCGCGACGACGGTCGTCTTCCGCGCAGGGGACGCTGGCACGTGTTCGACGGGTGCCCGAACTTACTGTGCCACACATCGTACTTTGCGCTGTCAAGTGCAAAAGTCTTCGGAACGGGCGTATGATCGGCCGGTGACGCAGCGACAGATCCTGGCTCCGCCCGGGCCTACCGGCCCGGCCGATGCGCGGGGGCGAGCTGTGGATCCGGGACCTCGGTACGGGCCGCTCCCGGACGAAGCCCTCGACGCGCTCGTCACCGTTCTCGACGAGATCCGGCTCGGACGGTCGCTGTCCCGCTCCGAGCTGGTCGCCCGAACGGGCCTGGGCCGCGCCGTCGTCGTGCAGCGCGTCGGTGAATTGATCGAGCGAGGGCTCGTGAGCGAGGGTGACGTCGGCCCGAGCACTGGCGGCCGCCCACCGCGCCAGCTGGCCTTTCGCTCCGACGCCGGCCACGTGCTGGTCGCCGATCTCGGCGCGACCAGCATCGACGTCGCGGTGACCACCCTCGACGGGCGGATCCTCGGCCACCACGCCGAGCCGGCGCGAATCCAGGACGGGCCGGAGCGCTGCCTCGGAAGGGTCGAGGCGCTGTTCGACTCGCTCCTGCAGACGACCGACGGCTTACCCGGACGCCTCTGGGGGATCGGGGTCGGCGTCCCCGGACCGGTCGAGTTCCAGTCCGGCCGCCCCATCTCGCCGGCGATCATGCACGGCTGGGACGGCTACCCGATCCGCGAGCGACTGACGGAACGGTTTCGCGCCCCGGTCTGGGTCGACAACGACGTCAACCTGCTCGCCCTGGGGGAATGGCGATCGGGTGTGGCCATGGGCCACGACAACGTCGTCGTCGTGAAGATCGGGACCGGGATCGGCGCCGGGATCGTCTCCGACGGCAGGCTCCATCGAGGCGCCCAGGGAAGCGCGGGAGACGTCGGACACATCCAGGTGGTCGACGATCCGTCCGTCATCTGCCGCTGCGGCAATGTCGGCTGCCTGGAAGCGCTGGCCGGTGGCGAGGCGCTCGGTCGGGCGGGTGAGAACGCGGCGCGTGCGGGCCGAAGCGTCCGCCTGAAGGCCGCGCTCGATCAGCGGGGATTCGTGTCGGCCGAGGACGTGGCGCAGGCGGTCTCGTTCGGCGACCCGGTGGCGGTCGCCATGCTCCAGTCGGCCGGTCGCCTGATCGGCTCGATGCTGGCGAGCGTGGTCAACTTCTTCAATCCGTCTCTGCTCGTGATCGGCGGCGGTGTGGCCAACAGCCCGGACCAGCTGCTCGCCGCGATCCGGGAGACGGTCTACCGGCGCTCCCTGCCGCTGGCGACCCGCGACCTGCTCATCCAGCGCTCGTCGCTCGGCGGACTGGCCGGCGTGATCGGGGCATCGGCCATGGTCATCGACCAGCTGTTCGCCCGCGAGGCGATCGGGCGCTGGATCGGAGCCGGCGAACCGTCGGGGATGCCCGACCTGGCGCTGACTCGCACCGGGTGACGCCGCGCATCGACGCCGTCGTCTTCGACCTCGGCGGCGTCCTGATCGACTGGAACCCGCGGCACCTGTACCGGCGCCTCTTCCACGGAAACGAGGCGGCGATGGAGTGGTTCCTGGCCGAGATCTGCTCACCAGAGTGGAACGCGGCACAGGATTCGGGGCGTTCATGGCACGAGGCCGTGGAAACGCTCGTTCGACGCCATCCGGAGCACCGGGAGCTCATCGTCGCCTACGACGAGCGTTGGCCCGAGATGCTCGGCGGTCCGATCGACGGCACGGTCGAGATCCTCGGTGAGCTGCGGGGAGCGGGCCTCCGCCTCGCGGCGCTGAGCAACTGGTCGGCGGAGAAGTTCCCGGTCGCACGGGAGCGGTACGACTTCCTCGGCTGGTTCGAGGACGTCGTGATCTCGGGCGAGGTCGGGGTTGCCAAGCCGGATCCGAGGATCTATCGCCACCTGCTCGAGCGGACGGGGTTCCATCCCGCCAGGACGCTGTTCGTCGATGACGTGGCCGCCAACCTCGCAGCCGCAGCCGAGCTGGGCATGGTGGTGCGGCGATTCACGGATCCCGGCTCCCTGCGCGCCGACCTGCGGGGGCTCGGGCTGCTCCCGGACGTCAGCTCGCCGCGATCACCCGGTCGCTGAAGTCGCCCGAGGCCGGGTCCTTGAGGATCAGCTTCTGGCGTCCGTCGGGCAGGACCTCCCGCTTGATCACCACCTGGCCTTCGTAGATCTCGGGGGTGGAGGCGATGCGTGGCGTCGCGCCGCCGCGCCAGTCGAGCTCGACCGGAACCCAGGCCCGCGCCTTCGCCGAGCGATAGGCGGCGTCCATGACGGCGTTCACCACGTAGCCGTCATAGAAGGTCTCGCGGGGCGCGTGGCCCTCGTCGATCGCCCGGAACATGTCGTAGAACATGTCGACGTAGCCGAGCTCGCTCACTTCGTCGCCGACCGGGAATAGCCATCCCGCCGATGTCTCGGCCTTCTCCGCCACGTAACCGGCGCCGCCACCGGCGGTGAACATCTCGAAGCCCGTCCGCAGGAAGTGGTTTGTCCAGATCGTGCCGAGCGTGCCGGCCACCTCGTCGCGCAGGTCCATCCCGCCACGGAACGTCCAGCTGACCTCGAACTGGCCGATCGCGCCCGACTCGAAACGGATCAGCGCGATCGCGTTGTCCTCGTCGGTGATCGGGTGGACGAGGGTGTCGGTGTGGCACAGGACCTCGACCGGACGGTTCCCCTTGCCAACGTAGCTGCGGATGATCTCGATGCAGTGGCAGCCGAGGTCGACGATCGCCCCGCCGCCCGTCAGCCGGCCGTCCCAGAACCAGGCCGAATGCGGCCCCGGATGCGTCTCGCGCGAGCGCACCCAGGTGACGTCGCCGATCGCGCCGGCGCTGACCGAGGCGACCGCCTTGAGCGTCTTCGGCGTGTAGCACAGGTCCTCGAGGTAGCCGGCGAAGACCCCGGCTCGCTCGACGACATCGAGCATTCGCCTGGCCTCCTCGGCGGTGCGCCCGAGGGGCTTCGTGCACAGGACCGCCTTGCCGGCCCTGGCAACGAGCTCGATCACCTGCTCGTGGAGGAAGTTCGGCAGACCGACGACCACCACGTCCGTTTCGGGATGCTCGATGGCGGCGACGAGGTCCGTCGTGTGCTCGGGGATCGACCAGCGCTGGCTGAAGTCGGCTCCGCGACCCTCGGTCCGGGAGTAGACCACCCGAACCCGATCCCGTCCTCGCTTGCCGTGAAGGGTCTGGGTGTAGAAGTCACCGATCAGGCCGGTGCCGAGCATCGTGATCGAGTGGCCGTCCATGACTGTTCCTCTCCTCTACAGGTCTGCCGGGGGAGCGAAGGCGTAGGCGCGAGCGGGGTTTTCGACGAAGAGCGCATGACGAGTGGCGGAGTCGATGCCGGCCGCGGTCATCGCCCGGGTGAATCCATCGAGCAGCCAGGTCAGCCCGGGCGCGCCGCCATGGATCCGGTAGTAGCGGCGGCGCGCGGCGTCCATGCCCAGGACGATCCGGTCGGCGAGCCCGTCCTCGGCCATCCAGCCGAGCAGCTCCAGCGTGCCGTTCGGGGCGTCGCCCCAGCGAAACGACTGGTCGTATTCGGCGACGACCCCGGTCGACAGCAGCTCCCGGTGGTAGGCGCGGTCGACGATCTTGTCGACGTGGCTCACGACGACGTGCGCGAGGTCCACGCCATGGTCGGCCAGCAGGCGGGCCTGCTCGAGGGCGCCGGTTCCGCCCTCGCAGTGGGTGAGGATCGGCACGCCAGTCTGGCGATGTGCCTCGGCCGCCGCCTCGAACACTCGCCGGTCGCGCGCCGACGGGCCGCCGTCGCTGCCCGCGACCTTGATCACGCCCGCGCGATGGGGCGTCCGCCGGACGACCGGCCCGGCGTAGTCGTAGCTGTCGATCCCTTCGGTCACGTCGAGGACGAACAGCTCGGCGAGCTCCTCGACGGAGATCCGGGCACTCCAGTGGGTTGGACCGTAGTAGCGGTCGTGGTGCAGGCCGGTCGGGGCGATCACGTGGATGCCGGTGCGCCGGGCGAGGTCGGCGAGCTTCTCCGCGCTCCGGCCCGCGTCGCAGGGCATCGCGTCAACGACCGAGCGAAGGCCGAGCGCGACCGCCGCGGAGACTTCGGTCGCCATCGCCTCGACGTCCCCGAGGTCGAAGTCGGGGACCATCTGGACCGGCCGGCCGCCATCGATGACCAGGTGCTCATGCGCATACGTGATCCCGAGCTCGGACGGGTCGACGTCGCCCAGGACCGTCCGTACGAACGTCATCGAGCGCTCGCCCGGGGCGCCGCGGCCAGCTCGAGGATCGCCCCGTCCGCGCGCAGTCGGTCGCGCAGGGCGGCGACATCGATTCCACGTGGGTCGCATCCCGCTGCCACCGCCTGCGCCGCGGCCGTGCCGGCCGCCTGGCCCATCGCCATGCATTGGGCCATGCTCCGGACCGACGCGTGGGCGTCGTGCGTCGCGCTGAAGCAGCGGCCGGCGACCAGCACGTTGGCCGCATCGCGGACGACGAGCGTCCCGTACGGGATGCCGACCGCCTCGCCGTCGGGCAGGTACTGCCAGGCCGTATCGGTTCCGGCCCGGTGGTCCTCGATGGGCGCGCCGCATAGCCCGATCCCGTCGTCGAACGAGCGGGCCGCCAGGACGTCGTTGCGGGTGAGCCTCGCATCGCCGAACACCCGCCGCGTCTCGCGGACGCCGACCTGGGTGCCGAGGGCGACGAGCGACGCGCACTCGTAGCCGGGAACGCGGTCGACCAGGAAGCGGACGTATTCGAGGGCCTGGCGGCGGCCGGCCATCTCGGCCTCGGTGAGGAACCACGGGTCGGTGGCGTTGACGATGCGGCCGTCCGGAGCGCGCCGGTACGAATCGAGGCGCGTCATCACGGTCGCGATCATCCCGTCCACCGGCGTCACGTGGTCGCTCCCCTCGCGCCGCGGCAGGTCGTAGTCACCGGATTCCGCCGCCTCGGCCATCAGCTGATGGAGGACGGCCTTCGGGATCGCACGGCGGCGCCCGAGGTCCACGTTCGCCATCCGGAAGGTGGTGGTCAGCGTCTGTGCCGGATCGAGCTCGCCGGCCGTCTCGTAGCCGAAGCCGGCGAACGCGCACAGGTCGGCGTCGCCGCTGGCGTCCACGAAGACCGTCGCGATCACCCGCGCCGGCCCCGCCCGCGTCGCGAGGACGACGCCGGTAACCCGCCCATCGCGGACCTCTGCCCCCTGGAGGAGCGCGTGCAGCAGGACGCGCGCCCCGGCTTGCCTGACCAGGTCCTCCCAGGCGACCTTGAGGTGCTCCGCCAGGTAGGTGACGCCGGTCCCGGCCCCGTACGTGTTCGGGCGCTCGATGACCGGACCCAGGGCGCGCAGCGCGGTCACCACGTCATCGGCGATGCCCCCGACGACCTTGCGGGCCTGAGTGCCCGGCGTGTAGAAGCCGTAGAACGTGTCGAGGACCGCCGTGCTCGTCCCCCCGAGGAACGGCAGGCGGTCGATCAGCAGGACGCTGGCGCCCTGGCGAGCCGCGGCGATCGCCGCGGTCGAACCGGCCGAACCGGCGCCGATCACGCAGACGTCGACCGTCGCGATCACCGGCACGTCGACCGTGGCATTCACGGTCATCGGTCGGGCCCGGCATCGTCGGGAGACGCGGAGACGACAGACCAGCCACCGTCGATCTTGAGCAGCTGCCCGGTCACGACCCGCGACTCGTCCGACAGGAAGTAGACGGCGGCGTGTGCCACCTCGTCCGGGTCCATCATCTCGCCGGCCAGCGGCTGCTTGCGCCTCGCGAAGGCCCGGATCCGGGCGTCGCCCGAGGCCCGCGTCGCCATCGGCGTGTCGGTCAATGACGGCGCCACGGCATTGACGCGGATTCGATGCCGGGCATAGGTCGCGGCCATCGCGGTCATCAGCGCGTTCGTTGCTCCCTTGGCGGCCGCATAGGCGTGGGTCCCGAAGTACTCGGGAGAGGGATCGGTCGCCGTGACGCTGCCCATCAGCAGGATGGAACCGCGCGTGCCGGAGCTGTTCGGGACCTGGCCGAGCATCTGGCGGACCACGGCTCGGCAGGTGAGTGCCTGGCTGCGCAGGTTGATCGCGAGGGTCCGTTCCCACCCCTCGGCGGTCAACTCGTGGATGGGACCGTCGCCAAACCGCCGACCACTCCCGCCCGCCACCGCGAAGGCGCCGTCGATCCGCCCGAACCGATCGATGGCGGCCGCCATCGCCCGCTCGACATCGGCCTCGTCGGTCAGGTCGGCGGCGGCCCAGGCGACCGGTGCGCCAGTTTCGGCCAGCTCGCCGGCGAGCGACGCGGCATGGTCGGCGGTCCGCGAGACGATGAAGACGGAGGCACCCTCGGACACCAGGCGGCGGGCGCTCGCGGCGGCGATGCCGGTCGCGCCAGTCACGAGGCAGACTCGATCGACCAGGCGGTCCATCAGCCGGCCGCCAGGATGGCGCGAGCCGTCGGCGCATCCGTCACGAGGATCCGGACGACGCCGGTTCGAAGAGCGCCTCGGATCGCCGTCGCCTTCTCGAGTCCGGCCGCCACCGCGACGACCCGCCGGGTTCGTCGCAGCTCCGGGACGCCGATCGCCATCGCGCGCTCCGCGAGATCCGGTGCGATGAATTGCCCGGCCGCGTCGAACGGGTGAACCACCAGCTCACCGACGGCGCCGAGGCCGACCAGGCGCGCCACGGTCTCCGCGTCAAGCACGCCGGATCGCAACAGGGACGAGCTGGTCTGGCCGGACTCGCTGGGCATGGCTCCGACGCCCACGATGGCCAGGTCGATGGTGTCGAACCGGTCGGCCGCGTCGGCGACGTCCGGCTGGCGAAGCAGGGCCCGGCGAAGGGACCGCGATTCGACGAACGCCGGCGCAAACAGCGCGTGGTGCATGCCGCCGAGTCGATCGGCGAGGAGCCGCGACACCTGGCCGGGCTCGAGGTCCCGATCGATCTGGCTGGAGCTGCCTGCGAGCTGAACGACGGCGATCGACGGGTCGCTCCGCGCGGGCATCTCGCGGACGACGGCGGCCAGCGTCGAACCCCAGGCGATCCCGACGGTCTCACCCGGCCCGATCAGGCCATCGAGGACCGACGCGGCCAGACGAGCCACTCGAGGCACAGCGTTCTCCGTGGCCGGCATGGCGGCGACCCCGCACAGGTCGATCCCGAAGCGATCCTCGATCGTTCGCGCCAGGTCGACGTCCTCGGATGGGACGTCGCGGTACTCGATCCGGACCAGACCGCCGGTCAGGGCTCCGTCGATCAGTCGCGCCACACGGAAGCGCGACATCCCGAGGCGCGTCGCGATCTCCACCTTGCTCAATCCGCGATCGAAATAGAGCCGGGCGACCTGGGTCGCGAGATCCGCGATGCCTGCGGGGCTGCTCGCGGAGCGAGGAGCGAGGGTCATGCCGCCATCCTAGGACCCGCTCGAATGAGTTGCAATCGCTCTAATGAGCGAAATGGGCCGCGCGGGCCGGTGGCCGCGGCTCCCCATTGACGAGCCACGGTCCGGCCGTCTATCCTCTGGCTATCCCGACCGGCACCCGCGCTGCGGCAGCGATTCCGCGCGCACCATTCGCCCGGTCCCCTCACCTGTAGGTGACCATTCCCAGATGCCCGCACCCGGCCCCGACCAGCGCGACCGTTCCCGCAATCGACGCCCCCGACGGCGTCCCCCAATCGGCGGCGGCGGCCGCGCACCCGTCACGGAGTACGAAGAACAGCTAGAGATCGAGGCCGCCCGCGAGCGGAACGACCTCGAGGTCGCCGACCTCCGCGAGATGAGCGTTGCCGAGCTCCGCCAGGTCTCGCGCGAACTCGAGCTCGACACCGCACCGAGCGAGCGCAAGGACGAGCTCGTCGACCGGATCCTGCGCGGTCAGACGGAACGCGCCGGGCACGACTACGCCAGCGGCATCCTGGATATCGTCGACGAGGGCTTCGGCTTCATGCGCCGGCATGGCCTGCTGCCGAGCCCGGACGACGTGTACGTCAGCTCGAGCCAGGTCCGGCGCTTCGGCCTGCGGATCGGCGATCGGGTCGCCGGCGCGGTACGCGCGCCGCGCGACGCCGAGAAGTACTGGGGGATGCTCCGGGTCGACTCGGTCAACGGCGTCGATACGGAAACCGCCCGACGGCGGCCGATCTTCGCCGATCTCACCCCGGTCCACCCGGACGTCCTGATCAACCTGGAGACCGATGCCAAGAACCTGAGCCAGCGATTGATCAACCTGGTCAATCCGATCGGCAAGGGCCAGCGCGCGCTCATCGTCAGCCCGCCCAAGGCCGGCAAGACGATGCTCCTCAAGCAGATCGCCAACGGCGTCAGCGCCAATTACCCGGAGATCCTGCTGATGGTCGCGCTCATCGGCGAGCGACCCGAGGAAGTCACGGACATGCGCCGCAGCGTCAAGGGCGAGGTCATCAGCTCCACCTTCGACGAGCCGACCGAGAACCACACCCACGTCGCCGAGATGGCCCTCGAGATCGCCAAGCGCCAGGTCGAGACCGGGCGCGACGTGGTCATCCTGCTCGACTCCATCACACGGCTCGCGCGTGCCTACAACCTGGCCCTGCCGCCGTCCGGCCGGACCCTGTCCGGTGGCCTCGACCCGATCGCGCTCTACCCGCCGAAGCGCTTCTTCGGTGCGGCCCGGAATATCGAGGAGGGCGGTTCGCTCACGATCATCGGGACCTGCCTGGTCGACACCGGCTCGCGGATGGACGACGTCATCTACGAGGAGTTCAAGGGCACCGGCAACTCCGAGCTGATCCTGGACCGCAAGCTGGCCGAGAAGCGCATCTTCCCGTCGATCGACGTGCAGCGCTCCGGGACCCGGCGCGAGGAGCTCCTCCTCGAGGAGGGCACCCTCAAGATGGTCTGGACGATGCGCCGGATGCTGTCCGCGGTCGGGGCCAACGAGGGGATCGAGATCCTGCTCAATCGGCTGGCCAAGACCCAGTCCAACGCCGAGTTCCTGTCGACCCTGACCAAGAGCCTCGACGCCTGACGACGCCGGGCCGGACGGCCCGGGCCGAAAAGCCCTTGGCGCGTTCGCAATGGGCGTGGTACCGTTCGCGGCGTTGTCGTAAGCCCGTTGTCACACGGGCGGCGTCCGCGTAGCAGAGACCCCAGCTCTATACCGCGACCCCGGATGGTCTCCCAAGACCCATTCCCC
>Ga0153916_10004974_pt1 | contig 10103 bp, 7 predicted proteins | sample Opewatmetagenome_FD_109642 | JGI IMG/M metagenome (GOLD analysis project Ga0153916, IMG submission 109642) | Freshwater wetland microbial communities from Ohio, USA - Open water 3 Core 3 Depth 4 metaG | ecosystem: Environmental > Aquatic > Freshwater > Wetlands | place: USA: Ohio, Lake Erie, Old...
GCTCACCATGCGCCGATGGCTTGAAGCCAATCCCGACGACGAGTTCGCGAAAGATGTTCGAACCAAACTGACCTCGGAACCCGAGCGCTACGCCGCTTACACGCGTGAATACCTAGGCTGGGGTGTGTTCGCGCTGATGACGCGGTGATGAGGGGCAGCTGGGGCATCCGGCGGATTGTCAACGGCGGTGCCGCGCAACAGCTGGTGGCTCGCCGAGATGTGAGTGCGCCTGAACTCATCCGCCATCGCCGAAATCTTCGTCCAAAGGCTCTGTGCGTTCAAGAGTGCATGCCCGAACCAAGATGTGGATCAGGGTGCTGGGGTGGACATGGCGGGGCTGTTCATGGCCTGAGTGGCGTTGCGCCGATGGTGTATTTTCACTTTTTTGCGGCAGCGCCAAGTTCTCAACTTTCCTGGCTGGGTGCCACTTTGTTCATTACTGGCCTCTTTGTTCTTTTTCGATTCCGTCCCAGGCCTCACATCGCCCATGCCAGTCATCACACAAAGGCCTAACATTTCATTCAAGCCGACACCGCTTCGCGGCGCGGCTTAATTCAGGCGTTGGGCATAGCACAAATGGCTACCGGCGAAAAAGACCCTCGCTTGCTTGAAATATGGAATCAAACATCGATTCCCGTCTTATACCGTCGTGGCAAAGGCTTTCCGTTGCTTGTTCGCCTGCCGTTCTCTACGGGCAACAGAGCGTGGCTCAAGAATGATCGCCACCGTGATCCGATTTGGCACAAATCGGAGAGATATTGGGAAGTGCCGAAGTCATGGTTTGAGGATCTTATTAAGGAGGCTCTAGCCAAATACAAAAAGGTGTACGTAATACAACCGTTCAACCCAATGGAAAAATGCGCGCCCACATGCCGGAACGCAGTTGGGGCCGAGTGCGAATGCTCGTGCATGGGGGCAAGTTGGTGACGCAGCGCCAACTGCTCAAAGAGGTCTGGGGGCCGGGGGCGGTAGGACAGTCACAGTACCTTAGGGTTTACATTGGTCAACTTCGCAAAAAACTCGAACCTGACCCGACGCGGCCAATTCTGCTGCTCACCGAGCCGGGGATCGGCTACCGCATGGCAATCTTAGATGACGGGGGCGTTTGTCCACCCGGAATCACGCTGCGTTTTGGATCACCCAGTTGCGAAACTCGTCTCGTAGACCCCGCTTATTATCGCCGGTCTATTTTATCCCATTTCTTTTCCCGCTGGTCTCAGATTGCGAGCAGGGAGCGGAGTCACGTTCGTCCCGCTTTATGTCCACAAAAATGTCTACCGCCTGGCCACTTTTGTATTATATCTTGGAATAACGGCGACAGCATCGTCGCTCGCGACATGTGCCTGTGACCGGGATTGATTCACGTTCGGCAACATGTGTGTAATCCTGCATCCTTCGACTGACTTGTTATACAGCGGTCACTCTCCGGCCCGAAAAGCATAGGTCTTCTGCAACCACACTGCTGTCGTGGTATATCGCGCAGGTTTGAGAATTATCGTCTTTGGGCAATGCCAGGCTGGAGGACAATAAGATGAAAAAGTTGATGTGGGTGAATCTCTTTGCTCTGTCGGTCATAATGGCCGGCATGGTGATAGCACAGAACCCGGACGACATTTACTGGGATAACAGCCTATCGCCGGCGATTTCAGGCGTCAACGGCGACGCGTGCGCCATGGTCATTTACAACGGCAAGCTCATCGTGGGCGGGGTATTCAGCGTGGCCGGCGGCACTATTGCCAACGGCATCGCCGCCTGGAACGACACAACTTGGTCGTCCTTGGGATCAGGGGTAACTAACGGCGCAGTCTATGCATTGGCCGTTTATGACAGCAAGCTTATAGCGGGTGGGGGTTTCGTTTCTGCCGGTGGTGTAGCAGTTACTAGAGTCGCCTCTTGGGACGGCACAAACTGGTCGTCTTTGGGATCAGGGGTAACCAACGGCGTGGTTAATGCATTGGCCGTTTATGACAACAAGCTTATCGCGGGTGGGTTATTCGATTCCATTGGTGGCGTAGCCGCCAGCATCGCCGCCTGGGACGGCACAACCTGGTCGCCACTGGGGTCAGACTCTGGGGGCTACAACGGCCAAGTCCGAGCGCTCGTCACTTTTGACAATAAACTCATCGCTGGAGGGGTCTTCGATTCCATTGGCGGGATTGACGCAAACGGAATCGCCTCTTGGGACGGTGCCACCTGGTCATCTCTTGGATCAGGGATGTCTGGGAATCAGGTTACTGCTCTTGCGATCTATGATAACCAGCTAATCGCGAGCGGGCTGTTCGACGCCGCGGGCGGCGTCGCGGCCAATAATATCGCCGCTTGGAATGGAACCAGTTGGTCACCACTGGGGCTGGGAATAGGGTGTAGTGGTCAATTTTTGTGCCCAATGATCAATGCCCTTACTGTATACGATGACCACCTGGTGGCGAGTGGTTGGTTTGATTCGGCAGGCGGCGCCCCCGCTCGCGCTATTGCCACCTGGGACGGCTCCACCTGGATGCCGTTCGATACTGGATTTATGGCGAGCACATTTGGGATCTACACAGTCACGGCCTGCGCGGTCTACGGTACCAAACTGGTTGTGGGGGGAGGTAATGTTGTCGCCTGGGACGGTACAACTTGGTCGTCGCTCGGATCTGCGACGAACGGCGATGTCTCTGATCTCGCGGTCTACGATAACGAGCTGATTGCGGGCGGTTCGTTCTATTCAATCGGCGGCGTCGACGCCGACCACATCGCGTCCTGGAATGGCACGACCTGGTCGCCTCTGGGTTCGGAGATGAAAGTTTCCGTCTTTGCACTCACAACTTTCGAAGACCGGCTTCTAGTGTGCGGGTCACGGGATTCCATGGGCGAATATGCAGTTGCTCACATCGTGGCGTGGGATGGCACCAACTGGTCGCCGTTTGCGTCAGTATCGGGAAGCTACTATGCCTTTGTTTCTGCCTTTGTTGATCATGACAACCTGTTGATAGCGGCCGGTGAGTTCGATTCGGCCGGTGGTATCGCTGCAAGTAACATTGCTGCCTGGGATGGCACAACTTGGTTACCCCTTGGGCTAGGGATCAAAGGTGAGTGGGCAAGGGTTTACGCCCTCGCCGTCTACGATAACAAGTTGATCGTGGGTGGAGACTTCGATTCGGTCGGAGGGGTGGCGGCCAATAACATCGCTATGTGGGATGGCACAAGCTGGTCACCGCTCGGGCCGGGGATGTCTGTGGATGGGATCTTGGGTGAGGTACGTGCTCTTGCTATCTATGATAACCAGCTTATTGTGGGCGGGCAGTTCCTTGCTGCTGGTGGAGTAGCAGCCAAAAATGTCGTGGCGTGGGACGGCACAAGCTGGTCGCCTCTCGGATTAGGGATATCAATGCTTGGTTATACGGGCCTGGTTTATGCTCTTGCAATCTATGATAACCAGCTAATAGTGGGTGGGTGGATCGATTCTGCTGGTGGAGTGGCTGCCAATAATATCGCTGCGTGGGACGGCACAAGCTGGTCGCCACTCGGGTCGGGGATAAAAGGGACGCCCTACGCCTTGACCGTGTACGACAGCGCGTTGATCGCGGGCGGGACATTTACACACGCAGGGGGCAAGGTGGCGGCTTACCTGGCGAGGTGGACGAAAGGCGCTCCCACTGACGTCGATGAAGATGCACTCGATCACCTGCCGTGCTCCTTTTCACTCGACCAGAACTACCCCAACCCGTTCAATCCGGCCACCACGATCGAGTACAGCATCCCGACTAGGTCACAAGTGACTATCGAGGTTTTCAACATACTTGGTCAAAGGGTGCGGACACTGGTGAATGAGACAAAAGCAGCCGGAACTTATCGAGCGGAATGGAACGGAACGGACGACTCTGAAAGCAGCGTGTCCACAGGGATGTATTTGTATCGTTTCCAGGCTGGTGATGTCGTGCGGACGAAGAAGATGCTGCTGATCAAGTAGATCGATTGCTGGGAAGCGAAATTGAGTTGGGCAGGCCAGTTCGGTCTGCCCTTCCCTATTAGTCAAACAACGGTCAACCCTGTCTGGTGGTCGCCGTGTACTTAATTGCCTTCCCACGACTTCCGTCGATCAGCGCATAGCGTAACCGCACTGGAAACCGGAAAGACACAAGAGTTTGGGGAGAGTGAGGTCGGGCCCGCCATTGATTTTAAGAGCCTTGGTTTACATCCGGGGCTTTTTTATGCTTCAGGACGGGTGCCCAACGGTAGGCCGTGGAACTCCTGTGAAACAGCGCGATCTCAAAATCGTATAGTGAGCAGACGGAGGATGCTTATATGTTTTATAGGCTTTTGATTATAGTGTTATTTTCAGTTTTACTGATTGCACTCATTCCGGTTGCAGACATCAGGGCTAAGGATTCATCCATCAGGCTTACAAATAACGAAGCACGCGGTTATCATTGCAAATGGTCGCCAGATGGAAAGCACATTGTCTTTGTCTCTCGAAGTAGTGGGGAACCGAAGATGTATATCATACCGGCCGACGGCGGTGAGGCGATACTGATCGAGAGCGGACTCAGCGGCGACCATCACACGGGCTGGTCGCCTGATAGTAAATACCTGGTATTCGATGCCTATGGCCCGGACGGCCCTCCGCCGAGACTATGGCTTATCCCGGCTACAGGTGGAAAACCAGAGCCATTGGTGCCCGACGTATGTCCCGCATTTCAACCGGCTCTATCACCTGACGGTGAGTGGGTGACTTTCGCTGCCATGAGAAGTGGCAATGCGGATATTTGGAAAGCGAAAATCAATGGAGACTCGCTCACGCAAATCACCAGTAATCCCGCGAATGATCATCATCCGCAATGGTCTCCCGACAGTAAGTCGATTGTCTTCGCTTCGGACAGAAGCGGCAACTGGGACATCTGGATGGTGAACTGCGATGGTAGCCGTGCCAGACAGATCACCACCGCCCCGGAGTTAGATGACCAGCCCATGGTATCTCCTGACGGCACATTGATTGCCTTCATGTCTGAGCGAGGAGGCAGACGGGAGATCTGGCTGCAGCTAATCAGCAGTGGCACGGCAGAACGTGTCACAGAGGAAGGTGAGAATTCATGGCCAAGTTTCTCTCCGGACGGCAAGCATCTTGTCTGGTCATCAAATACTGACCTGTACATCGGTAAGATAGCTGATCACTAGGATTTGATTACCTTCCAACGAGTTCCGTCGATCCTTTCAAAGTGGAATCGTATCAGGGAGTCAAAGGCAACTGAGGTTTGGGGAGAGTGAGGTCGGGGCCGCCATATTCACATCTGATTGATTCCCATTATCTTAACGTTTCCAAGGATGTCGCATTGGCGTACGCCGTAGCGGTTGATCTTGGTGTTCGTTATGGCTATTTTGTGTCTGCCGAGGAATCTACGCGGATGTATACTAGGGATCAGTTCAGAGTTCACTCGATCCTACAGCAAGCTGTGGGCTATTCTGCAACCACACTCGCCCCAACAACAGCCATTGGAAAGGAAGGGCATGAAAGATCGTCCCCGGAGCCTAAAAGTTGAAGCCGAGCGCGAGGCGAGAAAGAAAATGCTCCAACAAGAACATATGTTGCCACTTACTCGCTTTGTAAATAAAATCAGAAAGGACAAAGGGCCGGACAAGAAGATTCCTTTCTTCGATCCGCTTGATGGTGGCACTGGGGCGAGATGCCTGTTTGTACTGGAGGCACCTGGCCGCAAAGCTGTTGAGTCTGGCTTCATTTCTAGGAACAACAACGATCAATCAGCAGAGAACTTCTTTGAGTGTAACGTCTTGGCCGGACTCACCAGAGAGAGAACTATTACCTGGAATATTGTTCCGTGGTATCTCGGCACAGGCAGAAAAGTCAGAGCTGCGAAGAAGTCGGATATCGAGTTAGGAACCCCTTACTTGCTCCGCTTGACACGATTGCTGCCTAGATTACGGGTCATAGTGTTGGTTGGTGGTAAGGCGCAGACAGTCGAAACGGAGCTGAGGTTACGCCTTAAAGGAGTTGACATAATTCAGACTCTGCACCCGAGCCCAAAGGCTCTCAATAGAAAGCAAGAGAACAAGAAGGTGTTAATCCGTCAGCTGAAACAGGTACGGAAAGCCCTCGATCATCGCAGTCGAAAGAATCGACGTGGCCCCCAGTAGCTCGTTGATCCAACATTTTGTTTGGCGACGCATTAGCCCATCAAGACCCTCGTCATGTAATCCGAGTTTGCGTGCAAATTGTCGATCAGCCAGGTTCCGAGTCTGTCAGTAACGGCCCGCCATAGACTAATTAAGTCCATGTTCATTTTATGTCCCCTGAACGCCGTTCTCTCGTTGTTCTTCCAATCCGATTCCCCTGCGTTTGAGTCACCGGGCAACCTAAGTCTTTAGTTTCCAAACAAATTGCCATTTTTGTCAACGATTTATAAATTGTAACAGGCCTCAGAACGTCAGCAGAGAAGGTATTGATATGAAAGCGGTGCTTTGCATATTAGCAACTTCCCTTATTATTGCATCTGCCGCACAGAGATCTTATGGGCAGGAAATAGTGTCATTCTACCCGCTATTTTCTGAGCGCGATGCCGTACTGGTTCCGGAGATCGAAGGTACGTGGGAGTTTGATTTCTTCGGTGTCGATACCATTTCGTTTGAGAGAGGCGGCGACAATTTCTACGATGCAGTAGTGGGGTCCGGCGGCATCACATCACGGTTTGAGGCTGTATTCACAGAACTCGGAGGTTCGCTGTTCCTTGATCTGCTACCCACCAAACCCACAGCCGACTGCGGGGAGAGTTATCAGGAAAACTCAGTACCTGTACATTCTTTGACTATGATAGCTGTGATTGGGGATTCTATGCGCTTGGCGGATATGAACTATCTCTGGTTTTATGACAATATCATCGCGAAGAAATCGATGGAAAGCTATCTGCTGACCAAGTCTAGGGTGATGCTCACGTTACCAACCGACGAGCTTCGGACGTTCCTGAATGAGCACCTGCACGAAGGTGGTTTCTTCGGCGAGGAAACGGTGGCTCGGCGAATTGCGGGGAAGCCGCGCCAGCAGATCGACGTTGATCGCATGCGTACAGGTGACGACCGGCAGACCGGCGTGACGAACGACCCTTTGTATCTGCAGTTGGGTTGTACACCGAGTTTCCCCTATAAGAATGGCTGGTTGGGCGGTGATGGAGGGCAGGCAGTGCCTATTAGCCAGTCGATGACAGTCTGGCTTTTTGGGGATACTTTCGTGGGGCGAAAGGATCAGAAGACGCGCCGGGGGGCCGGCATGGTGACGACGATAGGTTTAAGCACCTGCGGAGCCGATGGAATGAGCGATATGCAATACTATTGGCGTAATATGTATTCGGATCATCCCGACCACTTTTTCCAATCGCACACCGACCGATACATTTTCTGGGCTCTTGACGGATTCATGTATGACGGCGACCTTTTCGTCATCATGCAGAAGACAGGACCGCTGCCCGGCTCGTCTCCGGATGCCATTTTCCGTTTCGCAGTGCTTGGTTATACATTGGCCAAAGTGAGAGGCCCTACCGCTAGCTCTCCCAGCGACTGGAAGATCGCTCTCTTTCCATGGTCACAAGCTGTGGATGCTGGCCAATATCAAGGCGGATTGGCCAAAGATGACAAATTTGTCTACCTCTTTATGGCCAAAGAAGGAAAGCAGAATTTTCTTATGCGATTGCCTCTCGACAAGCTGGAGTCGCCGGACTCCAACTTGGAATACTTTTCGAGAGACGAAACCTGGAAGTATGGAATAGATTCATCCGATGCTAAAGTGCTGTTCGAAGATCCTCTGATCGGGAGAGCGAACTACATACCAGAGATGAAGAAGTGGCTTGTGGTCTACGGGCCGTACTTTGGAGAAAACGCTATTTTTTTCAGAACTGCTCCAGAGCTCGTGGGGCCATGGTCAGACCGACAAGTACTATACAAGTGTCCAGAGCTGGTCAAAGGAACTGCGCAATATGACGAGAACAACTTCTGCTACTGCTCGCGGGCAGTGACGACTACCATAGAGGGAGGGTCCGTCAAGCTTCTGTTAACTTACACCTGCAATTCAAGCAAGCAGTCGAAGTTGGCTGAGAATATGGCCATCTACTCTCCGCAAGTCGTGGAAGTTATTTTGCCGCAGTAGGGTCGCAAAATGAACCGCAGATCCTTGACCATGGGATACATTGCGAGTCTCATGCCACGCAAGTTGGGGTCAAAACCCTCTGCCTCCCCACTAGAAGGTGTCCTTATTCCATTAGCACCTGCTACTCAGTAAATTGTCTTCCAACGACTTCCATTGATTCTGGCATAGTGTAATCGAATCGAGAAGTTGAAGACTACCAGAGTTTGGGGAGAGTGAGGTCGGGGCCGCCAGTAGACTTAATAGTCCACAATATCTCCAGAATTCACTCCTGTTCGCCTCAGACAAGTCCGCTTGTTGAACTGTTCCAACAGCTTCAAGTCTCACACGAGGCGGCACTTATGCGCATAGAGCCAAGACCCGTCCGGCGGCGCAAGCCGGACCTTGTCCTGGCAGCACTTTACCGCTATTTTCCGGCCGCCACCGGCTTGCGGCAGGGACAATGAAAGATATGCCTCGCCAGAGCGTGCTCATTATCGAAGATGATCCGGGTATCCGCGAGCTCATGGCCTATCACCTGTCCCGTGAAGGCTATGTCGTCTCCGAGGCGGAGCGGGGCGATGAGGGCTGGCAAAAAGCGCGCTTGGGGAGTGTCGACCTGATCCTGCTCGATTTGATGCTTCCGGGAATAAGCGGCATGGACATCTGCCGCAAGCTCAAAGGCGATCCTTCCACGGCCGACATCCCGATTATCATGGTTACCGCCAAGGGGGCCGAGGTGGATATCGTGGCCGGGTTGGAGACGGGAGCCGATGATTACCTGGTCAAGCCGTTCAGTCCGAAGGTGCTGGTGGCGCGGGTCAAATCGGTCCTCCGGCGGAGCCAGGCGCCGCAGATTGCCCTGGCCAAACCCATCGAGATGGAAGGTCTCGATATCCACCCCGGACGCCATGAGGTGCGTGTCGACGGCAAGCCCGTTTCGCTTACCCACACTGAATTTCAGATTCTCCACCTGCTGGCGTCCAGGCCGGGCTGGGTGTTCACAAGGTACCAGATCGTCGACCGGGTCAAGGGAGAGGATTACCCGGTGACAGATCGGGCCGTGGACGTGCAAATCGTCGGTCTGCGCAAGAAGCTGGGCGCGCGGGGAAACTACATTGAAACCGTGCGCGGTGTGGGATATCGCTTCGCCGATCCGTCGCCTGAGGAGGAGGCTTGACCATGCCGCGGCGGCCGTTATTTTGGCAGCTGTTTCCGTCGTATGCGCTGGTCGTGCTTCTTTCGGTCGCGGCGGCGACCTGGTTTCTCATCTTTTCGTTCAAGGATTTCTATCTCAATCAGACTCGTCAGGAGCTTGAGGTCCGGGCTCTACTGGTGAAGGCGCAACTGGCCGGCATGGACATTGAGCGAGATGCCGACCGCGTCGATTCGCTCTGCAAACAGCTCAGCCGCTTGACAGCAACCCGCATCACAGTGGTGCTGGCCGACGGCACAGTGATTGGCGATTCGGATGAAGATCCATCGCAAATGGAAAACCACGCCAATCGACCGGAAATAGGCGAGGCCCTTGGCGGTCGGTTTGGTTTGGCCACCAGGTACAGCCACACTCTGTTCAGGAACATGATGTACGCGGCTATCCCGCTGGCGATCGATAGCCGGGTGGTCGGGGCGGTGCGAACCGCGCTTCCCGTGACCACCGTCGAGCACGCCTTCGGCTCAATGTCAACCCACGTGCTGATCGGCATCTTGCTGATTGCGGCGCTGGCCGCCATTGCCAGTTTGTTGATTTCCCGCCGTATCGCGCGCCCGTTGAGGCGCATGACCAAAGCCGCGGAAGCTTTCAGCGATGGCGATTTTGCTTCCCGTCTCCCGGCAGGCGGCCCCAGTGAAATCGATCAACTGGCCCAAACGATGAATACGATGGCGGTGCAACTTGACGAGAAAATCCGCACGATCAGCGATCAGAAGAGCGAGCGCGAAGCGATCCTGTCCAGCATGGTGGAAGGCGTCATCGCCGTCGACAATAGCGAGCGGA
>Ga0153916_10004975_pt1 | contig 10102 bp, 7 predicted proteins | sample Opewatmetagenome_FD_109642 | JGI IMG/M metagenome (GOLD analysis project Ga0153916, IMG submission 109642) | Freshwater wetland microbial communities from Ohio, USA - Open water 3 Core 3 Depth 4 metaG | ecosystem: Environmental > Aquatic > Freshwater > Wetlands | place: USA: Ohio, Lake Erie, Old...
CGGCCAGAGCTTCGTGCTCAGCGAAGACACGGAGCTCGTCGGCCGGGGCCGGTTCTGCTCTGTGCGGCTGAAAGACAAGGAAGTTGCTGCGGCGCACTTCCTTGTAAACCGCGAAGGTTGGGTCCAGCCGTCAACTCCGGCCTGTGCCATTGAGGTAGACGGTGCGAAGGCCCGTTCACGGTCGCTTGCCAACGGTTCACTCATTCGTGTCGGCCGCACTTGCCTTCGCTTCGAAATCACGTAGCCTGCAGGAGAACAACATGAAACCCGACCGTGCCCATCGCAGGGGCGGCTGGGGGGTATGCGATGCCGACTGTGGCCCGGGACGTTACCACCAATGAGGTCTTTGTCGACGACCTGCACTTCGCCACATCCTGGTGGCAAAGGCTGTGTGGCCTCATGTTCCGGCGTTCGCTCAACGCGGGGGAGGGCCTCTTCATCGAGCCGTGCTCATCAATCCACATGATGTTCGTTCCCTTTGCCCTCGATGCGGTGTTCGTCGACAAGGACCACCGGGTGGTCAAGGTATCGAGGGGCGTGCGGCCATGGGTCGGACTGGCGTTCGGTGGACGAGGTGCCCGCGGAGTGATCGAAGTGGCGGCAGGGGCAGCGGACAAGGTGATGGACGGCCACCAACTCGACTTCTAGCCGACGTTCGTCCCCCCTTCCCTCCGGCCAGCCATATAGGGTTGTCCCTAATAGGTGATCGCCGTTCAATCCGGCAGTATTGGACCGAGACGGGCAACCGGGAGATGGCAATTGGGCAGGAACGGGCCTCCGACGAAATACGTGGCGCTGAACCGCTGCATCGATGATCTGCTGGCCGACGGGGCCGGTCACGTCGACTTGCCGCCCGGACCGGATCGGCTCCAGGTGAGAGAACTGGTGGAAGTGGCGCGCGTGCTCCGGGCTTTCTCGCGCATGTCGCCCTGGCCTGAACCCGCTCCAGACCGGTAGCTCAGGGCACTCCGTCGACTTCTGTCCGGCCACGTCGACCACTCGTACGACCTCGAACTCTTCCCGCTCGTTTGAGCGGTATACGAGGTCGGCGCGGGGCCGCTTCCGCGAGCGCCGAGTCCACCTGAGGGCTGGCGAGATCGATACCCAATCGGATTTCGGGTTCGGCCCGAGAGTGATGGCCGACCGGATAATGCGGCGAGGTCGCTGACGACAACCTGGCGAGCCAGCGCTGCCTCAGCAAGAACGGTTCGAGGTCTTCGAGAAGCGGGTAAGACCACCAGGCGCCAAGTCTGAGGCGGAGTACTGATTCATGCCGACCGCTCATCGGCACCAGCATCGAAGGCGTCAACTCGCGGATTGACGGCCGCCAGGCGCCACGCCGCAGCCAGGTTCGAATCTCTTGTGGGGCTGGTTGGGCCACAGGGGACTACATTCGAACACGCTGAGCCCATCAGCTACGTGCTGACGGCAAAGCTGGCGGCGTAACCCTGGGTACCGACTTCTGGCCTCAATCTCCGCCGAACACGATGAGAATTCCGCCGTCTCAATGATTACCGCCCCGTGTCCCTCCGTGAGGCGCTTGGTGGCTCAGTGGCTCGAGCATCTGTCTTCGGACTAGCCTGATGGGTGCGCGATGGCTCCCCGTGTGGATGTGCGAGCGAAAACGACTCATAGATAGTGAATCGGGCTGGCCGTCGCTGAGGTGAGGCGTTCTCAGCTCGCCCAGACGTTCCGAGACGGCGCCGTAATTGGGGGCGAGTACCGGCGCGGTGATGCTAGCCGAGCGCCCATCCGGCCTCGAACTCGTCGGCCGCCATCAGGTCGTACTTTTCGCCACTGCCTAACGTCAGGAATTTCACGACGATAATCGCGATGTCTCTATCCATCACGGTGGCGGCATACCGCGGGCCGTCGGGTGTCACATGGAAGATGACGTAGCTCATCGCTCGGCTCGCGTCGGCCGGTACGCCGGTCCGTTTCGTTCGGGGCCCGCCGGGTACCGGTTTCCCGGTGTCCGGCGAGTACCCCGACGACAATATCTTCGCGACCCCGCGCGTCCGTTTCGTCCGTAGATCTACCCAAAGTTGCTACCCATCCGCGTCGTCGGATGGTTCTCGTACGATGCACGCGATTATTCGGCTCTAATGACGCTTCTCGTTGTGCCTGATTGGGGAGTAGGATATCGGCCGATAGCCGGGGAGCTGTGCCGGGTCGCCGCCGGAGCTGGCCGCGAGCGGGCAAGAAAGGGGACCACCGCTGAACGGGCTGGCGAGCCTGTGCCCCGTCATCTCAGCGGGAATCGAAGTGCATCCTGACGCGCATTCGAACGAAATCGCTGCCGACGCACGGCTGCCAGGGCGAGCCCGTGGACGACTTGTCGGTCGCGAAGCTGACCAGCGCGCGCTAGCGGCGGCCATCGCGGATGCAGTAGCGGGCTCCGGCGCCGTCGTGGTGATCACCGGCGAAATGGGGAGCGGAAAGACGCGGCTCCTCGAAGACGGTGAGCAGATCGCCAGGTCGCACGGTGCCACCGTCGCATGGGGACGCTCCGACCCCGGCGGATTCGCGCCGCCGCTCTGGCCGTGGATTCAGATTCTCCGGGAGCTCGGCATCCAGCGACCGGGCACATCCATTGAAGCTGACAGCGAGACGCGGGGCCTTATCGCGCGACTGATGGATGAGAGCGGGACAGCGGAACCGGCCGCCGGGACGAATGAGGGCGATCTCGGCAGATTCCGGTTGTTCGATGCCACCGACCGGCACCTGGGCCGCGTCGCCCGGGCGGCTCCGCTGGTCCTCATCCTCGATGACCTTCAGAACGCGGACGTCATGTCGCTAGGGATGCTTGAATTCATCGCCGCAAGGGCACGGACCGAGCCGTTGCTCTTGCTTGTGGCGGCAAGCGACTCAGATTCGGCGGCCAGCGGTGCACTTCCGCGAACCGTAGCAGAGCTCATGCGAGTCCCCGCGGCGAAGCGAATTGAGCTGCGGTCGCTCGACAACGCTCAAGTCGGAGAGCTACTCACATCCGTGCTCGGACGAACACCGGACACGGATCTCGTCGGGCGGGTCGCAGCCGAAACGGGGGGCAACCCGCTCTTTGCCATTGAGCTGGCTCGGCTCATCGACGGTTCGGGAGAGGCGTCGGGGCGCACCGTTCAGCGAATACCAGCGGGTATCCGGGAGGTCGTCCTTCAACGTTGCCATGGGCTGCCAGCCGAGACGCTGCGCTTAATCGAATATGCCGCCGTCCTCGGTAAGGAATTTCAACTGGTGACTCTTCAGAGGGTCGGCGAGTTGGCTGACTCACCTCAGCTCTTACTCGATCTGCTCGAACCAGCCGAACTGATAGGGATCGTCGAGGAAGCGCCGGCCACCCCGGGGTCGTATCGCTTCAGCCAATCGCTCGTCCGTGACGTCCTCTACGAGGGCATCACTTCGACACGCCGCGCGCGAATGCACCTTGCTGTCGCTGCGGCGTTGGAAGCCGGTCGAGTGCGAGTTCGGTTCGACGAGATGACGCGTATCGCGAATCATTACATGCAGGGTATCGCGGCGGGCAGCGCAGAACGGGCCGCCGAAATGGCGACGCGCGCAGGTGACGAAGCCTTTGCCGTCTTCGCATATGACCTGGCCGTCCACCACTACTCCGATGCCCTCATGGCCGGCGAAATGGCCGGGACATCGGAGGCACAACGAGCGGCACTCCTGCTCTCGCTTGGCGAGTCGAAAACGCGATCGGGCGATGTGCGGGGAGGGAAGGTCTCATTCCGCGAGGCGGCCGATATTGCCCGAACCCTGAACGATGCCGAAGTGCTGTCCCGGGCGGCCTTGGGCTACGGCGAGCTGGTCGAGGCCGGGGTGCGGGATCCCCTTCGTGTCCGGCTCATCGAGGAAGCTCTCGCGATGCTCGCGAACGAGGACAGTGCCCTCCGCGCGCGCCTCCTCGGACTCCTTGGCGAGGCGCTTGCTCGATCAGGTTCACGGCAACGGCGCATGGATGTCACTCAGGCGGCAGTCGAGATGGCGCGCCGCCTCGATGACGATGCCACCCTGGCTTTCACGCTCAACACCCGTATGTGGGCGCTATGGGAGACGCCCGAATTCGACGAGCGCCGATCCGCGGCGGAGGAAATGCTGCGCCTCGCGCTCGCTGTCGACGATGGTCCTCTCGCGCTCAAAGCGAGGCGCTGGCGAATCGTGAACGCGCTCGAACTCGGTGATCAGTCGGCGATCGACGCAGAATTTGCGTCGTTTGAGCGGACTGCGCGACAACTCCGGGATTCAGTTCAGCTATGGCGCTCGGCCACGATGCGGATTGGACTTGAGGTGGCGAGGGCGAACTGGTCGGCGGCCGACGAAGCGATGCAGCTGGCAATTGCCCGCGGCGAATCCGTCCAGAGCCGCGGCCTCGCGCGGTTCTTCGGTATGCAGCGTTTCATGATTGCGAGGTCCCGCGGAGAACTGGCTTCCGTCGAGGAGGAATTGGAGGCAGCCGTCGCCCGCATGGCAGGATTCGCGGACCTCCGGGTCTTGCTGGCTGCGTCGTGTATCGCCTCGGGCAAAGTCGATGACGCGCGGGCTCATTACGAGGGCGTATGGAACGAGGTCGTTTCCCGACCGGTTGAGCGGATGGGCCTTGCCGGAGCCTGTGTGCTCGCCGAACTGTGTGTTGGGCTTCGAGATACCGGCCGTGCAGCAATGATTGAGTCGAACCTCGCGCCGCATGCTGCGAGAAACGCGATTTTCGGCGACTCCGCTCTGATACTCGGGCCGGCGACGCGTTTCCTGGGCCTCCTCGCGGCCCAACAGGGTCGGCTCGGCGAGGCATTGGCGCATCTAGGTAATGCGCTCGGTCGCGCCCGGCGGCTTCGCGCGCCCTACCTTATCGCCGAATTGCTCGTCGATCTCGCTTCGGTGAATGATCAGGCGGGTCGCGGGATCGATGTGACTGGCCCACTCACGGACGAAGCATGTGAGCTCGCGACGTCATACGGGCTGCGCGGTATCACCGAACGCGTCGAGGCGCTTCGCTCATCGCCGAATGACCGGACGGCGGCCTCGCGACCGAGGCTCAAGGTTCTCCCCGCCGGCCTGACAGCCAGAGAGGCAGAGGTCCTAGCACTTCTTGCGCGCGGGCTCACGAACAGCGAGACGGCAGACGAGCTCGTTTTGAGTGTTCGTACAGTGGAACGGCACATTGCGAATATCTACGGGAAGATCGATGCGCATACGCGAGCAGAGGCGACTGCGTTCGCAATCCGACAAAACCTTCTGTAGAGCTCTCTCACGCCGAGCAAGAGGGGTGCCGCTGCGCCGAAAACTCGGCGCAGCGGCGAGGGAGGGATGGCAGACCGAATCGCGCGGTTACTGTGCGCCGCCGAGCTCAGGGGTCGGACCCGTCGCATTGACGAAGGGCTGAGCGAAGCCCTCGCGCCCGTCGATGCTGACTTTCGGCAGCCAGCCGAGCCACGACGGCAGATACCAGTTCAGGTCACCAAGCAGCGTCATGCTCGCCGGGACGAGGACCGTCCGTACAATCGTCGCGTCGAGCATGACGGCAACGGCGAGACCGAATCCGACCTGCTGGAACATCGCGAGGTGGCCTGCCGCGAACCCCGAGAACACAGACACCATGATCAGGGCAGCGCCTGTGATCATGCCGGCCGTGGTTCGCACGCCGAACGTGACCGAAGCCAGATTGTCGGCTGTCTCGTCGAACCGCTCGCGGATGCGGCTCAACAGGAAGACGTGGTAGTCCATGGAGAGGCCGAAGAGCACCGCGAACATGAAGAGCGGGATCCACGTTTCGATGCGTTCGACCTTCTGGAACCCGAAGAAGTCGGCTCCAAAGCCATCCTGGAAGACAATAACCATCAGACCGTACGCCGCGCCGACTGAAAGCAGATTCATGAGGATCGCCTTCAGGGGGACGACGATCGATCGGAACACCACCAGCAAGATGATGAAGCTCAGCCCAAGGACAAAGGCGAAGACAACGGGCGTGTACCTGGCAATGACATCAGCGTAGTCCATGTTCATCGCGGTCGCGCCAGTCACGAGCGCGATAGCAGACCCCGAAATAAACGCGGCTGGGACGTACTCGCCGCGAAGCCGGCGGATCGCCGACCGGGCCTGGTCGCTGCCGGAATCGCCCTTGATCGGCACAGAGATGACTTCGAGGGTTCCGTCAGCGGAACGCTGGACGGACGGGACGCCGAAATCCGAGTCTGTGGCCAGTCGGGCGTCAAGCCGGGCGACGTCGGACTGAGGTCCCGCGTCGCCAACCCGATCAGCCTCGACCACGATGAGGGTCGGGGCCAGCATCCCAGCGTTGAAGTCGCGATTGAGGATGGTGAAGGCACGCGCTGCACTCGTTTGGGCCGGCAGCCCGGTCACGCCGGTCGATCCAAGCTCAATGCTGAGATACGGAGCCGCCGCTGCAAGGAGGAACGCTACCGATACGATAACGCTGACAACGGGATGCCTTAGCACAAGGCCTGTCGCCTTGGTCCAGAAAGCCTGGCTCGCGCTCCCGCTGCTGGCTCGTGCAGCACCCGGGATCCGGACCTGGAGGCGATCGACGCGATCTCCCAGGAGACGAAGCATCGCCGGGAGGAGCGTGGTGGCGGCGAGCAGCGCGACGATGACGACCACAATCGCCCCGGCCGCGATGCTGCGGAAGACGCTGTCAGGGACGATCAAGAGCCCGAAAAGTGCCGCGATGACTGACAGGCCTGAGAACACCACGGCCCGAGATGCGGTACCGCCTGCATGGATGATGGCAGCATCCCGCTCTAGCCCGCCTCGCCGCTCTTCGCGGAATCGCTGGACCACGAGCAGGGAGTAATCGATCCCCACCGCGAGCCCGATCATGGTGATCATGTTCAGGACGAACGTCGACAGCTCGAATTCGCGGCCGATCAGCGCCGTGATTCCGACTGCGATGATGATAGCGACGACGCTCAGCGCAATTGGGACGCCGGCTGCCATCAGCGCACCGAACACCACCGCGAGCACGAGCAGCGCGATCGGCATTCCGAGCATTTCGGCCTTCTGCAAATCCTGCTCGGCTGTATCCGAGAACGCGCGCGTGACGCTGCCGTCGCCGCCGGTGACGACTGTGAAGCCGTCCTTCCCGTCGTACGACTGAGTTAGAGCGAGGATCGGGCGCGCCAGTTCGGGTGCCTGCCCCTCAGCCAGGATCACGGGGACCAGAGTCGCGTGATGGTCCGATGAGATGAGCGACGGGTCGCCACTCTCGAAAACGTCCGTCACCTTGGCGACGCTGCCGGGCATCGCCCGGAGTTGGGCGGTGAGTTGCGTAACGAGCGCCCGGAACGCCGGGTCTTCCACCGAGCGCGATGACGACTGAACGACGACCAGTTCGCGCTTGGGCTCCGCGCCGAGCCGATCGGTGATCAGGCGGTCGGCGCGACTGGAGTCCGTGTCCGCGTTAAACGCCATGTCAGTGGTCAGTACTTCGCCGATGCCGGCTGCGGCAACGACGCCGAGCAGAAGGGCGACGACCCAGACGGCGATGACGCGCCATGGGCGGTGAACGCTGAGGGTTGCGAGTCGTTCGGTGAAGTTCGGGCGGTGCATCTACGATTTCTCCTGGAGCGTGTTGGACGGTGGGTGTTCCGAGCGGGCTACGTCATCTGTGCCGCTGCGATGAATGGGAGGGCGAGGCCTGCTGCGATGAGAGCAAGGCCCAGGGTGATGAGGAGGTTGGATTTCACGTCGTGTCCTTTCGTGATGTTTGGCTCGGCTCGTAGTCCCCCACCTGGTGGCAGGAGTGTCGCCGTCCGCGGGTTGTCGCTCGTCGGGGGAACTGCGCACGACGTACCCATTTGCGGTACCCAATTTGGGGGCCGTGTACTCAGACTTCTTCGCGCCAGGGGACCTGCTGCTCGGGCGCGACGGGCAACGGCGTTCGAGCGTTTGCGATTGCCGGGAGGGCGCAGGCGAATCCAACGATGGAAAAGATCGCGAGCGCGATGACGCTTCCCGCAGCAGATGGCTTCATGACCATGAGATAGACGACGCCGACCGTCATGCCCGTCATCGTGCGCTCGCCGATGGTGAGGATCGGGTCCTTGAGCGCACGAGACAGCCGCGCCGGGATGGCTCCCTGGTGACACGTCTTTGCCACTCGGCTCAGACGCGCCAGGCGTCGACCGTTTACGGTGGGGCCGAGGGCGAAGGCGACGGCGAACTGGACTAGCGAGACGACGATCCAGCCGTCGGTCCAGGCCGATGCACGCCAGACCATATAGAGCCCGCTGAATAGTGCGACGAGTGCCACCGGCGGGATGGCCATGTCGGCAATTTCGGCCATGCGTGTCAGGACGCGGACGACAAGCGCGTCGCGCACGTGCTGTGCTGCAGTGAGACAGGTGACCGTAACGCCTATTGCCGCAAACAGCCCGACGACCGAGAAGACGTGGATGAAGAGGGCGATGAGGTAACTATTCACGGAAGTCCCTTCCTGTTTGCCCGTGGATTCATGCAGTCCGACGGACGACACAGACACTCTCGACGCTGGGAAAGGTGACCTCGTCGGTTGAACTACCTAGGCACTACTCAAATCGTGTACCCAAAGAGAGAGGCCCGTAACGGGCCTCTCTCTTGCTGTCTGCGGCACGATATCGCGCTCGCGCGCCTGTCGCTTGGCTCACTCAACGGCGCGGACCGTCGTCACCATTGAGGCTGCAGACGCGTCTCCCTCGCTGCCCCACAGCCGGAGCCAGCGATGGCCCTTTCGGGCTCGCGGCGCAGGGGTTGTAGAGACGCGCGCATTCGTGCTGAGGCTCTTCAGCAGATAGCCGAACTGCTCGGCCTGCTGTACACGGAGCCCGTGCTCAACCCTGAATCGCATCGCTTCCAGTTCCAGGTTCATTTTGGTACCTCCGAGAATTCCTTGACGAAAGATGGTGCCGATCGCGAGTTTCTTAGCGCTGTCGACAGCGTGAGTGTCGTATCAATAGGTGCGCACGGCGTCCGTTGTTCTACGCAAATGAGCACGTATCCGGGTACCCATTTCCCAGCCGGCTCAGCTCTAGCGACCACCTCGTCGACCTTGCGGCCGGTCCAGTGCTCGATCCGCGCAAGCCCTGAAGCGGATGCTTCACCAGGAACGCAAAGGCGCCAGCTTCCATACAGGAGCGAGGCAGCGGGTCGAGTACGCGAGTTACGCGGCTGGCGCCGCCGTCATGGCCAGCGTCGACTGCTTTCGACACGCAGAGCCGCTTGGTTACGTGTCGGGATCGACCGCGCGGATAACGTGACGATCACCGGCAGTCTTGCGATCGGCAGGCTTCAGAACCTTGGTGACGAGTGTTCGAATCGGGGGAGGTGGGCTGGTGGGCGATACTGGATTCGAACCAGTGACCTCTGCGATGTCAACGCAGCGCTCTAACCATCTGAGCTAACCGCCCACTGGGGAGGTCCAGCATAACGAACCTCGCGCAACCGGCCAACATTTCGCCCGTGCTATAGTGAACCGACAACGAAATATCCCAACGGCGTTGACCGGGACGAGTAGTCCGTCACCTTCAACAGAGAGCCGCGCCACCGGCTGAGAGCGCGACACCCGCACGGACGAAAACCACCCGCGAGCCTGCACCCGAATCGCGAACCGCGATAGGCGTGCACGGATGGCCCCGTTAGCGGCCACGACGAGTCCGACCGCGCTTCGTGCGCGGGCGGAGAAGTTGGGTGGAACCACGGAGCACGCCTCCCGTCCCAGCGACGGAGGCGTTTTTTGTTCTCCTTCGGGAGCACCAAATTAGATGGAGGTACCACCCATGCACTCGCTGCCTTTCGACTCCTGCCGGCCGTGGCCGGTCATTGGCACGGCGACTGCGCGGACTACCACCTCCGCTGCAACCTCGCATTCGCAAACGATCTCGCCAGACAGGAGTCGATAACCATGCCCGAATCACACGTTGACCTCGCCGCCCTGCCCCAGGAGGAGCGGCTGAACCGGATGCGGCACTCCGCCGCGCACGTTCTCGCCGAAGCGATGGTCGAGCTGATGCCCGACGCGGAGCTCGGGATCGGCCCGCCGATCGATACGGGCTTCTACTACGACTTCCGCCTCCCGCGGCCGCTGACGAACGACGACCTCGCCTGGCTC
>Ga0153916_10004976_pt1 | contig 10100 bp, 17 predicted proteins | sample Opewatmetagenome_FD_109642 | JGI IMG/M metagenome (GOLD analysis project Ga0153916, IMG submission 109642) | Freshwater wetland microbial communities from Ohio, USA - Open water 3 Core 3 Depth 4 metaG | ecosystem: Environmental > Aquatic > Freshwater > Wetlands | place: USA: Ohio, Lake Erie...
CAACTAATTTGGATACCTGATATACACCCTACTGGATACCTGCTAACCACGCCTGTGTATACTGAGTTTCCATAATCGGTCTTGTCAAGTTATTTCTACTGTTACGATCAGTAACAGCGTAGGACTTGTCAACTAAAACCTGAGGCCGCGTTGTGTACGGCATCGTGGGGATCGTCCAGACGCTCCGCTTATTCCGCGTCCAGTTCTCCGTCATGTCCTGGCGCTCGCAGTCGTTGCGATCTTCATGCGTCAGCACGCGAGAATTGCCGAAGCGTTCGCGGCCTTCTGTCGGCTCGGCTATCGCCGGCGCGTCGTAGTAGTAGCGTTCTGACTTCGTGAGCAGAAACAGATATTCATGCGCCTTCGTCGGTCGATCGGTGACTGACTCAGGCATTGGGTTCGGCTTATGCCATATCACATCGGAGCGGAGATACCAGCCGTCCGCTTGCAGCGCGAAAGCCACGCGCCACGGAATACCGAGTAAGTCTTTCGGCTTGCCGATCACGTCGCGCTTGAAGTCATTCATCGCGCCTACGCGTTTGGCCGTTCCTTGGATTGATGCCGTTCCGCCGGTGTTCGATGACTGCGAGTACGAGTCGCCAAGATTCAGCCAACACACGCCATCATCAGCGAGAATGCGTCGCAGTTCTCGAAATACTTGCACCAGCGTTTGCGTGAATGCGTCTGGTGTCGGCTCTAGTCCAATTTGCGCGTCAACGCGCTCAGCGCCGCAGATGCCGCAGATGCCGCAGAATCCTAGCGCGACGGTGCCACGATTAGAAGTCTGTTTTACGCCTTCGCGCGTGTCGTTGACGCGCAAGTGCGAACAGGCCGGATCGCCTCCACGCCATGTGCCGGTCCCGTAGTCGCGCAAGCCGAAGTACGGCGGGCTCGTCACCACGCACTGCACACAGCCATCAACCAGCGGAATCTGTCGAGCGTCAGCCTGAATCAGCATGGTTATTTAGGAGCGGATATCAAGCCGCCGCTCTCGGCCGTTGCTCTGGTTTACGTTCCTCAGCATTGGCAACCGTCACTGAGCCCGTTCTTAGCGCATCTCGCGTTCAAGCGCGGCGATCTCTCTGTGCAAGTGCGCGATGTTCTCGTGTTCGGCCTTGCGTTTCGCGTAGCAGCCCCAGCCGTTCGTGGCTTCCTTGGCGAGACGGAGTGCGCGCCTAGCATGATCGGGCTGGCCTTCTCCGAGCGCAACGCCTGCCAGATGTTCCAGCAGGACGCCCATTTCGAGATCGCTCCAGCCATCGCGGACGGCATCCCCGCAGATGTTCACGAATCGCTGAAGCTCCAACGGTTCATCCCATTTGTAGGAACGACTCAGCAACGCGCCCAAGATCGCCATCTGCCGCGATGTCAGCGTAACCGTGAAGTGCTTCACTATTTGCCGACGCCTTTCGCAAACACATCCACTGCTCGTGATGCCGCTTCACGATGTGCCTGTATCCAGCACTGAGACAGTTCGGACTGAAAATCTTCAGGCGATATACCGGCAGCAACGGCTTCCACGACGACATACCATAGACGCTCCGCTATCGAGTCGGCACGAGTAGTTCCGCGCATTCCCTGTTTGCTCATAATGTCCTCCGAACCCGATGGTTCTTCATCAGTGAAGCAGACCATGCATACGAGTTGATGATCGCTCATCGGATGTATCGAACAACGGTCATGCTGACCGTCTCCGCACGCGCTCAATATGCGTTCGGCCATCGGCTCAGACCCATCAAACACCCACGGCGCGAGATCCTCGTTGAGAATCGTTAGAATGCGCTCTTTGAGCGTCGTCATTTCTTGAGCCATGCCGTGAGTGGTGGACGATACAGCTTCATCGCGGAATACGGCTCGCTTGCGGCTCTCGGTTCACCGACTGCCTGAGTGATTGGAACCGCCTTATAGCATTTGAAACACAACTCCACGTCGTCATCGGTGCGGTAGAGCGGTCACGTATCTCCTTCGTTACGATGCGGTAAGAGAGACTGCGGATAGTCGCTCCTGTGTCCGCGCGCCAACTTTTCTGTCTTGGCTCCTTCTGCGGCGTCCTGTCGGCCGGTTTTTAGAATCTCAACCCACGTTGCGCCGTACGCACCTTCGCCAGCGCGTGATACGCCGGATTCAAGTCCGTGCCAACACCGCGCCGCCCGAGCCGTTCCGCGACCGCCAGCACGGTCCCTGAGCCGCTGAACGGATCGAAGATCAGATCGCCGAAGCTCGAGCCGGCGAGGATGCACGGTTCCACCAACGCTTCCGGCATCGTGGCGAAATGCGCGCCGGAATACGGCATCGTGGGGATCGTCCAGACGCTCCGCTTGTTGCGCGTGGAATGACCGATGCTTAGACCACCTTCACTGTGTTGTTCTCGCTCGCGCCACGACGCGCCACCAAATCGATCCGCCCGCACACGCTCAGGCTCTGCCGATGGTTCTGCAATCGCCGCTGCGTCGTAGGAGTACCGCTCCGACTTCGTGAGCAGGAACAGGTATTCATGCGCCTTCGTCGGCCGGTCGGTGACGGATTCCGGCATGGGGTTCGGCTTGTGCCAGATCACATCCGAGCGCAAGTACCAGCCGTCCGCCTGCAGCGCAAAGGCCACGCGCCACGGGATGCCGATCAGGTCTTTGTGTTTCAGGCCGAGCGACGAGGCGTTCCGATGTGGCTGGTAACAACCCTCTCCACGCCCACGTTTGGCGATTACGTCCCCTCGACCTGAAATTCCTCCGGCAAGCGTCTCTGCGGGCATCTCTGTGCCGCCGCGCTGCGCCGCATAACTGTCTCCAAGATTCAGCCAGCACACCCCGTCATCCTTCAACACGCGGCGGACTTCGCGGAACACCTGCACGAGCGTCTGCACGTAGGCATCCGGTGTCGGCTCCAGCCCGATCTGCTGATCGACGCGCTCGGCGCCGCAGACGCCGCAGACGCCGCTAAAACCTAGCGCAACAGTGCCACGATTCGATGTTTGTTTTACGCCTGTGCGAGTGTCGTTGACCCGCAAGTGATTACAAGTCGGATCGCCTCCGCGCCATTCTCCAGTGCCGTAATCGCGCAGCCCGAAGTACGGCGGACTCGTCACGACGCACTGGACGGAGACATCGGCTAGGGGGAGTGCTCGAGCATCAGCGCGAATTAGCATGGGTGGGGTGTCTGTGGGTGGGCCAGCACAACATCAAACCTGAAACTTCATCGGGATACGCACTCTCAGCGTGTCTCCGGCCTTCATATCGCGCTCGATCGTCACGTCGATGATTTCTTGCGTGAAGCCGAGCGGTGAGTAGGTCTTCGGATCACGCACAAATCGGAACAGCGATTCGTAGCGCCGATTGAGTTCCGCGAGTTCCCATTTGCACAGTTCGAATAACTCTTTGGCGCTCGTCGGCTTCTGACGCTTTTTCGTTCGCTTCCGCTTCTTGCTCATCTATTCCTCAAAACAAGCGCTTGAGCTGCTGCTGCGTCACGGCCATGAAGCGGTCCCACGCGCGATCCGCGGCCTCGGCGTTGGTGTAGCTCACCGCGGCCACGCGCAGGCCGTCGCCATCATCGCGGAACACGATCGTCTTGGGTTCGTCTGCCACATCGACGAGCGCGTCATCCTCGAGCATCTGGGAACAGATCGCGTCCAGCACGTCGGGGTCGTGTGTCGTTTCCGCGATCACCTGGGCTTGCGCGCGTGTCAGCGTGAGAAAGATCATAGTTGGTTCTCCGGCGCACAGACTCGAACTGCGATCCTCGGCTCCAAAGGCCGATGTCCTACCGATTGAACGACACCGGATCGCTACGTTAATCAACGTAAAACTTGACTCGTAGGCGTATACTATGCCGCCTTCAAATCGGCTTCGCTAAGCTCCGATCGCTCGGATTCCGCGAGTTCAGAATACAGGCGTGCCGGCGTTTCACTTCCGCCTGAAAGTCGTCGCGCGATTTGCCAATCCACCAACTGCCGGCCTCGGCCGCGGCTTTCTTCTCCGCGCGCTTCGCGGCATTCGTTTCAATCCAGGCGCGATTATCTTTGTTGAACGGCGAGGATTTCGGCCGCGGCATCTAGCGCAGCTCCGTCAAGCAAATCGACACGAGTGTGGCGAGCAAACCGAGATCCGCGAGCGCGAACAACACGAAGCAGAGGCGCGCGATCATGCGGTCTTCTCCTGATGGGCGAGGGACTGGAGCCGAGAAACAAGACGCCCGATGTTTTCAAATTGATCGAAGCGCCATGCGCTGACGCGGCCGTGCTCGTTGGGATATTCGTATTCGTAGCGTTCCTGCACTAAGCCGCAGTTCTCGCAGCGTTGATGACGAATAGGAGGATTCGTGAGAGACACCCCGTCGTCGATCTTCCAGACATGATCATGCGGCGGATAACCGCTGACCATAAACGTCCCAGCGCTAATCCATGCCTGCACGTCGCGCGTGATCTTTTCAAGTGACTCGCTCATGCGGTTTTCTCATTGGCCGCGAGGGCCTGGAGTAAGAGCTTCCGAATCACCCACGATACCGGCCGCTCGTGTTGTTCTGCCGCGACATTCAGTTTCTTCGCCAGCGCCGGCTCAACTCGAAAGCCGATGACAATCGCCAGCGGTTCCTTCTTCCGCATGGGCTGAATACTACAACAGTGAACAATGTTTGACAAGCGAAATTGATGAGCGTATCGTTACGCCATTCCAGTGTTTGTGTGAAAGGCGCAGCGACACGATGGCCCGAGAGTCTTCACCCGCGTTTCAGTTCTACCCGCAGGATTTTCTCGCCGACGATAAAGTGGCGCTGATGTCGCCAGCCGCGCGGGGCTGCTATATCGTCCTTCTCTGCCATTGCTGGCTCCATAAATACCTCCCAAAAGATCTCGACAGCCTCAGCAATCTTGCAAGAGCTAACGCCCGGTCGTTCCCGCAAATTTGGAGATCGATAAGCTCATGTTTCCGCGACACGGAACACGGTTTGGTCAATCCACGGATCGAGCGCGAGCGTGAAAAACAGGCCATATTTCGAGAAAACAAGCGTAAGGCTGGTAAAGCAGGAGGTAAGCAGACGCAAAGCAGACGGCAAGCAGATGTCCAAGCAAAATCAACCTCTTCGTCTTCGTCTTCGTCTTCGTCTTCGTCTTCTGTATCTAATCAGAAAGATCTAGCTAATCAGAACGTACAAGCCTCTACTACCGGTGAAGTGACCCGAGCAAACGGCAACGGTTCGTATGTGTCTGTTTCGCTCCCGATTAACGGCACGACGGATTCAGACCTTGCGGAACGCGCCGGCCGCTTTTGTGAACGCTACGCCGAGCTATATCCGAAACATCGCAAAGGCGCACGCTACTTGCCAAAGCCAGCGCTCGACTGGCCAAAAGCGATTGACCTCTGTCGCACTTGGGATGATGCGCGTCTTGAAAAACTCGCCATTGTGTTTTTGAAAACCGATCACGACTTCGCCACGAAGGGATCGCGCACCATCGGTCAATTCGCGGCGCTCGCGAGCTGGTGCGATGATCGGCTGCGCGAAGTCGAAAGCGGGGGACGATGAGCCAGCACGATGAATTACTTCACGCACTGAGCGAACTCTCGGAAGCGCACGGCGCGTCTGCGCTCGCCAGCGCGCATGCGCGCCTGCAATCTGCGGTGCGACGAAAGCGCCAGAAGAAATCCGGTGCGCTCAGTCCGCTTGCCGATGCGATCGAAGAATGCCTCGTGATTCGCGACCAGATGAAAACCTCTGGTGTGACGGGCGAAGAACTTAATCGCGGCATGGAAGCGGTACTCCGCGAACACTGGCCGCGGCAGCGCACAGAGCCGTGGCACTACACCTGCGAAAACTGTCAAGACTATGGCGGTGAAATTCTCGAATGTCCCGCCGTGCCATGTGAGCGAACAAACCCGCACGGCCCGCATTCATATCTGCGTCCGTGCTACTGTAAAAACCGACGCTTTGACACGACACCGCGACCTCCCGCCGAAGGTGATGCGCTCGAGCGCGCCGCCAAGCCGACGAAGCCGACGCGCTGGGGACGATCCTAAATTTCCACATCTCTGTCCCGGCACAGCCTGTGCGATTTGTCGATGGCTCCGAGAGAAAGCGTGGAGGAAGCATGCCGATTAAGCGACTCGAGAAGGCCCGTGCCACGCTCCCCGAAGGCTACCAATACGGCGATGGACTAGACCCGAAGATGCGGGCGCTGATGGAGCAATACGGCGGATGTGAACACTGTGGGCGTGGCATCACGCTCTGTTCGGCATTTCCTTGTGCGCCACGCGAAACTAAACGTGCGTTAGTGCGAGATTGGATTTTCTCCGTTTTTCCGCCGAAGGCTGAGTTGCCGTATACTACGCCCTGACGATGCCGAATCGCTTCATCACGCCAAAGGAATTTCGCCGCGATATTTTACGCGCCGCGTTTCGTGCAGCGCGTGAATGTCATCTCGGAAAATCTCAGCGCCGGAAACTGTATCTGGCTGCGCTTAAGCAGTACGGGTTCTAGCGATGGCGTTGCTTCTAATGCGGCATGGTCCCACGCAGTTAAACAACGCGGACACGTCGAAAGACAAAATCCGCGGCTGGCTGAACGTGCCGCTGTCAAGCGAAGGCCATGAAGTCGCAGCGCAGCTCGCCAACGACGCGAAAGACTATCCGCTCGTGGACCTGCACTCCTCGGATCTATCGCGCGCCGCAGATACGGCCGAAGCCATCAGCGAGAAAACAGGGATTCCAGTCGTGACGCATCCTGAGTTGCGCCCGTGGCATCTGGGCGAACTCTCCGGCCAATCCACGAACTCCGTGATGCCGATAATCAAAACGCTTGTGGATCATCCGTCGCTCGCCGCACCGAAAGGCGAATCGTTCGATGCGTTCCTCAGCCGCTTTCTTCCGTTCGTGACGCCGATGCTCCATGATGACCAACTCCACGGCATCGTCACGCACATTCGCAATATCAAAACGCTCGAAGCGTTCATCGCGGGTAAAGGCGAACTCGATCGGGAAACATGGGACCGTGTGCCGGCCGTTGATCCTGGCGGCATCGTCTACGCAGACGCCACGCAGTTTCATCCGCTCTCGAAAGAATCCACGAATCGCGCGGGAGCCGGATCGTGAAAACACCGAGCGGAGCCGCAGCCGCCTACGCGCCCGCCAGCGAAGGTCCGTTCAGGTGTGACCATTGTGAGTATCAGAGAAATCTTCAGTGCCATAAGCCCGAAGTCGTCTGGGAACTCACGAAACGCAAGCAGAGCGAGCGGAATTACACCGTGCCGGTTGACGCTGCTGCCTGCTGCAATTTTTTCGAGAAGGATCGCCGCGCATGAAGCGCAGATCGCCTTGCTCGATGCGCTGCGCGAAGCGGGGAAACTCCATGACGCCTGACGACACGCTCCTTCAGCGCATCCGAGATCGCTACGAAGTCGTGCGGCCCTATCTGGAGCAGTGGGAACGCGACAAGCAGGCGTTCGCCTCGCAGTGGAGTGAGACGCAGTGGCCGGAGTCAGTCCGCGCTGAGCGAATCGCGGATGGTCGTCCAGTGCTCGCGGTGAAGGCCGATGCCGATTAATCACATCGAGCCGATTATGGACGAAATAGAATTTCTATCTGTCCGAGAATGTGCGGAAATCCGTGACGCTGCCGCTGCGGAATTTCAACTCCGCTGCTCGTTGAGGCCAAAAACATTCATGGACGAGATTCCACGCGAAGCGCACCACTTGACGGTGCAATGCCTCGCCAAGAACCTCACCGAGAAATGGCCGGAAGCGATCGGAAAGCTCGCTGAAGCCGCGAACGCCGTTGCGGGCGGCGACTATCTCAGCGCACTTGAACTACCGCAGGCTGTATATTTCGCAGGTGGCCGTTTCCTGCGATTAGTCGTCATGTGGGTGCCGCCAGCCGTGGACGAAGAGGGCAACGACGTCCCGAGCTATTGGGCTGGACGCTTCGACGTGGTGGTGCTGTCTCGTGCCTGAAAACAGGCTTCAGAAGGCCCGCGCCAGTCTCCCGCCGGGGTATCAGTACGGCGATGCGAAGCACTTCGGTTTATTTCCAGAATGGCAGTCGTTGAATCTCAGGATGTGTCCTAGACTTCCGATCAAGGCCACGGCAGATAGGCGCATCGTTCCGAACTGGCTGACCACTGACGTGCGCGAGAAATTTGCGTGCCGCTAGACTTCCGAGGCCGCCGCTTTGGTCGATTAATAGCCATAGAGCCAACCGACCGTAAAACCGAGTGGCAGTCGCGTATTTGGCGCTGCCTTTGTGATTGCGGAACCGAACACTTCGTTTCAAGGGCGTCTCTTCAGAGCGGGAATACGCGCTCATGTGGATGCTTTGCGCGAGAGGTGAATATCCAGAAATGCCTTGCGCGAACGATTCATGGGCATGGCAGAAGGTCAGGAGAATCTAGAACGCACCAATCGTGGCGTGGAATGGTTGAACGATGCACGAAGCCGAATCACTCAGCGTTTGCGCGTTATGGCGGGCGCGGTATTCGCGTATGTGCGCGATGGCTTGCATTCAGTGAATTCCTTGCAGACATGGGAGAGCGTCCAGAAGGCACCAGCATTGACCGAATCGACAACGGAGGCGACTATTCTCCAGATAACTGCCGATGGGCAACACAGAGGACCCAGGGCTTAAATAAATCTCGGTCGCTTAGGCTCCTAGACATCGACGACGCGCCAATCTCCTTAAAAGAAATGGCCTATCACTTAGCGATGCCAATGGGCTCTCTTTACAAAGTGCTTAGGGCTCACTTATGAGCCTTCTTTTCAAGGGGCCTCATGCCGAGTTCATGGCCGATGAACACCCAGAACTAGACCTTGAGGGCGCGCGGTATTCCGGGAAGACCTGGGCGGTGAGCGCGAAAGTCGGTCGCTCCTGCACGAAGTATCCCGGCATCGAATGGCTGATCGGGCGTTTCTCGAACGAAGAAACGCGAACTAAGGTGCGCCCAGAATTCGTGCGTGTCGTCGGCATGGATCAGGGCATCACGCTCGAATGGGACGATGACGCCAGTTGTTATCTCTTCCCCGAAGTCAGCGGCATGAGATCGAAGGTCTACGCCTATGGCCTGAAGTCACAGAGCATCATCGAAGCGCTGTCGAAAGTGCGCGGCCTTGGCGTGGCGTGCATCGCTAACGATCAGACCGAAGAACTCCCACAGGCGATTTCGGAAGAATTGCGCTTCGGCACTCGGCAACCTGGCTATCCGCACCAGTTGATTTTTTCTCCCAACCCGCCGTCTGAAGATCATTTTCTCGCGGACCAGTTTCCCGAAGAAAATCCGATGCCGCATCGTCGGTATCGTCGCGTGTCGCTTTACGATAATTCTCACAATCTGGCGGAAGGAAAGATTGCGGAATTGGAAGCGCTCTATCCGCCGACGCACGCGAAATACAAATCGCTCATTCTCGGCATGCGCGGTCCGAACGTCGTCGGAGTGCCAGTCTACGACGGCCTCTTCTCACGCGCGCAGCATCTGGGCGACGTGAAGTATCACAAGGGGAATCTCTTTCTCGAAGCGATTCACTCAGGGCAGCATCACCCGATCTGGGTATGCGCGCAGTTTTCGGCCTCTGGCGGCATTGAACTACTCGGCGGCATCATGGGCAAGCGCATGATGCTCGAAGATTTCCTGCCGCTCGTGAGTCGCTATCGCCTGGAATGGTTTGATCCCGATGAATCACAGATTCGGCTGTGCAGTGATCCGCCGCCGAGCGTGGATGATGCCGCGATGCGTTTCACCACGCTGGATATTCTCCGAGAAGCCGGCCTGAAACCGCGCTCGAAAGCGAATGCGACCGCGCCCGACGTCCGCGAAGCCGTGATTCAGAACATCGCCACGATGATGCGGCGCTACAGCGGCTTCCGCGTGAACAACGACCCGACGAAATGGCTCACGGTGTCGCGCGAAGTGACCAAGCAGAGCAAGTCGATGGTCGATGCACTCGAGGGTTCGTACGTGTGGGATGAACACTTCGTCAGCGTGAGCAACAAAACCGTCCGCAAGCCGAAATCCGACCAGTGGCTCGATGGTTGGATGCGCTGCCTTGAGAATATCTGCCTGAATTTCTGCACGGTGCGTATCGGAGAGAGCAAAATCCGCCGGACGCCCGTTCCGCGCGTCCTGACCGG
>Ga0153916_10004977_pt1 | contig 10099 bp, 12 predicted proteins | sample Opewatmetagenome_FD_109642 | JGI IMG/M metagenome (GOLD analysis project Ga0153916, IMG submission 109642) | Freshwater wetland microbial communities from Ohio, USA - Open water 3 Core 3 Depth 4 metaG | ecosystem: Environmental > Aquatic > Freshwater > Wetlands | place: USA: Ohio, Lake Erie...
GCGCTTGCGCGCGGGCGATCCGGTGAATCTCGAAAAAGCCCTCACGCTCGCCACTCCCCTGGGCGGGCACCTCGTGAGCGGCCACGTCGACGGAGTGGGCACGGTAGCCAGCCGCCGCGACGACGGGCGCTCGGTGCGGTTCCGGTTCCACACGCCGGAAACGCTGGCCAAATATATCGCCGAGAAAGGCTCCATCTGCGTCGACGGTGTCAGCCTTACCATCAACGCGGTGCAGGGCGCGGAGTTCGAGGTCAATCTGGTCCCGCACACATTGCTGGAAACCACGCTGAACCGTCTCCAGACCGGTTCCGAGGTAAATCTCGAAGTGGATATTCTGGCGCGTTATCTGGAGCGGTTGATGCTGGGGGAACGCGCGGCTGACAGCAGTTCTGCAATTACCCGTGAGTTTCTGGCCAAGCACGGGTTTATCAAATAACTCTTCATTGCCGTTATCTGCACGAAAGCGGGAATGACATCATGGTTGGATACCCGCCTTCGCGGGCATGACGATATGTCTTATCTCTTATCCAGCGCCAGCACCTGAAAACTCGCGCTGGTTCGCGCGAGCAGCATCGTGCGCGATTTGTTATTTTTCGTCTTCATGACGAGCTTGCTCACGATGCGATATTTTCCGGGCGGGGCGTTTTGGGGAATGGGCAGCGGCGTGTCGCCTAGGTAGTAACCGCTGGTGCGGAGCTGGTTGCTCAGGATTTCAGTCTTGCTGGCGATCAGGGCGCCGTGCGCGGTGTAAAATTCCCGGACTTCCTCGAGCACCATGTTCGTGCCCGCCATGCGCTGGAGGTAAATCTCTTTGCGTATTGTCAGGTCATGACAGGGTTTTATCCGGGGTTGATCAATGTGCATTTTGTAGAGACGCACCACGGCACCCGCGCTGCGCGGCATCGGCTTGAAATTGTGCACCGCCGTTTCCGAGTCGGATTCCGAGAAGCGATACTGGGTGTCGTAGTCGGTTTCTTTTCGGCGTTCCTCGAACTGGGCGCAGGTATCCTCGTGAAACGTCGCGCAACCGGAAATCGCCAGACACATACCCGCCAAGGCTGCGCTGATGAGACGCTTCAGCAAGGATAAATGGGAATAATATTTCATGACCGGTCCCTGGTATCGACGTATCACCGCATATCAACCGCCCCAGGCCTGCCGCAGCGCGTTATATTTGTCGTGCGGCGGCTTGGAGACCGGGGGGTTCGCTTCAACCACGTCCGGCGCCGCCGTGATGGGTTGGCGGACATAAGTCGTCGCCGGTTTCGGGCGAGCGACGGTCTGGCTGTGTGCCACCTCGACGGGGGTGTATTCGTTCGGCGACTTGCGCAACGGGAACACATTGAGCGTCAACGTAAGCAACAGCGCCATCGCGACCAGGGAAAAATCTAGCCACGCGCCGCCCCAGATACGGTCCTGCGCGCGTTTCGCGCGGCGGTTCGCGGCGTCGCTCGATTCAACGTATGTGTCGTCAGCCGGGTGGCGGCGTTCCATAAGCCTCAGTCCGAAGAGCGCCGCGCGGAATTCTGCTGCGCTCTGAAAGCGCCGACCGGGATCTTTTTCGATGGCTTTGAGAATGACCGATTCCAGCTCCGGCGGCAGCCGCCGCTGGAATTCCTTGGGGCTGGGCGGGTTTTCCTGCACATGCGCGTGCATCAGCGCGTAATCGGTACGGCGTTCGAACGGCAGCCGGCCGGTGACGGCTTCGAACAGACTGATGCCGATGGTGTAGATGTCGGAGCGGGAGTCGGTGTCGCGGCCGTTGATCTGTTCGGGTGAAATGTAGAGCAGGGTGCCGACCATGGTGCCGGTCTGTGACGGGTCGTGGCTGTCAAGCAGCCGCGCGATCCCGAAGTCCATCAATTTGACCATGCCGTCGCGCGTGATGAAGATGTTGCTCGGCTTGAGGTCGCGATGCACCACGCCCATCTGGTGGATATGCTCCACGCCGCGCAAGGCCTGGTCGAACAGGCGCACGGCTTCGGCGGCTGGCAGCGGGCCGTAATGACGCAGCCGGCTCTCGAGCGTCTCGCCCTCGACGTATTCCAGCACCAGGATCTCGCCCACCGAGTGTTCCATGAGCTCGAATAGCGTGATGACATGCGGATTGTTCAGGCGCGCCTGGGCACGGGCTTCGGTGCGGAAGCGCTTGAGATATTCCGGGTGCTGGCACAGGTGCGGCGGCAGGACCTTCAGCGCCACGGTGCGGTTCAGCTCGGTGTCATGCGCCCGGTAGACCACACCCATGCCGCCCACGCCCACGCGGCTCAGCGTGAGGTAGCGGCCAACCATGCTGCCGGGTTCGAGTGGCTCGGCAGCAGGCTGCTCCGGGGCACGCGCTGCCAGCTGTCCACGGCGTTCCGCGAATCGGTCGCTTATAATGACAGTGCTTTGCAGCTTGCCGGCCTTGTGTTTTTCGGCGGACATGGTTTTGCGAATCTGGTTTGGAAACACCCGCGGGGGCGCCCACCCCCGTGGCCGAACCCGCGTTGATATATGTATAAATAAGGAGTATGGCGACGGACTGCCGGAGGGCGAGGCGAGGCGGGATGAAAGCCGGAGAAATCCCGACAAACGGTGCTCATGGCAGATCTGCCGGAAACGCGCGGGATCAGCGCATCCGGCGCCAAAATAGGTGATAATGCACGCCCAATTCCCGATTTTATAAGTGGTTTTATGCCGATCAGCCCTGCAATCGAGATTATCGAGGAAATTCGACGCGGCCGCATGGTCGTCCTGCTGGACGACGAGGACCGCGAGAACGAAGGCGACCTGTTGATGGCCGCGGTGCACGCGCGCGCCGAGGATATCAACTTCATGGCGCTGCACGGCCGCGGCCTGATCTGCCTGACGCTCACCCGGGAGCGTTGCCGCCAGCTCAATCTGCCGCTCATGGTGAGCGACACGCATTACCGCCGGTCGACCAATTTCACGCTTTCCATCGAGGCGGCGCGCGGCGTGACCACCGGCATTTCCGCCGCCGACCGCGCCGCCACGGTGCAGGCCGCGGTCAAGCCCGACGCACAGCCCTCGGACATCGTGATGCCGGGCCACATTTTCCCGATCATGGCGCAGCAGGGCGGCGTGCTCGCACGCGCCGGCCACACCGAGGCTGGTTGCGACCTGGCGCGACTCGCGGGGCTGGAACCCGCCGCCGTCATTTGCGAGATCATGAACGAAGACGGCACCATGGCGCGCCTGCCGCAGCTCGAGCAGTACGCCAAGCGTCACGGCCTGAAGATGGGCACCATCGCCGACCTCATCCGCTACCGCGTGGAGCACGAGTCCACGGTACAGCGCGTCGGCGAATGCACCATGCCGACGGAATTCGGCGATTTCCGGGTGCTGGCGTATCACGACGACATCGGTGACGCGGTGCATCTGGCGCTGGTCAAGGGCGACATCCGCCGCGACCGGCCGATGCTGGTGCGCGTGCACGTGCAGGAAAGCCTGCTCGATCTGGTGACCGCGGCACATCGCGCCGGTTCGTGGACGTTGCACGCCGCGCTCGCGCGCGTGGCCCAGGATGGCGCCGGGGTGGTGTTGATCCTGCAGCAGGAGGAAAAACCCGCCGACTTGGTGCAACGCATCCGGCATTTTCAAGAAGAAGGCAAGGAATTAGAATTCCCCGATAGCAAGCGCGGGCGCGAAGAGATGCGCACCTACGGCCTTGGCAGCCAGATTCTCGCCGACCTGGGCCTGGGCAGAATGCGCGTGCTGGGCCATGCCATGAAGGCGCCCGGCCTGTCGGGTTTCGGGCTGGAGATCGTCGAATACATCGAAGCCGGCGAGGCACCGTCCGCGGCGGCACAACACAGGCACAACAAAGATAAAAAGGTATCCGGATGAACGAAGTCAAGAATATCGACGGCGATCTCATCGCCCGCAGCACCCGTTTCGGCATTGCGCTCGGGCGCTTCAACAGCTTCATCGGCGAGCGGCTGCTCGAGGGCGCGATCGACACCCTCGTGCGCCACGGCGCGGATCCGGGTAACATCGAAGTAGTGCGCGTGCCGGGCGCGTTCGAGATGCCGCTGGCGCTGAAGACCATGGCGGCGAGCAAGAAATACGACGCGCTTATCGCGCTCGGCGCCGTGATTCGCGGCGAAACGCCGCACTTCGAGTACGTCGCCGGTGAATGCGCCAAGGGCGTGGCCCAGGTCAGCATGCAGTACGACATGCCGGTGGCGTTCGGCGTGCTGACGGTGGATACTATAGAGCAGGCGATCGAGCGTGCCGGCACCAAAGCCGGCAACAAGGGTGTGGATGCCGCGCTGACCGCCGTCGAGATGGTGAATTTGCTCAAGAAGCTGCGCATATAGAGGGGAACATCATGGTCAAGGGCAGTCGTCACAAGGCACGCCGCGCCGCCGTGCAGGCCCTGTACCAGTGGCAGTTGACCCAGCAGGCGCCGGGCGAGATCGAGAACCACTTCATTCTCGACCACGAGATGGACGATATCGACGTCGATTACTTCCATCATCTGGTGCGCGAGATCCCGCTGCACATACACGAGCTCGACGACCACATCACGCCGCATCTCGACCGCCGCCTGAACGACGTCGATCCGGTCGAGCTCGCGTGCCTGCGTATCGGCACCTACGAGTTCGAGTTTCACCCCGAAATTCCCTACAAGGTGATCCTCAACGAGGCCGTGGAGCTGGCCAAAACCTTCGGCGCCGAGCACGGCCACAAGTACGTCAACGCCATACTCGACAAGGTCGCCGAGGGCCTGCGCGCCTCCGAGATCAGCAACGCGCGCTCCATGGCCTGACAAAAATCGGAAGTGCTTCGTTGTTGGTTCCCTCTCCCCTTGCGGGAGAGGGGCAGGGTGAGGGGGAAGAAGAACCCCTGATCGGAATAACAATGGATGATGAAAATTAATCGTCGCTCTGTCACCCTCACCCCTTGCCCTCTCCCCTCAAGGGAGAGGGGGAGTCGGTCGAAATATCCAAAATGACGGAGTTCGAGCTGATTCAGACTTTTTTCACGCGCCAGCAGATCAGCCGTGCCGACGTGGCGGCCGGTATCGGCGACGACGCCGCGCTGCTGCAACCGCCGCCGGGTCAGCAACTGGCGGTGACTTCCGATTTGCTGGTTTCCGGTGTGCATTTTTTCCCCGACGCCGACCCGGTGGCGCTCGGCCACAAGGCGCTCGCGGTGAATCTGAGCGACCTCGCGGCGATGGGCGCGGAGCCGGCGTGGTTTCTGCTGAACCTGACGTTGCCGCAAGTCGATACCGCGTGGTTGGAAAAATTCTGCCAGGGCATGTTCGGCCTCGCGCGTGAATACGGTGTGCAGCTCGTGGGCGGCGATACCTCGCGCGGACCGCTCGCCATCGCCATCGAGGCGCATGGTTTCGTGCCGGCCGGACAGGCGCTGCGGCGTTCCGGCGCCCGGGTCGGCGACCGGGTCTACGTCACCGGCACGCTCGGCGACGCCGCGTTGACGCTGCAACAGCGGTTGGGCCGGCTGCCGCTGCAGCAAAACGAAATCGCGTCAGCGGCCGCGCGGCTCGACCGGCCGACGCCGCGCGTGCGCGAGGGCATGGCTCTGCGCGGCCTGGCCAACAGCGCGATCGACGTTTCCGACGGGCTGCTCGCCGATCTTGGTCATATTCTGGAAATGAGCCGGGTCGGCGCGCGTATTTTTCTGGATAGAATCCCGGTTTCCCCGATTTGCCGCGCGCATCTGAAAGAGCTGGGATGGGATGCCGTACTGGCCACCGGTGACGATTACGAGCTGTGCTTCACCGTGCCGGCGGCGAATATCGTCGCTCTGGAGAAACTTCCATTAGCCGGCGCTTTTCACCATATCGGCGAGATCGAAGCCGAAGCCGGCCTGCGCATCGTGGATGAATCCGGCAAGGCCTATCGCCCGCGGGAGACGGGCCACGACCATTTCGCAAAACCAAAACGAGGAAACACATGAAAATCGGCACGCCCCTGAGCCCAAGCGCCACGCGCGTGATGCTGCTCGGCGCGGGAGAGTTGGGGAAAGAAGTCATCATCGCGTTGCAGCGCCTGGGCGTTGAAGTCATTGCGGTGGATCGCTATCCAAACGCTCCGGGGCATCAGGTGGCGCATCGCGCGCACGTCATCAACATGGCCGACGGTGCCGAGCTGCGCGCGTTGGCGGAACGGGAACGGCCGCATCTGATCGTTCCCGAGATCGAGGCCATTGCCACTGACATGCTGGCTGAGATCGAGCGCGATGGGCTGGCCGAGGTCATCCCCACGGCGCGTGCCGCGCAATTGACCATGAATCGCGAAGGCATCCGGCGATTGGCGGCCGAAGAGCTGGAACTGCCCACCTCACGCTACGCCTTCGCCACCAGCCTTACGGAGATGAAGGAAGCGATCGACGGCGGTATCGGTTATCCCTGCCTCGTGAAGCCCGTAATGTCGTCCTCCGGCAAGGGCCAGTCCACCGTGAACAGTCCGGAGGACGTGGCGCAGGCCTGGGACTACGCCATGCGCGGAGCGCGCGTGAACCAGACGCGCGTGATCGTCGAGGAAATGATCAAATTCGATTACGAAATCACCCAGCTCACGGTGCGTGCGGTCGGTGCGTCCGGGAAGGTCGAGACGTTCTTCTGCGAACCGATCGGGCATGTGCAGGTGAAGGGCGATTACGTCGAATCCTGGCAACCGCAGCCAATGACCGACAAGGCGCTCAGGCGTTCGCGCGAGATCGCGAAACAGGTGACGGACAACCTCGGCGGCCGCGGCATTTTCGGCGTCGAGTTGTTCGTCAAGGGTGATCATGTGTGGTTCAGCGAAGTCAGCCCGCGTCCGCACGACACCGGCCTGGTGACCCTGATCAGTCAGGTGCAAAGCGAATTCGAATTGCACGCGCGCGCGATCCTGGGGTTACCGGTGTCGGTCGCCATGCGCGCGCCCGGTGCGAGTGCGGTGATCTACGGTGGCGTGGAGGCGAAGGGCATCGCTTATGAAGGCGTGGAGGAGGCGCTGCGGGTGCCGCAATCGGATCTGCGCCTGTTCGGCAAACCCGAGGCGTTCACACGCCGGCGCATGGGCGTGGCGCTAGCCAACGGCGCGGATACGGACGAAGCCCGCACCCGTGCCAAGCTCGTCGCGTCCAAAGTCAGGCCGGTCAAAAGCTGAGTGACATTGTCGTCATGACCGCTTGCCCGTTGTGCCATTCCGAGAACGAAACCGTGCTATGGCGCGACGCGCGTTGCCGCATCATCCTGGTGGACGACCAGGACTACGCCGGATTCTGCCGCGTGATCTGGCAGGAACATGTGAAGGAAATGACCGATCTCGCCGAAGCGGACCGGGCGCATTTGATGTCGGTCGTGTTTTACGTCGAGCGGGCGTTACGTGACCTGCTGCACCCGGACAAGATCAACCTGGCGTCGCTCGGCAACCAGGTACCGCATCTGCATTGGCACGTGATTCCCCGCTTCATGGGTGATGCGCATTTTCCTGATGCGGTCTGGGCGGCGCGCCGACGCGCCGCCAAAGCGGATGCAGAAGATCGCGTGGCTCTGGCCGGTCGCCTGGCGCAACTCCTGCGTGAAAAGCTGGATTGAGCAGGCATGGGGCGCCGGTTTTTGATTGCCTTTGTTCTGTGGATGGCGTTTGCTTTCGGTCTGCTGCAATCCGTGAGCGTAACCGTGGTCTGGTGGCGCGGCGAGCAGGGTGCCGGGCCGTGGGAGTGGTTGTGGATCGGTCTGCTGCCGGTTTGGTTGTACGTGTTCTTTCGTTATTATTCGATATTCCGTCCGGGATGCCGCGCCTGTCTCCCGCCGGAAGACAAGCGGTGATAATGCCGTGACAGGCAACGGAGCCGGTCCACATGTCCACGATGCCAGATGACAATCAGCGCAACGCCGATCTCCAGTCACTGAAGAATATCGTCACTGCCGTGTATGCGTTGCAGGCGGTGAGTTTTTTCCTCGGCATCACCTACTTTGTGGCGATAATTCTCGACTACATCAAACGCGATGACGCGCGCGGCACCTGGCTCGAGTCGCATTTCCGCTGGCAGATACGTACCTTCTGGTTCGGGTTGTTGTGGTTCGTGCTCGGGGGGATTACTTTTTTCATCGTTATCGGCTGGTTTATTCTTTTTGCCACCGCGCTCTGGCTGATCTACCGTATCCTTAAGGGCTGGCTCAATCTCAACGACGGCAAACCCATGCCGGTTTGAGGCATCGGCGCTGCCAGTCTGTCCAATCCTCCCATGCCGTCGAATCTGAAAATCCTCGCGCTCGATACGTCCACAGAAGCCTGTTCCGTCGCCGTGTGGGCGGACGGCAACATGGTGGAGCGTTTTGAAACCGGCAATCAGCATTCCGACCTCATTCTACCGATGGTGCAGGCGGTGCTGGCAGAGGCCGGCCTTGCCTTGACGCAGCTCGACGCCGTTGCATTCGGTCGCGGACCGGGTTCGTTCACCGGGCTGCGCATTGGCGCAGGTGTGGCGCAGGGCTTGGCGTTCGGTGCCAATCTTCCTGTAGTGCCCATTTCGTCGCTGGCGGCGCTGGCGCAGGGTGTGGACGCACCGCGCGTGTTGGCGGCGTTCGATGCCCGCATGGGACAGATTTATTTCGGCGCCTACGCTAGAAACGATCAAGGCCTGGTCGAGCTGGTCGGTGTGGAGCAAGTCATTGCGCCAGCCGGGATTCCGTTGCCGGAAGGAACGGACTGGGTCGGCGCCGGCAGCGGCTGGGATCAATACCATGCGCTGCTGTTGGCGCATTTGGGCGGGCATGTCGCTCGCTGGCAGCCTCAGGTTTATCCACGCGCGCGATTTGTGGCGCAGCTTGCCGCCGCTGAGTATCGAGCGGGACGGACGGTGGTCGCGGAACAGGCGCTTCCGGTTTATCTGCGTGATGAAGTCGCCGTGAAGCGGTCGAAGCCCTGAATCAATCGCCGGTCGTCGTCGCGTTCTAGCTCTTGAGCTGTTTGATCAGGCCGGTGCCGTACAGAATGGAAACGGCGATCTCCTCAACCGACATGGTCGTGGTATCGATGTAGGGTACGTGCGCCTGGCGCAGCAGGGCTTCGGCGGCGCGGATTTCATCACGGCAGTTCTCGAACGAGGAATACTGACTTCCCGGTTTGCGCTCGTCGCGGATTTTTGCCAATCGCTCGGGGTGAATGGTCAAGCCGTACAGCTTGGCGCGATGCGGCAGCAGCGGTTTGGGCAGTTTCTGGTTCGAGAAGTCGTCGGGTGTCAGCGGATAATTCGCGGTGTGAATGCCGTACTGCATCGCGAGGTACAGGCAGGTGGGTGTCTTGCCGGTGCGCGAGACACCGACCAGAATCACGTCCGCGCGGTCGTAGTTGCCGGTATTCAATCCGTCGTCGTGGAGCAGGGTGTAGTTCACCGCATCCATGCGCTTCTGATAGGCGAGTTCGTCTCCTATTCCATGACTCAGTCCCAGCGTGTGGGACGATTCCAGGCCGAGCTCCACTTCCAGGCGGCTGATGAAACCGGCGAACAGATCGAGACACAGTGCGTCCGCGGACGCGATCACCGTGCGCACGTCGTCGTTGATGAGCGTACTGAACACGATCGGCGGCATGCCTTCCTGGTGCGCGGTATCATTAATCTCGGCCAGCACGACCTTGGCCTTCTCAATGGTGTCCACGAACGGCAAGCTGCGCTTGCGGAATTGCACGTTCGGAAATTGTGTGAGCAGCGTCCGGCCGAGCAGCTCGGCGGTGATACCGGTGCGGTCGGAGACGAAGAAAACGGTACGCTGTGTTTCCATGGGGTCCACTGGGACCGTCTCGTGCTCGGAGACAAGAGTATGCAGCAGACCGGCAGGCCGCGCAAAAGCGCAGCGACATGGCAAGGCAGTTTTTCGGCTGACGAAAAACGCTATTTACGCCGGGTGGCAGAGATTTGACCGATGGCCTCGAGAATGCCCCGCATCAAGTCGAGCGGCGTCGGCGGGCAGCCGCGGATGACGGCGTCCACCGGGACCACGTTGGCGACGGCGCCGCAGGAGGCGTAACTCGCGCCGAATTCGCCGCCGTTGGCGCCGCACTCGCCGACGGCGATCACGAGCCGGGGTTCGGGCGTGGCGTCGTAGGTGCGGCACAGCGCCGTTTCCATGTGA
>Ga0153916_10004978_pt1 | contig 10098 bp, 5 predicted proteins | sample Opewatmetagenome_FD_109642 | JGI IMG/M metagenome (GOLD analysis project Ga0153916, IMG submission 109642) | Freshwater wetland microbial communities from Ohio, USA - Open water 3 Core 3 Depth 4 metaG | ecosystem: Environmental > Aquatic > Freshwater > Wetlands | place: USA: Ohio, Lake Erie, Old...
CCTTGAAGCCCAGCGGCCTCTCCAGCAGCCAGCCCTTCTGGAACACCAGCACCAGCAGACCGTAAGCGGCGCCCACGGAGAGCGAGTTGAGGATGAGCGCCTTCACCGCAATGACAATGGAGCGGAATGTGACCAGCAGAACAGTGAAGGCCAGCCCCAACACAAAGGCCCAAACGATCGGCGTCCTGAACATGATCTCGTCTCTAAAGTCGATGTTGCCCGCTGTCGCCCCGGTCACCAGCGCGCGGTCCGGGCCGTGCCCAAAGGCGGCCGGGATGAAGTCCTTGCGGATACGCTCGACAGCGTCGATGGCCTTCTTCTCGCCGATATCCGCGTTCAGGGGGATCTGGATGAGCTCCGTGTCGCCGGCGTCGTTGATATCGGTCTGGATGGGCGCACCGTAGGGCGCATCCGGATTCGCTGCCGACGCCGTCTCCTTTTGAACGCGGCCTATCAGATCGTTGACGTGGGCCTGCACGTCGGATGCGAAAACGTTCTTGTCCTTGCCGGCATCGACCACGACCTGGGCGGGAGAGGTCAGCCCCAGGGTAAAGTTCTCTTCCAGGGCGATGACCGCCTTCTTGGCCTGCACCGCGTTAGGGAGACCCTTGGCGCCGTTGAAGCCCAGGTTGAAGGTGAAGATCGGCGACGCCAGCGCCAGGAGGCCAACTAGCACCACGATGGCGAAGACGGCCGGCCGCGCCAGAACGCGGTCGCTGATAAAGCCCCAGACGCCGCCGCCTTCATCGCCGCGGTCCAAGAACGGCACACGGAATCGGTCCACGTTGTCGCCCAGCATGGCCAGTAGCGCCGGCAGGAGGCTCACCGACATGACGATGGCGATCGCCACGACCACGATGGCGGACAGACCCAAGGTAGAGAAGACCGAGTTCCCCACCAGAAACATGCCGCAGATCGCCAGCAACACCGTGGCCCCAGCGAAGACCACCGCCTGGCCCGAGGTCGCGGTGGCGACCAAGAGCGCCTCATCCTTGGGCCGTCCGGCCCGCCGCTCCCGACGAAAGCGGCTGATGACGAACAGCGCATAGTCAATGCCAGTGGCCAGCCCCATCAGCAGCACGATCTCAGTGTAGACGTCGGCCAGCGGGTATCCCTGGCTGATGATGGCTAGGATGCCGGATGCCGTGACCACTGCCGCAACCGCCAGGGCAAGGGGGACAGCGGCCGCCGCCACAGCGCCGAACGCCAGGATCAGGATCACGAATGTAGTCGGCAGGTTCAAGAAGAGGGCGAAGCCAAAGTCCTGCTGGACGACGTCGGACCTCTCCTTGTTTATCGACGCGTCTCCTCCAATCAGGATCTGAAAGTCGGGAGAGGCCGCCTGTGCCTGCGACACCGTCTGCAGCACCGGGTCGATATTCTTCTGTGCGTCCTGGAGGGTCCCCACCAGGCTGACCAGCGCGAAGCTGACGTCGCCACCGGCCTTATTCTGTGCCACAAAAGGCGATGCCTCTCTCGGCGCACCGACGTCGTAGTACGTCGTTGCCCCCGAGACAATCCTCGTGCTCGAGACGACCGTCGTGCCGCTGGCGGAGCGGGTGCCCTCTACCCGCAGGGCCCTGAGGTTTTCCATCAGCCCCTGCACCGTCTCCCGGTAGGCGGGATCGTCCACTGTCAGGGATGGGTGCGAGACGACGACGATCTCCCTCACCTCTCCCTCCGTCACCCCGAAGCGGTCTTCGAACAGCGTCTGGGCCTTCCCCGCCTCGCCCGGCGCCTTCGGCTCGAGGTTCGTGTTGGCGGAGATCACAGAGCAGCCGGCCAAGCCGAGGACGACAATGAGGACCCAGCCCAGGGCGACCACGCGCCGATGGTGGGCGCTCCACATCGCCAGGCGGGCGGTGAAGGAACTTATTTCACCAGAAGAGCCGGCGCTAATGTTCTTCCTCCTTGAACTCAAGGTCGCGTGGAGTAGTATGAATTGAAGAACAAGATCGAGGTTACACGACTGGGATCAACGCCGCAAGCCACACCGGTCGCTTATCTGGGAGAACGCCAATGTTCTTATCAACTTCCGCTTCCCGGGCCTGGATTCCGCTGTTGGGGCTGATATCCCTCCTGGCTCTGGCCGTGGTTGCGGCGGCGTGCGGGGAGGAAGAAGAAGCCGATGGGCTGGCCGACGCCTCCCTCCGGCCCGATGCCCGGGCGCCGATCGTGGTTCCCGCCGCAGCGCCCATCGTCATCGGCGTGTCCATGCCTCTGACCGGGCCCGATGAAGCAGAGGGCACGGAAGACCGCGATGCTGTCATCGTGGGCGTGGAGCGGTGGAAGAAGAGCAACGGAAGCCAGATCAATGGCCACGAGATAGAGGTTCGCGCCGAGGACGACGGCTGCACGGAGGTCGACATCACCATCCAGGCGGCAGAACGCCTGCTGCGCACTCGGGGCTTGGTGGGGGTTATCGGCCCCGGCTGCAGCGCCGGCGCGCAGGCCGCGATCCCCACCTATGCCCAGGCCGGCATCGTGGTCATCTCCGGCTCGGCCACCCAGACCGCCCTAACCACCGACCAGCCGGAGGGGCGCTTCTTCTTCCGAACCATCTACCGTAACGACCTGGAGGGCATCCTGGCCGGCCTCTTTGCCAGTGTAGCGATCCAGGTCGACAAGGCCTACTTGATCGATGACGGCGAGCTGTACGGCCAGGACCTGGCGAGCGCAGCCCAGAGAGCGATGCGGGACAACGGCCTAGTAGTGACCCGCGAGAGCGTGCGTCGGGGCACCGTCGACTTCAGCCAGCTGGTCGCGAAGATCATCGTCGAGGGCCCGGACCTGGTCGGCTACGCCGGCTTCAACCCCGAGGCGGCGCTCTTCTACCGCCAGCTGCGCGACGCCGGCTACACCGGCATCTTCGGCTCCGTGGACGCTGCCGCCTCCCTGCGGAGCTTCGTCGAGCCCGTGGGCCCTGTGGCGGAGGGTGTTTTCTTCGCCGGCTGCGCCCTCACCCTCCCGCCGGACGCGGTGCCTGAGTTCGAGCACGTGCACGGCAGCAAGCCGGAGGCCTCCGCTTTCGTTGCCCAGGACGTCGACGCCGTGACCATCCTGCTAGACGCCGTCGCCCAGACCGCCGTGGAGCAGCGCGACGGCTCGCTGACCATCGACCCGACTGGCCTGCGCGACGCTGTGCGCGCCACAAGCTTGGAGGGAGGCCTGTCCGGCTCCTTCGCCTTCGACGAGAACGGAGATCGCATCCCGCGCCAGGGCGATGTCCTGTCGCAGGTGGTGGATGAGGCCCTGAGCAGCGGCGACATCAACATCTTCGTCGACCTCGGCCTCGTGCCCTGTCAGGTGCAGGACGGCAAGCTGGTCAACCTGATGGGCCCCGGCGCCGGGCAGATTCGCTGAGCCGTGACTGGTTCATCATTGACTCGACCCCAGCCTGAAGGCGGGGGCATGGGGGGAATCCGATGCCCCCGCCTTTAGGCGGGGGTCGGAAGTCAACGCCTCTGGCGCCGGGCAGATTCGCTGAGACTTGCGGTCACTTCTTCCGACGGGGGAACCAGGGTAGGAAGACTCTGGTGCTCTCGATATAAGCCCTATATTGAGGCTTGGTCCGCACCTGCGCCCTCTCCAGCAGGACCACGCCCGAGACCATCAGCAGGAACACGGTCATCACAACTGGGCTGAAGACCGTCCACAAGCCATCGACCGTCCCCGCCGCAATCACGAAATGCCCCCACCAGACGGCGGCATCGCCGAAGTAGTTGGGGTGTCGTGTGTATCGCCAGAGCCCGTTCTGCATCACCTTGCCCTTGTTGGCGGGGTCAGCCTTGAAGCTGGCTAGCTGCCAGTCGCCCACCGCCTCGAAGAAGAACCCAACACCCCACACCAGAGCGCCCAGGACGTCGACAGCGGTCAGCTCATCGGGCGAATCGTAGAACTGGGCCGCCAGAATAGGCGCCGAGATAAGCCAGAGCAGCACTCCCTGGAGGAGGAAGACCTGGAAGAGGCTGACCCACCAGAACTTCTCCCCCGCCTTCTCTCGCCACGTTCGATAGCGGTAATCCTCTCCCTTGCCCCAGTTGCGCCACAGGATGTAGAGCGACAGCCGCAGACCCCAGGCGGCGACCAGGCTCGTGATGAGGATCTTTCGGCCGAGGAAGCCGTCCGTGGCGACGAAGTAGACCGCGGCCAGGAGCGCGAAACCGAGTCCCCAGAATACGTCTACGATACTGGCGTTGCGCAGGGCGAGGCTGGCCAGCCAGATGACCGTCATGTAGGCCACTGCGACGCCCAGGGAGAGACCGATGATCGGGAACAGGCTCATCGTTGAGCCCGCGTCACTTCTCCAAGAGGTGGCGCAGCGCGCTCTCCAGGTCCGGGAACCGGAACCGATATCCGCTGGCCAGCAGCTTCGCCGGCTCCACCCGCTGGCTGGCGAGAAGCAGCTCGTCCGCCATCTCCCCGAAGGCAAGGCGGGCGGCGAAGGCAGGCATGGGAAAGACCGTCGGCCGCCCAAGGACGCGACCCAGGGTCTTGGTGAACTCACGGTTGGTGACGGGTTGCGGGGCCACGGCGTTGACCGGGCCTCGGAGCGCTTCAGTGGTGAGGATATGGACGATCGCCTCGACCACGTCGTCGATGGCGATCCAGCTCATGAACTGCTTCCCGGAGCCCAATGTGCCGCCCACGCCCAACCGAAAAGGGGTGAGCAGCCTCGGCAGCGCCCCGCCCGTGCTGCTGAGGATGATCCCGAAGCGGAGGTTCACCACCCGGATCCCGGCGTCCGCCGCGGGCTCCGTCGCGGCCTCCCACTGGCGGCAGACGTTCGACAGGAAGAAAGCCGACCCGGAACCGCTGTCCTCCGTGAGCGGCTCCTCGCCGCGGTCGCCGTAGTAACCGACGGCGGACGCGCTCACCAGCACCTGCGGGCGCTGCTCCAGCCCGGCCAGGGCCTCGGCGAGCAGCCGCGTGCCCTTATCCCGGCTGACCAGGATGCGGGCCTTGCGCGCGGTCGACCAGCGGCCGGCGGCGATGGACTCGCCTGCCAGATGGACGGCCGCGTCCACTCCCCTCAGTCTCGCCGCGTCGATCTCCTCTGCCTCCGGGTCCCAGCGGACTTCGGAGGCATCCCGCGGCTGCGACCGCACCAGACGCACGACCTCGTGCCCGCCGCTGGCGAGGGCCGGGACCAGGGCGGAGCCAACGAGGCCAGACGACCCGCTCAACAGAACCTTCATCGCAACCCTCCTCTGCGGGCATAGCGGGGGGCAGTATCTTGCAGCGTATGCCCGGAGCGCTAGCCAGCGTCCCGGACGAATCGGCGCAGCGTCAGGCCTGACTCGCGCACCAGCATTTGGTAGGCATCCTCCAGCGGGCCTTGGTAGGCGCCCTCCCCTTCGTAGACGATCTCGCGAATGCCGGCCTGCAGCGCTTCCTTCAAACAGGAGAAGCAAGGGCGAAGGGACGTGTACAGCACCCCTCCCTCGGTCGCGTTTCCGTGCCGGGCGGCCAGGAGGATGGCGTTGGCCTCGGCGTGCACGCAGATACACGTGTCGTAGCCCTGACCCGGTTCGATGTCTGAGAGGCAGCGTGGGCACCCGCCCTCGAAGCAGTTCTTCACCCCGATGGGCGTGCCGTTGTAGCCCGTACTGATGATGGTCTTTTGCTTCACTATCACCGCCCCAACCTTCCTGCGGAGACAGTTGGAGCGCGTTGAGGCCTCTTCGGCTATCTTCATGAAGTATTCGTCCCACGAAGGGCGGTAGTCGCTCATGCTGCCCGTCCTTGGGCTACTCCTGACCGAAAACGAACTCGCGGACGGCGGCGAAGTACTGCTCCATCCCCACTGCCATCACGCTGTTGTGGTCGGCGCCGGGGACGATGACCAGACGCTTCTCCTGCGAGCCTAGCTGCTCATACAGTGTGACGGCCTCGTCCGGCGGGATCAAGCTATCCCATTCGCCGTGAATGACAAGTGCCGGCAGCTTGATGAACCGAAGTCGGGCCGAGATTGTCTCGCCCAGCCTGCTCAGCCCTTCAGATGAGAGGCCGAAGAGCTCGAGCAGCCTCGCCATATTGGAAGACCCGCTCTCCACGATCAACCCCCGGAAGTCCTTCGGATAGTGGAACGCCAGCTCCACGGCAGAGTGGCTCCCCAGCGACCGGCCCATGACGAAGACGGAACCGCCGTGGCCCGAGGCTCGAACGGTCTCCAGGAAGAAACCGCAGATCGCGTGGGCGTCGGCGGTCATGCTGGCGAAGCTGGGCGTGCCGCCGCTGCGACCGTAGCCCCGATAGTCGGCCACGAACAGACTGACGCCCTCCCGATTGTAGAGCCGGGCGATCCAGTCGTGGTCGCAGACCACCTCACCATTGCCGTGGAAGTACAAGATGGACGGCGAGCCGGCAGCGGCCGGATAGAAGCGGCACGATATCGACACGCCCGCGTCGACCGGCACCATGAAGTCGCTCGCCTCCGGCGGAGGTGGCGTCCAGTCGCGCCTAGGGTAGAAGATGAAGTGCAGGATCTCGGGCCTGTCCAGCACAGAGTAGTCGGCGTCGTGCGACAACTAGCTCATCTCCTCCTGCGAGCGGCCTCGCGCTAAGCGAGCATTATGGCGCGGGTGGAGCACCTAGTCAAATCGCCGCTCTGCAGACTCCGAGCCATCGATCGCACCGCCTATTCAGGCGGCCCGGACAGGCGCAACCCCGAGGAAACCCCGTCACGAGGTCCGCCTCGGCGCTCCCGCTACGGCGGCGTTTTGTGAGCGATTGCGAGCTTCGTTGACACATGGCATCGCGAGAGCGCATGATCTAAGCCCCAGAATCGTTTGAGGGGAGTGGGGAGGGCGGCGACGTGCCTCGCGACGATCACGATAGATCCTCGGCACCCCTGGAAGCATCCGGCTCGCTGAGGAACACAGGAATCGGTCCCATCGGGGACGCTCCCTGGGGCACCCACTTCTGCCACTTCTATGAGACGGCAGCGGATCTGCTCGATCTCCTCGTCCCCTACTTCACCGCAGGCCTCCAGAGCAATGAGTTCTGTATGTGGGTAACTTCCGAGCCCTTGAAGGCCGCCGAGGCGGAGAAGGCGCTCCGGAAAGCACTTCCGGGGTTGGATGACTACATCCGAAAGGGCCAGATCGAGATTCTCGACTACAGCGAGTGGTACACCAAAGGCGGCAGCTTCGACGCCGACAGGGTGCTGCACGGGTGGGTGGAGAAAGAGCGGTCGGCCATAGAGAGAGGTTTCGACGGCCTGCGCCTCACCGGAAACACCTTCTGGCTTGAGGAGAGCGACTGGAAGAGCTTCGCTGACTACGAGGCGAAAGTAAACAGTGTCATCGGGCAGTATCGCATGATCGCCCTGTGCTCTTACGCATTGGACAAATGCGGTCCGCACGAATTCATGGACGTCGTCCACAACCACCAGTTTGCGCTCGTCAAGCGCGAAGGCCAGTGGGAGGTCCTCGCAGCCTCCGCCTTGCAGCAGGCGCGCCAGGCCCTGCACGAGGAGAGGATGCGTGGGGAGGGGCGGTGGGAGCGAACCTTCGACGCCGTGCCGGACCTGATTGCCATCATCGACGAAGACTATCGCATCGTGCGAGCCAACCGGGCCATGGCCCAACGGCTAGGCGTGACGCCCGACCAGTGCGTCGGCAAGGTCTGCTATGAGGTCGTGCACGAACTGGGCTGCCCGCCGGAGTTCTGTCCCCATTCCCGCACCCTGGCCGACGGCCGCGAACACGTGGCCGAAGTGCACGAGCCGCGCCTGGGCGGGGAGTTCATGGTTACCACCACGCCGCTCCTGGACGAGCAAGGACGGCGGCTCGGTTCGGTGCACGTCGCCCGCGACGTCACCGAGCGCAAGCAACGGGAGGATCTGCTCCGCTACCACGCTGCCCTCCTGACCGACCTAAGCGACGCCGTCATCGCCACCGACAAACAGTGGGTGATCACTGCCTGGAACCCCGCGGCTGAAGCCCTCTTCGGGTGGAAGGCTGAGGAAGTCCTGGGGCAGCCCTCGGCTGACATCCTGACTCGAATAGAACGTGACGGCCGGCCGTTCCGCAGAGAGGAAGCTCGCCGGGCGCTGGCCGACACGGGGAGATTCCGCGCTGAGCTGACCTACTGCCGTAGAAACGGCACACCGGTCGAAGTCGAGTCCAGCGCCGTCGCTATCAACGACGATGAGGGCCAGCCCGTCGGCTATGTGACCGTCTTTCGCGATATCGCCGAGCGCAAGAAGGCCCAGGAGGCTCTGCAGAACCTAGCAAGTCTTCCCGGCGAGAACCCTAACCCTGTTATGCGGGTGGCGAGGGACGGCACTGTAGTTCTTGCCAATGAGAGTAGCCGCCCGTTGCTGGAGCTTTGGCGCTGCGCCGTAGGCGCTTCCTTGCCGCCGGAACCATACCGGTGGGTCGAGACCGCGCTCGCCGCGGGTGAGCTGGTAACCGCTGAGGCCGATTGCGGGGACAGGACGTTTCTTGTCATTTGTGCTCCCGTCGCCGGTAGAGACCACGTCAACGTCTACGGCGTGGACATCACCGAGCGGAAGCGGGCTGAGGAGGCTCTGCAGCAGACGCGAGACTATCTGGAGAAGCTGATCGATTACGCCAATGCGCCCATCATCGTCTGGGACCCCAAATTCACCATCACTCGTTTCAACGGTGCCTTTGAGCGGCTGACGGGGCGTCCGGCCAGCGAAGTGGTCGGCCAGCGGCTGGAGGTGCTCTTCCCCGAGCAGGAGCGCGCGGCTTCGATGGAGCAGATCGCCCGGACGGTGCGGGGCGAGTTCTGGGAACTGATCGAGATCCCCATCCTGCACCAAAGCGGCGAGGTGCGGCAGGTGTTGTGGAACTCCGCCAACATCACGGGCGCCGACGGTCAGGCGGTCGTCGCCACCATCGCCCAGGGTACCGACATCACTGAGCGCAAACAGGCCGAGGATGCGTTGCGCGAAAGCCGCGACGACCTGGACCGGGCCCAGGAGGTAGGGCAGATCGGCAGTTGGCGGCTGGACACTCGCCGCAACGTCCTGACGTGGTCCGACGAGAACTACCGCATCTTCGGCGTTCCCTTGGGAACGCCACAGACCTACGAGACGTTCCTGGAGATCGTTCACCCCGACGACCGCCAGTACGTAGACACCCAGTGGCAGGCGGGCCTTCGCGGCGAGCCGTACGACATCGAGCACCGTATTGCGGTGGACGGGCGGGTGAAATGGGTGCGAGAGAAGGCCTACCTGGAATTCGACGATGCGGGCGATGTGCTGGGTGGTTTCGGGATCACGCAGGACATCACTGAGCGCAAACAGGCGGAGGAGGCGCTCGAGCAACTCCGCAGCGAGTTCACCGGTATCGTGACCCACGAGCTGAAGACTCCCCTCACCGCCATCAAGGGCTCGGCGTCAATGGCACTGGGGAGCCAGCGCAACCTCGCCGCCGAGGAGGTCCGGGAGCTCTTCCAGATCATCGATGAGCAGTCAGACCGCCTTCGCGAGCTGATGGACAATCTCCTGGACGTGACCCGTATCGAAGCCGGCACCCTGTCGGTCAGCCCCGAGCCCACGGATCTCCTGGAGGTCCTCGAGGAGGCCCGGACGATCTTCGCTCGCAGCGGGAGCCGGCACGAGGTCCGGCTAGAAGTGCCCGCCGGCATGCCCCAAGTCAACGCCGATAAGCGCCGGATATGCCAGGTGCTGGCAAACCTGCTGAACAACGCGGCGGCGTTCTCCCCGCCGATTGAGCCCATCACCATGGTGGTAGAGCTCAACCCCCACCAGGTCACTGTGCACGTGCGAGATCGCGGCCAGGGCATCCCCACGGAGAAGCTGCCGCTGCTCTTCAAGAAGTTTTCGCGCCTTCACGACGAGTCGGGGCGGAAGCTTTCGGGCACCGGCCTGGGGCTCGCCATCTGCAAAGGGATCGTCGAGGCCCACGGCGGCCGAATCTGGGCCGACAGCGCGGGGGAATGCCAGGGCTCTACCTTCAGCTTCACATTGCCGGTGGCCAGCGACACCAGCGTCCAGACATTGACAAGCGAGGCGCGCCGAACCGCACACCTGGGGCGAGTGCGCCGGGCAGGCGAGAAGACGCGCGTGCTCCCCGTGGATGACGAGCCGCAGATCCTGCG
>Ga0153916_10004979_pt1 | contig 10097 bp, 7 predicted proteins | sample Opewatmetagenome_FD_109642 | JGI IMG/M metagenome (GOLD analysis project Ga0153916, IMG submission 109642) | Freshwater wetland microbial communities from Ohio, USA - Open water 3 Core 3 Depth 4 metaG | ecosystem: Environmental > Aquatic > Freshwater > Wetlands | place: USA: Ohio, Lake Erie, Old...
ATGACCTTCTGATGCTTCCGGGCTTCTCGCGCGCGCTTCTGTTCCTGGTACTGATACTTGCCGTAGTCCATGATCCGGCAGACCGGCGGTTGCGCCGTCGGGGCCACCTCGACCAGGTCGAGCCCCTTCTGCCGCGCGATGGCCAGCGCCTGCTGCGGCGCCATGATGCCCAGCTGTTCGCCGGTGTCGTCGATGACGCGGATCTCGCGCACGCGGATCCGTTCGTTCACTCGAGTGCGATCATCACGTCGCGGGCCGGAACGTTCGAAAGCGATACGAGCCTCCTTCTGGATTCTTGTTGGCCTGGGGCTTAGGACTCATGGCTCAGGGCATTGTCGGCTGAAGGCCCTGAGCCCCGGGCCATAGGCCTTGAGCCCTGAGCCCTAAGCCTTCCTTTGACGCGGCTTCGCGCCCGCCTTGCGCGCAACCTCGTCCTGGGCCGCGGCAACGAACTCCTCGACGCGGCACGGACCCTGATCGCCAGCCGCGCGGCTCCGGACCGCCACCAGGCCGTCGGCCGCCTCGCGGTCGCCGACGATGAGCATGTAAGGCACCTTCTGGACCTGCGCCTCGCGAATCTTATACCCGATCTTTTCCTGCCGGTCATCCAGATCAGCCCGCAGGCCTGCCGCCTTCAGCCGATCGAGAACGGTGCGTGCGTACGTGATGTGCCGGTCGGCGATCGGCAGAACAGCCACTTGTACCGGCGCGATCCACAGCGGAAAGCCGCCCGCGTACTCCTCGAGGAGCAGCGCGATGAAGCGCTCGAAGCTGCCGAAGATCGCGCGGTGAACGACGACCGGCATGTGCTCGGCGTTGTCGGCGCCGATGTATTTCAGGCGGAAGCGTTGCGGCAGCTGGTAATCGAGCTGGATCGTCGCGCACTGCCACTTCCGCCCGAGCGCATCGGTGACCGCAAAGTCGATCTTCGGGCCGTAGAACGCTCCTTCGCCCGGCGCAACCATGAACGTCTGGCCGGCCCGCTCGAGCGCCTTCTTCAGTTCGGACTCCGCGTGGTCCCAGGTCGCCTTCTCGCCGAGGTACTCTTCGGGCCGGGTGGACAGCGTCATCTCGGGCGTCAGGCCGAAGTCGCCGTAGACGCGCTTGACGATGCGCAGCAGCCGCTCGACCTCCTCGCCGATCTGGGCCTCGGTGATGAAGATGTGCGCGTCGTCCATGATGAACTCGCGCACACGCGTCAGGCCGCTCAGTACGCCGGATGCCTCCATCCGGTGCAACACACTCTGCTCGTGGATGCGCAGCGGCAGGTCCCGGTAGCTGCGCACCTCGCTCGCGAAGAGCAGCATGTGCCCCGGGCAGTTCATCGGCTTGAGGCTCGCCATCTCCTCGTCGCCCGGCGCCTGGATCAGGAACATGTTCTGGCGGTAGTGCTCCCAGTGGCCAGAAATCTCCCACAGGGCCTTGTTGAAGACGAGCGGCGCGCGGACCTCGACGTAGCCCTCGGGCACGAGCACGGAGCGCATGTAGTCGGCGAGCAGGTTGACGAGGACGGTCCCCTTCGGCAGCCAGAACGGCTCGCCCGGCGCCCACGGGTGGAACATGAACAGGCCGAGCTCGCGACCCAGCCTGCGGTGGTCGCGCTTCTTCGCTTCCTCAATCTGCGCGAGGTACTGGTCGAGCTGCTCCTGGCTGAAGAACGCGGTGCCGTAGATGCGCTGCATCGCCTGATTGCGCGCATCGCCCTTCCAGTACGCGTTCGACGTGTTCAGCAGCTTGAACGCCTTCAGCTTTCTGGACGACGGGACGTGCGGGCCGGTGCAGAAGTCGATGAAGGCGTCGCCGATCGTGTAGCAGGAGACGACCGGGCCGCCCTTCTCTTCGATGAGTTCGACCTTCAACGGCTCGCCGCGCTTCTCGAAGTACGTCTTCGCTTCCTGCTTCGGCAGCAGCTTTCGTTCGTACGGCAGATCGCGCGAGGCGAGGTCCTTCATCTTCGCCTCGATCGCCTCGAGGTCCCCGGCGACGAAGGGACGATCGACGACGAAGTCGTAGAAGAAGCCGTCCTCGGTTGCGGGGCCGATGCCGCACTGGGCCCCGGGAAACAGGCTCGTGACCGCGGCGGCCATCAGGTGCGCCGTGCTGTGGCGATACAGGTCGAGCGCTTCCGGGCTGGTCGGCGTGATGATCCGAACGGCGGCATCACGTTCGAGCGGAAACGACAAGTCCACCAGGCGATCGTCCACGGCGGCGGCGAGGGCCGCGCGGGCGAGCCCCGGGGACACTTCCATCGCAAGGTCGCCGACGCGGGTGCCGGCGGGGACGGTGCGAGGCGAGCCGTCTGGTAGCGTGACAGTGACCTGAGTCATTCGCGGTTCAGAGAAGCAGGAAGGTACGCTCGAGCATCGGCGGCAGTGTGTCAGAGGGCAGCTTCGGCTCTACGCACTGCCGAACAGCCGACCTCGACTGAACGGCAAGAATGGTAGGCACGGGCGGACTCGAACCGCCGACCTCCTGCGTGTCAAGCAGGCGCTCTAACCATCTGAGCTACGCGCCTGGGTTCTCGGGAAACCGAAGGCTGACAGAGGCACTGAGTATAGCAATCGCGTTCGGGCAGAGTCAACGAACGGACCGGGTCGGCGAGGCGTTCCGATCCCCGGTGCGCCGCGCGGGCAGTGTGCGCGGCGCCCCCCACGCGGCTGGCCGCGTTGGGGTGCAAGGTGCGTTGGGGTGCAGGCAGCGCCGGGGTGCCTGGCGGAGCGTCGCGCACCAGGGATCGAGTCGCGGTGATCGAGGAATCCCCAATCTGAACATCGGGGAGCGCCCGACGTGAAGGTCGGGCCCTGCGTGCACCCGGCCTGAAGCCCGGACGCCTACTTCACGGCCTGCTTCAGCGCCTTGCCCGGTATGAAGCGCACCACACGCCGCTTCGGGATCTTGATCTCCTCGCCCGTCCGGGGGTTGCGCCCGACACGGGCCTTGCGCTGAGACGTCTTGAACGTCCCGAATCCCACGAAGGTGACCGCATCGCCCTTCTTCAGCGAGCGGGTGATCTCGCCGAGGAACGTTTCGACCGCAGCGGCCGCGCTGCTCTTGGTCAGCCTGTTGTCCTTCGCGATCCTGCCAATCAGCTCCTGCTTGTTCATGCAACCTCCTGGTCGGCTCAACGTCCGAGCAACGACCGAAGAATGGCGAGCGCGCAATGCTCAGCGGTTATACGCGACCCGTGGAGAGGTGTCAAGGGATTTGGACGTTGCGGAACACGGAACCCTACGGAGCGAACATTCCGGACGCGGATAGGAAAGGAAAGTGGTGTTCCAGGCGTGCTGCGTGCGACGTGCCGCCCACTACGAGCGGAAGCCTTACACGCAGCACCTGGCACAGAGCACGAGTTACCCCACCACCTTCGATCCCACGCGGTCGATCGCTTTGAGCAGGATCGGGTCGGTCGTCGGTGGCGGTGCGCCAATCTCGATCTCGGGCTCTTCGACCTCGACGTTCGGCGTGAGACCCCTCTCCTCGATTCGAGCCCCGTTGGGCGCGAGGAACCAGGCGTTGGACAGCAGCATGGCCGTGCCGTCGGGCATCGGAACCAGCTTCTGCAGCGTCGCGCGCCCGTCCGTCCGCTCGCCGACTAGTTCGGCGCGGTTGTTCCCCGCGAGCGCCGCCGAAAAGAGCTCCGCCGGGCCGGACGTGCCGGCATTGACCAGAACGACAGTGGGCAGGGCGATGGAGCCGTCGCCGGGCACCGCCTCGATTGATTCGCGCGGCTGGTCGCGCGTTTCCCGAATGGCCAGGGTTCCCGACGGGACGAACAGGCGTGCGACGGCAATCCCGTCGGTCAGATCGCCGGCCGCGCAGTTGCGAACGTCCACGAGCAGGCGGACCGCCCCCTGCTTGTGCAACTCGGCCACCCTGGCGCGCATCTGGTCGGCCGATTTCGAGCTGAAGCCAGGAACCCGCACGTAGCCGACGCCGTTCGACTGCAGGCGCCCGGAAATCTCGGGCGGCGCAATGTGCTCGCGCGTCAGGTCGATCACGTGCGGATCGGCGGCGTTGCTGCGGATGATGGTGAGCTTGACCTTCGAGCCGGGCGCACCGCGCAGCAGCCGCATGCCCTCGAACACCGACATCTCGCGGGTTGGCTTGCTGTCAATCAGGCGCACGAAGTCGCCCGCCCGCAACCCGGCCTTCGCCGCCGGCGACCCGTCGCGGGCCGCGATCACGCGCAGGTAATACTGGCGCGTGAGGTCGAGGCCGACGTCGCCCGCCGGCAGTTTCTCGCCGCTCTGCAGCGCCTTGACCTGTTCGCGCGTCAGATACGCACTGTCCGCATCGAGCGGCTCGGCGAGGCCGCGCATCGCGCCCTGCATGATGCGATCCGAGTCCACGTTCTCGACGTAGTTGCTCCGGACGCGCTCGACCACGTCCCAGAAGACGCGCAGGTACGTGTAGGTTTCCTCACGGGCCATCGCGTTGCCGAGGAAGCCGCCGATGACGGCGAAGGCAATGACCGGGGCGGAGATGAGCAGGACGATCAGGCGCGTTCTGGAAGTCATTGAGGCTGGGGCCTACCTTTTTTTCAGCCATTGTAACGGATCGACCGCCTTGCCGTCGATCCGCAACTCGAAGTACAGGCCGGGTTTACCCGCGGGCGTGTCACCGACGCTGCCCACCGCCTGCCCGCGCGCGACGCGCGTGCCACGCGCCACCGACACCGAATCCAGATATCCGTAGAGCGAATAGGCCTGGCGGCCGTGGTCGATGATGACCAGGTTACCGAAGCCGGTGAACGGCTCGGCGTAGGCGACCACGCCGCCCTGGATGGCGGTAGCCGGTGCGCCGGCTGCTGCCGCGATCTCGATCCCGGCGCGCACCGTCGTCGTTCCGAATCGCGGGTCTCGCTGAGATCCGAACCGCGCGGTCAGCTTGCCGGCGGCCGGCCAGTCGAGTGACCCGCGAAGGGGCGCCAGCGGGACGAGCGAGGCCGGTTCCGCCGCCGCGCCGCTTTCGGCGGCCGGCGCGAGCGCCGCCAGCTTCTGCTGCGCCACCTGCAGTTCGCCCATCAGCTGCGCGTTCAGATCGCGCCTTGCGTCGATCTGCGTAATCAAGGCGGCGCGCCTGGCGATGGCCCGCTCAGCCGCCTGCCGGGGGCTCTGCGCCTGCGCTTCCAGCGTCTGGATGCGCGCGCTCCGTTCGGCCAGTGTCCGCTCGGTTTCCTGCAGATCATCGAGCGCCTGCCGAAACTGCGCGACCCGCCGCCGGTCGGCTTCCACGAGCGCGCTGACCGTCCGGTAGCCACGCGCGGCCGCCTTCACGCTCTCGACATCGAGCAGCAATCGCAGGTACCCCGGCCGGCCGAGCTTGTAGAGTTCGACCAGCCGCGCGGCAAGGCCCGGCGCCTCGGCCGCGATCCGGCTCTCGAGCGCGGCGATACGGGCTGCGGCTTCAGCCCGCTGCAGGCCGACATCTGTGAGTTCCTGGTCGGCCCGTCGCACTTCCTCGGTTTTCAGATCGCGTTCGACTTCGAGCTGACGCAGTTCGCCGAGCAGCGTCCGTTCCTGCCGCGCCAGCGCCTCCGCCTCGCGCTGCAGGGCCGTCAGCCGGTCGGGAACTTGCTGCGGCGCTTGGCGCTCGGCCGATGCCGCAGCCAAGACTGCCGCCAACGCGGCGACGGCAGCGGCGCCGAGTGGCCCAAGCGCGTGAGACACCCAATCCCCCTACTGGCTACTGACTGCTGTCTACTCACTACTTCTCAGAACAACGGCTTTCCGTCCATGCTCTTCGGAACGGCGAGGCCGAAGTACTTCAGCACGGTCGGTCCGAGATCGATGATCTCGGCGACGTCGGTCGCGAACTTGTGGTTCGACAGGATGGCCCCGGGCTCCGTCTTGTAGTCGAACGAGCAGTGGTCGCCGCTCCACTTCCGCATGTTCGGGTAGACGAGGCCGGCTGGCGAGCCGCCGAGCGAGGTCTGCCAGGACACGCGATAGCCGTCCGCGAATCCCACCTGCAGATCCGGGGCATTCTCGATGTACGGTCCCCAGAACACATCGTCGCGCTTGTAGACCGCGCTGACGATCGAAGCACCGGTGTTCGGGTCGCGCATCGCGAGCAGCTTTTTCGATATTTCCTCCTGCAGTTGCGTGTACTCGGTCCCCGCGTGCACGATGCCGTGGCCCTCGCGGCCGGCCATGTTGAAATAGATCTGCCCGAGGCCGAGCGAGTAGGCCTTTGTCTTCGACCAGTCCACGTTCTCCCAGAACTGCCCGCCCGAGAACAGGTCGTTCAGGTTCTTGTCGCCGGCCTGTCCCTGCCGCGCTATGTAGCCGTTCTGCACGAGCCAGGTGTTCAGGTTGACGGCCTGGCGGAACGAGTGGAAGCCGTGATCGGAGAGCACGATGACAGTGGTTCCCGGCTCCACGCGCTTGAGGACCTTGCCAACCATCTGGTCGCAGCGTTCGTAGACGCGCTGAATCGCATCGCCGTACTTCGCGGCCTCGGCGGCGTTGTACATCGGATGCGTGGTGTCGATGAACCGCCAGAACATGTGCTGCACGCGGTCGGTCGACTCGAGGACGCCGACCAGCAGATCCCACTTCCGCGCGTCCATCTCGTGGAGGATGATCCGCTCGCGGTCGTCGAACGCCCGGAGCAGATCGTCCATGAACGCCTTCTCGTCGATGCGGTCTTCGTTCAGCGGCCAGGTGGCCTCGGCCCATCCGAGCGTGCGGTACGTACCCAGTTCCTTCTGCAGATGGCTTGCGAAGGATGCCGGCGCGGAGATCGGCAAAACCGGCGAGTCCGGACGCCAGTTGACCGGTGAGACGTAGAGCTGCACGTCCTGACTCGCTCGAACCAGGAAGAGCTGCGCCATGCCGTTCAGCCGCACGAGGAAGTTGACGCGGAACTGGAGCGGCACCCAGTTGCTCCACTGGCCTTCCTTGAGGTCCACGCTGGTGCCGTCGATGTCGATTCGCGCGCTCTTCGCTTCACGATTCCAGTGAATCGTGAAGGGCAGACGCACGTCCTCGTTGGCGGTCAGCTCCGCGAGCCGCGCCTGGTCGGCGTCGGACAGGTTCGCGCCTTTGGCCCTGATCGCATCTTCCTGCGCCTTGACGATCGGGTTCGCCGGCCCGACCAGTTCCGTCTTCGCGGTGTCGCCTTCGAAGACGAGGCGCTTGAGGATACCGCCCATCTCCGTGTTGCCTTCTTCGTACCGACTGAGGTCGGTCGCAAAGTAGTAGAAGGTGCCGATGGTGCCGCGGATGTCGGGCAGCGGCAAGCCGGAGAGCAGGTCGCCGCCGGGAACGCTCTCGGGCGGGAACGTCACCGGCACGGTCAGGATGCGCGATCGCACGCCCGCCTGGCCGGCGGTCACCCAGAACGAGGTCCCCCCTCGCAACGACACGACCTTCGGCATCGAGATGGGAATGTAGTTGAAGAGGAACCGCGGCGCCACACGCTTCACCATGCCGAGATCCGGCATGTAGGTGCGCGTGTTGCGCACGAGGAAGTCGTAGATGTCGTGCTTGCCGGGATTGCCGCCGATCGCGAACGACGACCACGATGTGGGCGACTCGGGCGACGGCGTCGTGCCCAGCCGGAGGAACCCGCCGTCGTGCGCGAGGCGTGCCATGTTCGGCAGGCGGCCGTCGGCCATCCAGCGCTCGAGCAGCCGCGGGTCTATGCCATCGAAGCCGAGGATCACCAGCTTCTGTTTGAACTTCTGCGGCGGTTCCGGCGAACCGCAGGCGAGAGCAAGGGCCAGTCCGGCGAGCGGAAGGGCCAGCAGCGTTTTTCTGAGTGTCATTGAATTGAGAGGTGGCGCACCAGAGTCACCAAACGGCAGATTATAGCATCCGCAAGGATGGGGCTTCTCCAGGCGTTTCAGCCAGTTGCCGGGCTTGCCGAGGAATCGGCAATCCGGAGCAACGCGGCCGGGAATCGATCCGCATCCTCACTGATTCCTGATTCCTGATTCCTGATTCCTGAATTAGGATTGGACCGTGCGCGCTATCGGCATCGATCACGGCGAGCGCCGCATCGGCGTCGCGATCAGCGACGAGTCGAAAACGCTCGCCCGGCCGCTGACCGTCATTCGCCACGCGGGTTCCGAACGCACGACAATCGACGAACTGGTGAAGCTCATCGAGCGATGCACCGCCGAAGACGGCTCGCTCGATCTGATTGTCGTCGGTCTGCCGAAGCGCCTGGACGGCACGCCGAACGAGCGCACTGAACGCGTCGCCGAATTCGTGCGCGTGCTGCGGGATCGAACGGCCATACCGGTCGTCACCGAGGACGAGCGGCTGAGCAGTCGGGAAGCCCAGAACCGGCTGGCGCTGTTCCACAAGAGCTGGCGCGACCGCAAAGCGCTGCTGGACGCCGCATCCGCGGCGGTCATCTTGCAGGATTACCTGGACCGTACGACATGAGGAAGCTCGCCGTCGTCCTTCTGGCACTGCTCGTGATCGTCGCTGCAGCTGCGGTCGCGACGGCCGTGATCTATCAGTGGCCGGCCGAGCCGTTCAAAGGCTACGAAACAGCCGAGCAGTTCGTGGAGCTCCCGCCGGGCGCAAACACGCGCACGATCGGCGACGAGCTCGTCCGGGCGGGCGTGGTTCGTGACGCGCTGACGTTCCGAGTGGCGCTGTGGCGATCGGGGCTCGCGCGCCAGCTCAAGGCAGGCGAGTATCGCTTCGATCGGCCGGTCAGCGCGCTCGACGTGGTGAGAACGATCGCGCGCGGCGAGGTGTACCTGCGGCCGATCACGTTCCCCGAGGGGTTGACCATCGAGGACATGGCCGCGCTCTTCGAGGCGCACGGCTTCGGCACGGCCTCGTCTTTCCGTGCCGCTGCCTCCGATACGTCGCTCGTCGCGGATCTCGATCAGCAGGCTCGGGATCTCGAAGGCTACCTGTTCCCCGAAACCTACGCGCTGCCCCGGCGCGCGTCGGCGAGCGATCTCGTGCGCGTGATGGTGCGCCGGTTCCACCGGGTGTTCGCTCCCCTCCAAGGCGACGCGGAAGCGGAAGGCCTGTCGGTGCGCCAGGTGGTGACGCTGGCGTCGATCGTCGAGAAGGAGGCAGGGAGGCCCGACGAGCGGCCGACCGTGGCGGCGGTGTATCTGAACCGGCTGCGGGTCGGCATGGGGTTGCAGTGCGACCCCACGGTGATATACGCGCTCCGCCGCGCCGGCCGTTACAGCGGCAACCTCACGCGCGGCGATCTCGGCTGGGACTCGCCCTACAACACCTACGTGCACGCCGGCCTGCCGCCCGGTCCGATCGCGGCGCCTGGCAGATCGTCGCTGGAGGCCGCCGTTCACCCCGCCCCGGTCGACTACCTCTATTTCGTCAGCCGCAACGACGGTTCGCACGTCTTCGCGCGCACGCTCGAAGAGCACAACCGGAACGTGTACCGCTACCAGAAGCAGTATTTCCGCGAGAAGCGGTCGCAGGGAGCGCGCGGGCACTAGCGCGAATCACGTCGTCCGAGGGGCTGTGACGGCTCCCGCTCGCATGCGGCGCAACGCATGCTGCCGTTGTCTGTCTGCTAATCGATTACTCTGCGAGAATCTGCGTGAATCTGCGGATCGTTCTGATCTCCGAGAATCTGCGGATCGTTCTGATCTGCGTGAATCTGCGGGTATTCTGGTCCGCGTAATCTGCGGATTCTAGCCGCGGACGATCCGTTCCGCCCAGCCCAGTTTCCGCCTGAGCACCTCGAAATACGTGCGCGTGGATGCGTGAACCAGCCGTACCGTGTGCTGTGCCCGGCAGACGGTCACGACATCGTCCGGCTGCAGGCGCAGGCCGCTCTGTCCGTCGAAGGTCACGTACAACTCGTCACCGCCGTCGCGCGACAGCGGCTGCACGCGGACTTCCTCGGACGCGGGGAAGACGACCGGGCGGTTGGTGAGGATGTGTGGTGCGATGGGCGTCAGCACCAGCGCGTCAACGGCCGGGTGAACGATGGGACCGCCGGCCGAGAGGTTGTACGCCGTCGAGCCGGTCGGAGTTGAGACGATGAGACCGTCCGCCGTGAACCGCGCCACGAAGTGGTGACCGACCCAGACGGACAGATCGACGATGCGGGACAGCGGGCCGCGCGTGATGACGACGTCGTTGAGGAGC
>Ga0153916_10004981_pt1 | contig 10094 bp, 9 predicted proteins | sample Opewatmetagenome_FD_109642 | JGI IMG/M metagenome (GOLD analysis project Ga0153916, IMG submission 109642) | Freshwater wetland microbial communities from Ohio, USA - Open water 3 Core 3 Depth 4 metaG | ecosystem: Environmental > Aquatic > Freshwater > Wetlands | place: USA: Ohio, Lake Erie, Old...
CTCCCGGTATACCGCCACCTATATCATTGAGAATTTGCCTTATGGGGATTCCCATAGGAACTTCAGCAAACCCTGTATTATTTATTGCTCCTGTGAGTGCAAAGACTTTGGTGCCCGGGCTCTTGTCTGTTCCGAGACTCTTGAACCAATCGGCATCGTTGAGAATAATTAAAGGAATGTTTGCGAGGGTTTCAGCATTATTAAGGACTGTTGGCTTTCCCCAGAGCCCCTTCTCTGTTGAACGGGGGGGGGTCAACTTAGGCATACCCCGTACTCCTTCAATGGAATTCATGAGCGCCGTTGATTCTCCGCATATGAATGCGCCGCCGCCACGAAAAACCGAAAGGTCAAAGTTAAAGCTACTGTCTAAAATATTTTCACCGAGAAGACCTGCCTCTCTGGCTTGGTCTATTGCATTCTGTACCCGCTCGACAGCAATGGAATAGTCGGTCCTTACATAAATATAGCCCTTGCTTGCACCTATAGCCTTTGCACCTATTATCATGCCCTCTATTATGGCATGAGGATCTGACTCCATTAATGCCCTGTCCACATCTTTAATGGCAGCAGAACCATTGCAGAGAATATATTTCTGGTCTGAAACCATTTTCGCACAAGACTCCCATTTTACGCCTACCGGAAAACCAGCACCACCCCTGCCCCTGATACCTGATTCTCTCATTATGTGTATTATTTCTTCAGGGGTCATTTCTGTCAGTGCTTTTGCCGTAGCCGAATAGCCATCTCTCGCTATGTATTCTTCAATTCTGTCAGGATCAATAAGTCCTTTGTTCTTAAAAACCCTCAGTACTTGATGTTTAAAGAAGGGTATTTCATTCATGAGCGGAATTGCCAGTCTCTCCGCCGGTTCTTTATACATGAATTTCTCGACAGGCCTTCCCTTTAAGAAATGTTCTTCCACTAAATACGGTACATCTTCAACCTTTATCTGTTCGTAGAAGATTTCTTCTGGATATACCGTAAGAATCGGTCCACGGGTACAAACGCCGGCGCAACCTGATAAAACGACGTTCACTTCTTCTTCGAGGCCCCACTTTTTTAATTCTTCCTGGAGGGCGTTCTTAACCTTAAGAGATTTAGCTCCAACGCAACCACTTCCTGCACATACCATTAGGTTAGTACGTATTTTTTTCATTCTTGCTCTCCTCTATTACAGGTATCGGTATTAGTGCCAGTTATAATGTCAGCCATCTTTATCAAAATATTAGTATGTTGTCTCACTCCCGAGTACCAGGGCATATTTTTCTACAGGATTTCCGCCCATAATGTGCTCTTTGAATATTTCTTTAACCTTTGCAGGTTTCAGATCACAGTATTTGATAGGAGGTTCATTGATTATCTCCACTGTCATCATCGGTTCGCGGGAACAAAGGCCAGCACAGCCTGAAGTGGTAAGAATAACATCTTCTACATTGGCTGCAGCAATTTCTTCCATCAGGGCTGTCATGACATTCCTTGCCCCTGCTGCGATTCCGCATGTCCCCATGTGGACAGTTATCTTTGCCCTTTGGCCACCCTGCCTGAGGGCAAATGTTGCTTGTTGTTTTTCTTTAATTTTCTTTAAATCATCTATCGTTAACCTTGGCATTTTCTACCCCCTTATATAATTGCTTTATTTACTGGCTGGTCTGTACTCTTCAAGAATTTGTGTTACTTTCTTTGGCTCCATAGTGCCGTGTGTGTCCTGGTCTATAACCATAACGGGTGCAAGACCACAGGCACCGAGACATCGCACTGAATCCAGAGAAAATTTCCTGTCATCAGTTATTCCACCGATCTCTATCTTTAACTCTTCTTTAAGCTTGTTTATAACTGTCTCAATCCCCTTCACATAGCAGGCGGTTCCAAGGCAGACCTTTATAACATGCTCGCCTTTAGGCTTCATCGTAAAGAAGGAGTAAAAAGAAACAATACTGTGTATCTCTGCTTCTGATACATTCAACCCCCTTGCTATTTTTTTCTGTATGACAGGGGGAAGGTAACCTACGATTTCTTGAGCACGCTGAAGAACCGGTATTGTACTGCCAGGCTTATTTTTATAAGCTTTAATAACCTTGTCTAACTCGTTGATCATTGACGGCGGGAATTCCTCAGGTTTTTCTTCTACATAGACCTTGCCTTTCATCCATTCTAAAGCCCTGCGTGTAACATCTGACAGTATTGCAGGAGTAAATGGCTTTGGTACATAGTCTATGATACCAAGTCCAAGGGCTTCTTTAATCGATTCCTGGGACGGATAACCGGTAATAACCACGATTCCAGTATCAGGTCTTGATTTCCTGATCCACTTCATAAAGGTGATTCCATCCATTTCAGGCATTTTAATGTCTGTTAAAACAAGGTCATATGTATTCTGTTCCATTTTGAGTAACGCTTCTCTTCCTCCGTTAGCACTGTCGACCTCGTAACCTCCGGCACCGAGAATCCTTTTAGAACTCCTGATTACTATGGGATCATCGTCTACCACTAATATCTTGATGTTTTCAGCCATCAGAAATCCCTCCTTTTATAGATTAGAATTTTTACTTATTCATACCGTGAACTGTTTCGTCAGATTGCTAACATCCCAGTACTTCCATTTTAAATATTCATTAATCGCATTTGCTACTTTTCTGCCTGCACCCATGGCCAGGATAACGGTAGCAGAACCTGTAACTATATCTCCACCAGCAAAAACACCTTTCTTTGAAGTCATGCCTGTCGCTTCTTCAGCTACAATGTAACCCCTCTTATTTAATTTTAAATCAGGTAGGGTACTTAGCAAAAGCGGATTTGACCTTGTACCAAGAGCCGGAATTCCAACGTCTATCTCGATCTGGAATTCGCTACCCTTGATCGGAACTGGTCTTCTCCTGCCAGATTGGTCAGGCTCTCCCAATTCCATCTTTATACATTCAACGCCGCAGACATTTCCCTTACCATCATCAATAAATCTTGTCGGATTTGTTAAGAGCACGAATTCTATCCCTTCTTCATGCGCATGATGAACCTCTGCCTTCCTTGCAGGCATTTCAGCCTCAGAACGTCTGTATACGAGATAGACCTTTTCTGCACCAAGTCTCAGCGCTACCCTTGCTGAATCCATAGCAACGTTGCCACCGCCGAAAACAGCAACTTTTTTGCCTATCTTTATCGGAGTATCATACTCAGGGAAGAGATACGCCTTCATCAAATTAGCCCTTGTGAGAAATTCATTCGCAGAATAAATTCCGTTTAGATTTTCTCCTGGAATTCCCATGAACATGGGTAACCCAGCACCTGTGCAAATAAAACATGCATCATATCCCCGGTCATTTAATAATTCATCAACAGTATGAAGTTTTCCGATCACTGCATTAAGTGTGAGTTCAACTCCAAGTTTCTGTATATATTCAACCTCTCTTTCTACTATCGCCTTGGGTAGTCTGAATTCCGGGATACCATAAATCAATACCCCGCCCGGCTTGTGTAATGCCTCAAATAAAGTAACCTGATGCCCTGATTGTATAAGGTCAGCTGCACAAGTTAAACCGCCGGGCCCGGACCCTATTATCGCTACTTTTCTGCCGGTAGGCTTCGGTTTTTTGGGAATCTGAACCTCGCCCTTTTCTCTCTCGTAATCAGCAACGAATCGTTCGAGATTACCTACTGCAATCGGTTCGCCTTTCTTGCCAAGAATGCATAGAGATTCACATTGTATCTCCTGGGGACATACCCTTCCACAGACAGCGGGCAATGCATTCTTCTCTTTAACTTTCCAGGCAGCTTCTATGAACTTTCCCTCTTTAATCAATTTTATAAATGAAGGTATATCTACCTCTACAGGGCATCCATTTCTACAGGCAGGTCTCAAACATGCTAAACATCTGGATGCCTCAGCAACTGCCTCATCCGGAGTATATGCGTAAGGAACCTCCATGAAATTTCTTGCCCTCACCAGAGGGGCCTGCTCCCTCATTTTTACTCTGGGCTTTTGTTTTTTCTCTTCTTTTTTCTCCTCCATCTTATTTAACCCCCATCTTTTCTTTATATCTTTCCATGGCTAACTTTTCTTCTTCAGGGTACATTCTCTGTCTTGCCATGAGTAAATCAAAATCAACCTTATGTCCATCAAATTCAGGCCCATCAACACAGGCAAACTTTGTTTCACCTCCTACTTCTATCCTGCAAGCTCCACACATCCCTGTTGCATCAACCATAATTGAATTTAGACTGACTATTGTCTTTACATCATATTTTTCTGTTGTTTTACAGACAAACTTCATCATAATGGCAGGGCCAATAGCAATCACTAAATTAATATCTTTATTCTCTCTTAAGAGTTCATCTAAAGGAACAGTCACTACTGCTTTTCTGCCGTAAGATCCATCATCTGTTGTAACAATTAGTTCATCAGATACACGACGCATCTTTTCTTCCCAGAAAATGAGATTCTTCGTCCTTGCACCTATAATCGAAATTATTGTGTTGCCTGCCTCTTTTAATGCCCTTGTTATTGGATAGATAGGCGCTATTCCAACTCCGCCGCCTACACAGATGACCTTCCCAAAATTTTCTATATGGGAATGCATGCCAAGAGGACCGATGACATCGGATAAATAATCACCTTCATTTAATGTGCCCAGGTGATAGGTTGTTTTTCCAACCTTCTGAAAGACAGTTGTTAAGGTTCCCTTTTCACTATCAAAATCAGCAATAGTTAAAGGTATTCTCTCGCCTTGCTCATGGATTTTAAGGACAAAAAAATTACCAGCCTTTGCCTTTTTTGCTATATCTTTTGCTTCTATCTCAAATAAGGTTACTATATCTGATAACTCTTCTTTCTTTAAGATTTTAAACATGTATTCCCCCCTTCCAATCTATGGTTTTTCAAACAATTGCCCCCCTGATACATATTTAAAAATTTGCTCCCTAATATATAGCGAATTTTAAATAATGTCAATTTTTTTATAGACGCCATCTCAAAATAATTCAAGGTATTATATATAAGGTGTTATATATAATGACCTCAATCCGTTAAAATAGGGCATTTAAAACAAAAGTGTTATGTCAATTCTTATTTTTTTTATCAAGTGCTTTCTGTACCGATAATGAAATACTGTGAGGGGTAAAGGGCTTCTCAATATAATCAAATGCACCGAGTTTAATAGTATTTGCAAGAGTATGACGAAGAGTATCATCGCTATATCCAGTTATCATTATTACTTCAGTCTCAGGCCATTTCCCCTTGATTCGCATGAGAAGTTCTATACCATCCATATCAGGCATCCTTATATCAACCATGACTATATCAAATGGTTCATTCTCAAGCATACTAAGTCCCTCCGCCCCATTATTAGCTGTCTTTACCGTATGACCTTCAGGGGTAAGTGCCCGATAACAGCTCTTCAGTACTATATCTTCGTCGTCTATTACAAGAATCTTTCCCTTACTCACAGTAAACTCCATTCAAATATGGAATATAAAAGTGTATTCTCAATGTAAGTTCAAATATACTTTTCAATTACCACTCTTCACATGCTGAATTCATAATTTATAGATTACGTTTTACTTTGTTCATCAAATGGCAGTCTTACAAAAAAGCTCGTTCCCTCTCCGACTTTGCTCTTTACAAGGATTTTCCCTCCGTGTTCTTGAATTATCCCATGGCTTATAGAGAGACCGAGACCTGTCCCCTTCCCAACCGATTTTTGGGTAAAGAAAGGTTCAAATATTTTCACCATGTTCTCCTCAGATATACCATGCCCTGTATCAGTAAACTCAACCTCTGTAAATAGCTTATCATTTTCAATAACCTTTCGAGTGCAAATAAGAAGATTTCCCTTTCCGTCCATAGCGTCTGCTGCGTTGATAATCATGTTTAAGAAGACCTGTTGAAGCTGAGATGAATTTGCCTTTACAAGGGGAAGAGATATATCAAGATCCATAATGATGCTGATATTGAAGAAATCTGCTTTATGCGAAATCAACTTTAAAGCATTCTTCACTACATCATTTATGTTTACGGGTTCTTTTTCAGCTGTGTCAGCTCTTGAAAAGCGAAGGAGCCCTTTAATAATATTTGAGCATCTGTCGGCTTGTTCAATAATAACTTTAATGTCATCACTTTCCTGACTGCCCTCAGAAAATTTCTTGAGCAAAAGATGACCGAATGTAACTATACCTGTAATCGGACTATTTAACTCGTGGGCCACACCTGCAGCCATCTTTCCGAGGGATGCAAGTTTTGCAGAATGTATAAGTTGTGCCTGGGTTTTTTTAATTTCCTCTGCTTTTTCCTCGACTTTCTTTTCAAGCTTTTGTCCCCAGTCAATGAGTTCTTTTTTTGCCTTTGATAGTTCCGATGTCATAGCATTGAAGACCTTTGCAAGTTCCCCTATCTCATCCCTGGTATCGATATTTACCGTATAATCAAGCTCACCTTCAGCTACCCGCCTCATGCCTTTCCTAAGTATCTGTATAGGTTTTGATATGATATTCCACAGGATTATTCCAAGGACAACAGCTGATATGGATAAAACACCCAGAACATATATTGTAAGCACTGTTCTGTGTTGTTTAATTCGTCTGTCAAGATATTTAAGTGATAGATCCGACTCTACGAGTCCGAGAACCTTCTGTTCTATAGTGTGGGCATGACATGATGAAGTATAGCATGCTGGTTTGTTATAGATGGGTTGTATGATGTTCATGATCCTGTAACCTTCAGGGTCCTTTTTAAAAGACCAGCTTCCCTTGACTTCTGGCGGCCCTGGCCCTAAATGGCAGGATTTACAGGCAGGAGCACTTGTGTGTAGTACTGTTCCAATATCCTCTTTTTTAGAAGAGTATGCGACTCTGCCTTTATTGTCAAATATCCTGACGTATAAAACTCCCTCGGTTTTACCTATGTCCTCCACGGTGTGTTGTATCATAGGTTGCTGAAAAGTCAGCATTCCATAATCAGTGCTTCTTTTTATAAGATCCCCAAAAGATACGCCTTGCTTCACAGCATCGTTTAAATAATCTTTCTCCTCACGACAAACCAAAACGTACCAGAAAATAGCGCTTCCCACAATCATCATGGCACCTATGGTGAGAATAAGTTTCCCGGTCAAGGAATGGACAAACCTTTTAATATCCATATTAATTAAGAAATTTTGCGTTATTATATATCAATGATTTATAAGTATGCAAGCCGAACTCAATCCGCATAAAATCTTTAAATAAATATTGGGGGGAAGTTTTATCTGCCAAGATTCTACGGGAATTTGAGGTTAGACTGTTGCGCCCTTCTGAAATAATTCGATAAAAAACTTTTCTTTAAAAAGTGCTTGGACTTTGGAAAAGTTTCTTAGACAAAGAAATGCACTGCCAGAGCAGGCTTGTTATAAGCAGAAATATAATTGGAATGAATTTTTTACTTGACAACCGTTCAACATTTTAAGTATAACATTACCGCTTATGCCTGGAACGTATTTACCATCACAATATTTGCCGGTTCTCATCTTCATTATTATTGCAACGGCCTTCGGCCTTGGCGCCATATTAATCGGTTACATCTTCAGGCTAAGAAAACCATATTATGAAAAGCTGATGCCTTATGAATCAGGCATCACTCCAACGGGCGAACCGCGTACCAGATTTTCCATCAGGTTTTACATTATCGCCATGATCTTTGTAGTTTTCGATGTTGAAGCAATATTTATTTATCCATGGGCTATCGTCTTCGACAAGATTGGCATTTATGCGTTCATAGAAATGGTGATTTTTATCCTGATACTTTTAGTTGGTTACATTTATGCCTGGAAAAAAGAAGCTTTCCAGTGGGATTAAATCGAGGTAACGAATGTTGATTGATACGGCAAATATGGGGCTTATTCAGGTAGAAGAGGATACGAAGATTTTACCACCGAATATTATTATCACCAGTTTTGACAAGCTCATTAACTGGGGAAGACTATCTTCAATCTGGCCCACGACATTCGGACTCGCGTGCTGTGCAATTGAGATGATGGCAGCAGGCGCAGCACATTATGACTTTGATAGATTTGGAATCATCTTCAGAGGGTCACCGAGACAGGCAGACTGCGTGATCGTTGCAGGTACTGTCACAAAAAAGATGGCCCCCGTTGTAAGAAGGGTATACGACCAGATTCCTGAACCAAGGTATGTGGTTGCAATGGGAAGTTGTGCATGCACAGGCGGTGTATTCAGGACGTATAGTACAGTTCAGGGTTGCGATTCCTTCCTGCCTGTTGATGTATATGTTCCTGGTTGTCCTCCGAGGCCTGAAACATTATTAGAGGGTATGATGCTGCTTCAGGAAAAGATAAGAAAAGAAAAGGCGAGGTGGAGTCCATGGCGGTAACTGAAGTAAGAATTTCAATACATATTGCGGGACTAAACCCGAAAGACATAGCAGAAAAAATAAAGGAACAATTCCCTGATCAGGTTATTGATACTGCGGAATTCAGAGATCAGGTTGCCGTTATTGTAAAGAGGGATAAGATAGTTGAGATTTGCAGATACCTCCATGATGACCCGCATTTAAGCCTTGACCATCTCCAGGACGTAACTGCTGTTGATTACCTTAACAAAAAAGATGTTAGATTCGAGGTTGTTTATAACCTTTATTCAATAAAATATCATCATAAGATTCGTATCAGAGCACAGGTTCCTGAAAATGACCCGGAGATCGATTCAGTGGTTCCTATATGGGCGGGTGCAAACTGGCATGAAAGGGAATGTTTTGATATGTTCGGCATTGTATTCACCGGACATCCTGATCTCAGAAGGATTCTCTTGCCGGAGGATTGGGAAGGTCATCCGCTGCGGAAAGATTATCCTTTAAAAGGTCCTGAACCTGAGAAGGATTGGCCCGGTTTTATAGAGGTGCTTAAGAGGTCAAAAGAATTGAGAGAGTTTGAATGGGAAGGATAAGATGATACAGAAAGAGGCAGAGAAGATATTCGAAACTCGGGAACTTAATGTTAATATGGGGCCGCAGCACCATGCTACGCACGGTGTTCTGAGGCTTGTGCTTGATATAGACGGTGAAACAATTGTCAAGGTTACACCTCATGTAGGATATCTCCACAGAGGTATTGAAAAACTCGGTGAAAGTTTAACTTATTTCCAGGCTTTGCCCCTTACGGACAGGATGGATTATGTCTCGGCGATGTCAAACAACATTGGTTATTGTGTCGCAGTCGAAAAACTGTTCGGGATTGAGGCTCCTGAGAGGGCCAAGTTCATAAGAACAATGGTCGGCGAGATGTCAAGGATAGCAAACCATCTTCTCTGGCTTGCCACCCATGCCCTTGATATCGGCGCAATGACGGTCTTCCTCTATTGCTTTCGGGAGAGGGAATGGATTCTGGATCTCTATGAGATGATATGCGGCGCGAGACTCACGGTTACCTATCCAAGGATCGGTGGCGTGAGAAACGATGTCTCACAAGAATTTCTTGACAGTCTATGGAAATTTACACAAGAATTTCCGTCGCGGATTCTGGAATATGAGACCCTGATTGACCAGAACAGGATATGGCTCGCGAGGACGAAAGGCATCGGCGTAATCTCGGCGGAAGAGGCGGTGAACTGGGGAATGACAGGGCCGACGGTAAGAGGGTCCGGTGTTCCGTATGATATCAGAAAACACATGCCATACGATGCATATGATAAGGTTGAATTTGATGTACCCATCGGAACAGAAGGTGATACATATGACAGATACCGCTGCAGGATGCTCGAAATGAGGCAATCGAATAAGATTATCAGGCAATGTATCGAAAAGTTGCCTACAGGTCCTATTATGGCTGATGCACCTAAATTTACACTTCCACCAAAAGATTATATCTTGAAAGACATGGAGCATTTGATCCATCAATTCATGTTAATTACAAGAGGGCCGGTAGTGCCTGAAGGTGAAATCTATGTTGCCACGGAAGTTCCGAAAGGCGAACTCGGTTTCTATTTTGTGAGTGATGGTACAGGAAAACCTTACAGAATGAGAGTGAGGGCGCCTTCTTTTATCCACGCCGGAACCTTACCGAGGCTGTGCGTCGGACATCTGGTTGCTGACGTTATCGCAGCCATTGGAACGATCGATA
>Ga0153916_10004982_pt1 | contig 10094 bp, 11 predicted proteins | sample Opewatmetagenome_FD_109642 | JGI IMG/M metagenome (GOLD analysis project Ga0153916, IMG submission 109642) | Freshwater wetland microbial communities from Ohio, USA - Open water 3 Core 3 Depth 4 metaG | ecosystem: Environmental > Aquatic > Freshwater > Wetlands | place: USA: Ohio, Lake Erie...
AAAGGGGGATGAACACGCACGAAAGAAACGCCAAGACTATTCCTCTTACAATTCTGCCGCAATATATATGCCCCAGGCCGGCCATAATCAGCGACAGCACGACAGCCACCAGAGGCTTTCTTCTTTTATTTATGCCTAATGCTGGCTCAGACATCTTGAATCTCCTTTACATCAGGTTCCCAAAAACACACAAACAACAAATGCAACCCTTATAAGACCGGTTATGGCACCTATTACCACAAACACGGCTTGTCCCAGCGGGTGCTCCAAAATAAGGTCCATGAGCCAACGGAACTTGAAAAACCGCCTGCTTCTATCCTGCTGATATTGATATACCCGATCCATAACCTCGTCTGTGAAACTCCGCCTCGTGTCAATTTGGCGGTTTTTATCTTTCCAGTTATCATAGACTTCTTGGCGTTTCATAAGATGTCTCCATCGAGTCTTTCAAGGGCGGCTCTTAATTTCTCCTTTGCTCTGCTGATTCTTGACTTGACGGTTCCGATTTTCACACCTTCGATTTGCGCGATCTCGGCATGAGGTAAATTCTCAAATTCAGCCAGGATAAACGCCATTTTTTGTCTGTTCGGCAGGGACAGAAATATGCTATCCAATCTGTCAAAAAGCTCCTTGCAGCTCAGATCATCACAGGGATCACGCCCATAAGTCTTATCCGGCAGGCGGCTCATATAAACAGGCCTTCTCTTCTTTAGGGCGTTCAGGCTTTTGTTCTTGGCGATAGTGAATAACCAGGTTGAGAACCTGCTGCGGGCGAAGTCAAAAGTCCTCAGCTTCTTATACGCTGTCAAGAACACGTCCTGGGCAATGTCCTGGCTCATATCACTGTCGTTTGTGATGCTCTTTATGATTCTAATAACCGGCTTTTGATATCTCTCCACCAGCACCCTGAATGAGTCAACATCACCTCTCAAAACTTGATGTATGACACCGGTTTCTTCCACTGCCAAGCACAACCTCATTAGTGCGAAGTACGTATGTTGTCTCCACCATAGTTATACAACTAAGCGCACAGAAGGTTCCAGGAAATATATGTCTGTTCAATAACGTGTGTTTATGGACTATTTAACGGTGGGGAATATCAGGCTTAGGCAGACAATTCTCGGCTTCTTTGGTAGGCTCTCTTCAGCGCAGCTTCGACCAGCGGGCCGAGTCGGCCCTCGGCAAAAACCTTCAGAGCCGCTTCGGTGGTCCCGCCAGGCGAGGTTACTTTCTGGCGGAGCACGGCTGGAGTTTGACCTTCTTTGTCGGATTCGACCGCCAGCAGAGCCGCTCCTTTGGCGGTTTGCAGAACCAGGTCTTTTGCTATGTCACTTGGTAAGCCTAATTCAATACCTGCTTTTATCATTTCCTCCATCAACAGAAAAAAGTAGGCCGGCCCACTGCCGCTGACCGCAGTAACGGCATCCATTAAGTCTTCATCATCAACAACAACAGTTTTGCCGACAGCCGAAAAGATGGCTTTTGCCTTTTGCAGCATTGGCTTTGCCAAGTCGTTAGCGAATAGTGCGCAGGCCCCTTCGCCGATCAAGGCAGGCGTGTTGGGCATGGCCCGAACTATAGGGATATCGCCAAGCACGGCGGAAATGCCAGCGACGTGTATGCCGGCTGCGATGGATATAACAAGTTTTTCTTCATTGACGGAATCTTTGATACTCTGCAATGCCTCAGCCATATTCTGAGGTTTGACGCTCAGGACAATGGTCTCAGCCTTAGCCGCCACCTCAGCGTTGGTTCGAGCCATAACAAGCCCGTACTTGTTGGCGACAAAAATGGCCCGCTCCGATCTTATGTCGCTGACGAACACCTGGTGACGGGCGTAAATATTCGCGGCGATTATGCCCTTTACCAGGGCTTCAGCCATATTGCCGGCGCCGACAAAACCGATTGTGCTCACCTATTTCTCCTTGTTAGAACTGTAATTCACGCTTATAATCTCAGCAATAGAATCGCTGCGGAAAATATAGAACCGTTTACGGAGAAAAGCAATGCAAAAACCAGTTACATACGAACAAGCCATCAAGACCAAGTATCCTGAACAGGTAGTAATAGCCATAGCCAAAGACAAAAAGGGTAAAGCAAATCCGGTCACTCTGGGCTGGACGATGATAGTCTCCGGCGAGCCACCCATGATGGGAATAGCCGTGGCCAAAACTCACTATACGGTCACAACCATCCGGCACTCAAAGTGTTTTACTATCGCTTTCCCCTCCTCGGACATGGCAGAAGCAGCTCTATTTTTTGGCTCAAAATCCGGCAGGGACACCGACAAATTCGGCGATTTCGACTGCAAAATCGAGCCAGCCAAAAAGATTGACTCGGTGTTGCTTTCGGATGCTGTGGCCAATTTCGAATGCACGCTGGAATGGCAAAAAGCTGCCGGCGACCACATAATCTTTGTAGGAAAAGTTATCGCCTCCCACGTCAACGCAAAACGCAAGAAGCGGTTGTACACAGTCGGCCCGGGGCACAAAATGGGCTCGTTCTCATAAAGGACCGGCGTTAGTTTTTTCGATAAGACTGGGTAGCTCAACCAACTGGCCTATTCTCCACGTTCCTTCTGGGACTTTTTTTCTGACATTGGCTGCATTGATCAGTAGGGCGGCTTGCATGCCGATCTTTGCGGCGGCGGCAACGTCGTTTCTTATGTGGTCGCCTACAAACAGTATGTTCTCAAAGGCTTCGCCGACTCTCTGGGCGGCAATTTCAAAGATTCGCGGGTCGGGCTTGCGAAAATCCAGTTCACATGAATAGATTCTAACCGCGAAGAAATCCAGGATACCCATTTGCTCTAAGTGTTTATCCAGGCAGCAGCGGTTCACGGATGTGTTGGAAACGATGCCAAGCTTAAGTCCCGATTCTCTAAGCTTGGCCAGTGTCCTGGCAACATTTGGCTCGACTCTTGCAGTTTTGCTGAGAGGTTCGTACCAAAGCCACGCCAGATGTTGCCACTGCTGCGGTTCGAGCTCGATTCCTCTTTTGACACCGACCTTTTTCAGCAGCTCCAGCATGTCGAAATCCCTGCTGGCGACGTTGGAAAGCCACCGCTGGATACCCACACGTATTAGATTTTGCCAGCAATACCACTGGAAGTTGCCGACGGGCTGGCCCTGGTTTTTCAGATATTTGTAGGACAGTTTTGCCCCTTGCCGGAAAAGCCGTGTCACGCGGACTTTGCCAAAACTTAATAACGTCTCACCCAAATCGAACAGCACCGCTTTGATTCTCTTAGCCGGCAATTCCTTTACCTCACTGGCGGTAAGTCACCGCCAAAAGCCTCACGCATCCACTCGAACATTTCCTCGTCGGATATGGCTGACACTCTGTCAGCAGAATACTCTGCCTCAATCTTTTCGTTTATTTTGGCGATGCGCCAGTCGTGCTTGGGGATTTCGATTTGAAACCTTGCTTCTATCCAGTGTTTGATGCCGGCGGCGCCGGTCTTGTCGGTAATGGCTACACCTGCCGGACGGTTGAGCAATTTCTGGGTGTCGAAGCAATTGTATATCTCCTCGTCCTTCAATAGGCCGTCTGCGTGGATGCCAGCACGGGTGACATTGAAATCTTTGCCAACCAGCGGATAATTATTGGGAATTCCAATGCCCAATTCTTTGCTGGCGTACGCAGCAAGCTCGGTAATCGCTGTGTAGTTGACCCCGGCTGTCTGCCCTTTCAATTGGGCGTGTTCAACAACCAGTGCTTCCAAAGGTGAGTTGCCCGTTCGCTCGCCGGTCCCGAATATGGCTGCATTGGCGGCGCTGCAGCCGTAAAGCCAGGCAGTTACCGCGTTTACCAGAACCTTGTGAAAATCGTTATGGCCATGCCACTCCAGGCATTCAGCAGGAACTCCGATCCGCCGCAGCCCGGCAATTAGTTTCGGAACGCTTCGGGGCAAAGCCGCTGCGGCCCACGGCAAACCGAAACCAAGCGTATCGCACAGGCGAATCTTCACGGGCTTTTTATATTGCTCGGCGAGTTTCATCAACTGACCAGCAAAGGGCAGCACAAAACCTTCGTAATCAGCTCGCGTTATATCTTCAAAGTGACATCGTGGAATAGCGCCGTTATCGAGTGCCGCCTTGGCTATGTCGAGGTAGGCGCTCATTGCCTGAGCCCGCGTTTTGCGCAGCTTAAGGAATATGTGATAGTCGCTGGCCGAGGTCAAGATTCCGGTCTCGGTCAGTCCCATTTCGGTGACCCGCTTGAAATCAGCGGCTACGGCTCTAATCCAGCCTGTTATCTCAGGGAACCTGTAGCCGCGTTCTTTGCAGAGTTCTACCGCTTTTCTATCCCGGCTGGAATATAAGAAGAACTCACATTGGCGAATCAAGCCGGTGCCGCCGTCTATCTGGTGTAATAGATCGTATATCCGCAGGACCTGCTCCGGCGTGTAGGGAGGCCTTGCCTGCTGGCCGTCGCGAAATGTCGTGTCGGTTATCCAGACTCTATCGGGGATATCGTACTGCACCGTCTGGTTGTCAAATATCACCTTTGGAAATTCGGTGTATGGAAAGACCTCGCGGTACAGGTTGGGTTGTTCTACATTTACAAGTTCAGGATTCTTGTCCGGCATTACTGATCTCCAACGCATCGTCAACTGTTGACAGCTCAGCAGGACAGCTTGGATTCTTCCAGCGATACAGTTCACGCCTCGCCGGATACGAAAACTGGCCGAGATGGGATTCGAACCCACACGTCCTTGCGGACAGGGGATTTTAAGTCCCCAGCGTCTGCCTTTCCGCCACTCGGCCTGATTGAATAAAGTACCGCATTTGGCGGAATTCTGCAAACAATTTGACGAAAAACACGGGTCGAGGCAACCGGTTAGAGGTTAATGCCGTGCCACATGCCGGAAATCATCGCCGGAATTTCCCGACGATGAATCGCGGACCAAATCGCTGTAGGGAGTCTTTTACTCGCTCCATTTTCTGCGCCAGGCGAACTCTGCGGGACAGTGCTTTTAGATTAGCGTCATCGCCAGCAAGAGTCCTTGCCCTATTCACTGTTTCCTGCGCCTCAGTTAATCGGCCCATTGCCAGGTAAAGGCAAGCCAGGTCTCTCAATGCCGGGATATGGTCGGGCTTGACCTCAAGGGCCTGCGCGAGAGACTGGACGGCTTCTTCCAGCCGACCTCTGTTGGCGGTGACGACACCGAGGTAATAATGGGCGTCCGCATTGACACGGTCAATATCAACGGCCCGGAGCAGACAGTGTGTCGACAACTCCAGATCGCCGATTGCCAGCGACATTGACGCCATAGAAACCAATGCGTCGGCGTCCTCAGGATCGAGTCCAAGCTCGGAAAGCAGATAGATTTTTGCCTTTTGCTTTTGCTCTTTCATCAGTGCAAGCTGAGCCAGCCTGTAACAGGGCCCGGTGAGCTTTTTGTCTTTTTGAATTGCCTGACTGTATAGCTCCGCCGCTTGCTCATAATCGCCATCGCTAAAAGCAATTTCTCCCAGATAGAATAAAGCTGGTGCAAAATCACTCTTTAGCTCAAGTATTCGGTTAAACTTCTCTTTGGCCGATTCAATCTCGCCGGCTTCCAGCAAGAACAGGGCGAAATCGAAAATGATGTCCACATCACCTGGATTGGCGCGAAGCTCCGTTAGAAAATGCTCCCGGCTGCGTGCAGTGTCACCGTCGGCCCAGTATGCCTGGGCAATTCGGTAGTTGATTTGAGGGTGACTTGGCTCAAGCTCAGCCGTTCGCAGCCAGCAGCGCACGGCCCTTTTGTATTCGCCCCGCGCAAAAAGGCTGTTGCCGATGTTGTAGTAGCACAGCGCACAGTCAGGGTTTATCTGCTGAGCCAGGTAAAACATCTGCTCTGCTAAGTCGTGCAGACCCATTTCGGCATAAGTGATGATACGATTGCAGTAGCAAGGCTCAAATTTAGGATCAAGTTTCTGGATGTGCTCGAAGGTGTCAACTGCTCGGTCGTATTGGCCGGTGCGGGTGTAATCGACCGCCAGCGAATTTAATATCTCCATATCTTCCGGACACAACTGCAGAGCGATTTCGTACTCGGCTATTGCATCATCGTAGTGGTTCATCGCATCCAAAGTCAGTGCCTTGTTGAAATGCCAGGAGCTGTTGGCAGGATTTATCTCCAGCGCCGTGTTCAATTCGTCCAGAGCCTGCGGCATTTTGCCGTCCTCATAAAGCTCGAACGCCTTGTTAGCTTTGTCCTCAGCCTTATCGTAATAGCCGAATTCCACGTCTTCGGAGAACATAGTCAGCTTTCTCCCGGTTCGTTGCCTAAGCATCGCGCACTTGCCCACCGCCGTTATCGCCCAGCAGGTGCTGTCGCCTTAGAGGTTTTTTTGCCGGCCAGGACGCGGGCGGCTTGCAGCGAAAATTTGTGTGGCTATTTGACTTATAAGCCCTTACAATTGCTTAGCTTAGACCGGCAATGCGCCATAGATGCAAATGGTGTGCTGGTGTGGAGTCGTGGTTTTTCTGGAATGTGGCTGCTGATAGTCTTATAATGTGCAGCCAAGAGCGAGTCGTTGGTGAATCACAGCGGGCATTGGCGTCGCAACGCCAGGATTGTATGGAGAAGCGAAATTATGATCAAAGAAATAAAAGGTCAGGTAACAGCCGGCAAGGGCAATTATGCAATTGTAGTCAGCAGGTTCAACGAGTTCGTAACCAGTAAGCTGCTGGCTGGTGCGATAGATTGCCTGCAGCGTCACGGTGCAGCCGACCAGCAGATTTCTGTATTTTGGGTGCCGGGCGCCTGCGAAATTACGCAGGCAGCAAAAAAACTCGCGCAGAGCAGCAAATACGTCGCTGTCCTCTGCCTCGGTGCTGTCATACGAGGACAAACCGCCCATTATGATTATATCTGTCAGCAGGTATCACGAGGTATCGGACAGATTAACTATGATTCACCGGTGCCGACTGTATTTGGCGTGCTGACCTGCGATACGCTCGAACAGGCTCTGGAAAGAGCCGGGACAAAAATGGGCAACGCCGGCGCCGATGCCGCACGGACAGCAATGGAAATGGTTAATGTGATGGACCAGATCAGCAGTGTTTAGCCCCGCTTGTCATGGCGAAGCCTGCCGGAGCACGGCAATTTATTGCGGGGTCCGTTACCGCCAACCATGAACGGCAAACTATGGGCGTTGATAAGCGAACAAGGGCTAGAGAATTAGCCCTGCAGGCTCTGTACCAATTGGATGTGCAAGGCCCGGAATTATTCGAGCAGTTGCCTGAGTTCTTTGTTGAGTGGGAGCAGAACGATTCTATTCGTAAGCTTGCCTGGGATTGGACAAAAGGCACGTGGGATAATCTGGCGGAATGCGACCAATTGATAGCGGCCTGTACAATAAGGTGGCAATTCAGCAGACTGTCACCTGTTGACAAAGGCATTTTGAGATTGGCCGTTTATCAATTGAAATTCTGTGCCGACATTCCGCCCAAAGTCGTGATGAATGAGGCCATCGAGCTGGCGAAAAAATTCAGCACCGATAAGTCGGGACCCTTCGTCAACGGCGTGCTCGACGCGGTGGCCAAAAAACTGGGTAGTTCTTTGTTATGAGTTCGTTGTTCGTTGACAATGAACCGTGAACAAAGAACTATGAACTAAATAGATGCGAACCATCGCCGTGCTAAACCAGAAAGGTGGAGTAGGAAAGACCACTACGGTGGCTAACACCGCCGCAGCTCTAGCTGCTATGGGCTCAAAGGTTGTCGCCATTGACCTCGACCCTCAAGCCCATTTGACGATACATCTGGGTGTCGAACCGCAATCCATCACGTCCGGCTCGTACGCCGTCTTGATCAGCCAGGCTAAATTTGAGCAGGAAATTCTGCTGGCGCGTCTGAATCTCTGGCTGCTTCCTGCAAACATTGACCTTGTGGGCGCCGAAAGCGAGCTGGTAAGTGTAGTCGGCAGAGAAACCATCCTGCGAGAGGCTCTCCAATCGGTTCAAGACAAATTCGATTATTGTTTTATCGACTGCGCCCCCTCGCTGGGCCTATTGACACTGAATGCCCTTGCTGCTGCCCAGGAAGTTTTGATTCCGCTTCAGCCGCACTTTTTGGCATTGCAGGGCTTTGGCAAGCTGTTGCAGACTATCGAGCTTGTCAATAGGAGGATTAACCCTGCCCTGAAGGTAAAGGGCATTTTGCTGTGCATGTTCGACAGCCGGGCGTCGCTTCCGCATGAAGTCAAGGCAGACATTGAAAAATTCCTCAGTAGTGCACGCGGCACCAATAGTGCCTGGGCAGACGCCCAGATTTTGCCCACTTCTATTCGCAGAAATATCAAACTTGCCGAAGCCCCCAGCTACGGCAAAACAATCTTTGAATATGAGCCGACCTGTCACGGCGCCGAAGATTACAAAAAGGTGGCTGAATTCATTCGGGACGCCGGTGCCGCCCTCTGCGGCGCCGAACAGGAACAGCCTGCCATCAAAGTTGCATCTATGCTACAAGGTCACGGTGAAATAGTTCAGTAGCCCGTTATTTTTGCGTGGCGTTCCTTTCCAAGAGTCCTCGGTTGCGCATCCAGTCGGCGCAGCGTTGCGGCCAGCTTGCGGCGGGGCTGTCTTTCTTGCCCAGGCCGAAGCCGTGCCCGCCATTTTCGTAAATGTGCATTTCCGCAGGGACGCCGGCTTTTCGCAGGGCAAGATAAAAGTAGATGCTGTTTTCGGGCGGCACACCTTTATCGTCATTAGCGTGCACGAGAAATGTGGGCGGCGTTTGCGATGTCACTTGCTCTTCATTGGAAAGACTCTTTACCAGCTCTTCATCCGGATTTTTGCCCAGCAGATTTGTTCTTGAGCCGGCGTGTGCACACCACTTGCTGAACGAAATGACCGGATAAACCAGGATCATAAAGTCCGGCCTACAACCGACATCGTCTATCGAATCTTTTACGTCGTAGTAGCTGTTCTGGAAGTGCGTGCCAGCGCTGGACGCCAAGTGTCCGCCTGCGGAAAAGCCCATGATGCCGATTCGATTGGGGTCGATGTTCCACTTTTTCGCCTGACTGCGGACCAGCCTTATTGCTCGCTGGGCGTCCTGCAGCGGCGCCGGATGACCGTACCCTGCGCCGCTATTGCGATGGCGGTATTTGAGAATAAAGCCCGCAAACCCGAGGGAATTGAGCCACTGGGCAATCTGGTGTCCCTCGTGGTCGATAGCCAAAAATCCATAGCCGCCGCCCGGACAGATTACGACCGCAGAGCCCGTAGCATTTTGCTCCGGCGGCAGATAAATCATCAGAGTCGGCTTGTCGCCCCCTGCTTCCGCAGGGGCAAGCTTGTCCCCGCGTAGGCGGGGAGCGTCTCCTTTAGCTCCAGGAGCGCCTTGCGGCCACAGCATCTCGACCTCCGGCGTCTGGGCATTTTCTGCCGCGGCCATCCCGACCAGCGTCAACGCTGTCACAATCCATGCCAATGCGATTCTACAGTGTGGACTCATTCTTCAAGCTCCCTAAATCAGTTGTTGTGGGTTTTGTAGCTGCTCGATAATAAGGCACAGAAACTTCGCCGCGTAGACTTCGTCTGAGACTATACGGTCAACGGCCAGAGACAGGCTCATCATTTTACGCACGGTCATCCGGGCGCTGCCGGGAACGACCGTTCGGATTACATTGCCGACCGCCAGGATAGTGCTGGCTACCAGAGCAGGGATTGCCAAGAACGAATCAATCCCGTAAACGCCGAGGTTGCTGAGCCCTATGGTCTGGCCTTGCAGCTCCTCAAACGTCAGTTCGTTGCTGCGGGCTTTTTCTGTAAGAAGCTTTTCCAGCCGGGCGATTTCAGCTAACGTTTTTTGGTGGGCGTCTTTTATCACCGGCACCATAAGTCCCTGCGGGGCATGGACCGGAAAACCAACGTTAATCGCATCGGCGAGTTTGAGAATCGTGGTTGGTGAATCGTGAATCGTAGATAGTGAATGGTCTTTCGAATCACGAACCACTACCCACGATTCACGGGTCGCAGGCGTCGCAACCATGATGGGATATTTTTTCGCGGCCAGTGCCAACGCCCGGATAAGAAAAGCATTGCTGGTGATTTTAGCGCCGAGTGACTTGCTTAGTCCGGGCCTAAGCGCCATCA
>Ga0153916_10004983_pt1 | contig 10094 bp, 8 predicted proteins | sample Opewatmetagenome_FD_109642 | JGI IMG/M metagenome (GOLD analysis project Ga0153916, IMG submission 109642) | Freshwater wetland microbial communities from Ohio, USA - Open water 3 Core 3 Depth 4 metaG | ecosystem: Environmental > Aquatic > Freshwater > Wetlands | place: USA: Ohio, Lake Erie, Old...
ATGCGCCGTCAGGCCAAGCTAGACGCACGGATGAGACGCATGGATACGAGCGATCTTCTGCCCAAGGAGCAGGATTGAGACATACGCCCGCTCAGTGGCCCTTGGCCTTCCGGACGGCGCTGCGGCGGCCTTCCTCGAACGCCAGCCGCCCGGGATCGGCCTCGCCCTCCGGGATCGCAGCCAGAACATCGTCGAAAATCTCGCGCAGCTCTTCTTTGAACTCCGGATGCGGGAAGATGTAGAGGTCGTTGCGCTTGACGCCGGCAAGCACCTTCTCGCCAACCGCCAGCGGATCCATGCCGACTTTATGGACCTCGGCCAGCCGATTCATGAATTCCGGATCGATAGGGCCCATCGCACCGGACAATTCCTTCGGACGGACCTTGTCGCTTTCGTAGATGGCGCTGTTGACGAGCCCCGGGCACAGCACCGACACGCCGATATTGTGCGGCGCCAGGCTCCAGCGCAGGCTTTCGGTCAGCCCGCGCACCGCGAATTTCGACGTGGTGTAGATGCCCGCGCCCGGCCCAGTGATGAAGGACGCCATCGAAGCGGTGTTGACGATGTGGCCGCCCTGCCCGCGCGCCTTAAGCCGCGGCACGAAGGTTTGCACGCCGTTGATCACGCCGCCCAGATTGACGCCCATGATCCAGTCCCAATCGTCATAGCTGCACTCGTCCATCGGCGAGAACATGTTGATGCCGGCATTGTTGCAGACGAGATCGACCGGGCCGTAGACCCGCTCCGCCTCGTCGGCGGCATCGGCCATGGCCTTGCGATCCGAAACGTCGAGCCGCACGGCATGAACCTGGAAATTGGTGTTGGAGAAATGGCCCATTGCCTGATCCAGATGATCCTGCCGGATATCGGCGATGACCACCTTCATGCCGGCCGCGGTGAATACCTTCGCCATGCCGAGCCCGATGCCGCTGGCACCGCCGGTGACGAATGCAACTTTTCCTTCGACATGCCGCATAGCGCTTCCTCACACGTTTTGAATGTCCGTTCTTCTCACTCAGTGCCACGCGCGGGCGCGCGCCACCGCCTGGCCATAGGGTTTGAGCCCCCACCAGATCGAAGCGGCGGCAAGCGGCCCCAGAATGATCGCGGACGACGACAGCGCGTAACGCAGCATCGATTCCGAACCGAAGACATATTCGGTGAACACGGCGATGAAGGTCGGCCCCAATCCGAAGCCCACGACATTGAAGATGAAAAGCGCCAGCGCAGTGATCTGACCGCGCATTTCGTTGGGCGTCACCACCTGAATGGCCGCGTTCTGCGGTCCCAGCACCCAGGCCGCGATGAACCCGTTAAGAGCCGCGAGCGCGACGGCGAATTGGGGATTGGGCATCAGCGGCAGCGCCACCTGACCGGGGATCAGCAAGAGGATTGTCCAGACAACGACACGCAAATTGGCGTCGTCATGGCCCTGCTTCTGGAACCGCTCGGCCAGCCAGCTTCCGAACATGGCGCCGAACGGCCAGACGATCAGGAACACCGAACCGGTGACAAGGCCGACCTCGGTCATGGACCAACCATAGGTGCGCCCGAAGAATGTCGGCATCCAACTTGATGTTCCGAACGCGAGCACGGTGTTGAACGCCAGACCCAGCAGCATCGGCCCGTAGGTTTTGCGGTTGTCGAGCACGAAGCGCACCACATCGCCGACCGGCACCGAGGCCAGACGGGTTCCCTTCGCAGCACCGGCGATCATCCGGCCGCGCCGGTGCGGCTCCTTCACCGTCCACATCAGGGCGGCCACCAGCACGCCCGGCAGGCCCACAAGCACAAAGGTCATTTGCCAGGCCCTGAGCTCGCCCAGGAGGGGCACATGAACCGGCGGAACGGCCGAAAGAAAGTGGATCACGGCGCCGCCGACGATCAGCGCCATGCCGGTTCCCGCCATGAAGCCGAAATTCAAAACGGCGATCGCGCGCGACAGTTTGTGCGGCGGAAAAAGGTCGGACATCATCGAGAAGGTGGCCGGCCCGTTGCAGGACTCGCCCACGCCCGTCGCCACACGGAACGCGAACAGCTGCCAGAAATTGGCGGCGAGCCCGCAAAGCGCCGTGGCGATGCTCCATAGCCCGATGCCCACGCTCACGATCGTGCGCCGGGTGCCGACGTCGGCGTAGCGCGCGACCGGCAATCCCAGGAACAGGTAGAAGATCACGAAGGCGAAGCCCATCACCACGCTCATCTGGAAGTCGCTGAGGTGCAGGTCGGCCTTGATGCCCGGAACCAGCAGCGTGATGATCCCGCGGTCCAGGAAGTTGATCATCAGCGCCAGCGCGAAGACGAAGACGGCGTACCAGGCCTGGCGCGGACTGGGCCACGGCTCGGCGTCGGGCACGTCGGTGTGCGGCAGATCGATGGCCCCGTCGGCCCCACTCAGAAGTTCGGCATTCGACGTCGTATCCGCCGCCATGGGCAGGACCTCCTGAAATGTTCGGTTTGCGGGTCCGTGAATGGGCAAACTGATCCGCGTCATCGGCTGCGGCGCGGCTCATCCGAACGAGATTCGACTGCCGCCCGGCCAATTGTCATGATAACGGTAACGGCCAGCCGGATGATGCCAATCCCGTCGGATCAGGCCAATTCCGGCGCGACCGGAGGCAAGCTTCTCGCGATGGGCGAGCGCCTACTCCACCGCCCGCGAACTAGAAAACGCGGTAATGGGAAGCCCCGGCTTTTGCGCCTGCGAAGGTAATTTTCTTTGCGCGCGGAAGGCCTTGTTGCAAACTGATGCGGCCTGTATCTCGTGCTGTTGCGCGGGCGGGCAGCACGCTCGTCGACTTGAACCGGAGACAGATCATGAGCCGAAACGGCGGGAAAAATCCGTTCCCTCTCCCATCTGAGATTGCCGGTGTCCCCGGCGCAGAGGGCTGGGAGGAAATGTATCCCTACTTCTCGCACTTTCGGCCGGAAGACGATGAACGTTTCTGGTTCTACAATTCCATGCACTTTCCCGAACCGATGCCAGCCTTCGACGCGATGTCGGCCGAGATCGCCTATATCGCGCTGGGCGCGGTGATGACGCGCGTGTTCGCCTTCCCGACGGCGCTTGGCATCGAACACCGCATCGTGAATGGGCGCGTCTATATCACCTCCAATGCCGTCACCGATCCCGATGAGATCCAGCGGCGCCTTGCCGAATTCCAGAAGCGCGCCGGCCACTACTACGCCAATTGGACAAAGCTGTTCGGCGAGTGGAAGGAGCGCATGCAGGCGCTGGTGCGCGAGGTCAAAGCCGTGCGCGTGCCCGAACTGGGCGATTTCGAACCGATGTCGACGGTCGAGACGGCGCGGGGCATCGCCGAGAACCATTACGTGCGCGAGGCGTTCAACCGCACGCTCGAGCTCTACTCGAAGATGTGGCAGCACCATTTCGAGTTCCTGATGCTGGGCTATGGCGCCTATCTGGTCTTCTTCCAGTTCTGCAAGACGGCCTTTCCCGAGATCAAGGACCAGACCGTCTCGCGCATGGTCGCGGGCATCGACGTGTTGATGTTCCGCGCCGACGACGAGCTCAAGCGCCTGGCGCGCAAGGCCATCGAATTCGGCGTCGATGGAAAGTTCACGGAAACCGGCAAGGCCGAGGACATCATGCATGCACTCGAGCAGTTGGGCGAACCCGGCCGCAAATGGCTGGCCGAACTCGAAATCTCGCGCGAGCCCTGGTTCAACATCTCGCCCGGCGACGGCTTCTATCACCACGAGCGCAGCTGGAACGACGATCTGTCCCTGCCCTTCTCGGCCATTCCGCGCTACATCCAGATGGTCAAGGACGGCGCCAATCTCGACCGTCCGAAAGAGAGGCTGACTGCGGAACGCACCAAACTCATCGCCGACTATCGTGAGCTGCTGGCGACCGACGAAGACAAAGCCAGCTTCGACCAGATGCTCGCCCTCAGCCACGAGGTCTTTCCCTATGTGGAGGACCACAAGTTTTATTGCGAGCATTGGTTCGTCACGAGCTTCTACAACAAGATGCGCGAATTCGGTGCGCTGCTCGCCCGCAAGGGCGTGGTGAAGAACGGCGAAGACATCTTCCAGCTTCGCTATCAGGAGATCGAAGAGGCGCTGGCCGATGTGGCGCTCTCATGGGCCGCGGGCACGCCTTGCGCCGGCGGCCAGCATTTCCAGCCCATCATCGCGCGCCGCAAGAAAATGCTGGCCGTGCTCAAGGAATGGAATGCGCCGCCCGCACTCGGCCCCATGCCCGAAGCCATCGAGGATCCGGCTGTGCAGATGCTGTGGGGCATCACCTCGGAAAGCCTGGAGATGTGGTCCCGGCCCGACAGCGAACGCGATGCCCATGAAATCCGCGGCTTTGCCGCCGCCCCCGGCGTCGTCGAAGGGATCGCCCGCGTGCTCAAGGACGTGAGCGAAATTTCCAGCGTGGCGGAGGGCGACATTCTGATCTGCCCCGTCACCAATCCGAGCTGGGGCCCGGTTTTCGGCAAGATCAAGGCAGCGGTGTCGGACATTGGTGGCACCATGTCGCACGCCGCCATCGTGGCGCGCGAATACGGCCTGCCGGCCGTCGTCGGCACCGGGCAGGCAACGCGGCGCATCGTCACCGGCCAGCGCGTGCGCGTGGACGGCGACCGCGGTATTGTCACAATTTTGGAGTAATCGAAAAGAATGGCAGATAGTGCAACATTGCGCGTCAGCCTGTTCCACGCGATCGGGCTCGGCGACACGCTCAGCGTGGGCGGCAAGGGCGCCAATCTTGGCGAGTTGACGCGCGCGGGTATCCGCGTGCCGCCCGGGTTCGTCGTGACCACGGCCTGCTTCGTGGAGTTTCTGGCCACAGCCGATCCCAATCGATCCATCCGCCGGGCCATCGAGTCCCTCGACGCCGCCGACACCAATGCGATCGCGGCATTGAGCGGCGAGGTTCGCGCGCGCCTCGAAGCCGCGGCTCTTCCGGCCGCCGTCGAAGACGAGATCGCAGCGCATTATTCGAAGCTCTGCGCCGCCGACGCGGATATGCCCGTCGCCGTGCGCTCCAGCGCCACCAGCGAAGACAGCGAAGATGCGAGCTTCGCGGGCCTGCAGGATACCTATCTGTGGCTGCGCGGCGCCGAACGCGTGATCCATCACGTGCGCGCCTGCTGGGCCAGCCTCTACAGCCCCGAATCCGTCGCCTATCGCAGGCGATTGAATTTCCCGGAAGACGGCCTGGCCATGGGCGTCGTCGTGCAGCAGATGGTCAATTCGCGCTGTTCCGGCGTGATGTTCACGCGCAGCCCGCTGACCGGCGACCGTTCGGTGATCGCCATCGAAGGCAGCTACGGACTTGGCTCCTGCATCGTCAGCGGCGAGGTGACGCCCGACAAGTTTGTCGTCAACAAGGTGTCGGGCGATATCGTCGACCGCGCCGTCATGCAAAAGACGATGATGCATGTGCCCGATCTCGAGGCCGGCGGCATCTCGGAACGCGCTGTCGAGGAGGCCCTGCAGAACGTGGCCTGCCTTTCGGATGCCGAAGTGACGGCGCTGGCAAAGCTCGGCAGAAACATCGAGAAGCATTACGGCAAGCCGCAGGACATCGAATGGGCCATCGCCCATGGCGATGACACGGAGATCTTCTTGCTGCAGAGCCGTCCGGAAACGGTGTGGAGCCGCAAGGACGCAAAGCCGGTGGTGGCACCCAAGGCCAACGCGCTCGAACACGTCTTCGCCGTGTTCGGCGGCAAGCGGTAGGCGCGGCACCATGAACCTTACCCATGAGGATGTTCAGGAAATCCTTCGGCTGCTGGATTCTTCGTCCTATGACGCGCTGCACATCGAGACCGCAAACTTCACGCTGAGCCTGCACCGCGCCGCTGGCGGCTGGACGCAGGAAACACAAACGGCCGCAAGGCGCGCACAGCCCGCCGCACAGCCGCAGATCAAGACCGCAGTCGCGCCCAAGGCGGAGGCGGAACCGCTTGAGGCGGGCGTCGTGGCGCTTCATCCGCCGCTGCCCGGCACCTTCTATCGTGCGCCCAAGCCGGGTGCCGCGCCGTTCGTCGAGGTGGGCTCGAAGGTCGAGCCCGACACGGTGGTTTGCATCATCGAGACGATGAAGCTGATGAATTCGGTGCCGGCGGGACTGCGCGGCACCGTGGTGGAAGTCTGCGCGGAGAATGCCGAATTCGTCGACCAGGACCGCATGATCATGAAGCTGCGCGTCGAGGGCGCATGAACATCCGCCGCATTTTGATCGCCAATCGCGGCGAGATCGCCGCGCGGATCATCCGCACCTGCCGCGCACTCGGGATCGAAACCGTGCTGGCGGCGTCGGAAGCCGATGTCGATTCCGTGCCCGCGCGCCTGGCCGATTCCGTGAGCGTCATCGGCCCGCCGCCTTCCGCACTTTCTTATCTCGATCCCGCCGCTGTCGTCGCCGCGGCCGTGGCCGCGAAGGTGGACGCGATCCATCCCGGCTACGGCTTCCTCTCCGAAAATGCCGCACTCGCGCGCGCCTGCCGCGAAGCCGGCATCATCTTCATCGGCCCGACCGAAGAACAGCTCGGCAATATCGGCGACAAGCTGCGCGCCCGCGCGCTGGCAATCAGCGCGGGATTGCCGGTCGTGCCGGGCGGCGCCATCGACACGCTGGAAGACGCGCATCGGCTGGTCGAAGAGATCGGCTGCCCGATCCTGGTCAAGGCGGTGGGCGGCGGTGGCGGCCGCGGCATGAAGCTGATCGAAGACCCGGCGCAGACCAAACACACGGTCGAACTGGCGATGGCCGAAGCCGACGCGGCCTTCAAGGATCCGCGCGTCTATATCGAGCGCTATGTCGCGCGCGGCCGCCATGTCGAAGTCCAGCTTCTGGGCGACGGCACCCAGGTCATCCATCTGGGCGACCGCGACTGCTCAATCCAGCGCCGCTATCAGAAGATGGTGGAAGAAGCGCCGGCGCCGCTGCTGGCGGAAAATCTGCGCACGAAGATGCACGATGCAGCCGTCGCCTTCGGCGCGGCCATGGGCTATCGCGGGCTCGGTACCGTCGAATTCCTTGTCGATGTCGAGCGGGGCGAATTCTATTTCCTCGAAATGAACGCGCGCATCCAGGTGGAGCATCCCGTGACCGAAGCGATCACCGGGCTCGATCTGGTGGCCGAGCAGATTTCCGTAGCCGAGGGCCGTCCGCTGCGCATGACACAAGACGACGTGCGCTTCTCGGGCCACGCCGTCGAATATCGCATCAACGCAGAAGATTGCCGCGCCGATTTCCGCCCCAGCCCGGGCACCGTCGCCGTGGCGGTGTTTCCGGCGGGAACCGGCATTCGCGTGGATAGTCACATCGAGGCCGGCAGCGCCGTGCCGCCCTATTACGATTCCCTGCTGGCCAAGATCATCGTTCACGGCGATGATCGCGCCGAGGCCTTGGCGCGCGCGCGTGTGGCGCTGGCGAATTGCCGGCTGGAAGGCGTCCAGACCAATCTTGCCATGCATCGCGCGCTGCTGGACGACGCGGAGTTTCAGACGGGCGGCGTGGACACCGCCTATTTCAAGCGCTTCTGGGCGCGCGGTGAGGTGTAGCGATGGCGGACATCCAACTCGTCGACATCTCGATCCGCGATGGCAACCAAAGCCTGTGGGGTGCCACCGGCATGGACACCGGCCAGAGCCTGGAGATCGCGCCGGTCCTCAACCGCGTGGGCTTCCGGGCCTGCGACTTCACCTCGAGCACGCATATGGGCATTGCCGTGCGCACCCACAAGGAAAACCCGTGGGAGCGCATCCGGCTCATGCATGCCGCCATGCCGGACACGCCGCTGCAGTTCATCTCCACCGGCTTTCGCTTCATCTCGTGGGAAACCTCGGATGAGGATTTCATGCGGCTCGCCTATCGCCGCTTGATGGTCAACGGCATTGGCCGCTTCGCGCTGATCGATCCCATGCACGACATCACCGCGCTCAAGCGCGCCGCGCGCATGGTCAAGGAAGAGGGCGGCGCAGAAGTCCTGGCCGGCCTCACCTATACGATCAGCGACGTCCACGATGATGCCTTCTATGCCGCCTGCGCGCGCGACATCGCCTCCTCGCCGCATGTGGATCAGGTGTATCTGAAAGACCCCGCCGGGCTGATGACGCCGGAACGCGCGCGCACCCTGATCCCCGCCGTGCAGAAGGCGATCGGAAAGCTGCCGCTGGAACTTCATTCCCACACCACCATCGGGCTGGCGTCGCTGACCGCGCTCACGGCGGCCGATCTTGGCATCAACGCCATCCATGTCGGCATCGGCCCCCTGGCTGGCGGCACCTCGCATCCCGATGCCACGCGCCTTGTGGCGAACCTTCGCGAGTTCGGCCACCGCGTCGATATCGACGAGCGGGCGCTTGCCCTCGCCGATGGCTATTTCAGCCGCATGGCCGAAGCCGAGGGCCTGCCTGCCGGCACGCCGCAGGAATTCGACGCGGCATTCCTGCGCCACCAGATGCCGGGCGGCGTCGTCACGACGATGAAGCGCCAGCTCACCGAACTGAACATGGCGCATCGCTGGCCGGCGGTGGTCGAAGAGGTTCCGCGCGTGCGCGCCGAGCTCGGCTTTCCGATCATGGTCACGCCGTTCCCGCAGATCGTCTGCACCCAGGCGCTGTTCAACGTCATCGGCAGCGCGCGCTACGGCAATGTTCCCGACCAGGTGATCCGCTATGTGGTCGGCAAGTTCGGCCGCCCCACCGCGCCGATTGATGAGAACATCAAGGACCACATCCTCTCGCTGCCGCGCGCCAGGGAAATCATGGCCGAGCCGCCGCCGCTCTCGCTGACGGAGCGGCGCAAGCAGTTCGATCCGTCGCTCTCGGACGAGGAATTCCTGCTGCGCGCGGTGATGCCGGCCGATCAGGTCGACGCCATGCTGGCGGCCGGCCCCGCCAAGCGGCGCTACAACCCCGACAGCCGTCCCCTGATCGGCCTCTTGCGCGAGTTGACACAGCGTCCGGCTGTTTCGCAGGTCGTTATCGAAAAACCCGACTTCAAACTGGAGCTTCGCGGCCGCAAGGCTGCCGATGGCGCATCTGCCGATGTCTGACAAAACCGAGACGACAAGTCCCGCAGCGCTCATCGCCTCCGATAAAGACCTGCAGGAACGCCTGGCCCGCGTGAAAGGTTTCGTGATCGACATGGACGGCACGCTCGTCCTTGGAGACCCGCACAACACGGGCCTGCGCGCGCTGCCGGGCGCGGCGGAGTTTCTCGCCTATCTTACGGCGAACGGCATTCCGTTTACGGCGCTGACCAATGGCACGGTCCGGCCGCCCCGCGCCTATGTCCCGAAGCTGCGCGATGCCGGGCTCGTCCTCGAGGAAAAAAACGTGATGACGCCTTCAAGCGTCGCAGCCGATTATCTCTCGCGGCGGAAATTCCGCCGCGTGATGGTGCTGGGCGGCGAAGGCGTGAGCGAACCGCTTGCGGAAGCGGGGCTCGAGATCGTGCGACCGCCTGTCTACGAGGGAGTGGACGCGGTCTATGTGGGTTGGTTTCGCGAGTTCACGATGGACGACATCGAGGCGGCGTGCGAGGCGATCTGGGCCGGCGCCAGGCTGTTCACGGCGTCCTTCGCTCCCTTTTTCGCAACCGCCAACGGCCGCACGCTTGGCAGTTCGCGCGCCATCATCGGCGGCATCACCAGCATCACCGGCCGCCGCGCGAAGATTTTGGGCAAGCCCTCGCTGGAGGCGCTGCGTTGCGCCAGCCGGCGGCTCGGCATTGCACCCGAAGAGATTGCCGTCATCGGCGACGATCCGGAACTCGAGCCGGGAATGGCGCGTCACGGCGGCGCGTTCGGCGTCGGCGTCACAACGGGCATCGCGAAACAGGCAGACTTCGCGGCCATGCCGCCGCCCCGCGCGGCAGATATGGTCGTGGAGAATATCGGCGAGTTCCTGCGCATTTACCGCGCACACGCAGCGCCCCGTTCCCGCTGAGCGGAAGTGGGCAGGATCAGCCGCGAAGTCTGCCCGAAATCCGTATGTCGCGTTAACAATTCCCGATCTTTCCGCTATCCTGCCACCCTCTTGCCCAGGTTCGTCCGAACCTGGGGGCGCACAACAACTAATGACGGGGAAACGCACATGAAGCGGTC